>Ga0209376_1005589_pt1 | contig 10405 bp, 7 predicted proteins | sample GraSoiAngelo_134_FD_185891 | JGI IMG/M metagenome (GOLD analysis project Ga0209376, IMG submission 185891) | Grasslands soil microbial communities from the Angelo Coastal Reserve, California, USA - 14_0929_05_30cm (SPAdes) (version 2) | ecosystem: Environmental > Terrestrial > Soil > Grasslands ... | reverse complement strand
GCCGCGTGACGCGCAATATCAACCAACATCAAACCCCAAGCGCCAGCGTCTTGCCAGGTCGTTCTCAGCGTCAATTGCTGTGGACTGCCCGGAGCGGCCCACACCCGCAACACTTCAACCGCATTGGAGTTTGCTTGTGCGATGGGCGGTGGTTCGAGTTTATTCTGAGTTGGACGTTTTCCCCACATGCGCGACTTCTCCTCTCATTGCGGGAGTTGGAGAGCATCATTGCAGTCAGATGATGAATTCAAGTCGGTGATCAATTGATCAATTTTCATTTACTCTCCATTGACATAGCGTTATGCCGCTGAGCCGCTACGAAAAATAGAATTGCCCATGAATAAAACTCGCGTCTCGGCTCAAGCGGCGGTTGGACGTCTGGTGGTGTCATCGCTCTCGAACGACAATATGTTCCGCTGACTCAATGCACACTCTCCGCATCCATCCCGGTTGATCGACAGTGAATGGACAAACAACGAAATCGGCAAAGATCTCCGTGTGAGTTGATAGACATGGCGACAACACCGAGTACGGCCAACAGCGTCAAAGATCTGGGAATCTTCATCGTTCCTTTTCCGCCCAACGCCAATATACCTGCAAAGCACAGCCGTATTTACGATCCGTTTGCCAGACTCTGCAAAGTCGACATTTTGCTAAGACCCCTTGCCTAACTCTTGTGAACGTCGAGTCGCGCTCACAATCGCATCCATAACCGCACCGCGAAAGCCGCGCTGTTCCAACGCGTAAAGTCCGGCAATCGTTGTGCCACCCGGTGAGGTAACCTCGTCTCTCAGCTCCCCGAGGTGCTTCACGCTTTCGAGCGCCATCCGCGCGGAGCCATATACAGTCTGAAGCGCTAGTTTGAGCGCCACCTCTCGGGATAGGCCGACCTGAACTCCGCCGTCAGCCAGCGACTCGATAAAGAGAAAGACATACGCCGGTCCACTACCGCTGAGCCCCGTCACGGCGTCCAAATACTTTTCTTCCACGGCCAAGCCGATCCCAAAACTGTTGAGAATCAACTCGACTTTTTCCAGATCCTTTGCCGTCGCGTGTGCCCCTCCAGCATAGCTGGATGCCCCGGCTCCCACGACACAAGGAATATTGGGCATTACTCGCACCACCCGAGCCCCTTGCGCCAAGCTGGCTTCGATCCCGGCAAGAGGAACGCCCGCTGCAACCGAAACCAAGAGCTTTGCTGTGCCCAGCTTCTTGGCGACTTCTTTGACCACCGAATGGACGATTTGAGGCTTGACCGCAAGGATCACGATGCTCGCGAAGTCACACACTTTGCCGTTGTCCGACGCGTAACTTTGATCCCGAGATCTTTAGCAATGGACTGCCGCAGCGCGTCGCTTACATCGCTCGCCATCACTTGATCTTTGGCCACGAGACCAGCGCGAATCACTCCCCGCACGATCGCGGAACCGATTTTCCCCGCGCCGATGACTCCGATTTTCTCCTTCAACATCACAGACCTCCTGATGGCATTCACTGCCGACAGAATAAAGGGTCGGCTCAGGAACTGCAAAGGCTGTTTGGTTCCGTGAAAATGCAAAGGCCCTCGGTTTGCCGAAGGCCTTCGTCAGTTAGATACAAAGAGAACTTAGTACCGTTTTCCAATCGCTTCGAGGGCCCTCCAAGCATCGGCGTCGTCGGGACTAAAAGCGAGGACTTCGCGATACTTGCGCTCAGCTTCCCGTAGTTTGCCGAGTTTGGCATAGGCCTGCCCCAAGGCGAGCCGCCAGTCGTTTCTTCGGCGGCGCAGACGCAACGCTTGCTCATAAGAATCAGCGGCCTTTTCCCACATCCCCAACTTTGCGTATACGGCTGCCAGCTCCGAGTAAATCGTGACGGAGTCCTCTCCCTTTGCCTTGGACCTCTCCAACAAATCCTTGGCCTCTCGCGCATCGCCTTTGGCGGCGGTCAGGCGGCCCCACGCCAAGAGCACGGCGGGATGATCCGGCTGCAGCGCCCGGGCCCGTTCAAACCACTTTTCCGCTTCCTTCAGGTCTCCCGAATGAAGCGCGATGTTGCCCAATCCAAGGTAGGGAAGCACCTCACGGCTACCCATTTCGATGACCTTCGAGTATACGGCCTTGGCGTCCGGCAGATAAAAGTCGTCGCTCATTCCGAGGACGTCGGAAATAGTTTCGGGCGAGCGCTGCAAAGCGGCAAACGCCGCTTTGGCCGCTTCCGAGCTCTTATCCTGGTCCAGAAGAATTTTCATCTGTAACAGATAAAACTTCGGGTTTGTGGGGTCCAATCGAATCGCCTGTTCAACTTCGCTCAAGGCTCGACTCTGGTTCACGCTAACCAGATAGGACTGCGCCATATAGTAATGGTGCATCGCTTCTGGAATCGGCAGCGGCTTTGATTTTAACCACGGCGGTGAGTCGATAAGATAGGGCGTCATAATCCTTCGATTGAGCTCGGTGGTCGGTCGACGCAGATTCTTCGGCGCGGAGAATTCCAACTGCGCGCCGTCATCGGTGTTGATGTCAGCTCCTTTCGAGAAGGCGAGAAAACTATCCCGATTCATCCGATAAAAACCCTGAACCGCGTAGATATCCGACAATCCCAAATATTCGAGGTCCGATCGCAAGGTCGGATTGTTGTCATAAATCTTCTTTAGCGCCGCGTAATCAAAAACCTGCTCCCGCTTACTGCCGACGAGGAGAAAATCGCTCTCTTTCATGCTCCAGAGAGAGACGTAGGGGAACGCCTCAACGAAGGTGCGAAACACCATCCGGAGATCGTCTGGCGACATGGAGTAGTTATGGAACCACTGGGCAAAAATCCCGTCGTCTTTAAGCTTCGATTTGATGACCTGATAAAACTCCCGGGTATAGAGGTTCGCAATCCCCGCGATCCAGGGATTTGAAGGCTCGGCCGCGATGACGTCGTAGTACTTGGGCGTTGCGAGGATGTAGTTTCGACCGTCGGTGGGAATCACTCGTACTCTCTGCTTGTCCTCGAGAACGTTCTGGTGACGGGAATTACGCGCCCGGCGAAAAAGCGTGTCGATGGCGCCACGGTAGTCCTGATCTTCGGACAATTTCATCAGCCTTGATCGCTCGTCATCTCCCATGACGCCCTTATAGACAAGCAGTCTCTCCTTGGCGTCGTAGCTGATTCTGCTGGACTCTCCGCCGGTGAAGTTGACCCCCGGAGGAAGCTTCTCGAGGTTCACGGAAGCGCGGTTGAAGAACTTGCTCGCCTCAATCATGGCCGGTTCGATTTCCAGAACTTCGATTTCTTTCAGCGGAAAAGTCGCCATCGCGTGAGCCGACATCCCGCTGCCCAAGCCGATGACAACCCCCCGTTCCGCCGTGGGATGAAGCATCATCGGTATGTAGCTCGTCATCAATTGGCTCAACGCATCGCCGTAGGAGCCATCGATCTTGCCGTTGGATTTGAAGTAGATGTACTCGCTGCCGGCAATTCGATGGACACTCACCGTAACCGTCAATCCTTCGCGATAGTAAAGAACGTCATCTCGCCTCATCTCTTCCAAACGCAAAGAGTCCGTCGGAAGCGATTCGTATCGATCGTTATAAATGGTGACTCCGCTGGTGAGAATATGACGATCCCAACGCGGCACTCGAAACGGGATGAGAACCGCCAGGATCAAGACCGCCAGCCCCAAGGCGAGTCGCGACACATTAGCAAGTCGCGGATCCGAGATGACGAGTAAACAGCCAATCAAGAGATTCGTCACCACGGCAAAAACAATCGAATTTTGCACGCCGATGGTCGGGATCAAAATAAACCCGCCAACAAAGGCGCCCACAATAGCGCCCACCGTGTTGGCGGCGTAGGAACTGCCGACCCCGGTGCCCACTCGATAGAGACTTTGGGTAAAGAGCCGGGCCACCAGAGGGAAAGTCAATCCCAGCAGCACCGTCGGCAAAAACATTACCAGCCCCGACAGGAAAACTTGAAGCGAGAGAAAAACATTGAATGAATCGCCGAAACCGTGCAGCAGCCTGACGAATAGCAGGGGCAATCTTTCGAACAGCGGAATCGTCAACATGGCCGCCAGCCCGACCCAGAGTTCGACGAGCCCAAACGTGCTCAAGCGAACTTCTCGCTCGCCCATGGTGCGGGCATAGATAAAACCGCCCAACGCCAAGCCAACGAGGAAAGTCACCAGCATGGTCGTGAAGGAATAGACGGAGCTGCCAATCACCAGACTCAGCGCCCGCGTCCAGGCGTTCTCGTAAATCAACGATGCAAACCCGGACAGACCGAACGATCCCAATACGACCCAGCCGAGCCACGAAGGAGCTGCTCCGGACTTCGCTTCGTTTTCGATCACCGTCTCGGTCTCCGGAGCAAACACGATGGGCGCCTTATCGCGGATCCGATCGACCATGAGAATGATCACGGCAATCAGCAGATTGATGCTGGCGGCAACGTAAACGGTCCTGCGCATGCCAAGCATGGGAATGAACAGATAGCCGGCAAAAGCGCAGCCCAATACCGCTCCCAACGTGTTGGTCGCGTAGAGATCGCCCACCCTGCGTCCTAAATCTTTGAAGCTGCGCACGAAGAAGCGGCTCAGAACGGGCAACGTCGCTCCCATCAAGAGAGTCGGAAAAACTAAGAGGAAGAAGGAAAGGAAAAATAGCAGAAGATTAAAGAGGAACGGAACCGACTCGTTGAGTCCGTAGATGGGCGCGTAGAGTTTCTGGCCTGCCTTAAAGAACCACGGCACCAGAAATCCATAAACGCCGACGCCGGCTTCGAGTATGCCGTAGAGCAAAAAATCATTTTTCCCACGGTCCGCGATTTGACCGAAGATATAGCTTCCGATCGCCAACCCCGCCATGAAAGCCGCGAGAACCGTCGCGATGGCGTAAGTTGTATTGCCGAAGATCTGAGTCAGCATACGGGTCCACACGACCTCGTAGACCAGACCGGCGACACCGGAAAAGAAAAAACATAAGAGACCGACTCCGAGAAGCCAATCCTGCTTAGAGCGCTGGGAAGTTTCCGCCATATAACCGTTCAACCTCCGCCAAATAATTGAAGAGTGATAGCAAGCTGTATCACAACTGTAAAGAGCATCTGGGAATCATTGTGATCAAATTGTCCGTTCACAGTCATGGAAACGCCAACCGCCCCGTCCCTGGTGGCCTTACTCTGCCGACGGCGCTTCCGGCTGCGTTGACTTTTCAGGGAATGTCATGTAAGCGTAAACACCGTCTGGACATCCCGAGTCTGAGAATTCTCCCCTTATCTGAATCCGATTGGGTCCAAGAATTACCGCACCAATTGCGGGGAGGACCTCTTTCTAGCTATATTAGAAATACAATTTCTTACACACTACGTTTTGGAGGATCGCTATGGCAAAAGCAAGAAAAGAGGTCGCGGCGTCGCCCGAGGAAACTAGAGATCTGCGCGGTGCCATCGAATGGCTCAAAAAGGAAGGCGACCTGATCGAGACCGACAGAGAAGTCAATCCCGACCTTGAAATAACCGGCATCCAAAAACAATTAGACGGCGGCTGCCCGATACTTTTCAACAACATCAAAGGCAAGCCCAAACATCGCTGCGTAACCAACCTGTTTGGTGACATGAACGTCATCAACAAGATGTTCGGCTGGAAGGATAACACCGACCGTACGCGGAAATTGGCCTACGCACTGACGCGTCCGATTCCGCCGGTGATCATCGATCAAAAGGATGCGCCGGTCCAGGAAGAAGTTTTCGAGAAGCCCGCGGAGGCGAACGAATTCGTCGTTCCGATTCGCCATACCAACCTTGAGCCCGAGTTGACCGTCGGCTCCGGGAACCGGCTGATCTCCGGTGAGTACTTCGACGGTGGGACCGACCTCGGCTACAATCGGATGAACTTTCGCTGGGGCAATGTCGGGACTTTCCAGATTTCGCCCGGTTCCCATATGTGGCAGGTCGTCACAAGATATTACAAAGAGAACAAACTCGTGCCGATCACGATGAATTTCGGTCTGCCGCCTGCCTGCACGCTGATGGCCGGCGCCGGTTTCGATTATGTAATCCTGCCCCAGGGCTGCGATGAAGTGGGTATGGCGGGCGCCGTTCAGGGCGCGCCCGTTCATCTGGTAAAGGCCCGCACGGTTGATGCATTGGCCGTTGCCAACGCCGAAGTCGTGCTCGAAGGTTACGTCAATCCACGCGACCGCCGCTTCGAGACGGCGGAGTCTGAGAAGGCCGGCATCCAGGGCCGTTTTCACTTTCATCCTGAATGGGCGGGTTACATGGGTAAGGCCTACAAGGCTCCGACTTTCCACGTGACCGCCGTGACTACGCGCAGGCGTGAGTCAAAACCGATTATCTTCACGCTTGGCGTTCACACCCTAGACGATCACAACATCGATACAACGGTGCGCGAAGCTTCCATGTTCGAACTCTGCGAGCGAATGCAGCCCGGCATCATCATGGACGTGAATATCCCCTACTGCATGACCGATTGGGGAGGCGCGATCATCCAGGTAAAGAAGCGTAACAAGATTGAGGAAGGCTGGCAGCGTAATTTCATGGCGGCTATTCTCGCGACCTCACAGGGTTCGCGGCTTGTGATCGCCGTCAGCGAAGATACCGATCCCTATGACATGGACGACATCATGTGGTGTCTCACCACGCGCGTCAATCCGAAGACCGACATTATCAACCCACTTCCGGGTGGCCGGGGTCAGACCTTCATGCCGGCCGAGCGCATGACTGCCGGTGAGCGAGAATGGACGGCTTCAAACACAATGTTTGAGGGCGGCATGGGTATCGACGCCACGGTTCCTTTCGGTTATGAGAGCGACTTTATGCGTCCGGTTTATCCAGTCGAAAGAGTCGATCTTAAGAAGTGGTTCAGCGACAAGGATATTCAGAACGCCAAAGCGCGGATGCACGGCTGGGTCCATTCCTTGGCGCGCACCGGAAGATAACCTCGGACGCGCTTGCAAGATGGTTTCTCGCAAAAGGGCAGGGCCAACGTCCCTGCCCTTTTCTTTAAAACATGGCATCTAACGACAGAATTGCCGGACTCCTTTCGCCGTATCGAGTTTTAGATCTGACCGACGAACTGGGTTTTTTATGCGGCAAGATCCTGGGCGACCTCGGGGCCGACGTTGTCAAGGTCGAACCGCCGGGCGGCGACCCCGCGCGAAGACTCGGACCTTTTTACGGTAATCAACCGGATCCCGAAAAGAGCCTTTACTGGTTCGGTTTTAACAACAACAAGCGCGGCATCACGCTGAATCTGGAATCCGCCAAGGGACGCGAGCTCTTCTGCCGGCTCGCCGCGAAAGTCGATTTCATCATTGAAAGTTTTACGCCCGGCTACCTCGACAGCTTAAATATCGGCTACCCGGCGCTCAGCCGGTTGAATCCTCGTCTGATTCTGACTTCAATCACGCCCTTCGGCCAGACCGGACCTTATAGCAGGTTCAAAGCGTCGGATATCGAGATTATGGCGCTCAGTGGCTGCATGTCACTCACCGGCGATCCCGACCGTGCCCCGCTACGGGTTAGTTTTCCTCAGTCATATGCGTGGACCGGATCCTACGCGGCCATCGGCGCTTTAACCGCGCACTATTATCGCGAACAAACCGGAGAGGGCCAGCAGGTGGACGTGTCGGCGCAAGCTTGTCTGCTGTGGGCCTTCTCGCACGCGCATATCTTCTGGGATCTCAATCGCCATGTGGAAAAACGAGCGGGTTCCTTTATGACCGGCCGAAGCATCACCGGCGCCAAGATGCGGGTGTTCTGGCCATGCAAGGACGGTTATCTGAATTTTATTATCTACGGCGGCGAGGCAGGAAGAAGAACCAACCAAGCTTTAGTCGAGTGGATGGACAGCCAAGGCATGGCGCCGGAGTTTCTCAAACAAAAGGACTGGAAGGCCTTTGATATTGCCCGGGTCACTCAGGAAGAAATCGATCGCATGGAAGAGCCCATTGGGGAGTTTTTCAAAGGCGTGACGAAAGCAGAGTTCTTTAAAGAAGTCGTCAAACGGCAAATGCTCGGTTATCCCGTCGCCAGCGTTAAAGAAATCTTCGAAGATCCACAACACGAGGCTCGCCGCTTCTGGCAGAGGATTGAGCATCCCGAACTGAAGGCGTCGATGGATTATCCAGGAGGCTTCGCCAAGTTCTCTGAAGGGGCTTGTCAGATCTGGCGGCGCGCGCCGTTGATCGGCGAGCATAACGAAGAAATCTATGGTCAGGAATTCGGGATGTCATCCGCGGAAATCGCTGAGTTAAAAAAGCAGGGAGTGATCTAGGTGGTTTATGGAGTCGCTCAAAGGCGTCAAGATTGTTGAGTTCGCCGCTTTTGCCGCCGGCCCTGCGGTGGGCAAGCATTTGGCGGACCATGGCGCCACAGTCGTTCACATCGAGTCCAAAGTGCGTCCCGATGGATTTCGCGCCCACTATCCACCGTATAAAGACAACATCCACGGACTCAACCGCTCCGGCCTTTTCGCTCTCTGCAATAACGACAAATTGGATATATCTCTAAATCTGAAGGCGCCGAAGGCGACGGAGCTCGCGAAGAAGATTGTCTCCTGGTCGGACGTCGTCATTGAAAACTTCAGTCCTGGAACGATGGCGCGGCTGGGTCTCGATTACGAAAATCTCACGAAGGTCAAACCCGACTTGATCATGCTCAGCAGCTCGAACTTAGGTCAGAACGGACCGCACGCGCATCACGCCGGATTTGGTTCGCAGCTTTCGTCGCTCGCGGGCTTTACACATTTGACGGGATATCCTGGCGGCTCGCCGCAGATTCTCTACGGCCCCTACATCGATTACATAGCTGTCGCCTACGGCGCGGTGGCGATTCTCGCCGCATTGGATTACCGGCGCCGCACCGGCAGGGGCAACTACATCGATGCCGCACAATATGAAACGGGCCTCCAATACCTTGCGCCGATTCTGTTGGACTATAAAGTCAATGAAACCCTCGCGAGCCGCAACGCCAATCGCGACCCTCATGCGGCGCCCCACGGAGCTTATGCGTGTAAGGGCGATGATAGCTGGTGCGCCATCAGCGTCCATTCAGAGTCGGAATGGCAAGCGCTGCGCAACGCGATGGGTAATCCTCCCTGGAGCGCCGATCCGCGCTTTGCCTCTCCCGCGGCACGGAAGCGGAACGAAGATGCACTCGACAGCCATATGAGCGAATGGACTCGTGGGTTCAGCGCGCGTGAGTTGATGGAGAAACTGCAAGCCGCGGGAGTCCGAGCCGGAGTCGTCAACACCATGAAGGACATCTACACCGATCCGCAACTCGCACAACGTCCTCAATGGATCGAGCTGGAGCACCCGGAGATCGGCAAAATGCATTATCAGCGACCGCCTTTTATTCTCGGCAGGACGCCTCCGGGTCCTTCAAAGCGCGATCCCCTGTTCGCTGAACACAACGAATATTTTTATCGCCAACTCCTGGGGCTGAGCGAACAGGAATATAATCGACTGGTCGAAGAAAAAGTGATCTATTAAGCGCTCCGGAGCCCCTGAAAACCATTCTTCTTCAAATGAAATCGCGGTCGATTGTGCAGCGTCATCTCGACAGCGCGCAAATACTTACGGTTAAAGCAGGAACGATGAACTACCCCAGAGCAAGCTGCGGGGTATCAAAAAACATTTATGAGAGTTTTTCCGAAGTCGTCACCCCAGAATGTTTGATCGGGGGTCCAGTCAGAGTTTCGCCTGTGGTGAGCCTAGTCGAACCATCGCTACAAGCATGCAGGAATGACGGACTTCGAGGGGACTCGAAATCCCGTTTACGCAGCAAGCTGGCGGGGAGTTGACCCAATGAGATTATTTTTTTTCGTCCCGCGGCCGGGACCCAGCCGCGCCGATTTTAATCTGCGATTTTTCTATGGTAGAGAAAATACTGGAAAGCGATCCGATCGACGCGATGGACGGCCCGAAAACTCTACTTCTCTCTGAAGCAACGTGGAACGAAATCTCGCGCCACGCCCAGGATGAATTTCCCGACGAATGCTGCGGCGTGGTCCTCTCCGACGGAACCACGGACCGCGTTCAGCGACTGATAAATATCCAGAATCAGTTGCATGCGCTCGACCCGCAAACCTACCCTCGCACCGCTGCCATCGCCTACGCGATGGATTACAAAGAACTGGAGTCCGTCATTGACAACGCCAACAGAAGCGGAGCCAGGCTCAAAGCCTTCTATCATTCCCATCCGAACCACGACGCTTACTTTTCTCCGGAGGACAAAGCCTTCGCCAGCCCCTTCGGCGAGCCGACCTTTCCCGGCGCCGCCCAGATCGTCGTGTCTATCTATGATCGAACCGTCAAGCGGGTCGCCGCCTTCGCTTGGTCCAACGAGAAAAAAGATTTCATCGAAGTACCGGTCGCCAAAGCGCCGCAAATATGAGAGACCCTCGCTCTGACTA
>Ga0209376_1005582_pt1 | contig 10414 bp, 7 predicted proteins | sample GraSoiAngelo_134_FD_185891 | JGI IMG/M metagenome (GOLD analysis project Ga0209376, IMG submission 185891) | Grasslands soil microbial communities from the Angelo Coastal Reserve, California, USA - 14_0929_05_30cm (SPAdes) (version 2) | ecosystem: Environmental > Terrestrial > Soil > Grasslands ... | reverse complement strand
AATGAGGAGTGGAGACTTCCATGTGTCAGTCTGTAAGAAATGCGGCTTCAGATACGCATACGCATTGGGCTCAGAATACTACGAACCTACCGGTGTCTGTCCATGCTGCTACAGCACTCTAAGATCCACATCCTTAGTTAAGATCGAAGAATAGAACCAGGCGCAACTTGAGTCATGAACCCTAGCTAGTCTTGGTGCGCTGTTCCTTGTAACGCTAGATTCTCCAAAATGATCTGCTAAACTAGCTAAACCTTCCACCAAATGTATCAACAAACCTGCCAGAATCAGTGCTAGGAAAAATTTGTACGGACCAGCCGGCCAACTAGGGCCAACTAGGCCGGGCCTTGATCTAATGGGGCTGAATTTCCAGATCGGAGATCACTAGTCTAGCTGGATTTTTGTTTTGGTCCTAGGCGAGGTAAAGTGCAAGAGTCTGTCTTGAGTATTGATTGAAAATTGCTCCTTAGGATTTGCATATTCTAAGAACCCATGCGGGCCCGGGTTGCCTTCTGGGTTAGGGTGAGGATCAAGTTCTCTTGGCTTTTCGCTTGAGGTCCTCGAGAATCTTCGCCCAAGCGGGAAGCTTGCTCCAGATCTCATCGTCATAGGATTGCTGCGCTTGATCCTTTGAAGGAACGGTGGCTCTGTCATTGTTGAAGACTTTCAGAGGTGTCCCGTTAATGGGAACGGAGATTCGTCGATTCTCATCCCCGAGATCATCTGACGCAGCTTCCGGAGGCAGTTGCAAAGGCGATGACAGCTCGTACACTGGAGTCAATCGACGAATCCCAAAACCACTTTCAAGGTACTCGGCCTCAAAGCGAACCAGGGAATATCCAAAGTCCGTATCAGGGCACAAGGTCAGTAGGCCATGGTATCCGTGCTAGTAGAAATTCGTTTCTGTCTTTCTTTCCTAGGCCTTTGTTGTCGCTCAGAGCTTCGCCATTCAGACCGCAAGCCCCGTTTGTAGACTTGGAGTCTGTCAGCAATCAGGCGAAGGAAATCCTCCTGTAGTTTCATTATTCTCTCGTGAGCAAGTTGTCTTTCTGCATCCGTGCGGCGCGTCCCTGTGGGTATGAATTCAAGGGCGGACATTGTAACAAAATCAGAGATGTCGGCGTGGGACACTATCGGAGCCGTCTGGGCTTCGAGAGAATCGAATGAATGGCAACGACAAACGGGCATGTTAGCACGATAATGAAATTGCATGATAAATTGATAGCGTCCCTAACTCGGTCAAAAACAGATGACTAATCAAAGACATTTGAGCTTTCTGACTGTCAAATTACTTGACCTTCTCATTTGCAATGGGCTCAGGTATAATACGGTAGCTTCAGAAAGATAAGCATTCGGAAAGGCCGATTGATTCTGGGTATACGACATAATACTGCCTTTCTTTATCGCAGCCCAGTGGAAGCTCATCTACTGGGACGGCGCCAAACGGCCGTGGTGGCCTGAAGAATTCAGATTGTTGAGGAAGAAGTACCCAGGGAGTTCTCTCTGTGGCTCTGCTTCTCGATCCAGGTAATCTCTCAGGCCTTCATCTTGGGATGACATTCCGGATCCGTAGATCCTCCGATTAGTATTTGAGTAGATTTGGTACTTTCTATGACTTCTCGCCCCCCAACCGCGGGCAAAAAGCAGTTCCGCTCCATACCCCTTCTGAAGCTCTCTTTTGTCGGTCCAATCCCCAGATTGTCATAGAACAGTGGTGAGGATGGGTTAAATTGAAATTTCGAGATGAGAGTGTCCGTCCAATCCACCAGAATCGTCTTACCATCTCGAAATACATAAGAAATAGGAGAATCAAATTCCATTTTGGTAAGTATTGCGTGTGATTGTTATCGATGCCTGGTAAACAGGACTCGGAAAAGACATCAGACTTCTCGGAGCTCAGCAGTCTGATTGGAGTCAACGAGGCAATAGAGGTTCAGAAAGAAAAGCTGCGCGTGTTAAGGGAAGGAGTTAGAAAACTTACCTTCAAGAAAATAGACATCGCTGGCAACTACGCTTCCATAAGCTACAAAGCTTTTGACGGCGGCAAGATGGGAATAAAGTTCAACCCCTTTGAAGTAAATGTCGTCGACGTGGCAGACTCGAACGGGAAAAGGAAAGTGCGTTTCGTTGTGCCGGAGATAAGCGGTTATGTTGACGACGACAAGGTTCTGGACGATATTTTAGATGAGCTTGACAAGATACCTGAAATCAGGAAGCTTGTTGCACTTCTCAATCAGAAGAGCATTCGCGACATATCCTATCTTCTCAGAGACAGCGGTAACCTAATGGAGATAGCAGAATTTGCCTGCATTTTCGATCGACTAGCCGCTGACAATCAGGAACCAATAATCATATTAAAAGATGGTCTCCTCAGAACCAAGGCCATCAAAGCAGACAAAGAAAAAAATTACATCAAAGCACTTAGAGAGATTGTCAAGCAAAAGAAGGAGTACGTTAAACTCGTCGGCGTCTCGAAGACGTCGCACGTGATTTCTTTGTTGTCGACCGCGCTCTTCTTGGAGAAGAAAATTCCTTCCAATTCCATCGGATATGTCAGAGTTCCGCTGGAGCTAGAGCTGAGAGCGTATCAGTGGACTGGAAGAGGAAGCATTGACCACACGATTACAAAGCCTCTCTACTACGCCTTCGGGGAGCTTTACATCGCCAAGCTTGCAAAGAACAGTAATCTATTGGTGACCATTGAAATTCCGAAAGACTTGGAAACTGGCCAACCTATTTACAGCGAAGAGGAAATCGATGAAATCTTGAGTTATTTGGCTAAGGATTCCAAGAGCTCTTATCCGGTGATTGGCTATCCTCAGACGATAATGAGGGCTCACGAGGCCGCAGTTCGCCTGGGATTTCCGGCTTCGCTTTTGAGAGATGAGTTGAGGGACAAGATACTTGAAAATTTGGATAAGGACGCCAAAGAATTTGTGCGAGATGCCTGGCTGCTCATAGACTTCGTTGACAAAGGTGTTCTGGGAGGCCGTGACAATAACTGAGTATGAAGAGATTGTAGGAGTTTTCCTCGGCCTTGAGAGTTCAACCTATGAGTACATCGCAAAGATAATCGCACCCTACAAGGCAGAGTTCTCAATCGAGTTAGGCAGTTTTCTACTAATTTACGACGAACCGTTCAAACTGGTTGCTAGGGTCATAGACTTTGTCCCGCAGGGGGAACTTACATCGTTTATGGGACAAAAGTGGTTGAGCGACGTGGCGTTCGAATCAGAAGCAATAGGTAGCGACATCAAGAGGCGCAAAATAAGCTACAGTGTCAAGATCAAGATCCTCGGGACCCTGGATTCCAAGAACAAATTCATACCCGGACTAAGGAAGATTCCTCATATTACCAGTAGAGTTATCCGACCTGATTCCAAAATTGTGGGCCAAATCATACACCAGGTATTAGACGAGCAGGAAAAGGGATCGCAAATAGGCGATTATTTTCTAGACGCAGAAATCCCGGTAAAGTTTGACCTGAATGAATTGCTAGCGAAAAGGACATTCCTTTTCGCAAGAGCTGGTTACGGCAAAAGTAATTTGATGAAAATATTCGCCTCTGAATGGAAATCGGAGTTCGGAAGCTTAGTGGTTTTCGATCCCGATGGCGAATACGCATTCACCGACAAGAAAGGACGACCTGGCGTAATGGACAAGAGAGAAGCGATACTAATCACAAATCGCCAAGAGAAACTGGATGTCAAGAACGTCTACAGAAAACTGAAGCTGAATCTGAAGGAGTTCAGTCCTGAGTTCATCCTGCCAATCATTATTCCCCCTGAAAAACATGGAATGATCTTCTTTGGGAAACTGATGGGACTGGATCAAGGTCAATGGAGCCAAATGGTCGACCTCTTCTATGAAAGAGGCTGGACAGCCACGTTAGATGAAATCAACGAAATAGTACAGGTTGCTGATTCTGACAGGGAAGACATGAAGCCGATTAGAAACAACCTGATTTATCCAGTAAAAACCTTGCACGATCCGCAATCACGCCTGATGCGAATCATCGGGACTGGGATCGGAAGAGGAGCTATCATAATTGTCGATGTGTCCCGCCTTGATTCGAAGATCGCTCTCTGGTTGACGTCTATCGTTCTACGAAATATCTTCAACAGGAATCAGAGGAATTTTATCGAAGGTAGCCCGGAAGAATTAATGAGAGCGACGTTTGGAATCGACGAAGCACAATCGGTCCTGTCTAAGGACTCAAGTGTCGAGGCTTTCGTGACCCTAGCAAAAGAGGGCAGAAAGTACTTGCTGGGAGCGATTTTCATAACGCAACAACCAGGCAGTATCCCGTTTGAAATCCTTAGTCAAGGGGATAACTTCTTTGTTTTCCACTTGCTAAGCCGGGGGGACCTAGATTCCCTGCAGCGAGCAAATGCCCACTACTCAAACGACATAATTACCCAGGCTTTGAACGAACCAAAGAAAGGTAAGTGCTACATGTGGACCTCTTCGCAGCCATTTGTTCTGCCGGTTCAAATAACCAATTTTGAAGACGCGACCGTTGCAAACAAGGCGAAGGAGATCCAGGCAAATTCGAAGCTCCTTTCTAGTATCCTTGAAGAAATAGAGGAGGAACTCAAGAGCCCTGTCTTCAAATCAATCCTCGAAAAATACGTGGAAATCGAGAAGGTGCAGGTCGGAGCTCCAATTAGTGCAAGGACAATAGCTCTGTTCAGGAAACTGGACAACAAAGAAATAGAGTATTTGAGGGGGCACAAAGCGCTCCAAAAGGGACCGCTAGACGGAAAAGAATTCGCGATTACATTCAAATATTATAACGATTTGGCAATGCTAAGTAGCTGATTCGTTGAGGGGCCAGAGGGCTCGAAAGCTCTTGACACGCGAACCGTTCGATGGTCAAACGACTTCCATTCGTGATTTCTCAATGATCTGGGTAGCAAATATCGGGTTTTGAAAAACTCGAACAACGCCTTTGTCGATTGTTTGTAGAATACCGGTCTCTTGTTTTCGCCCCTCAGAAATTCTTTGAAATTCCTAGCGAGGGGGGCAGCGTAGAAACCTCTCTTTACCCCATGCTTACCATATTTTTCGTAGTCTATACCTAGTCGTTGAATACCATGTCGGATTAGTCTCATCTTCCAGTTGGGGCCCTGGCCGAAACGATTTTGCTTTACAATAGGATCCTCCTGCTGTTTCAGGTACTCATAGATTTCCGTGGCGATTCCATTGTTCAGGTGAAAGAAGCCCCAGCCCTCGGTAAAGCCTACCTCTTGCCACAATTGTCGGTCAACGGTATTCAATCTGTCTAAGATCGAGGATCTCCCATAAGCGCCGGTCGTCGTTACTAAGACCAAGTAGGGCTTTCTGGATTTGTAATTTCTTCCGGTTATCACTGAACGTCCATGAGAGTATTTCTTCCTGAAATCTTCCCTCACTTTGTCTGAAGTGGCGAGCGTTGCTACGAGCTTACCGCCAAGAAGATAACTGTAGGGCTGGACCGCCCCAAATGCATAAGCATCCATTATATGCCATAATGCCTTTTCCTTCTGTTCTTTGCTCCAACCTATCCATTGATCCCTCACTTTGAGTCCTATGACGGGGTCTGTCAGGCCGATTATCCCAATTAACTTACCATTGTTCTCGTCTATCACGAGATATCTCAGTCTTCGACCGAATCCCTGGGAGAGTGGTACGCTCCACAAATAGGACGCGTACCTGAACAATCCGGAGTTCTCGGCGTCTCCCTCTTCGATGAGAACGAGCTTCGGCGACACTTCCTCAGGTATGATGTCATCTCCGTCCGCGAAGAACTCAAGGAATTTGCTTTCGTTTTCTATTATCCACTTCTTGTTCTGTGCTAAGAGATGTCCCAATGCGGGCTTGTGAACTTTCCTAAGCGCCGACTTGTCTTCAAGGTCTGGAGGTATTAGGGCGTTACTCTCGAATTTGAATCCTGAATGTTTCAGCTCGGTGTAAATCATACTCTTCAATCTGTCAGATGAGAGCATCTACACCAAAAGCAATTTGTCCCGCTCCGTATTTAACGCAAGCTTACTATGAGACAATTTGTCACATGCCAGATAGAAAACGGCTAAATTCTGAGTATCAATTGCACTCGGCTATGCCTCAGGAGGGACAAATAGAACCGATAAGCGAAAGACACAAACTCATGTTCGAAGAATGGAAAGTCGTCGGTCAAACTCAAATGTACTCAACCTCATGATAATGCGGATCAGGGTCACTGGAGTATGTGTTGTGCTACTTAGCCAACTACATGAGTACTCGGCTGAGAAACGAATCTTGATCAGCCTTCAAAGCCAGCGCAACCTGGTCAAAAAGGCAGGTGCGCAAGCAGGTCGATAGGGGCAGTAGCCAGTCAGCTTTCGGTTCTCTCAGAGACCTTTGGGAAATCTGTAAAGATTGACCTATTCACCAGGGCGAGGCGGCGCTGAGGATATTTGGTGTAGTGGACATAAGGCGAGTAGAGAAGGAGGCGCACTTTAGTTGAATGTGACCATTCTGGCTGGCATAACTGGATTTGACAAGTCGGAGTTCGCGAAGCGCTTTGTCAGGATGAGTCTCCGTGAGCATGGGTACGGAGATGAACTTGAAGCCCGCGATTCCAGACGATTCATTCAATATGTTAAATTCGAGGATGAGCTTCTGAAGGAAGACGGAACCGCGACTGATATTCCAGGCTTTCTTGAGAAGCTTAGCTTCAGCGAGAAATGCAGTACTATTGAGAGAACCTTCAAGAGAATCGCCAAGAAAATCGACCCAAACACATCTCATTTCTTTCTCGACATACATCTCAGTTACTACAAACGAAGCGGATTCATTCCACCAATGTCGGCGGCAAATTTCAAAGAGCTGGTACCGAATGATGATACCCCAGTAAACGTCGTGACCATGATTGACGATGTCTTCGTTATTTGGAAAAACCTAAGGAAGCGAGAGCAAAAATTCCCTGGCACTCGGCTTCGCCTGCGCGAGATTCTATCATGGCGATCTCTAGAAATGCTTCAAGCAGAAGCTGTTGCGATGAATTATACCAATGAAGAGAGGAACGTCCAGAACTACTTGGTTGCCATACGCCACCCTGTCGATACGCTCTCTAATCTGATCTTCAGACCGAAACCAATGCGTGCATACTTGTCATTCCCGATTACCAAGACCCGAAACATAAGGGAACGTGTAGAAGACATTAACGACTTTCGAGCTGAAGCACACACACTAGCATCAAAGAGTAATGTCGTCTTGTTTGACCCTGTAACAATTGACGAGTTGGCTCTACGGACTGCGTTGGAGGCAAGCAATGACACCAAGAAAGGCTCTGTACGTCTAAAGAAGAATTTTCGATGGCCCTTGACGTTGGACAAGAAGATAATTAGTGAACCCGACTGGCCAATAGACATCCCACGACAGGAGATAGAGGAAGTCCTCCCAGACATAAACAATAACATTAGAGCTCGCGACTACAAGCTAATCGACACGTCAAAATTCACTATAGCATACAGACCGCATTTTGGGGGTGAGTCCAAAGGGGTGGGGCAAGAGATAGATTATACAGTTCAACAAGGAAAGAGAGTATACGCTTATGATCCCAAAGTAGATTACGTGAGTCGTTCCCCACACCCTTTTGACACGAATGTAGTTGTATCCTCTGACCGACGGGAGTTCGTCTCAAGAATGCAGAGTGCATTTTCGTCTGGCTATTAGCTATATATGTAAAGACAGTATTTCAGCGAAGGGGCAGAATTGTATCAGGAGAACCCAATAATACGAATTGCCAACGCTTTGGTTTCTGTTTCGATCGATGACTTTGACAGCCGCCTGAAATTGCAGAAGATTGGCTTCCTTGCTCAGGAGATGGGGGCAGATATTGGTTTCACTTTTAATTGGTACCGAAGAGGACCATATTCGCCGTCTTTGACTCGAACCCTGTATTCCGCCGAGGAGTTGGGGCTTCTTAGAATGCCGAATCCCCAGCTTTCGGCCTCTGAGAGGAAGATCGCAGAGGACTTGAGGGAATTGCTCGGCAGTGACCTGGAAAACCCGAAAGCACTTGAGTTGATTGCCTCTGTATGGTATCTCTTACCGGGAATCCCGCAACAAGAGGAAGACAAGGAACGTGCACTGGATGCCTTGGTAGAACAGAAACCACAATTCACTAGAGATGAATTACGTGAAGCCCTTGCCAGAGTCGCCAGTTTCCGAGAAAAGCACGGAAAGCTCAGGTCCTAAATAGGGCCAGTACTAGCTTCTCGGCGTTCTGGACTCGGCTGGCTGGTTGCAATGAGTAGTAGGCGCTACTCGGACTACGGCTTCTTTGACCACTATTGTTTCATGTCGGGGTATGAACGTCGAACTCATGTGGGGCTTCGAAAGCTAACGGCGGCTTCATACTACTCTATGGCGCGCCCGTCTGCCGTATCGCCGGAGGGATCTTTTCATAGTTCTGTGCTTTCCAGTCTTAACGTCTCAAATCTGGATCGCACTCTTTTCTGTGAATCACTGATGGAGGCCCTAATCCGCGTATTGGCCAGTGAATCTGATGAGATCAACATACTTCACTTTATCCAATCCATGCCTCGATAAATTCAAGTAGCCATCCACAAGCTTGCCCCTCGGAATTGGACAACTGAATGGCCGGAAATGAAACTGGAACTTGGACCGGCATGTTTGGCGAAAGATATTCTCGAGCCATGACAGAGCTCAATGACTACTTCTTCTTTCGTAATCACGAGGAGCTTATAGAGGCTCGAAGACTCCTCAAAGAGGGAAGACTCCAGCCGCCTTACGGTCGAGAAAACGTTTGGGCAGCTGGTCTCGGGTTCAAAGGATTCCCTTCAGACAATCCAGCTCGAATGCGGGGGCTCGGCTCCTGGCGATATGCATCTTATCCATTCTGGTCCGGGATTTATCTCGCTTCTTTCGCTCGTAAGTTTTTCAGACCTTGCATCAAGATCTTGGTTTGGCGAAAGGCCGAGGAAAAAGATGTTGACCCCAACTTCTTAGCTTCTAACGTTATGAAGGAGTTGAGGTTCGATGATTTGGAGTCAGATGTGGTCGAGGTTGGACTACTCACTGCGGGCGGGGGTGGCGCTCTTTCGGTTTCGGATTGGATTCGCAACTATAGCTCTGGCGCACAGCCTGGCACGTTCGGAGCAATTGTGCAAAAGTCTGGCCACGATATGATATTTTCGTGCGGTCACGTAATGGTGGACTTCTCCAATCCAGCAGAGAGCCGAGTAGTTCGATTCGATCCAGACCATGGGCCTGGATCCCTGGTGGGTAACGTGGTAGAATACGTTGACCTCGACTTTAATGGGCGATTCAACGCTGATGGCGATGCTGCGATCGCGGACCCAGTGCCAGGATTGGTTTTGCGTAGTGCCCGTGGACAGCGTGGTGGAGGGTTGCACGTTGGGTACAGGGACCCTGTACCCCTAGAGCCTGTTCGGAAACGCGGTGCTTCCTCTAAGACGACATATGGGGGAGTTGCATTCGGACTCGAAAGGTTGCCTGGTGTTGGGGTGCAAGGAAAATGTGCGAACTTCGCAAATGTTTGGTTCGTCACTCCGCCTAAATTGGATCAGTGGCCTCCCAAGATTTCCCAGCTTTTCGCTAGGGGAGGTGATTCGGGCGCGCTGGTCTATAATAGGTGGACAGCCGAAGTCGTGGGCATTGTTATCGCGGTTTCTGAGTCGACTGGATACTCGATCATATGCAGCCCCGAGGTCGTTTCGCGTCGGCTTGGAATCTCATTCTGAGGGGGGTGAGATGTCAGATTGAAGAAAAAAAGTCCTACTGCAAGAGAAGATGTCCAGATCGTCTTTGGAGTACCGCCCAAGGGAGATTTTCAAGCAGCTGGGTTGCCCTCTACTAAGGAGTTCATTGCCAGCCTAAAAGAGATCCAAGATTGGTTTACTGGATTTCATGTAGAAGAAATAGAACTATCGATTGGATTCGGCGCCAAAGATGGCCTCGTCACCAAACTGTTCGTTTCATTCGAAGGAAAAGCTGGATGCAAGATAATCCTCAAACCCAACCCTTAAGGCAAATCCGGTAAGTGATTGCGAATCGCTCGCGGTGTATCCAGCAGACTTGCTCCTGCTTTTTTGTGTGTGTGATACGCGATTGCGGAGCATTGAGTAATGTGGATTACTCGACGTCAAAGGTACGAGTGTTTTGCACTACTCGCTGAGAAGGAAGAAGACCAGAGAGCAGGAACCAGCCCCTTCCTTATCCAGCTAGAACTTCAGTAACTAACGATGATTGAATAGAAAAGCTTGAACAGGAACGCCACACAAGGATAGGCCGACTTTGGCGATTCTTTACGGTCTCTACGTGATGAACTTTGGCGAATCCTCAGATCCCCGAGTCCTTGTAGAGTTAGCACAGGAAGCTGAACAGAGTGGCTGGAACGGGTTCTTTC
>Ga0209376_1005581_pt1 | contig 10414 bp, 7 predicted proteins | sample GraSoiAngelo_134_FD_185891 | JGI IMG/M metagenome (GOLD analysis project Ga0209376, IMG submission 185891) | Grasslands soil microbial communities from the Angelo Coastal Reserve, California, USA - 14_0929_05_30cm (SPAdes) (version 2) | ecosystem: Environmental > Terrestrial > Soil > Grasslands ... | reverse complement strand
GGGATCCCGCCGTCATCGACGCGCTCCACGAGTCCTGGATGCGCCCCGAAGGCGGCGCCGCGACGCTGATCGGCGTGGAGCTCGGCGCCGGCCACGCCGACCCCGACCACTACAGCGAGTCCGTCGACCCCGAGTACGTGGCGCTCTGCCGCGCCAAGCTCTCCGCGCGCGTCCCCGCGTTCGCGCGCGCCACGATGCGCGGCGGCTGGGCGGGGATGATCATGATGAGCCCGGACGGCCGGCCCATCATCGACCGCATCCCGTCGATCGACGGGCTCTACGTGATGCTCGGCGACTCGGGCACGTCGTTCAAGACGTCGCCGGTGATCGGCCGGTGCCTGGCGGAATGGATCGTCGAGGGGCGACCGCGCACGGTGGATCTCACGCCGTTCCGCTCGACGCGCTTCGCCGAGGGCAAGCCCTGGATCGACGAGTGGAACTACGGCCGCGAGCGGCTGACGATCTCGCGCTAGGTCATCATGTTGAGGCTCACGCGGCGTGACCGACGGGCACGCGCGATAGGGATCGCCGTGGCCACGCGGCACGCGTTCGCTGCTCCGTTGCGCCTGGGCTCCATCAGGGCGCGCGATCTCCGTTGCCACGTGATGGGAACGGGCCCCGACATGATTTCAGCGACAGGACAGGTGGCTCAAGCAGGGGTCAGTCGTCCTCGTCCACCTTGACCATCGCGAGCGCGCCGCCGGCGTCGTTGCCAACGGCAAGCCGCACCGCCACGGGCTTTGCCGTCCCGACCGCAGCACCCTTGCCCTCGGCCTCGAACGCGAAGCGTTTCCCCTTCCGCTCGATTTTCACCTCAAGCCTCGCACCGCCAACGATCCCTTTGAACTTGAACTTGTCGCGCCCGTGGCGCCGGAACGAGCCCGCGGGGATCGTCGCCGCGAAGGTCCCGACCTGGAGAGTCACCTCTTCGGTGAGCGGATGAATCCCGTCGCTCCCCGCGCCCAGGGTGAACGTTCCCTTCACCTCGAACTCCCGCTCCGTCCTCTCGATCTTGACCGAGGCCGCCAGTTGGGCAAACGACTGAATCGCAGGCTCGAAGATCGCGAACGGCGAAAGCGAGGTGACGCCACCGCAGATGGTATGAGTCGCGGTGTCCAGCGAGAGCGTGGCGTCCGTCCAATCCGGATCTTCGAAGTGAAAAAGCTTCAGGCTCGCTTCCTTGTCGAAGGCGATGCCGGTGTAGTCGATGCAGACGTTCACGGAGCCGCTGAAGCTGGCGGTGGTCGCCAAATCGTAGTAGGTCGGCGGATTGCCCAGCTTGAAGCCTGCCGGCGGCGGCGGGCCGACGGCGCTCGTCGCGAGCGTCGTGTCACCAGCCGCAGTCACGTTTGCGAAGGTCACGGTCGCCTGACCGATCTGGACGGTGACGTTCGTCCCCCCCGGCGTGTTGGCGAAACTGAGCTTCGCGACGAAGGCGTCAGTGGAGCCGCCCAAGGTCGTCTGGAAAGCGTCCCCCGTTGTCGGGAAGTCGGTGGATAGGGTAACCCCTGTCACATAGGCGTTGGCCCTCGCGTCCACCGCGATCCCGGAGCCCTGGTCAAGGCTACTGCCCCCGAGGTAGCTGGAGTAGACGAGGGCGGAGCCGGTGGGATTGAGCTTCGTCACGAAGGCGTCGCGGGCGCCGCCGAAGGTCGTCTGAAAACCGTCCTCCGTCGTCGGGAAGTCGGTGGAGAAGGTCCGACCCGTCACGTAGGCGTCACCTGAAGCGTCCACGGCGATCCCGGAGCCCTGGTCAAAGCTACTACCCCCGAGGAAGGTGGAATAGACGAGGGCGGAGCCGGCGGGATTGAGCTTCGTCACGAAGGCGTCGGTGCCGCCGCTGGAGGTCGTCTGGAAGGCCCCCGCGGTCGTCGGGAAGTCGGTCGAGTTGGTATCGCCCGTTACGTAGGCGTTGCCGGCCGCGTCCACGGCGATCCCGGTGCCCTCGGCACCGCCACTGCCACCGAGGTAGGTGGAGTACACGAGGGCGGAGCCGGTGGGATTGAGTTTCGTCACGAAGGCGCTTTGGGTGCTGCCGATAGTGGTCTGGAAGGCCCCCGCGGTCGTCGGGAAGTCGGTCGAGTTGGTCAGGCCTGTCACGTAGGCGTTGCCCAAGGCGTCCACGGCGATCCCAAAGCCCCCGTCAGAGGATTCGGCGCCGCCGAGAAAGGTAGAGTAAACGAGGGCGGAGCCAGTCGAATTGAGCTTCGTCACAAAGGCGTCGCCGCCGCCAGCGGAGGTCGTCTGGAAGGCCGCCACCGTCGTCGGGAAGTCGGTGGACGAGGTCCTGCCCGTCACATAAGCATTCCCGGCAACGTCAACCGCGACCTCTTCCCCATTGTCAAAATCACGGCCCCCGAGATAAGTGGAGTAGACGAGCGCCGTGCCGGTGGGATTGAGCTTCGTCACGAAGGCGTCGGTGAGGCTGCCGCCGCCTGGTCCGGCCAAGGTCGTCTGGAAGGCCCCTGCTGTCGTCGGGAAGTTCGTGGATGCAGTAGACCCCGTCACGTAGGCGTTACCTGAGGCGTCCACCGCGATCCCAACGCCCGTGTCAAAGTCACTGCCGCCGAGAAAGGTAGAGTAGATGAGGGCGGTGCCGGTGGGATTGAGCTTCGTCACGAAGGCGTCGCTGCCACCGCCCAGGGTCGTCTGGAAGGCCCCCGCCGTCGTCGGGAAGTTGGTGGCGGATGCGGTAATTCCCGTCACATAGGCGTTGCCCGCCGCGTCCACGGCAACGGCGGAGGCGTTGTCATTATTCGCTCCCCCGAGGTAGGTGGAGTAGACGAGCAGGGGGTCAATGATCAGGGGCAGGCTCGGGTCGTAGGCCGTGACCCGAAAGCCGACCTGATGCGTATCCCGGAGCACGTAGCCGCCCGGGATCTCCTTCCTGACGCCGTCGACTTCCTGATAGACGAAGGGCTTGTGCTGGCGGATCTGGCCGGCGGCCGTGTGCAGCACGAGGTCCCCCTGGGCATCCACTTCAAGGTCGTCGGCGCCCTGGATTCCGAAGATGATCCGGTTGGGGTCCGCGCCCGGGCGTACGACGACGTCGTACTCCAGTTGCCGCTGGGTGCCGTAGTAGATGAGGTCGACGCCGGGGTAGAGGTCGTCGTATCGCACCTTGGCATACGTGGGCACCTTTGTGCGCCACTTGGTGGGGGCGTTGCCGATGAAGTAGTTCGCCTTGCCGGGCAGTTCTTCCTGTCCCTGCACGCGCGTCTTGGGGTTCGCGCCGACGAATCTGATTCGGAGCACCGCCTGCGTGGCCCTCTCTCGCTTTGACGGCTTGACCTCCGCCGGTGTGTTTTTTGCCGACAGCTCCGGCTTCGTGAAGACCATTACTGCCTCATCGGAGGTCAGAAAGAGCGTGTGATGGGGACCGCGCGAGAGGAATTTGACCTGAGGATCCGTCTGCCCGCGGTTGGCCTCGAAAGACAAGGGCAGTTTCCCGTAAGCCTCATGCAGTCGGGTCTCGGAAGCCTGGGCTCCGGAGGCGCTCAACGCGAGGGCGACAAGAAGTAAAACCAGATTGATTATCCGCTTCTTGATGGCGTCCTCCTTGCTGCCGAGGCGGAAAGTATTTTAAGATGGGCTGGCCATAAACAAGGCGAAGTTTTTCTCTCCTGTTGATGTGAAGAGATGTAGGGGGTACGGCTGGGTCCGGGCCAACGAACGCCCCAAGCCGTTCGTATGGACGAAGACCGCCGACGAAATCCTCGCGAGCGTCGCTCGATTTTTTCACTGGATCTCTAACTCAGAACGCTAGCGACAGGACACTAAGGTCATCGGAACGGGGCGTCGACGGTTCAGGCCGCACCGGGCCGGGCGAGGTGGGTGCGGCGCACGCGCGCCTGCACGTCCTGAACGACGTTGCGCTCGAGCGTGATCTCGACCTCGTGGTGCTCGACGTCCCAACGGCTCACCGTGGTGAGCCAGCCGAGCCGGCGCCGCCGCTGGGGCACGACCTTGCGCCCTCGGTAGACCAGGACCCGACGATCGGGCGCGAGCGGCTGCTCGTGCTCTTCGTGGTCGGCGCCGCACAGGCGGATCAGCTCCGCGTATGTGGTGGTGCCCGGCGCGATGCGCGCCAGCGTCTCGCGCGCGACCACGGTGCCGGTCTGCCGCTCCGTCGGCCCGCTGCGCGGGCTGATGTGGATGCGTCCGGCGAGCGTCTCGCTCACGCGCGTGACGAGCGTCGTGAGCAGCGGGCCGACGAAGTTGCCGAGCACGAAGAAGAGCGCGGCGAACAGCACCGGCGCCCAGGACTTCCAGCCTGTGAAGTAGCCGAATTGGACCGTCAGCACCTGGGACCGGAAGCCCTCCGCCGGATCGAGGTCGAACAACACGACCTCGGTGCTCCCGCTGGTCTCGCTCGCCTCGCGCCGGCTCGTCAGCGGCGAGACCTCCTGGATCTTGAGGTGCTCCGAGTCCGCGAAGTTGATCAGGAGCTGGGACGGGTCCGCGGCCAGGCGGACCGCGCGGTCGCGGTGCTCGAAGTACATCGGGAACGCCGCGCGCGTCCGCGCGTCGTTGAAGGTCAACGCGATCGAGTGGCGGCGTCCCCAGACGACGTTCTCGAGCCAGGAGGCCCGCCGCTCCTGGATGAGCTTGGGCAGCTTCATCCGGAGCTCGATCAACCAGGTGCGATTGAGCAGCCTCGGCGTCCACGGAATGCGGATCCACGTCGCCGGTGCGGACCGCACGAGCGTGCCCGTCTCCCTCACGTAGATGGCGAAGGGCGCGCCGCCCTCGAGGGGATCCGGCCTGGGGCGCTCCTTGCCGCCGTAGAGCTGGTGCGCGCGGAGCGGCAGGCGCCCCTCCCGGACGACGGTGAAGCCGCGCTCCGTCAGGTACGCGGCGAGCGCGGGGTCGGGCGCGCCGGGCACGGTCTCGCCGTCCACCGGGCCCGGCCAGAGGAGGTAGAGATCCTGCTCGATCGCGGTCCCGGCGATCGTGGCGGGCAGGACGAGACTCCAGAGGACGGCGACCTCGACGGGACCGAGCTCGGGGCCGACGTTGGCGCGGATGTACACCGGCCCGACCATGAACGAAGGGTTCGGCCGCGTCGCGAGGAAGACCTGGGCCCGCGCCGCGCCCGGGGTCGCCGCGAGCAGGAGCCCGGCGAGGACGCAGGCCTTAGATCTTGACAGGCGTGAACTCGCGCGTGAAGTGCTCCTCGAGCGGCAGCTTCTTCTTGATGACGCCATACTCCAGGAGCGTGCCCTGCATCACCGCGAGCGCCGTGACGTCAATGCGGCCGTCGACCGGGAGGAGCGGACCCGAGATCTTGTGGGCGCCCAGCACCGCCTCGGGCGGCCAGCCGAGCGTCCTCGAGCAGATCTCGGCCGCCTCCCTCGGGTTCTCACGCATCAGCTTGAGCGCCGTGAACATCGCCCGCATGGCGCGGCGGATCAGGTCGGCCTGCGTCTTGATGGCGTCCTCCGACGCGTACTGGATCTGGCTGATCCACTTCCCCGTGACCGCGTCGAAGCGGAGCAGCACCTTGGACTTGCCCTGGAGCTCTGTGACCGCGCCGCCGTCGCCCCACACGTAGGCGGCGGTCTCCTTGCGGGCCAGCGCCGCGAGCTGGGCATCGAGACCGCCGAGGCCGACGACCTGCACGTCCGTGTCTGGATCCCAGCCCTCCCTCTTGGCGAGCATGCGCGCGAAGATCCACGTGGTCGCACCGACGCGCGTGACGCCGATCGCCTTGCCCTTGAGCTCGGCGACCGTGTGGACGTCGGGTGCGACGTTGAGCGTGAAGTGGTTGCCCTCGGTGTGCGTCGCGATTGCCTTGATCGGCGAGCCCGCCTCGCGGAAGACCAGGATGTCGGTGCTCCCGGTGATGCCGACGAGGATTTCGCCCGCCATGACCGCCTTGAGGAGGTCGGGGCCGCCGCGGAAGGGGACGAACTCGGCCGCGAGGCCCTCGCGCGCAAAGAGCCCGCGCTCGCGCGCCACGATGACCGGCCCCGCCATCGAGTAGTCGCCGAGGACGGCCGTGCCGATCTTCACGGGGGTCGCTCCGCGAGCGGGCCGCGGCCTGAGAGCTGCGGGGATCGCGGCGGCAGTGGCGAGGAAGCGACGGCGGGAGATCGAGGTCGCGGGCATGAGCCGGTCTCCTTGACTTTCGCGCGAGCCTTCCATACGTTAGGCGCGCTTTCCATGGGTACCGCCTGCGTCAGACGCGCTGGCCGCGATCGTACATCGTCGTGAGCCGCTTCCACAATCCCGCACGCGTGACCGCCGACCGATGAACGACGCCCCCGTCACCCGCGCGGTCGCGGAGGGCGTCGCCTGGATCACGCTCAACCGCCCCGCGGTGCTCAACGCGCTCAACACCGACCTCGCCGCTGCGCTCGCCGATCACGCGGAGGCGGCGGCTGCCGATCCCACCGTCACTCTCGTCGTCGTACGTGGTGTCGGCCGGGCGTTCTCCTCGGGCATGGACCGCACGGCGCTGGCGGCCGGAGCCATCGGCGAGGCGTTCTACCGCCACTGGATCCGCGCGCTGAACTGCCTCGAGGACATGCCGAAGATCTCGCTCGCGGTGCTGCACGGGCACTCGATCGGCGGCGGGCTCCAGCTGGCGCTCGCCTGCGACCTGCGCCTCGCCACCGACGAGGCCGTGATCGGCCTGGGCGCCACGCGGCACGGGCTCATCCCGGATGGCGCCGTGCTGCGCCTCGCGCGGGTCGTCGGGCTCGGCCGGGCCAAGGAGCTCGCGCTGCTCAACGACGACGTGAGCCCCGAGGCCGCGCGCGCCATCGGCCTCGTCAACTGGGTGTGCGCTGCCGCCGACCTCGACCGCACGCTCCGGTCCGTCATCGACAAGGTGCGCGCCGCCTCGCCGACCGCGGCCGCCCACACGAAGCGGCTCCTCCACGAGTCCTTCCACCGCGATCCGCGGGCCACGATCGAAGACGTGGTGAAGGCGCAGAACGAGTGCATGGGCTCCTGGGAGATCGACGAGGCCAACCGGGCCTGGCAGGAGAGGCGGGAGCCGGTCTTCTACCCGCCGCGCCCGCGGAAGGTATGACCTCGCGGCACGTTTCGGAGGCCCCATGACGTACGCGGACATCCTCTACGCGAAGAAGGACGGCGTCGCCTGGATCACGATCAACCGTCCCGAGGTGCGCAATGCCTTCCGCACGAAGACCGTGGCGGAGCTGACCGACGCGTTCCTCGACGCGCGCTGGGACCCGGCCGTCGGCGTCGTCGTGCTCACCGGAAGCGGCGACAAGGCGTTCTGCTCCGGCGGCGACCAGAAGGAGCGGGGGCAGGGCGGCTACGCGCCAGGCGCCGCAGGCACGCCAGGCGCCGCAGGCACGGTGGACCAGCGCCCGATGGACGTGGAAGCCCTGCACAGCGCCATCCGCCACATCCCGAAGCCCGTCATCGCCATGGTCAACGGCTTCGCCATCGGCGGCGGCCACGTGCTCCACGTGCTCTGCGACCTCTCCATCGCGTCGGACAACGCCGTCTTCGGGCAGACGGGGCCGCGCGTGGGCAGCGTCGACGCGGGCCACGGCACCGGCTTCCTCGCCCGCGTCGTCGGCGAGAAGAAAGCGCGGGAGATCTGGTACCTCTGCCGCCAGTATTCGGCTCAGGAAGCGCTCGCGATGGGGCTCGTGAACAAGGTCGTTCCCCTCAAGGAGCTTCGCGCCGAGGTGGAGAAGTGGTGCGCCGAGCTGCTCGAGAAGAGCCCGACCGCGCTGGCGCTCGCCAAGCAATCGTTCAACATCGACTCCGAGCAGCGCGCCGCCGTGGCGCAGCTCGCCCACACCGCGCTCAACCTCTACTACGAGACCGAGGAGGCGATGGAAGGCCGGAATGCCTTCGTCGAGAAGCGTCCGGTCAACTTCAAGAAGTTCCGCACGTGAGCGCCGTCGCCCGCTACTTCCGTTTCGCGGAGCGCTCCACGGATCTCGCCACCGAGCTCCGCGCGGGCCTGACCACGTTCATGGTCATGGCCTACATCATCTTCGTGAACCCCATCGTCCTCGGCTACGTCGGCGTCCCGGGGCTCGAGGGCAAGGGGCTGCCGTTTGCGCCGACGCTGACGGTGACGTGTCTCACCGCGGGCGTGCTCTCGATGGCGATGGGGCTCGCGAGCAACTATCCGCTCGTCCTGGCGCCCGGGATGGGGCTCAACGCGGTCGTGGCGTTCGAGCTGGTGGCGGCCCGCGGGCTCACGTGGCCCCAGGCGATGACGGTGGTGTTCCTCGAGGGCGTGGTCATTACGCTGCTCGTGCTCACGCGGTTCCGCGAGGCCGTGATGGACGCGGTCCCGATTGGGCTCAAGCGGGCGATCGGCGTGGGGATCGGCCTGTTCATCGCGTTCATCGGCTTCTTCACCGCGGGCTTCGTGGTGAAGCCCCCGTCGGGACCCTTGCCCGTCGCGCTCGGGTCCATGCGCGGCCTGCCGATCCTCGTGTTCCTTGTGGGCTTCGTCCTGACGGCGTGGCTGATGGCGCGCCGGGTGCGCGGGGCGCTCCTGCTCGGGATCGTGCTCACCACGCTGGTGGCGATCATCCTGAACGGCGCCGTCGCCGACTGGAAGGGCTTCCCGACGCCGGGCGCGGCGCGGATCCCGACGGCGATCGTGCAGCCGCCGGATCTCTCGACGTTCGGCCGCCTCGACTTCGGCCTCGTCGCGAAGCTCGGCGTGGTCACGGCCGTCCTCGTGACGTTCTCGATCATGCTGAGCGACTTCTTCGACACGATGGGCACGATCATCGGCGTCGGCGGCAAGGGGGGGTTCCTCGACGCGCGGGGCCGGCTCCCCGGCGCCAACCGCGTGCTGCTGGTGGACTCGATCGGCGCCGGCCTGGGCGGCCTCGCCAACGCGAGCAGCAACACGACCTACATCGAGTCCGCCGCGGGTGTGGCGGAAGGAGGCAGGACCGGCTTCGCGTCGGTCGTCGTGGGCGTCCTCTTTCTCCTGGCCATGTTCTTCTCGCCCCTCGCGAGCGTGATCCCCGCCCAAGCGACCGCACCCGCGCTGATCGTCGTCGGCTTCTTCATGATGACGATCGCGCGGGACATCCCGTGGGAGGACTACGAGGAGGCGATCCCCGCGTTCGTGACGATGCTGACGATGCCGTTCACCTGGTCCATCACCAACGGGATCGGCGCGGGCTTCGTGACCTACGTCGCGATCAAGGTCCTCAACGGCAAGGGGCGGCGGGTTCACTGGATGGTCTACCTCGTCGCGGCTGCGTTCGTCGTCTACTTCGCTCTGCCACTCATCGAGAAGGCGATGACGTAGGCGACCCATGGCGCGACACGAGGTGCCGACACGCTGGAAGAGCGGGATGCTCGAGGTGGGGCCGAGGGTCTTCGCTTACGTCCAGGCGTCGGGGATCGACCCGGTGGGCGACACCGGCGTCTCCAACGCGGGACTCATCCTCGGCCACGAGGGGAACGTGCTCGTGGACGCCCTGATGGTGCCATCCATGACGCGGAGGCTCGTGGCGGCGATCAAGAAGACGACGCGCAAGCCGATCGCGACCCTCGTCAACACCCACCATCACCTCGACCACACCGGCGGCAACCGATTCTTCCGCGGCGCGACCATGATCGCCTCCGAGAAGTGCCGCGAGGCGCTCGAGCCCGGCTTCCCGCCCGTCCCGCTCCTGCAGCGCTTCATGCCGCGCTTCGCGCGCGAGTTCCCGCTGCTCAAGGTGGTGCTCCCGACCGTGACGTTCAAGGACCACCTCGTCATCCACGACGGCGACCGCGAGATCCAGCTCTGGCACCCGGGCTTCGCCGCGCACACGGTCGGGGACGCGGTCGCGTACCTGCCGAAGGAGCGGATCCTGTTCGCGGGCGACATCGCCTTCCACTACGTGACGCCGCTCGCCTTTCAGGGCCACGTCGGCAACTGGATCAAGGCGGCGAACCGGCTCCTCGAGTACGACGCCGACGTGATCGTGCCCGGCCACGGCCCGATCGGGACGACGAGGGAGCTGACGCGCATGCGCGACTACCTCGTGACAGTCCGTCGCGAGGCGCGCGAGCGCTTCGAAGCCGGCATGCCCGCCGAGGAGGCCGCGCGCGACATCGAGCTCGGCGTCTACGCCGCGTGGAGCGACGCCGAGCGCATCCTGCCGAACGTGATGCGCTGCTATCAGGAGTTCAGGAACGAGCTGCACCTGCCCCTGGACCTGCCCCGCATGCTCGACGGCATGGAGCGGCTCCGCGGCCGGCCGACCGACCACACCTGTCTCTGACTCGAGGCGGGCGGGACCGGCCGCTACCGGCCGAGGACGAAGGCGCAGCAGGCGGGCGGCGGCGGCGGCGGCGCCTGCTCGACGTCGGCGCCCGCGCCGAGCGCGCGGAGGAGCGTCGTGAAGAACGCGCCGCAGACGTTCGGGTATTCGCGCCCCACGTCCTGGAACGGACACTGGTG
>Ga0209376_1005579_pt1 | contig 10417 bp, 7 predicted proteins | sample GraSoiAngelo_134_FD_185891 | JGI IMG/M metagenome (GOLD analysis project Ga0209376, IMG submission 185891) | Grasslands soil microbial communities from the Angelo Coastal Reserve, California, USA - 14_0929_05_30cm (SPAdes) (version 2) | ecosystem: Environmental > Terrestrial > Soil > Grasslands ... | reverse complement strand
GGCCTTGCGTGCTAAGACCGGCCTGAATGGAGGATAGAGCGCCTGGGAGGGTAGGAGTGGGGGTTGCGTGGCGCGTCGATGGCCTGCCAGAGGAGAAGTCATCGTTGCCGAGTGGCGTCCCGGACGGCAGCCGCCACTCGATGCCAGTAGTCGAATTCCGGGCTGTCCGGCGCATGCGCATCCGCATTGGACAGTGCTGTGCGCCACGCCTGGCGGGGGCCCAGCTCTGCGACAAGAAGGTTCGCCATGATCGGCACGTTGTCGGGCGGGAGACCGGGCAGCGGCCTGACTGCGAGACGAGTCGGGTCTTGCGGGTGTGCCGAATTCATCGCAGTCGCGCCTGACCGATCCAGGTGAGCGCCACTGAGGCGTGCGCTCGTCCCCGGAGTGACGGAAGAGCTTTTTTGCGCTGCCATCGCATCGGAGCGCGTGGGCGGAACGTGCGCCAAGGTCGTCCGGACTGGCGGATCTCCCGCTGATTGGCCGATTGTAGCAACGTACTGCGATACCTTTGCGAACGACGCCTGAAAGCCTTCTCGCCAGGAGGCGAGGATAGTGTGCCAGCGCGGGTTACCGGCGACGATACCGATGATGATCGCGGCGCCCAAGAGAACGACGACGAGTGTGACGACGATCTCGCGTGGGCCTGACGGGCGTCGCGTGTGCCGGGCCCGTCTGTGATCTGCCCTTTGGGTCTGGAGGACCGCCCGCCGGGACAGCAACAGCGGGAGGAGGGGACCCCCGCACTCTCCACAGAACTTTGCTGTGGAGTGATTCTCGTGCCGGCAACGCGGACACTTCATCCGGGCCTCCTCTGATCTCGTTGGCCCGAACCTACAAGCGCCTCAGGTACTGAAGGAGAGCGAGCCGATCGGTTTGCGAGAGATTCAAGAACGCCGTGGCCGCGGCGGCCCCTTGCCCGCCATGCTGGACGATCGCACTCTCGATCGAGAGCGCCCGCCCATCGTGAAGAAAGCGCGTCCGATTCCGAAGCCCGATGAGGGGCTCGGTTCTGAATTCCGCTCGCGTGGCGACGCCTTTACAGAGATCGGCAAGCGCTGCGCCCATGTCATGGAGCAGCAGATCGGAGTAGATGTAGACGATCTTCCGATCCAGAGCCTCGATCGAGCTCCGGGTCTTGAAGGTCGGGACATGGCAGGTTGCGCAGCCTGCAGCCTGGAACATCTCTTCGCCGTAACGATCAACACCCAGGACCGGTGGCGGGGCGAGGAACCGAACAAAGTCCACGGTCCGCGCGAGGTCGGCCGGGCTCAGCTCACTGGGGACCACGACCCCCTGTTCCTTGTCAAAGGCGCCCCTGATGAAGGTGAGCAGGTCCGAATCCGTGGCCTTCCGGCCGAACCGACCGAGCGTCCCGTTGGGGAGCTTGGCTGCCCGTCCGCCGGCCCGGCCCTGGTTCGCGAGGATGTCCGAATCGGGAATCGCCTCGATGAGCCCGAACCCGAAGAGGGCCGGGGTCGAGCGAATCCCGACTCTGACCTCGGCAAGAGCTGGGATCGCAGGGAGAGCAGGACCAGTGGTCTGCTGCCGGAACACGGGCCCGCCAGTCGCCTCCAGCTCATCACAGGTAGGCTGTTCCCCGGCCGTCGCATGGCGCTCGGTGTCTACATCGTCCTCGCCGAATGCCCCGGCCCCACCGACGACAGGGTCCTCGTGGCACAGCGCACACGAGGCGTTGTTGAAGAATGGCCCGAGGCCAGTCTCCGCGGTGAACTCCCGACTGAACACTGCCTTGCCCTGCGCGAACCGCACGAGTTCACTCGGCGTCAAATCCGGCAGAGGTTCGCCGAGCTGCGGCGATGGTCTGTTGGTCGGCATAGCCGTACCAGCCATGATCAGCGAGGAAACTGCCGCGACGAGCATTAGTCGCCCGGTCATCCTGGTCATGATCGTGCCCTCGTTCACTAAGGGTTCAGTACTGGCCGTCGTGCGACGACCGAGGACGCCTGATGCGTTTCAGACACGTCTGCCGCGAAGGGTCTCGAGCGTAACCACGCAGATCACGGCCCTCCGTCGCCGTGCTCCACGATCGGCCTGCTCGGTAGCGCTAGGTAACCGCGTGGATCCTAGGCCAGATGGCCTAGCAGCGATTTAGAGTGAGGCTTGGGGGTGAGGAGCGGGTGTGACGTTGGGACTTGACAGCTTTCAGCAGCTACACCCCGGCCGCGCTCAAGAGGCGCGGCGACGCTTGCCCAGCTTTCGCATTTTCGAGCCGGCCTTGGCCTGCGGGCGGCGGCGCGCCGTGACTCGGATCAGAGCGTTCTGGAGCAATCGCACATCCTGCTCGGGGAGCACGCGCACTCGTCGCGGGTGACTGCCCAATCGCCGATAGGCGGGGAGCGAGACGTGTGGTAAACGGGCCAGGAGCGAGCGGACGTACTCGGGATGGATCTGCAAGAGGGCTGCAGCCTCGACGATCGTGTAGTAGCGCTTGATCATTCGGGTCCCGCCTTCGCGTATTGGCTGGTCGAGGCTATGGCTCATTGCGAAGGGGCTGTCAATAAGAAAGGCTTTTCACACCTGGAAATCCGCGGTATTCGAGGAGCGTTTCGGCAATTTCTGGAATCACGCGTCACCAATAATCCCAGAATTTAGTTGCCGGAATGGAGCGCACGTCGAGTAGCCGGACCTCCTCATCTGGCTCCAGCCACTGGATCCGGGCCCTGTGGCGCGCTCAAGCGGGATCCGGGGCGCCGTGGCGGGCGCTCCCCACTCCTCGCACGCCAGCCCGAGTAGATGCCGCAGGAGCGCGAGAGGGCGCTTGATGGCGGCCGCGGTGAGCCGGCGCTCGGTCGTGGTGTCGCCGGTCCCGATCTTCCGGACCGCGGCCAGACCTTCGACCGGTACTCGCCGACACTGGCCCTTCTGGTTCCACTCTTTGGTTCTAGATGTTGGCCGGCACCTGATCGTCCACGGTGTTCTGCACTCGTGGGGAGGTTACCGGGTTAATCGTCCCGCCGCGACTTCGGCTATAGTTGCCCGATCCGGCTCAGGGCGCGCGCGTGCGCTGGGTGCTCACGCACGGTGACGTGTCCTGGTGAAGCAGGACCTTGGTGGAGCCATGGCGATTTTCGCGTCTGCTCTCCTCGTCCGGATCTGGCGTCGCGTCGTCCTGGCCGTCTGTTTCCTGTCCGGCGTCAGCGGGTTGCTCTACGAAGTGGTGTGGGCGCGCATGCTCCATCTGTTGTTCGGCGATACGGTCCTTGCGGTGAGCACGGTTCTCGCCTCGTTCATGGCCGGACTCGCGATGGGCAGTTTCTGGATCGGGCGATATATCGATCGCCGGCGGCGTGTTCTCGCGGTCTACGCGGGTCTCGAGGCTGGGATTGGTCTGAGCGCCCTCCTCTTCCCGGTGGTCCTCCAGGCCCTGACGCCTCTCTACGTCTGGTTGCATCAATCGCTGTCTGCCTCGTTCTGGCTCTTCAGCCTCGTGCGCTTTCTCCTCGCCTTCGGTCTTCTCTGCGTGCCCACGGCCCTGATGGGCGCGACCTTGCCGGTGCTGAGCCGTTATCTGGTGCAGAGCTCCGCCACGCTGGGATGGAATGTCGGCGCCCTCTACGCGCTCAACACCGGCGGCGCGGTGCTCGGCTGTTTCATGGCCGGCTACGTGCTGATTGGTTCCGCCGGGTTGTCTCGGACCGTGTGGATCGGAGCCGCGTTGAATTTCGCGATTGCCCTCGTGGTGTGGGTCGGCCAGCGGTGGATCGAGGCGCCAGGCGCTCGTGAGGTGCCGTCGAGCTCGCCAAGAGACACGGCGCCCGCTGTCGCTCTCTACGACGACAGGACCGTGCGCCGCGTCCTGTGGTCGTTCGCCCTGGCCGGGTGTGCTGCGCTGTCCTATGAAGTGATCTGGACCCGCGCACTGACCTTTTTCGTCGGAAACTCGACGTATGCGTTCAGCGCGATGCTGACGACCTTCCTGTGCGGGCTCGCCCTCGGGAGCGCGTTGGTGGCACGCATCAGCGACCGCTCCGCGAACGTGCTGGCGCTGCTCGGCGCACTCCAGGTGGGGATCGGCGTCTATGGGATCCTGACCATCGCGATCCTCGGGCGGCTGTTCTATGGACTGGACGGGTGGTGGGAGGGATTCAGTAACGCCTACTGGGGCGCTCCGCTCGGACTCACCTTTCTCAAGACGTTCGTCGTGATCCTGCCCCCGACCCTCTGCATGGGCGCGGCCTTTCCGTTGGTCAGCAAGATCGTGGCGCAAGGCCCCGACGTGGTCGGCCGAGGCGTCGGCAGCGCCTATGCCTGCAATACGCTCGGCGCAATCGTGGGCGCCTGGGTCAGCGGTTTCGTGGCCATTCCACTCCTGGGAATCCATCACAGCCTGGCGCTCACGGCTCTGCTCAGCCTGGGAACCGGGGGCGTCCTGTTGGCGTCCAGCTCCACATCGCGGCGTCGCCAGGGGGTGCTCTATGCGGGTGCGCTGAGCTGCTTCATCGCGGTGATGGTCACGACGCGGACGTTCCGCTTCGCCGATATCGCGGGCGAGCCGGAGAAGACGGTTCTTCACTACGACGAGGACGTCGCCGGCGTGGTGAAGGTCGCCACCGACATCTACGACCGCAAGCTGCTGAGCATCAACGGTTGGTCGGTTGCGGGGACCGGCAGCCCGAATCCGGACGTGGCGCTGGTGAACGACTATCCCGAAATCCAGAAAATGCTCGCGCATCTGCCGATGCTGCTGCACCCGGCACCGCGGCGGGTTTTGGTGATCGGCTTCGGCGCGGGCGGGACGGCTTGGTCGCTGAGTCGCTACGCGGCACTGCGGCGTCTCGACATCGTGGAGTTCGTTCCGGGCGTGATCCGCGCGGCGCGCTTCTTTCCCGAGGTGAATCACGACGTCCTCACCGACCCACGCGTGCGGGTCATCATCGACGATGGGCGGAACTACCTCCTGGTCACACCCGAGACCTACGACGTGCTGTCGGTCGATACCCTCGATCCCAAGCACGCGGGCAACGGCAACCTGTACACGCGGGAGTTCTACGAGCTGAGCCGACGCGTCCTGAAGCCGGGGGGGGTCTTCGTCCAGTGGCTGCCCTACCACCAGGTCGACAACGCAAGCCTGAAGATGATCGCGCGCACATTTCAGGACGTCTACCCACACGCCACCATGTGGCTGAACCGTTTCAAGGGCTACACGTTGCTCCTCGGCACGCTCGAGCCTCTGCAGATCGACGTCGCGCGGCTCGATGCTCACTTTCGCACCCCGGCCGTTCAACGTGACCTTGCCGAAGTCCACGTGGGCACGCCGTGGCAGTTCCTGGAAAGCTTCGCCATGCGGTCGGACACCGTGCGCCGGTACGCGGTCGGGAGTGCGCGCCTCAACACCTACGACCATCCGTACGTGGAGTTCTACGGTCTCTCGTGGCGCGATCCTGTCGACGAGAACCTCGCCGAGCTCGCGCACTTTGCGGATGACGTCACGCCGCTGCTGGCGTTTGCGGACGCCTCTCCCGCGGAGCAGCAGAGCATCCCAGGGCGCGTGGCCGTGCAGCGGCGCATCGCTCGCTACATCACTCGCGGTTACCTGGCCAACTGGCGCCGCCAGCTGCAGGACGGGACGCGCGAGTATCGCAAGGCCCTGAAGCTGGACCCGCACGACGACGGGATCAAGTTCGCGCTCGGCGTTGCCGCGGTTCACAAACGCGATGCGCTGGCGGCGCTGGAACGCCGTCCGGACGACATCAAGAGCCTGAGCAAGCTCGGCTACATCGCCTGGAACGAGGGGGACTACGACGAGGCGGTCCGACGCTTTCGGCAGGTGCTCGCGCTCGATGCGCAGCAGGCGTCCGCCTACGTGCACCTGGGCGTCAGCTATGCCGCGCAGGAGAATTTCGCGGCGTCGATCGCCGCCTATCGGAAGGCGCAGGATCTGCGGGCCGACCTGGCCGGCGTCGTCGGACAGAGCATCGATCTAGTCGAGCGCCTGCGGCGCGCCAGAGAGCATCCCAACGACCCCGCGGTACACGCCCGACTGGGGGAACTCTACGCCAGCGACAGGCGCTTCGATCGCGCGATCGAGTGCTTCGAGAAGGCGACGGCGCTCGCTCCGGATTCGCCGGAGGGGTTGTTCACGCTGGCTCGCTACTACGAGGCGGAGGAACGCGACCTTGAAGCCCTGCGCGCGTACGATCGAGGCCTCGCGCTCGACCCGACCAACGCGCAGGCGCGCAACAACCGCGAGAAGCTTTCGATCAAGCGCGCGCTCGAGCTGGGCAAGCCCGTCGCGCTGGCTCTGGGCCCGGATGGCCCCCTGACGATCGATCCCGACAGCGCGACGAGCTACTACCAGCTCGGCCTGCGGTACCTGCGCAACGACGAAGCCGACGCGGCGGTGACGGCCTTGCGACGGGCCGTCACGATGCAACCGGGCCATGACGCCGCGCATCTCTTTCTGGGTCTCGCCTACACCTCCCTGGGCACCTATGCCGACGCCGAAGTCGAGTACCGTCGCGCCATCGCGCTCCGCCCCATCAATCCGGAGGCCTACAACTATCTCGGCCTTGTGTACTACCAGCAACAGCGCTACCGTCAGGCCCTCAGCGCCTACCGCCAGGCGATCGCGCAGGCGCCCGGATACGCCGTCGCCTACGTCAATCTCGCAGCCAGCCACGAAGCGCTGGGGCAGAGCGACGCGGCTCTCGAGGCCTATCGGCAGGCGCTCCAGCGCGACGCAAATCTGACGGCGGTGCAGGAGAAGATCGACCGACTGGGCCAGCGACTGGGGAGGTAATCGATGGCCGCCCTCGCGACGTTCATCCAGCAGGTCATCAACGGGCTGATGCTGGGGGGCGGCTATGCCCTCGTCGCCATCGGCTACACGCTGATCTTCGGCGTGCTCAATCTCCTGCACCTCGCGCACGGGGAAGTCGCGATGATCGGCTCGTACGTCGGGCTCACCCTCGTGCTCATCGCCATGTCACAGGTGGGAGTGCTGCCGCTGTGGCTGGTCCTCATCGGAGCGATGATCGGCGCCGGACTCGTCGGCATCGTCGTCGAGCTCGTCGCCTTTCGCCCGCTCGGGCGCCGGCAGCTCCACATCACGCCGCTGATCACTACGATCGCCGTGGCGTTCGTGCTGCAGGAGGCGGCGGTGAAGCTCTTCGGCTCCGAGCAGCGCAGCTTTCCGATCGCGATGTTCGACGAGCTCAAGAAGTCCGATCTGCATCTCGGCGGCTTCCGCATCACGTACGTGCAGATGTTCATCATCGCCTCGTCGCTCGCGCTGATGGTGGGGCTCTACTTCTTCGTCGAGAAGACCACCATGGGCCGGGCGATGCGCGCCTGCGCGGAGAACACGCAGACCGCCCGACTGCTCGGCGTGAACGTTCACTGGATCACGATCTGGACTTTCGGCATCGCCTCGGCCCTGGCGGGCGCGGCCGGCGTGTTGATCGGCCTCGCCTACAACATCACGCCGCTGATGGGCGGGATCCTGGGGCTCAAGGGCCTGACGATCATGCTCTTCGGCGGGTCCGGGAACATCGTCGGCGCCATGGTCGCCGCGCTCATCCTCGGCATGATCGAGACGATGAGCGTCGCGTACCTCGTCCCCGCGTGGAAGGACGGGTTCGCCTTCGGCATTCTCATCCTGATCCTCCTCTACAAACCGACGGGGCTGTTCGGCAGTCGCCTGCAGATCGAGGCGGGCCGGTAGGGAGGTGCGTCGTGCAAGCCGTGCTTGATTCGCTCGTCAGCGTCGTCACCGGCGTGTTCGCGCTCGGTGAGGCGGATCTGATCACGATCGGGATCAACATGATCATGGGGCTCAGCATGTTCCTGCCCATGACGGTCGGGCAGCTGTCCTTCGGCCAGGCCGGCTTCATGTCCATCGGCGCGCACATCGCCGTGGTGCTGACGCTCTACGCCGGCGTCTCGTTCCCGATCGCCCTTCTCGTGGCCGGGCTAGGGAGCAGCCTCGTGGGCTTCCTGGTCGGTGTCCCGGTGTTGCGCTTGCGCGGCCTGCTCCTCGCGCTCGTGACCTTTGCCTTTGCCCAGGTGGTCGAGGTCTTCTTCCTCAACTTCAAGCCCACCGGCGCCGCCGAAGGGATCCGCGGCATCTTTCCCTACACCAATGTGTGGTACGTGTTCGGCTTCCTCGTCCTGCTGGTGCTGTTCCTGGCGCGGCTGCGCCGGTCACGGATGGGCCGAGCCTTCGACGCGGTCAAGCTGGACGAGACGGCGGCCGAAGCCATGGGCATCGACGTCACGCGCGCCAAGCTCACCGCCTTTGCCGCGGGCGCGTTCGTCGCGGGGGTCGGCGGCGGCCTGTACGCCCACCATGCCGTGTTCATCCAGTACGACAACTTCGACTTCAAGCGCAGCGTCGACATCGCGATGTACATGGTGCTCGGGGGCATGGACGTGTTGTCCGGCCCGCTGCTCGGCGCCTTCATCATCACGTATCTCTCCACCGCGCTCCAGTTCCTGGCGGACTGGCGCTGGGAGGTCTGGGGCAGCATCGTCATCCTGGTGATGATCTTCCGACCGCAGGGGATTCTCGGGCGAGACACGCTCAGCATCCGCCGGTGGCGTCGCGCGAGCCCGGTCACCCCGGGCTGAGCGACGGCCGACACCCTGCGCCCCGGAAGGAGGTGGTGACGAGGACACGACGTCGCGGCGCGCCGTTCCCTAAAAGGTGCTCTTACGCGGAGAGAGGAGACTCGATGAAGAGATCGCTCGTCCTCCTCAGTTGTGTTCTCGGCCCGCTGGCGTTGCCGGCGCTGGCGCATGCGTTCGGCGACGAAATCGTCGTTGGGTTCATGGTGCCGTTGACGAAGAAGGGGGCCAGCTACGGCGTCCAGAGCCGGGCCGCCACCGAAGTCGCGGTGGAAGAGATCAATACCGCGGGCGGGATCGGTGGCCGGAAGCTCAGGATGATCACGAAGGACACCGAGGGCGACAACGCCCTGGCCATTCAGCTGGCACGCGGCTTGATCGACAAGGACCGGGTCCTCGCCGCACATGGGCCACAGTGGAGCGCGGAAGCCGAAGCCGTGTTTCCGATCTGTGAGCGCTCCAAGATCCTCTGTTTCTCACCGACGTCGACCAAGCCTGGTGTGTCCGCGCCGTACTCATGGGCTTTTCGCAACACGGTCGACGAGAACGTCCTGGTCCCCCAGACCCTCAAGTGGGTCAAGGAGAACTACCCCTGGGTGAAGAAGGCGGCCATCCTCACCGACGTCAAGGACGCCTACTCGAAGAGCCTGGGGCATGACACGTTCCGTCCGCGACTCAAGCAGTTCGGGATCGAGGTGGTGGAGGAGGTGGACTACCTCACGGGGGACACCGACTTCAGCGCCCATATCACCAAGATCAAGGCCAAGAACCCCGACCTCATCGCCGTCGGTGGCACCTGGGTCGAAACGGCCAACATGATGAAGGAAGCGCAGAAGCAAGACCTCCGGGTGTTGTGGGTCGGCGGCGTCGGGATGGGGAATGCGCGCATCGTCGAGAACGCCGGCCTCGCGTCGGAAGGGGCCGTCCACAACGCGACGTATGACAAAGACGCCACGACCGAGATGAACCAGAGCTACGTGAGGCGCTTGCTGGCGAAGGTTCCCAATGAGACGCCCCACTGGCCGGCGGCGAACTGTTACGACGCCATGAAGATGTTGGCGCAAGCCATCAAGCAGGCCAACGTCACCAACACGCCGAAGACGCTCGAGGTGGATCGCAAGCGGGTGCGCGAGGCGCTGGCCACCATCAAGGATTTCCCTGCTCTCACCAGCGCGGATGGCAAGATCACGATCGTCGACACCATTGACGGCAAGCACGCCGGCGACGCGATCAAGAAGGGGACGCTGATCCAGGTCCAGAACGGCAGGTTCGTCCCCGTCGGCGAGGGGAAGGCGACGGCCTTGAAGGTGCGGTAAGTGCGGCGTCCGAACCCGATGACCGGGGCGCACCACGGTGCGCCCCGGCTCCCGAGGTTTCGACATGACGATCCTGGCGGCGACAGGGGTGACCAAGCGATTCGGCAGCCTGGTGGCGGTGAGCCAGGTAGACGTTCACATCGAGCCCGGAACCATTCACGCGATCATCGGGCCCAACGGCGCCGGGAAGACCACGCTGTTCAACTGCGTGACGGGGCTTCACACCCACGATGAAGGCTCGATCCTGTTCAAGGGGCGGCCGCTCGAGCACCTGAAATCCCACGAGCGGGTGCGGCTCGGGATGAGCCGCACCTTCCAGAACATCCGGCTGTTCTCCCAGATGACCGTCCTCGAGAACGTCATGATCGGCCGCCATTGCCGCACGCACGCCGGCTTGCTGCGGATGTTCTTTCGGCTCCGGCCGTTGCCGGAGGAGCGTGCGATCCGCGCGCGCGCCGACGAGATCCTCGAGTTCATCGGCCTGAGCCACCGGCGTGATGCCATCGCCACGA
>Ga0209376_1005575_pt1 | contig 10422 bp, 8 predicted proteins | sample GraSoiAngelo_134_FD_185891 | JGI IMG/M metagenome (GOLD analysis project Ga0209376, IMG submission 185891) | Grasslands soil microbial communities from the Angelo Coastal Reserve, California, USA - 14_0929_05_30cm (SPAdes) (version 2) | ecosystem: Environmental > Terrestrial > Soil > Grasslands ... | reverse complement strand
CGAGATGGATCACCCTGGTCGAGAAGTATGTCTTCTCGCTGTTCTTCTTCCTCCTCGCCTACAAGCAGCTCGGGGCGCTCCGCGCGTCGGTCGCGCTCTTCGGCGAGCGGAGGGCGCTGCCTTTCGGTCCGAGCGGCGTCTTCGCCGTCCCGGCGAGGGACGCCCTGATCTTCGCCTTCGAGCTCTTCGTCGGCCTCACCCTGCTCTTCAATCGCGCTCCGGTGAGGCAGCCGGAGAAGCCGCCCGACGTCCTCGTCCCCTTGCTCGGAACGTTCTTCATCTACGCCTTCGCCTTCGCCCACCTGGCGCCGGCCCCGCTCCGAGAGAGCCTGATGCCCGTCGCCTTGCGCGACGGGGCCGCGGTCGCGGCCCTGCTGGTGAGCGTCGCAGGCTACGCGGTCGCGGTCTGGTCGGTCGTTTGCCTCGGACGATCCTTCGCGCTTCTCGTTTCCGTGCGCACGGTCGTTCGTCGCGGCCCCTACCGGTACGTTCGTCATCCGATGTACCTCGGCTACATCCTTCTCTTCGCCGGGATCCTGATCGGGGCGCTTTCTCCCATCGTCATCCTGTTGACCGCGGTCTGCATCTCCCTGACGGTCTGGCGCGCGCGCCTCGAAGAGGATGCCCTCACGCGGCACAGCGGGGAGTATCGCGACTACGCGAAGCGCACCGGATTTCTCCTGCCGAGGCGCCGTGCATGGCGTCCGCTCGCCGAAGGACGATGACCGGGCCGCCGGTCCTTCGGCCCGAGGGCCGTCCCTTGACCCTCACCGACGCAGCGTGTTAGCCGCCTCGCGCGGCCGATGCGTTTCTACGAATACGAAGCCAAGGCCCTCTTCGCCCGCCACGGCGCGCCGCTCCTCCGCGGCCGCGTCGCGCGCACCGCCGCCGAGGCCGCCGAGATCGCCCGCGACCTCGCCGTCCCGGTCGTGCTCAAGTCCCAGGTGCTGACCGGCGGCCGCATGAAGGCGGGCGGCGTCAAGTTCGCCGACACTCCGGACGCGGCCGAGGCCGCCGCGCGCGCGATCCTCGCCCTCGAGATCAGGGGGCAGAGGCCGCGGGGCGTGCTGGTCGAGGAGCGCGCGCCCGTCGTCCACGAGTACTTCGCCGCGGTCACCTGGGACGGGCGGAGGAAGCTCCCCGTCCTCATCTTCAGCGACATGGGCGGCATCGACATCGAGGAGGTCGCCGAGCGCCACCCCGAGCACGTGGGGCAGGTCCACGTCTCGACGCTCCTCCCGTTCACCCCCTATAAGGCGAAGGAGGCGATCGCCGCGGTCGGCGTGAGCGGCGACGATCTCGGTCGCTCGACGTCGATCGTCGCCACCCTGGTCGAGATCTTCCTCCGCTACGATCTCACGCTCGCCGAGATCAACCCGCTCGGAAAGACCGAGGACGGCCGCTTCCTCGTCCTCGACGGCCACGTCGACCTGGAGGGCGACGCGCGCGACAAGCACGCGAAGCTCCTCCAGGAGCTCGGCATCGGCAAGGAGGAGACGCGCGAGGCCCGCCCGCCGACCGAGTTCGAGTTGAAAGGCGCCCGGGTCGACGCCTCGGACCACCGCGGCGTGGCCGGCAACGTGCGCGAGTTCGACGGCGACCTGGGGCTCGTGATCGGTGCGGGCGGCGGCTCGCTCACGCTCTTCGACGCCATCCGCAAGCACGGCGGCCGGCCCGCGAACTACTGCGAGATCGGCGGCAACCCGAGCGTCAAGAAGGCGTGCGAGCTGACCAAGCTCATCCTCTCCAAGCCGGGCGTCAGGAAGATCGCGGTCATGATGAACGTCGTCTCCAACACGCGCGTCGACATCGTCGCGCGCGGCGTGATCAAGGGCTGCGTCGAGGCGGGCCGCACCCCTGCCGAGACGATCGCCATCTTCCGCATCCCGGGCGCGTGGGAGGACGACGGGTTCAAGATCCTCCGCAAGTACGGCGTCGAGTACTGCGATCGCACGGTGTCGATGTACGAGGCCGCGGGCCGCGCGGTCGCCAAGATGAAGGGCTGATGTCGATCCTCATCCACAAGGACACGGCGGTCATCATCCAGGGCATCACCGGGCGCGAGGCCGTGAACCTGACGCGCGAGGGCCTCGACTACGGGACGAGGATCGTCGGCGGCGTGACGCCGGGCCGTGCCGGGCGTGACGTGTACGGCGTGCCGGTCCACGACTGCGTACGCGACATCACGGCCACGCAGCGCGTCGACGGCTCGATCGTGACCGTGCCGCCGCGCTTCACGCGCGACGCCGTCTTCGAGGCGATCGAGGCGGGCGTCAAGCTCGTCGTGGTCGTCACCGAGCGCATCCCGCGCGGCGAGGTGGCGCAGATGGTCGAGCTCGCCCGCCTCCGCGGCGCGCGCATCATCGGCCCCAACTGCCTCGGCATCCTCTCGCCCGAGGAGGCCAAGATGGGAGGCCTCGGCGGCCCGGCCGTCAACGTCCGCCGCGCCTTCAAGAAGGGGCCGATCGGTGTCATGTCGCGCTCGGGCGGCATGACGACCGAGATCGCGAACACGCTCTCCGCCGCAGGCCTCGGGCAGTCGACCGCCGTGTCGATCGGCGGCGATGCGATCATCGGCTCGACCTACGCCGAGCTGATGCCCCTCTTCGAGGCCGACCCGGAGACCAGGGCGATCGTCATCTACTCCGAGCCGGGCGGCCGCATGGAGGCCGAGCTGGCCGACTGGGTGCGCGAGAACCGCTCGCGCCTCCCGATCGTCGCCTTCATGGCCGGCCGCTTCATGGACGAGATGCCGGGGATGCGCTTCGGCCACGCGGGCACGATCGTCGAGGGCAAGGCGGACACTACCGCCGACAAGATCGCGCGCATGACGGCCGCCGGCATCTCGGTCGCCGAGCGCATCGAGGACATCCCGGCGCTCGTGAAGGAGCGCCTGCGAGGGCACTGATGCCGGGCATGTTCATCGACGTGCAGGTGGACCCGGCGGTCGCGGCCGACGCCGCGCTCGCAAAGAAGCTCGTCGAGGTCTGCCCGGTCAACATCTTCGCGCAGGAGAAGGACGGGAGCCTCCGCATCGTCGAGGAGAACCTCGATGAGTGCGTGCTGTGCGAGCTCTGCATCCAGGCCGCGCCCGCGGGGAAGGTGCAGGTGCTCAAGCTCTATGAGTGGTAGAGGCCGCGCGGCAGATCCCGCGCCGGCAAGGAGGTGCCATGAAGAGCTGGCCGTCTCGTCTGCTGGTGATTTTAGCGGTGGCTGGCGTCGCCGGCTGTGCGACGTGGACGCGGTGGACGCACAAGGCCGAGTCCGCCGGCGAGCCGGCGCCACCGGCCGAGGCGGCCCAGGCGCACGTCATGCTGGTACCCGGGGCGCTCAAGTGGCAGCCCTTCCCCCCGGGGGGACCGGGCGCCAAGTTGGCGGTGCTGTCCGGGGATCCGGAGAAGTCCGGTCCCTTCGTCATCCGCATCCGGCAGCCGGCGGGGGGCAAGACCCCGCCGCACTGGCACCCGGTGGACGAGCACGTGACCGTCGTCAAGGGAACGATGTTCTTGGGGATGGGCGAGAAGCTCCGCAAGCGGGGGGCGCGCGAGTTTCCCGCTGGCTCCTATCTCATGCTCCCGGCGAAGGCGCCGCATTTCGCCTGGGTAGGGAGGAAGGGCGAGGGGATCGTCCAGGTGCACGGCACGGGACCGTTCAAGATCGTCTTCGTGAACCCGGCCGACGATCCGCGCAACAAGACGGGCAAGCGGTGAGGGTGTCGAGCGTGCCTTCGGTCATGAGCCGTAGGCGGGCCACCTCGAGCGGCTCGCGGAAGCCGACCGATCCAGGGGTCCGCCGTGGCCCCATCAGGGTGCGATGCTCGCCGCGCGGGTCGGTCCGCTCGTAGACCTGGGCCTCGCGCGTCCCGCGGCTCGCCTCCCCGTCGAACCCCTCGAGCGTGACGACGCTCTTCCGGTCGCGCCAGGTGGAGAATGGCCGGGAGCGCGAGGGGGGGCATGGTGTGGGCATAGGGCGAATTCTCTGCCCGTGTCGAGCGAGCGCTCACGAACCGCCCGCAGGTCTGGCATCCCGCAACGGGTGCGGGCTGCGGGAGGGCAGCAAGCCGCGGACCGTGTCGAATCGCGCACGGATCGTCTTGCGGTATGCCCACGTCCCACGCCATACGCTGCTCGACCGGACCAGAGGAGGCGGGATCGTGGATGCCGGACCGATCGATGCGCTAAGAGATACCCTCTTCGGATTCGTCTGGAGCCTGGCACGCTACCCGGTGCCGACACTCGCGGCGATCCTCGTGGCGGCGCCTGTCCTCAACTTCGGCCGGGCTCTTGGGTTGCCGCTGCTCTTCTGGCACGAGGATGCGCGGGCCTGCGCGAGAGCCGGGGCGGCGGTGACCGGCGTATTCACGACACTCGCGCTCGTGGTGCACCTGCTCGAGTTCAGCCGGGCTGCAGACGATCCGGCGCTCGCACCGACGTTCGCCTCGGCCGCGGTACCGTGGGCACTCCTTCTGGGCTGCGCGTCGCTTTACCGGCTCCGGCAACGGCGGGCATCTGATACGACCGAGGGCGTGACCGGCGTCACGCCGCGCATCCTCAGGGTCTCGGGTGACGCGGCCGAAAAGGTGCTGCGTTCGTCGCACGTCGACGTCATCCCGTTCGTCCGCGGCGCCGTCGTGATGGCGCTCGGCGTAGCGCTGGCAGTCGCAATCGTCGATCACCTGCAGGCCACAACCCCGCCGCCAGGATGGCTCCTGCGCCTGCTCGTCTTGGACAAGGACCATCCCGCCTCCGCCTGGTCGCACGTGTTCGCGCTAGGCTTGGCCGTTGGCCTCGGGATCGCGTTCCTGTGGGCTCGACGCACCGCCACCCCGGCGGTCGCCATCTGCATGCTTCTGGCCGGCATGGTGGCATTCGACGGCTTCTGCGCGTTCCACGCGGGTCATCCGGCAATGACGCTGGCGATCGGCCTCGCGCTACTCTTCGCGGGCGGCCGCGATCCGTACAAGATGCGCATCCGGGCGCTCCGCGATAGGTACGCGAAACCAGCGCCCTATCCGCCGCCCGCGCACGGCGCGGCTCGCGAGTTGGTCGATCTGCGACGGACCATCGAGCAGTCTGGCAACTCGCGCCCGCTCGTGCTGGTCTGCGCGAGCGGCGGGGGGATCCGAGCGGCGGTCTGGGCCGCGTGGATCCTCGAGCGACTCGACCACCTCGACGGCTTTCGCCCGGCCGCACGGCTCGTCACGGGCGCGTCGGGTGGGATGGTTGGGGCATCGTTCTGGGTCGCGTCGCTGTGCGCGGGCAAGAATGCGTTCCGCACCGACGGCGTGACCGGTGACGGGTTGACTGCCGTTGCGCGCCGCCTGGCTTTCGGCGACGTGCCGCTGGCATTCCTCCCGCTCGCGAACGAGGACAATCGCGGGCAGGCGCTCGAGGACGCCTGGCGCGTGCACGGCGGTCCCGCGCTCGACATGACCTTTGCGGAGCTGCGCGGTGGCGAGCAGGACGGTCGCTGGCCGTCGCTCGTGTTTTCGCCAATCCTCGTCGAGGACGGTCGGCGCCTGCTCATCAGTAATGTGGATCTGAGCGCTGCGGCGCAGAACCTCGTTCACTGGATCGAGCAGCCCCGGGCCCTCGACCTCGCGTCCACATCCGCGTACCACCTAGCGGACGTCGTGCCGGGCGGACTCGATCGCCTCCCCGTCCGCACGGCGGCACGACTGTCCGCGTCCTTCCCCTACGTGAGCCCCGCGGCCGTGCTGCCGACCCGGCCGCGCCGTCGCGTCGTGGACGCTGGTTACTACGACAGCTACGGCCTGAGCCTCGCGTGCGGCTGGCTGCGGGAGTCCCTGCGCGAGCCGTGGTTCGCGCCCCACGTGTCACGCGTGCTCCTCATCCAGATCCGTGACAACGTCTCCGCGCTGAGCGTCAATCCCGATCGCGAGGCCCAGGATCGCGCGCGAATCGGAGCGGCCGACACGCGTGCAAGGCGCGTGCTGCGCGGGCTCGAAGGGTTCACGACACCGCCGGAGGGGCTCCTCGCCGCGCGCGAGTCGGTCATGCTCTTTCGGAACGACGCCGACCTGGAAGCCCTGACGAGGCTCTGCGACGAGCGGGTCTGTGAGGGCTTCCTCACCACGACCGTGTTCGAGCTCAAGGCCGATGCGTCGCTCAGCTGGTATCTGGCGCGCCAGGAGATCGAGACCATCCGCACCCAACTCGAGTCGCCAGGGATCGCCAACAAGCTTCGGCAGGTGGAACACTGGCTCGCCGCACCGCCTCCTTGAGGCGATGATTTACGGCGGCACGCGGGAAACGCAGGGAAATCTCATAAAGCCACCCGCCGGAGTCGGACCTACTGATCACAAACCCGTAGGCCTCCCTCCGCGCAATCGGGGCGGCGGCTCGGAGGGCAGCAAGCCGCGGACCGTGTCGATGGTGTCGGCCTCGGCGGGGCTCTTGTCGGTCCGGTAGCGCTTCACGCGGGCAAAGCGCAGCGCCACCCCGCCGGGGTAGCGCGGGCTCCGCTGCACGCCGTCGAAGGCGACCTCGACGACGAGCGAGGGCTCGGCGTGGACCGTCCACTCATCGCGCGCGCGCTCGAGGCCGAGCAGCCGCTCCGTCTGCCAGGCGAGCATCTCGTCGCTGAGGCCCTTGAAGGTCTTGCCGATCATGACGAAGCCGCCGCTCACCGGGTCGCGCGCGCCGAGGTGCAGGTTGCTGAGCCACCCGCGCCGGCGTCCGTGCCCCCACTCCGCGGCCAGCACCACGAGGTCGAGCGTGACCGCCGGCTTCCACTTGAGCCACTCGCTGCCGCGGCGGCCGGCGCGGTAGGGAGAGTCCGGCGACTTGAGGAGCACCCCCTCGTGGCCCTGCGCGAGGGTCTCCTGCAGGAAGCGGTCGAGGGCGCCCTGGTCGGCGGTGCAGAGCGCGGCGATGCGCAGGTCGGGCGGCACGGTCTCGCCGAGGATCCGCCAGCGCTCGCGCTGCGGCCGGGCGATGCAGGGATGCCCGCCGACCAGCAGGCAGTCGAAGAAGCGGGCACTGAGCGGCATCTCGCGGCGCACCTCGTCGACGTCGAGCTTGCGGCCGAACCGCCGCATGGTGTCCTGGAAGGGCTCCGGCCGGCCGTCGGCGCGGAGCGCGATCGCCTCCCCGTCGAGGATGGCCTCGTCGGCGGCGAGGCGGCCGACGCTCTCGACCACCTCGGGCAGCGCGTCGGTGAGCGGCTTGCGCTTGCGGCTGTAGACCTCGATGCGCTCGCCCGATTTGTGCACCTGGATGCGGACGCCGTCGAGCTTCGCCTCGACGGCCACCTCGCCAAAGCGCTCGAGAGCCTCCGCCGGCGACGAGGCGGTACCCGCCAGCATGGGAAGGACCGGCCGGAAGAGCTGGATGGCGCCTCCGGCGAGGCCCGCCCGGCCTGCGCGGAGTGCCTGCTCGCCCACGACGGCGAGGTCGCCCTCGACCATGAGCGCTTCGCGCACCGTCGCGGCCTCGATGCCCGCAGCCGCGGCCACGGCCTCGGTGAGCACGCCCTCGAGCGCGCCCTGGCGCAGCTCGCCGACCAGCCAGCGCGCCAGGAAGGAGCGCTCCGGCGCCGTGGCGCGGGCGAACAGCTCGCCGAGCCGGCGCGAGCGCTCGGCCGCCGACCCTTCCCCGCAGAGGTCGCGAACGGCAGCGAGGGCAGCGATGACGTCCTCGAGGCCGAGCGTCGCCTCCGCAGCCGGTGCGGCCGCCCTCCACGCCTCGTCGACCGCCGCCGGCCCGACTCCCAACCGCTCGCGTCCGGAACGCCCGGAGAGGAACCGCAGCGTCGAAGCCACTGCGCCGGGCGGCACGGCACGGAGGAAATCGGCGAGCCTCCGCACCTTCTCGGTGCGTGAGCGGGTTGCCGCGACGGCGTCGGAGACCGCGACGAGCGCTCCGAACCGGGTCATACCCACGCAACGACCGAGTCTCGCCCTACACACACTTGCAGCGGCCGCCTCGGGCGACACAGACCCGCCCCGCATGGCGACACACGCCGTTACAGCTACTACTGCGGGCCCGATCGCAGGCGGGCGCCTCGCAGTTGCATCCGCCCCGTGGATTCGGGACGCAACTGAACTCTGCGAGCGGGCAGCTGCCCGCACAGGCGGGCGCTCCACTCTCGGAACACCTGACAGCGCCGGGCGGTAGAGGCGACGACGCGCACGCCTGAAGCCCCTCCCGCGCGCACCGTCGTAGCACTTGTTCCTTGCAGGGGCGGAGACCCTGCCCGCTTGCGGTCATGCAGGACCGGACGGCGCTCCCGCACGCGCGCCGACACTGCGTGCGAGGTCCGCCCTCCGCTGCAGAGGCGAAGACGACCAGCAGCAACGCCGCCGTCAGCCTGGGCGTCGTTCGCAAGCAAGTAACCCGGCCGCAGAGTGATCGTCGGTTGGAACGAACCACCGACCCTCCCAAGAGGCAGATGCTCGACCGACTGAGCCAACGGCCGGCAGAACGGAGACGCGGCTCGACGGTGCTGATAGCACGGAATGAGCTGCGAGTGCAGGTCCCCTCCGCCGACTTCGTCAGCGGCGGCGCGCTCGTGCTCCGCGTGCGTGGCGACACGGTTGACCCCTCCCGGCCCCCCACGTTAGACCCCGTTCGAGGCAAACCCATGCGCAGCCCCCGCGACTTCACGAAACCCCTCGCCATCGGCGCCCCGCAGCCGGTCCTCGAGATCCCCGTCAAGCCCTCGCGCTGCATCCACTTCTTCGACCCCTCGAACCCGAAGATGGCCGCCAAGCTCCCCGAGCTGGCCAAGCAGACCGACATCCTGCTCGGGAACCTCGAGGACGCGATCCCCGCCGACAAGAAGCTCGAGGCGCGCGAGGGCCTGGTCGAGATCGGGCGCGAGGTCGAGCTCGGCGACACGCCGCTCTGGACGCGCGTCAACAGCCTCGACAGCCCGTGGTTCCTGGACGACATCATGCGTCTGGTCGGCGAGATCGGCGACCGCCTCGAGGTCGTCATGATCCCCAAGGTCGAGGGGCCGTGGGACATCCACTACGTGGACCGCCTGCTCGCCCAGCTCGAGGCGCGCCACAAGCTCGGGCGCCCGCTCCTCGTGCACGCCATCCTCGAGACCGCGCTCGGCGTGACCAACGTCGAGGAGATCTGCGCCGCGAGCCCGCGCATGCAGGGGATCAGCTTCGGGCCCGCGGACCTCGCCGCCTCGCGCCGCATGAAGACGACGCGCGTGGGCGGCGGCCATCCCGCCTACCTGGTGCGCACCGACCCCGACCCGAAGCACCCCGATGCCCCGCGCCCGACGGCGCAGCAGGACCCCTGGCACTATTCCATCGCCCGGATGGTCGACGCCTGCGCGGCCACCGGGTGCCTCCCCTTCTACGGCCCCTTCGGCGACATCTCCGACCCGCTCGGCTGCGAGGACCAGTTCCGCGCCGCCTTCCTGCTCGGCTGCGTCGGCGCCTGGTCGCTCCACCCGAGCCAGATCGCGATCGCAAGGAAGGTCTTCAGCCCGCCGGTCGAGGAGGTCGCTTTCGCCAAGCGCGTGCTCGAGGCGATGCCCGACGGGCGCGGCGTCCTCATGCTCGACGGCAAGATGCAGGACGACGCCACCTGGAAGCAGTGCAAGGTGATGGTGACGCTCGCCAAGCTGCTCGCGGCCAAGGACCAGGACCTCGCCCGCCTCTACGGCTTCGCCCGATGAGCGCGGGCGCGTTCTTCGCGCAGCACGAGGTCCACGTCGGCCAGGACGTGGGCGGGCGCACGCTCAGCGTGAGCGACGCCGAGGTCGCGCGCTACGAGGCTGGGACGGGCGGGGTGAGCAGGCGTCCGGCCGGCGCTGCGCCCGCGCTCATCCTCCACTCCGAGGTCTACCGCTCGCTCGCCTGGTACCTGCCCAACATCTTCGGGAACCTGCACGCGCGCCAGGAGTGGGAGCTCTTCGCACCGGTCCTCGTCGGCCAGCCGATCCGCACCCGCTCGACCGTCGTCGACCGCTACCGCAAGCGCAACCGCGAGTCCGTGGTGAACGAGGTCCTCGTCACCGATGCGGACGGCCGCTGGCTCCAGCGCAGCCGAACGCACCAGAGCTTCCTCATCGAGGACGAGCGGCGCGACACGGTCGTCGACCGCGAGCGCGAGAAGCGGCCCGAGCGCGTGTTCACCGTCGGCGAGGGGTCCGGGGAGCCGATCGGCCTGCTCACGCGCCCGATCACGCTCGCGATGTGCGAGGCTTTCTCGGGGCCGGCGAAGAACTACCACAACGATCGCGAGATGGCGCGCATGCTCGGCTTCCCCGACATCGTCGTGCAGGGGATGCTGTCGGTGTGCCTGGTCTCGGAGCTGATGACCGAGGCGTTCGGCGCGGGCTGGCTGCTCGGCGGCAAGATGGACGTGCGCCTGGTGAACGTGGTGTGGGTGGACGACGTGCTCGCCACGCGCGGGAAGGTGCGCGAGGAGGTGGCCG
>Ga0209376_1005571_pt1 | contig 10428 bp, 12 predicted proteins | sample GraSoiAngelo_134_FD_185891 | JGI IMG/M metagenome (GOLD analysis project Ga0209376, IMG submission 185891) | Grasslands soil microbial communities from the Angelo Coastal Reserve, California, USA - 14_0929_05_30cm (SPAdes) (version 2) | ecosystem: Environmental > Terrestrial > Soil > Grasslands ... | reverse complement strand
TAGGCCGTGAGCGGATCTGGCTGCAGGGGAATCCCTGGGATGAGGCGGCGGCCGGCTCGCGTCGCGAAGGATGCGAGCTGTTCAACCGAGGCGCGTTCGGGCCTGCGGCGTCGCTGTTCCGCCAGATCGAGGCGCGAGTCAGCGGGGGGCAGAAACCGTTCTACCGGGCGCTGGCTGATCTCGCCGAGGGCTACGATCTGTGGGAGCGGTTTCATTACCGGCAGGCCTGGGACAAACTCAAGACCGCCGTCAAGGCGCTCGAGATGGCCTCCGTCTGGGGTGGCCCGCCGGGGCTGAACAGCGTGCTGCCCGCGGTCAAGCAGAACGCCGGCTTCCTGGAGAAATTGGTCCTGGACCCGCAGGAGGTCAAGGACGCGGTGGCGGTCGACCTACTCGCGCATGCGCGACGCCGGGCCGACGTGCACCATCATTTCGAGGCGGCGATCGCGACGCTGCTGCGAGCCCTCGAAGCCTTCGCGCAGTACCAGTTGTTCAAGCACCACCGGATCAAGACCTGGGACGTCCGGCCCGAGCAGTTGCCGGAAGCGCTCCGCGAAAGCTGCCGGACCTGTTATCTGGATGACGTGGACGGGAAGTACAAGCTGCCGCTCCAGGCCCAGTTCCGCGCCCTGGCCGGGCTGGGAGATCAGATGGGGCAGGCGTTTTTGACCCAATGGGCCAAGATGAAGCCGCTCCTGGACGCAGCCAACCATGCGGTGCTGGGGCACGGGTTCGAGCCGGTGAAAGCCGAGCGATTCCAGCAGCTATATGAGATTGTGATAAAACTAACCGGCGTGAGCGATTCCTCGCTTCCCAAGTTTCCAACACTGAACCTCTAAAGAGCTGATGGCCGATGGCTGATAGCTGATGGCCGGAGAGGGCAATGATGGTAAGAGATGAACCAGAAAGGAACTGAGAGGCGTGCCATTTCGGTTTGAAAGCCTAGATATCTGGCACTTGGCAAGAGAGTACGCTCGGAAGGTTTATGCGGCAACTGCCAAGTTCCCACGCCATGAAGACTACGGGCTCAGGTCGCAGATGCACCGGGCTGTCAACTCCGTCGGCCTGAACATTGCAGAATGGTCGGCTAAAGGCACTGATAAGGCTTTCGATTACCATCTGGAAGTGGCCATAGGGTCGACATTTGAAGTGGTTGCTGCTTCGTTCTTCGCTGTCGACAACGGGTACATTACGAAGGAACAGCAGAAACACTTGTACGATGAGGGGCAGAAGCTGGCAAAAAGCATAAACGCTTTCCGCGGCACCCTACACTAACTAGCAACGTCTGGCCATCGGCCATTTGCCATCAGCCATCAGCTCTTATGGAAATAAGGGTCTACTACGACGACACCGACTGCGGCGGGGTGGTGTACTACGCCAACTACCTGAAATATTTCGAGCGGGCGCGCACGCACTACCTGGAGGAACACGGGGTCTCAGTGGTTGGACTCATCGAACAGGGCACAAAATTTCTGGTCGTGCACGCCGAACTGGACTATCGCTTCCCGGCTCGCTATGCGGATATCCTCACGATCGACACCAAACTGACTCAGATCGGACGGTCGTCGCTCACCTTCGCGCATGTGATCCGTGAGCGCACGAGCGGCCGGATCGTTGTGGAAGGCTCGGCGAAGCTGGTGACCGTCGATCCTCAGGGCAAGGTCAGGCGCTTAGAGAAGTCTCTGTTGGACGCGCTGCACGCCCCTCCGCGAGAGACGCGATAATGGACAAGCTTGGGACCTGGTTGGCTATCGCCGCGGTCGCGGTCGGCTTCGTCATCCTGGTCTGGTTGCTCTTCGCGGAGCAATCCCAAAACAAGGACAAGAAGAAGTGAACCCCGCCGCCATGTTGAGACGATCACGTGGTACCTGCCGACGCCGTGGAGCGTGCCTGGGGGCCCTCCCTGCGACGATCGGCTTGCTGCTGTGTCTTCAGGGAGGGCCGGCCCGGGCCGCATGGAATCCGGGAGACCTCGTGGTTGATTACGGCGTGTCCCTCTCGGATGGCGAACGCCTGGTCGTCGTTGACGCGGCCGAGGTTGAACGCAAGTTCACGGCCGACCTCCTGTGGCAGATGGATCCCCTCGCCTGTCGCGCCCAGGCGCTGGCGGATCTGAACCGTGATGGGATCGCAGAATGGACCGACGTTCGCGACGACGGGCTGTTTCGCGGACGTCCCGCGCATGCGAGGACGCCCCTCGTGGAGGCATTGGCCCTCGTGGCGGAACCAGGCCGGCGCTGTGAGGTCGGAGCCAAGCCGGAAGAATTTCTGACCGTCTCAACTGCGCCCGGCCCGGTCACTCAGGAAGGGTCCGGGGCCGCCGGACATTCCCCTGCCATTGGGGCGACCGTCTACGTGCTCCGGGCGACGTCGTTCTATGCGCCTCGGGAGGTCCGGGTGAAGGTTGGAGAAAAGGTGATCTGGTTCTACGCCGACGGCTCCAAAGAACCCCACACGGTGACCAGCGGGGCCTGTCGCGGGGCAGATTGTGCAGGAGGGGGGCAGGCGTTTGCGAGCGGGCCATCGTTGCTCAAACCGGGGGATCGGTTCGAGCACACCTTCACGCGCCCGGGGAACTACCCCTACCATTGCGACTTCCACGCGTCCACGATGCAAGGCACCGTGATCGTCCAGCCCTAGCCCGGATTATTCATGAGCGCTTCTGCTGCAATCGCCCATTCGCTGCTCCGACAAGCCTGCCAGGAATCTAAGCCTACTGGAGGCAAAGTACTCATCCGCTGCGATTTGATCGAACGCAGCGGGTCAAGCGAAGCTTGGTATGGCGGGCGGGCTCGCCGCTCAGTCGGTCAACGTATTCTTCACCCGTTGCATGGTGCAGAGCAACGGGTCCCCGATACGCCTCCTCCTCGCGGCGGAGCGCCGGGTACCCATTGCGCTTCGTTGCAATGGGTGCAACGCGACGCGACTGAGCGATTTCGCGACGAACCGTCATGAATAATCCAGGCTAAGCCCCGCGCCGATTCGTTGCAGGCACATCAGATCCGTCGATCCGTCAATGCATTCTCAGTTGCGAAAGAATGTACAGGTCCAGCGCGAGGGCTTCGAGGAAGAGAAAGATGGCGAGACCAGGCATGAAAAAAGATCCTGTCGCGGTTTCCCCCCTGGTGCCTTTACGATATTGAATCGCTTCAACGACGAGTAGGATGGCGGTGGCCAGAGGCGTCACGAAAAACAGGAGGATGAGAACTCCGAAGCCTGAGTCCGTGTGATTCCATCCCCCGAGCAGGTCTAGTCTGCCCCCTACAAGCATGAAAAGAAGTATTTGGGGGAGGAGCCCAACAATGGTTCGAAAAACAGCCACTGGCTCTTGCTACTATGCGACCGCAGGACCTCGAACTGACGCTTAGGGACGAACGGCTCGATGAGCGGCATACGCTGCACCCATGCCCAAGAAGGCACTGCCAGTGATGGGAACCGTAACGCTGAGCACATTGAAACTCAGGTAGCCCAAGACGGCGTCCCAGGGCATCATCAAAAACTGTGAGTCAAAGAAGATCATTGGCAGCGCAACGGCGAGCGCGACGAGCCACGGTCGACGCGCGAGATAGCACAGCACCGCGGAGCAACCGAACGTCATGGCCAGCAAGTAGACCGGGACCGGGTTGCCGCCAGAGGGCTCGGTCACCAGGAGGACACCTGTAATCGACAATCCGATGAGTGCGCCGGTCGCGAGCAACGACGCATCGAGAATGCGACGAAACCACGGCAGGAGGCTCAGCAGGACGAAAGAGATCAAGGCGAGCGTAGGCCACGTCGAAAAGGAACCGCCGTGCATCAGCCCCCAAGAATGGAACGTCGGCCAATTCATGATCTCGAAGAACCAACCCAAGGGGGACATGAGGAAGAACCCCAACGCAACTGCGACCACGATCTGAAGGGCAAGGCGCATGCGATTCACGCCTAACTAGTGGGTATGCTGGTCTGCTAGCTGACCTGACCAACCGGGGCCTTCCCAAGGTAGGCGAGATAGCCGCGCAGGCATCGATACGCGAACCACATGATCAGAAGGGTACCAAGAACGAGGGGGCCATAGATGATCAAGAAGACAATGGGAGGCGCGATGGCGGCGAATAGGAGCCCGACCGCGAAGAACAACGCCCCGACCGCAACCGCGAGGGCAAGATCCCCGAAGGATAGGCTGAGCCAGACGAGGTGAGACGCGAACCAGGGTTCGGGCGGGGCATCGCGATAGAACACGGCCCACAAGAGGAACAGGTAGAGAAGTGCCGCCGGGAGAGCAGTGAACCCGAGGACGGTGTCCAGGCCGACGGGGGTGGCATGGCCCATGACGCCCAGGACGACCCAGGCTGGGACGACTGCCCCCGCTGCGTAGGCGAGGTGGTCGAGGGCGCGCTCCATTGATGTGGGGGCCGTGTGGCCCGTACTCTGGCCGAAGGGTTCCTGCAGCGGCTTCAGGAGGTGAAGCATCAGTGGCTCCAGCTCGCCGGCGCAGGAGGGGAGATGGTCTCAGGCGCAGGCTTTGACTAATTTTTTGACTTCGCTGTCTTCGATCAATGCCGCGTGCAACCGTTGAAGAGAGCCGGCCGATTGGTAGAGCAGATCCCCTTTGCCGAGCAAGGTTTCGGCGCCGCTCTGATCGAGAATCACTCGTGAGTCGGCGCCACTCTGGACGCGGAACGCGACGCGGGTGGGGAAGTTCGCCTTGATCAAGCCGGTGACCACATCCACGGAAGGGCGTTGGGTGGCGATGACCAGATGAATCCCCGCGGCCCGGGCTTTTTGGGCCAGGCGCGTGATCAATTCCTCGGCCTCCTTGCCGAGCGTCAGGACCATGTCGGCGAATTCATCGATCAGAAACACCACATAGGGGAGAGGCTGCCATGCACCGGTGAATTTTTCAAACTCACTCTGGCTGCGTGTGCGGATGGCCTCATTAAACTCTTGAATATTTCGAGTCTCGAGGGCGAGCATCGAGGCGTAGCGCTTTTCCATCTCATCCACCATGTGGTTGAGCAAGGTTTTGGCGTCGGTTCTGATATCGCTGATCACCGGGCAGGCCAGGTGTGGCAATTTTTTGTACGCCGCCAATTCGACCATCTTCGGGTCGATAAACACGAAGCGCATCTGCTTGGCGGTATTCTTGCAGACGAGCCCGGCGATGAGATTATTGATAAACACGCTTTTGCCGGACCCCGTGGTGCCGGCGATCAAGAGGTGCGGCATCTGGACCAGATCTTCAACCGCGGGTTCGCCAAGCGTGTTGACTCCAAGGGCCACCGGCAGGAACATATCCGATGAACGGTACTTGGCGCTCTTGAGCACGTCGCCCAAACGAATCACGCGACGATGCTCGCTTGGGATCTCAATCGCGACGCTGGTCTTACCGGGCACCGCCGTGATGACCCGTACACTTTGAGCCCGCAACATGCGGGCGATGTCGTTCGTAACGCCCGCAATTTTTGCGGCTTTCGTTCCTGCGGTCGGTTCATATTCCAGCGTCGTGACGACCGGGCCCACCGTCACGTTGGTGATCTTGCCTTCAACCTTGAAATCATGGAGTTGAGTTTCGAGCTGCTTCACCAGGGCGCTGAGGTCGGTATCGGCTGAGACGAGAGGCTTGCTGGTTTGAAAGATGTCGACATCAGGTTTCCCATGCGTGGGGACTTCGGAGGTGAAGTCAAGCTCGATGACGCTCTCACTATCTTCGTCCTGCGCGACAGTTTTCGAGTGTACAGCGCGCTTACTATTTCCCCCATGGGCCTGGGGCGTGGTAAGCGACGGCCTCCTGCCTTTTGCGCCTGTTGGATCACTGATGAGGCGTCGTAGCAGGCCCCCCAGGTACTCAACGAATTGCGCGGTATTGGACGTCGTCAAGTTCCCCGTCGCCACCAGTCCGCCCACGGCTGCGAAAATCAAGCCGATAACGGCGCCCCCGTAGCCGAAACTGTGGAGGAGGGAGTTCCCGAGCGTGGCGCCGATCACGCCGCCCAGACCATTGGAGAGATGCGTGGCTTTCGGATTGGGCTCTTCGATATGAATAAGTCCGCAAAAAACCGCTACGATGAGGGCAACACCGACAAACCGGTTGGTCTTGGGCCAACGGACAAAGCCGAGCGCCATCAGGGTGCCCCAGAAGCACAGGATCAAGGCGATCGGCAAACTGACGAGGCCGAACACGCTGAGCAAAGACTCAGCCAGCCATGCACCCGCGGGTCCGCCCATATTGTGATAGGTTTCACCGGTAGCAGAGGGAGTGATTGAGTCGGTATGATCGTAGGAAAAAAGGGCTAAGCCGGAAAAAAAACCGGTGGCCACGACCGCAAACCCGATGAGCTCAAAGACTGTGCTTTCCTTGGGGAGTAACGGCTTGGCTTTCGCAATCACCAGCCGCCACAACGACTTGGATGTCTCGGTCACGAGCCGCGACAACGACTTGGATGTCTCAGTCACCAGCCGCAACAGGGATATGACCAAATCCCGCTTCATGCGTTGCAGATTTGAGGTTTTGGAGTGGAGGCGCGGGCGATATGAGGCATGCGCGCAGGCTATCAAAGGAGGGTGGAGCGGTCAACGAAAAAGGCGAATGAGCTGACCCAAATTTCCGGATCCTGTGAGCGCGATTCCACAATTGCGCGGCAGCCCGTTTGCGTTTGATGAGCGGTCTGGTGACTCGTAACTCGGTGTCGGGGTTTTCAGAGCCATCCCAACCTGACCCTAGAACGACTGCCCTTGACCATGGTCCGGACCCGGGATTGACAATGTATGGACGATCGCTGTTTAAATGCCTCACGCGTTGACAATAGTAATCTATGAACATTGACAATTGATTGACAATCTGGCAGGGTCCACCGCGTGGACCCGAAACGCAAGATTCTTGCCTGCCTCTCCCGGCGAGCCTCCGCGACCGGCGGAGAGCTGCGGGCGCACCTCGGGCTCAGTCGGCAGGCCTTGAGCGTCCACCTCCGGAGCCTGGTCGAGGCCGGAAAGGTGGTCCGCTCCGGCACGACCCGGGGCGCTCGCTACGCCTTGGCCAGCCGAGCGCCGGCGCCGGTGGTCGTCTCGCGCCCCCTGCTCACGCGGGGCCTCGACGAAGGCCGCGTCTGGGACGACTTGGCCGCGCGCTTCAACCTGGGGCGCGTGCTGCGGCCCAACGTGGAGGCCATCGTCCGCTACGCCTTCACCGAGATGCTCAACAATGCGATCGAGCACTCGGAGTCCGACCGGTGCGCAATCCGCTTCAGCCTCGGAGCGGGAGCGGTGTCCTTCGAGGTCCATGATCCCGGGATCGGGGCGTTCCACTCCATCGCCTCGAAGCTCCACCTGCCGGACGAAGAGACGGCGTTGGTCGAGCTTCTGAAAGGCAGGACCACCACCATGCGGGAGGCTCACACCGGAGAAGGCATCTTCTTCACGTCGAAGGTGGCGGATCGGTTCGTGCTGCGATCCCACCGGATCCAGGTCGAATGGAACCGGGCCAGGGACGACGTGTTCGTCTCCAAGCGGCGCTTCCTGAGGGGCACCGACGTGGGCTTCGCGGTCCAGCGCAGCACCCGGCGGCGGCTGGAGGAAGTCTTCGGCGAATTCGCCCCCAAGGAATACGACTTCCAGTTCCAGAAAACCAAGGTGCAGGTGAAGCTGCTGCAGCGGGACTACGTCTCGCGGTCCGAGGCCAGGCGGCTCCTGGCGAACCTGGAGAAGTTCAGCGAGATCGTGCTTGACTTCCGGGACGTGAAATCCGTGGGCCAGGGCTTTGCCGACGAGGTGTTCCGCGTCTTCGCCAGCCGGCATCCTGCGATCGTAATCTCGACCGAGAACACCAATCCTGTGCTCGATGCCATGATCCGCCACGTGACGCCGGCGTGATCCCGCTTCCTCATTTCTCCTCTTCACACGCGACCTGAAAACAGAGCGGGGCATCCCACGACCTCCACCCTCACCGCGGTGAGCTTCTCTGAAAGCATGTCTCGCAGGCTTTCGAGATCATCCTGCTCATTGGTGAAGACGCCCTTCGAGTTGTAGAACGCCATCAATCGCCTCGCAGCCCAATTTCGGTTCACACCCCCGGATAAGAGCGTGGCGCCGAACATCATGCCTCCGGGATTGAGCAGCGTTGTGAGATGACGGAACACCGCGCTCTTCGTTCTGATTGTGCCCGGCAGACAATGGAGAAGGTAGGTCAGACTGATGGACTCGAAACGCGCGGCATCGAGGGAAATCGGATCAAGGACGTTCGCCCGATAGACCTCGGGCCGGTACCGTGCCAGCCGCGTGCTGGCCGCCTCGAGACAATTGGGGTTCAAATCCATCAACGCGAGCCGCGGGCGGTCCTTCGGGAAACGGCACCGGTCCAGAAAATATCCGGTGCCGACCCCGACATCCAAATGATTCGCGGTCACGTACCGGTCGTACAGCGCGAGAATATGCCTCGAGGGACACCGCCAGACCAGGCGATTCGAGAATCCCAACACCAACAGATCGTAAACCGCCAGCATCGGCTTCGTATAGACCGCCTGGCCTGCCTCAACCTGTTTCCCCGTAATGGTCATCAGAGTTTCCCCTGTCAATAGTCGGGAGTCTTGCCGTGGGGGCTGCTGTGCGTGGCAGAGTACAATTTAGTCGTCCCCGAGTCTCCCCTGTGAGTCTCCGCCCCAGGGTGCGGCTCCATCTCCTCCTGAAAGGCCTCACTCCCCACCACTCGCCCTGCTGCGGAGCAACGACTTGGACTCTGACCGCAATTTCTGCTGTCCCTTTCATTTCCTAAGCCCTACCTGCAAGATCGCGATCATTTCCGAGTTGTTGTTCTTTGTTGCCCAATCAAGTGCGGTCCTGCCGTCGTTGTCCTTTTCACTTGGATCTGCACCGTGCTCTAGTAAGAGCTTTACCATCTCCACTCTATTCATTTGTGCGGCCTGGGTCAGCGGGGTTTCACCAAGGGAATCGGTTCGATTGTCGAGGCGCGCTCCGCGCAATATCAGCATGCGGCCAATAGCTGTCTGACCTGCGACGGCAGCAGCTCCTAAGGCAGACTGTCCATCTTGGTCTCGTGCGTTGACGTCAAAGCCGCGCGCCAAAAGGTATTCCAGCAATTGCGTTTCTCCGGTAGCAGCTGCAAATGTGACCCAGTCATTTGATACTCGTTCAGTGCCATGCGTACGAACTATAAGAAGTTTCCATTGCTCGTATGGAACAAAAAAGGCGCCGAGGCTTATAGCGAAGAGAGCAAAGATCGTTACATCGATCCAACTACCCAAAGTCCTCCTCGCGATAGCGCGGCCTATGAAGACAAGCGCCCAAACGTTCGCGAGGAGCACAAACAAGACACCCAAAAGCCCTAAGCCGGAGTGGAACAGCGAATACCCAACCATCTGGAGCCCGTGGTTCAAGGTCAACAGCGTCTGTTCGTAGACCAGACGGCCCGAAAACATGAATGCTCCCAAAACGGACACAAGGCCTATAAGAGTCATTGGCCCGATTCGAGTTCGCGGATTCATTGCCGAATCTCACTATTATCCGTGTCTGAAGGTCGGGCTGCAGGATTCAGAGGACAATTTCATGGCGATCCGGCCGTGTCGGTCGGCCCCGAGTCTCCCCGGTCAGTCTCCGCCCCAGGGTGCGGCTCCATCTCCTCCTGAAAGGCCTCACTCCCCACCACTCGCCCTGCTGCGGAGCAACGAATTGTAGGCTACCACCAATTTCACATGCCTCGGGCGCTGGTTAGACCGGTCGGTAGGCAGCCCACACCTTGTCCCTTTAAATCCCCTTCCACGTTATGGTGGCTCCGCAGGCTGATCTGGCGCCAGTTGAGGCGTGTTCTTGCCCTTGAGCCACACGGGGGCAAGCAGCACGGTCACCGCCGCGGACACCCACCCGATCACCATGATCTCCAACACCGGGAGATGTTGGGTGAGGTATACCTCGAACAGAGTCTCAACCCCCCACACTCCTGCCCCTAGCGCGGCCAAGAGCAGCAGCAGACCGAGGGATCTCACCTCCACCGCAGCCTTGAGAGGGTTCCAACTGCTGCCCAGGCGGCGACTCTCGCGTTCGATAGTATCAGCCATTGAGATCCCGAGACCAACCAAGCCGCCAAGCATCGCTCCAACGGCCGGCACATCGTACCCCTCGGCCCCGACCGCTAGAGTGGCAAGGTACAGGACGGTTGCAAGGATACAGGCGAGGACCATCCGTGTGCCAAGTCGATCTAGCCGTAGGTTCTTCATCGCACTGATCTTGGACGCGCGCCTATGTCCGGATAACTGTTGGGTATGCTGACCGGCATCGTTCGCCTAGATAGACTGCAAACGGTGCGCAAGTCTTGCGGCTAGGGAGCGGGATATTCAACTTAAAGCCCGCCCACGTGGATGCAAGCATCGGCCGCCGTGGCCAGTGAGTTTCGTAGAAAAGTAGAATGTCCCTTTCAATCCCCTCCCTATTTTTCAAAACGAC
>Ga0209376_1005566_pt1 | contig 10435 bp, 9 predicted proteins | sample GraSoiAngelo_134_FD_185891 | JGI IMG/M metagenome (GOLD analysis project Ga0209376, IMG submission 185891) | Grasslands soil microbial communities from the Angelo Coastal Reserve, California, USA - 14_0929_05_30cm (SPAdes) (version 2) | ecosystem: Environmental > Terrestrial > Soil > Grasslands ... | reverse complement strand
GAGCAGGACTTCGATGCCACGCGCTACCACTCGCTGGTGGTGCTCGGCGGGGAGACCCTGCTCGAGCACCACCAGCGAGTGGTAGCGCGTGGCATCGAAGTCCTGCTCGAGATCCGTGAAGACGCCGCGGCCATCGTGATGGATCCGGGAGGTCTTGCCGTGCATCTGCTTGCGCGCGCGCGCGACGGTGCCCCCGAACGCCTGGCCGATGGCCTGGTGTCCGAGACAGACGCCGAGGATCGGGGTGGTGGCGTGGAAGCGTCGGACCAGCCCGAGCGAGATGCCCGCGCCGTCCGGATTGCCCGGCCCCGGGGAGATGACGATGCGCTCGGGCCTGAGCCGCTCCACCTCGTCGAGCGTGATCTTGTCGTTGCGCGCCACGTGCATGCGCGCCCCGAGCTCACCCATGTACTGGACCAGGTTGTAGGTGAACGAGTCGTAGTTATCCAGCACGAGAATCATGGATTTTACCGGATCCGGGGGGGAGCGCCGGCTGTCGCTCCTCCCCCGGGCCCCCCCACCAGCTCTTGTAAGATCACCGGTTTTCTCCTTGGCGTGGCGTTGCGTCTTGTCTCCCGCTTTGCTGTGCCATCCGGATGGCGAGGATCATGCCGCGCGCCTTCGAGCCGGTCTCGAGCCACTCCGTCTTGGGATCGGAGTCGGCGACGATGCCCGCGCCCACCTGGATGGAGGCGCGGCCGCCGTGGCAGACCACCGTCCGGATGGTGATGCACGAGTCCAGGGTGCCCGAGTAGGAGATGTACCCGACGGCTCCTCCGTAGGGGCCGCGGCGGGTGGGCTCGAGCTCTTCGATGATCTCCATGGCCCGGATCTTGGGAGCCCCCGTCAGGGTGCCCGCGGGGAAGCACGCCTCGAGCACGTCGAAGGCATCGCGCCCCTCGTCGAGCTGGCCGCGCACGTGGCTGACCAGGTGCATGACGTGGGAATAGCGCTCCACCACCATGAACTCGGAGACCTCGACGCTGCCGAGCGTGCTCACCCGTCCCACGTCGTTGCGGCCCAGGTCCACGAGCATCACGTGCTCGGCGCGCTCCTTGGGATCGGCGGCCATCTCGGCGGCCAGCCGCGCGTCGTCCTCCTCCGTCCGTCCGCGCGGGTGCGTGCCCGCGATGGGCCGCTCCTCCACGCGGCCGTCCTCCAGTCGCACCAGGACCTCGGGCGAGGAGCCGACGATGCTCGTCTTGCCCAGGCGCAGGAAGAACAGATAGGGGGAGGGATTGATGGTCCGGAGCGCGCGGTAGACGGTGAAGGGGTCCGCGCGCAGCTCCCTGTCGAGCCGGCGGGCGACCACGATCTGGTAGGCGTCGCCCGCGGCGATGTACTCCTTTGCCTCGCGCACGCGCTCCATGTAGGTGGGCTCGTCCATGGTCGACGCGAAGCCCTCCTCGCCCATGGCGAGCAAGGGCTCCACCGCGGTGAAGGTGAGGGGCGCGGGCGGGCGCGCGGGGCGCGCCAGCTTGGCCATGAGCATGTCGATCTTCACGGCCGCCTCGTCGTAGGCGCGATCGAGCGAGGAGGAATCGCGGCCGGAGATGTGGGCATTGGCGATGAGAAGCAGGCGATGGCGCAGGTTGTCGAAGACGAGCAGGCTGTCCGTGAACATGAACACGGCGTCCGGCAGCTTGAGGTCGTCCTTGGCCCGGCGCGGCAGCTCCTCGACGTGGCGAACCATGTCATAGGAGATGTAGCCCACGGCCCCGCCCTGGAAGCGCGGCAGGCCCGGAACGGTCACCGGCTGGTATCGCGCGAGGAGGCCCCGGAGGGCCTCGAAGGGGCTCCGCGCCTCGATGGTCTCGACGCGCCCGTCGGCGTGCCGCACCGACATGCGGCTGCCCTTGGCCGTGAAGACCATGGACGGCTCGGATCCCAGGAAGGAGTAGCGCGCCCATTTTTCGCCTCCTTCCACCGACTCGAGGAGGAAGGCATACGGCCCGGGGCGCAGGCGCAGGAAGGCGGAGAGCGGCGTGTCCAGGTCCGCCGCCACCTCGGCATAGACGGGCACGAGGTTGCCACCGGCGGCCAGCCGGCGGAACTCCTCGCGCGACGGGGAGAGCGGGGGCAGCGCGTGCCCCACCGTGGTCATGGCCTCTCCGCTAGGCGAGCGAGTCCAGCTTCTTCTTGAGCTGGGACTTCGGCACGGCTCCGATGACCTGGTCCACCACCTTGCCCTCCTTCATGAAGAGGATGGTGGGAATGGAGCGGATGCCGTAGCGCGCCGCCAGGGCGGGACTGTCGTCCACGTTCACCTTGGCGAGGCTGACCGTGCCCTTGGAGTCCGTGGCGAGCTCCTCGAGAGCGGGGGCGATGGCGCGGCAGGGCGCGCACCACTCGGCCCAGAAATCCACCATCAGGATTTCCTTGTGCTTGCCAACCTCGGCGTCGAAGGTCGCCTCGTCGAGATGCAGGGTCGCGTCAGACATATGGCTCAGGTCTCCTTTAGTGGGACTTCCGGCGGGCGCGCGCGCCATCGAGATATCGGACCATCCAGTCACGCGCCAGGTCCTTGCAGCCGAGCCCGAAGGCGAGGGCGAGCCCCAGACACGCTCCGCCCAGGACGATGACGAAGGCCCAGCGAACCAGCTCGGGCGCGATGCCGAGCTCCTCGAGGGTGACGGCCACGGTGAACGCGACGACGGCGTAGCGCGTGAGCGCCGCCAGCACATCGGTCTCGGCCAGCCCGGCATTGGCCGCCGCCGTCCTCACGCCGCCCGCGAGCACATTGGCCACGAAGAGGCCCAGGATGAGCGCCACGACGGCGGCGATGACCTTGGGAACGTAGAGGACCACGTGGTTCAGCAGCTCGGACACCGGAGTCAGGCCCAGGACCGAGGCGGCCGTGAGAAGCACCGCCAGCCCGACCGCCCACTGGGCCATGATCGCTACCAGCTCAGCCGGGCTCTGGCGGATATCGGCCTTGACCAGGACATCGTCGACACCTGCCCTCTCCGAGGCCATGTCGAAACGGATGATCAGGAGAAAGCGAAATACCAATAGCCGCGCGAACTTAGCGAGTAGCCACCCAAAGGCGACGATGAGGAGGGCGGCCAGCAGGCTGGGGAGGTAGGCAACCGTCTGGGCGGCGAGGGCTCGGCCAGGCTCGAGGACGGCGGCTTGCAGGTCCATAAAAACGCAGACCTACGCTAGCATAGCCCCCCGGGCATCGCAAGGCGGCCCCGGAGCGGATTCTCTTGACACTTTCCGGGTCCACCTGTGATTCTGAAAATCCCAAGGTTCCAGTAGGTTGCGGCGCATGATGGGCCTGGGTCGGGGGCCTTCCGGGGCAGGCCAGCCGATGTCGATCACCCTATCGAAGGGGCGAGGAGCTCAATGGCCAAGGTCATGGTGGTCGACGACGCCTACTCGGAGCTCAAGCTCATGGAAGTCATCCTCAAGTCCGCTGGCCTCGACGTCGTGACGAGCCTGGACGGCGACAAGCTCGAGGACAAGCTCGTGACGGAGCGTCCGGACCTCCTGCTCCTCGACATCGTCATGCCCAACCGCAACGGCTACGAGCTTCTCCGCAGCATCAAGCGCGACGCGCGCACGCGGCACACGCCCGTCGTGCTCGTCAGCTCCAAGAACCAGGATAGCGATCGCGTCTGGGGGAAGCGCCAGGGCGCCGACGAATACCTGGGCAAGCCCTTCACGCCCGAGCAGCTCGTCAGCATGGTGAGGCAGTTCGTCAAGTGACCACGGCGCCCGCGGTATCGCCGCCGGCCCCTGCGCAGGCGCGCGCGTGCCTGATCAGGCTCGGCAACGCTCTCTACGCGGCGGAAGTGCGATTCGCGCGCGAGGTCGTGGTCTTCGACGAGTACACGCAGGTACCCCTGGCGCCCCCGCACCTGATCGGGGTGGCCAACCTGAGAGGCCGCCTCGTGCCCCTCGTGGACCTGCGCCCCCTCCTGGGGCTCGAGCCCGCGCGCGCCACGCGCGGTGCCAAGGCCCTCGTCGTCGAGCGCGATCAGCTGACGGCGGCCTTTCTCATCGACGACGTCGTCGGGCTCGAGCCCCTCGAGCGCCTGACCGCGCCGGATCCGGACGAGGGCGAGTTCATCGCGGGCCATCTCGAGCGCTCTGCGGGCGCGGCCGTGCTTCTCGATGTCTCGCGCATCCTGACGGCGCTCGGCGGCGCGTCTACCGTTCCCGCGGGTGGGAGCTGACATGATGGACCGGCGGCGCTTTCTCGGCTTGACCTCGGGCGGCCTCATTGCCGCCGGCCCCCTCTTCGGCAGACGCGGGCGCGCCCTCGCCCAGGGCGCATCCCCGCGGGCCGGCGGACGCGCGGTCACGCCGCGGCTCGAGCCACCCCAGGCCAGCGCGCCCGGCGTGAGCGCGCGCGACATCAAGATCGGCATGTCGGCGGCCTTCAAGGGCGCGGCGGCGGGTCTCGGCACCGAGCTCTGGCGCGGCGCGGCCGCGTACTACTCGGAGGTGAACGCGCGGGGCGGCATCAACGGCCGGCAGCTCGTGGTCGCCGCGCTCGACGACGGTTATCAGCCCGAGCCGTGCATGCGGAACACCATTGACCTCGTGGAGAAGGAGCAGGTCTTCTTCCTCGCGAACTACGTGGGCACGCCCACCCTGACGCGCGCCCTCCCCCTCATCAAGCGCTACGGCGACATCGTGATGGTCGGCAACTTCACGGGGGCCCAGCCGCAGCGCGAGGCGCCCTACGTCGACTGGGTCTTCAACATCCGCGCGTCGTATCGCCAGGAGATGGCAGGGCTCGTCGAGCGCTTCTGGACGCAGGGGGCGCGCAAGTTCGGCGTCTTCTACCAGATCGACGCCTACGGGCGGAGCGGCGCCGATGGCGTGGCCCGGGCCCTCGCCCACCGGGGGTCCAAGATCACCGCGGAGGCGACGTACGTGCGCGGGGCCCGCTTCGAGGAGGACATGGGTCCGGCGGTGACCGCGCTGCGCCAGGCCGGCTGCGACGTCGTGCTCTGCACGGGCGCCTACCAGGGCTGTGGCGCCTTCGTGCGGATGGCCCGCGATGCCGGCTGGACGGTACCCATCGCCAACGTCTCCTTCGTGGGCTCGGACGCCATGCTGCAGCTGCTCCTCAAGCACGGCAAGACGACCGGGCGCGACTACACGCGGAGCCTCGTCAACTCCCAGGTCGTGCCGACCTATGACGACACGGGCCTGCCCGGCGTCGCGGAGTACCGCGCGCTCATGGACAAGCACAGCCCTGCGCCGACCGAGGCGCTCCGCGACCGCGCCTACACGCTCCAGCGTTACAGCTTCATCAGCCTCGAAGGCTTCATCAATGCCAAGGTCGCCGCGGAAGGGCTGCGCCGGGCCGGCGCCAACCCGACCCGCGCGAGCCTCCGGCAGGCCCTCGAGACACTCAACGGATTCGATCTCGGCATCGGCGCCCCGCTGACGTTCGGACCGGAGCGACACCAGGGACTCGACAACGTGTATTTCACCCGGGTCGACAACGGGCGCTGGGTGCCCGTGGCCGACTGGAGCGCGGCGGTTCGGGCCTGAGGCTCCAAGGAGAATTCCATGGCACGGCGAAACGACGAGCAGGCCAACGAGCAGGGCAGGGAGACGCGGCCGCGAGCGCGGATCCGGCTCGGTCTCCGCGGGAAGATGGTGCTCTTCCTCGTGGCGGCCCTGATTCCCCTCGCCGCCATCACGTGGTACGTCTCCGCCCGATCGCTGCGGACCAGCATGGCCGCGGAGTTCAGCTCCAAGGGCGAGGCCATCGCCTCCAGCCTAGCCACCTCCGGCGTCGACCTGATCTCCACGCGCGACGCCTCGTCGGTGCAATCGCTGGTGGACGAGTTCGCCAAGATCCGCGGCGTCGCGTACGTCCTGGTGTATGACCCCCAGAAGACGCTCATCGCCCACACCTTCTCGCCCGTCGTCCCCGCCGGCATCGTCGACAAGAACCCCGTGCCCGGCAATGTCGCCCGGCAGGTGCGCGAGATCGAATACCAGGATCCCGCGCGGCGCGCCACGCGCCAGATCACGGACATCGGCATGCCCATGGCCGGGGGCAAGATCGGCACGGTGCGGGTAGGCATGGACCGGGCCATCATCAACGAGGCGGCGACGGCCGCGGGCCGCGAACTCCTCCTCCTCTTCGGCGGCGTGGCCGCCCTCGTGCTCATCGGCGGCGTGCTCCTCGCCGATCGCATTGTGCGGCCCGTGACCCAGCTCGTGCAGGCGGCCCAGCGCGTCGGCCAGGGCGACCTCTCCGATACCGTGCCCGTCCGCTCGCGCGACGAGATCGGCGCTCTCGGCCAGGCCTTCAACGAGGCCATCGTGCGGCTGCGCTCGCAGGTGCAGACGGAGTCCGAGCGTGACGACGAGCGCCGGCGCCGCGAAGAGCTGCAGGAGAACATCATCAAGTTCCTCGACACGGCCATGGAGGTCTCCCAGGGCGATCTGACCAAGCGCGGCGAGGTCACCTCCGACGTCCTCGGCAACGTCGTCGACGCCATCAACCTCATGGTCGCCGAGATCGCCGCCATCATCGCCGAGGTGCGCGTGGCGGCCATGCAGGTGTCGGTGAGCGCCAACCAGATGAGCGGCTCCACGGGGCGCATGGCCCAGGGCGTCCAGGACCAGGCCCGCGAGGCGGCGCGGGTGGCCTCGGCCGTCTCGGCCCTGACCCAGCTCGTGCGGCAGGTGGCGGAGAGCGCCCAGTCCTCGGCGGCGGCCGCCCGGGAAGCTCTCGACGCCGCCCAGCGCGGCGACGCGGCGGTGCGCGACAGCCTGCAGGGCATGCAGCGGATCCGCGGCGAGGTGCAGGCCATCTCGAAGAAGATCAAGAGCCTGGGCGATCGCTCCATGGAGATCTCGGAGATCGTCAACACCATCGAGGACATCGCCTCCCAGACCAACCTCGTGGCCCTCAACGCCGCCATCGAGGCCGCGGGAGCGGGTGAGGCGGGGCTGCGCTTTGCCGTGGTCGCCGACGAGGTGCGCAAGCTCGCGGAGCGCTCGGCCAAGGCGACGAAGGACATCGCCGTCCTCATCAAGAACGTCCAGACGGACACCCAGGAAGCCGTGGTGGTCATGGAGCAGGGGACGCAGGAAGTGGAGTCGGGCTACCGGGTGACCGTGCAGGCGGGCGAGAGCCTCAAGGCGATCGCCGAGGTCTCGCGCCGCTCCGCCGACCTCGCCGCCAGCATCTCGGACGCGACCCAGCAGCAGGTGCGCGGAGCCGAGAACGTGACGCAGGCCATGCAGGCCATTCAGGAGGTGGCGGGCCAGACGGAAAAGGGAGTCCTCGAGGCTCGTCGCACCGTGGACGAGCTCGCCCAGCTTGCCGAGGAGCTCACCGCGAGCCTGGCGCGATTCAAGCTCGCCGAATGACATGTCCCTGGCCCCATTCGTGATCTGATACAGAAGCCTCATGCTCGAAGACCAGGACAACGAGTTCATCCTCGGCATCTTCCTGATGGAGGCCTGGGAAACCGTGGCCGCGGTCGAGGAAGGCGTGCGCCGTCTCACCGCGGGTGAGGCTCCCTCCCCCGAGCTCGTCACGCCGCTCGTGGTCGTCTCGCATCGGCTCAAGGGCGCCGCGGGACTCCACGGCTATCCCGCGGTCTCCGCGGTGGCCCTCGTGATGGAAGAGGTCCTGGAGGCGCTGCCCGCGACCACGGCCGGCGGGCGCTCCCGATCCACCCAGGCCCTTGGCGACATGGTGGGCGTCGTCAAGCGCATGCTCGATTCGATCGGGGCGGACGGCCGCGAGAACGCGGAGATCGTCTCCGAGCTTCACGCGCGCCACCCCGAGCACTTCGCGGGTCCGCCGACCCTGTCCCCCTCGCCCGGAACGGAGCGGGCGGGAGACCCGGGCTCGGACCAGGGTGTGGTCGACCGCATGCTCGGGGACCTCGACCGATTCTTCGCCGAGCACGCGGACTCGGTGCCCTATTTCGCTCCCGAGGCGGCCGAGCATCTCGACACCATGACCCGCTCCCTCCTCGTCCTCGAGCAGTCGCCCACGGCCGATGGCATGGAAGGGGGAGCCGCAGGCGAGGCGACCAGTCTGCCTGACGAAGTGGCGACACTCTTCCGCGCCGTGCACACCCTCAAGGGCGCGGCCTATACCGTCGGATGCGCGCCCGTGGGTGATCTCGCGCACCGCATCGAGGACATGCTGGAGGCGGTGCGCGAGCGGCGCCTCGCTCTGACCCCACCGGTCATCGAAGGCATCTTCGCGAGCGTGGACGTCCTCCGCCTCTTCCTCGGCTCGGCCCGGGTCTCCTCGCCCGACGTGCCCGGGGCGGTGGCTCGCACGCTGCAGGTGCTGGATGCGCTCCGTCCGATGCCGGCCCCCGTGGTCATCGGGGAGCCTGCCCTCGGGGTCGAGCCTGCCCTCGGGGTCGAGCTCGAGACGCACGCCGCCGCGTCCGAGCCGAGCCTTCCGCGATTCGTTCTCCCGCCCCCCGATGCCGGGGTGCGCCGCGCCATCGATCCCGCGGGCGCGCGTCCGAGCATCCGCGTGCATCTCGACCGCCTCGATTCGCTCATGAACAGGGTCGGGGAGCTCGTCATCGCGCGCAGCCGCCTCGACCAGCGCATGAGTCAGGTCGAGCGCGTCAACGAGCTGCTCCTCTTCAGCCGCTCGCGCATGGCCCAGGCCGTGCGCGACTTCGAGGAGAAGCACCGGTATACGCAGCTGCCGTTGGCGCCGGACGCTCCCGTGGAGCCGGGACACGAGACGACGCCCGCGCCCGCGGAGGAGACGGCAGGGGAGCCCTTCAGCAAGCTCTTCGCCGAGCTCGAGTTCGACCGCTACGACGACTTCAACATCTTCGCGCGCGGCGTGGCGGAGATCTCGGCCGACGTGTCCGAGATCCAGGCGCAGCTGGCGGGGCTCATCCGGGGCATCAGCGAGGACACGGCGCAGGTGCACCGGCTGACGGGCAGCCTCCGCGCCGAGGTGACGCGGGCGCGCATGGTCCCCATCGGCCGCCTCTTCTCGCGCTTCACGCGCCCGGCGCGGGAGGCCGCCCGCGAGGCGGGCAAGCAGGTGACGCTCGCCCTGGAGGGAGAGAGCGTCGAGGTGGACAACGCGGTCATGGAGCTGATCGCCGACCCCCTGCTCCATCTCGTGCGCAACGCCATCGATCACGGCATCGAGTCTCCCGAGGAGCGACGGGGCGCGGGCAAGCCCGGGCAAGCCACCGTGACCCTTCGCGCGTATCCCCAGGGCAGCTTCGTCTACGTCCAGATCGCCGACGACGGCCGGGGCATGGATCCGGCCGCCCTGCGTGAGCACGCCTCCCGCCAGGGGTTCCTGCGCCCCGAGCAGGCCGCCGCGCTCAGCGACCGCGAGGCGCTGACCCTCGTCTTCCTGCCCGGCTTCAGCACGGCGGGGGCGGTGACGGCGACCTCGGGCCGTGGCGTCGGGATGGACGTGGTGCGGACCAACGTCAGCCGGCTCAGCGGCGAGATCGACCTCCACAGCGAGCAGGGGGTGGGCACGCGCGTCACCATCAAGCTGCCGCTGACCGTGGTCATCTCCGACGCCTTGCTCGTGCGGGCGGGTGGCGAGACCTTCGCGATTCCCATGCCCGCCATCCGCAGCATCGCCCAGCCGCGCCCTCAGGAAATCCGCGCCACGGACGACCGGGAATGGGTCATGATCGAGGGGGAAGAGATCGAGCTGCTCCGTCTCGACCGCGTGCTGGCGCTCCCCGGGGGCGCCACCCCGGCGCGGCTGCCCGTGCTCGTCTTCCGCTCCGGCGTGCGACCCCTGGCCGTCGCGGTGGACGAGCTGGTGGGCAAGGAGGAAGTGGTCATCAAGAGCGTGGGTGGCGTGCTGGAGAGCGTCGGGCCCTTCGGCGGGGCGACCATCTCCGGCGACGGCCGCGTCATCTTGCTCGTCGGGAGCCGCAGGGACGCCGCGTCCTCCTCGTGGACGACTCCGTCAGCATTCGCAAGTTCGTCGGCCAGATGCTCGAGCGGGCGGGCTTCGAGGTGCTCACGGCCACCGACGGCGCCGAGGCCCTCCGCCGGCTCGCCGAATCGTCCGTGGACGCGGTGATCACCGATCTCGAGATGCCGCGCGTGAGCGGGTACGAGCTCATCGAGGACATGCGCAGCCGCGCCGCCACGCGGGCCTTGCCCGTCGTGGTGCTCACGACCCGCGCGGGCGCCAAGCACGTCAGCCTGGCCCGGCGCCTCGGCATCACCCACTACGTCACCAAGCCCGTGGACGAGGACGCCTTCGTCAGGCTCGTGGACTCGCTGACCGCCCGCGTCTCCGGCGCGGAGACCGCCTCGTGAGCCCTGGCCACCCTCTCGCCAAGGTGCTGATCGTGGACGCCGATCCCGCCAAGCTCGGCGCCTTGCGATCGGCGCTGGCCGCGGCCGCCTACAAGGTCACCTCGGCCACGAGCGCGTCCTTCGCGCTGACCACGCTCGAGCGGGATCGGCCCGACCC
>Ga0209376_1005563_pt1 | contig 10438 bp, 8 predicted proteins | sample GraSoiAngelo_134_FD_185891 | JGI IMG/M metagenome (GOLD analysis project Ga0209376, IMG submission 185891) | Grasslands soil microbial communities from the Angelo Coastal Reserve, California, USA - 14_0929_05_30cm (SPAdes) (version 2) | ecosystem: Environmental > Terrestrial > Soil > Grasslands ... | reverse complement strand
AGATCGGTCGCAACCACAAGAAGACCTCCGGCCTCGTCGGCGACGCGAAGGCTACGCTGGAAGCGCTGCTGGAGCGACTGCGCGCCGGCGGCAAGCCGCGCGCCTCGCGCAAGAGCGAGCGGGAGAGGCTCCGCCGTGAGGTCGCCGCGCTCATGACGCAGGAGCCCAACTCGTCGATCTTGCGCTCCCTGCGCCAGGGCATCCCCGAGGACGCGGTGGTCATCGCGGGGATGACGCAGATCGGCTACTTCTCGCGCCCGTTCTTCCCGGTCTACCGCCCGCGGACCTACATCAACTCGTCGTACTCCGGCAACCTCGGCTTCGAGTACCCGACCGCGCTCGGCGCCAAGGTCGCGTGCCCCAGCAAGCCGGTGGTCATGATCGCGGGCGACGGCGGCTTCATGTACTACGCCCAGGAGATGGCGACCGCGGTCCAGCACGGCATCAACGTGGTCGCGGTCGTGTTCAACGACAACGCCTACGGTAACGTCGCGCGCGACCTCGACGAGCACTGGGGCGGAAAGTTCGCGGCCGAGCTGCACAACCCCGACTTCGTCCGCCTCGCCGAGGCGTACGGCGCGGTGGGCCGGCGCACGAAGGAGCCCAGCGAGGTGGGCAAGCTCGTCGCGGACGCGATCCAGATGGACCGCCCCGTGCTGATCGAGGTGCCGGTCGGGCGGATGGCGCGACCGGTGTTCTTCGCGCCGCTCAAGACGCTGCCGCGCTATCAGCACTGACGGCAGTGCGCGCTGCAGGCCGCCGCGGGGCTGGGGCCCCGCCGGCCGAGGCGCGCTTACGAAGGAGAGAGCCTGATGGAATTCGAGTACTCGAAGAAGACCAAGATGTACATGGAGCAGGTCACCGACTTCATGACCAAGTACATCTACCCGAACGAGCACGTCTTCCACGAGCAGCTCAACGCGGGCCCCACGCGCTGGCAGATCCCGCCGATCATGGAAGAGCTGAAGGCCAAGGCGCGCGAGCGCGGGATCTGGAACCTGTTCCTGCCCGAGAGCGAGCGCGGCGCCGGGCTGACCAACCTCGAGTACGCGCCGCTCTGCGAGATCATGGGCCGGTCGCCCATCGCCCCCGAGGCGTTCAACTGCTCGGCGCCCGATACCGGCAACATGGAGACCATCGAGCGCTACGGCACGCCCGAGCAGAAGAAGCAGTGGCTCCAGCCCCTGCTCGAGGGCAAGATCCGCTCGGCGTTCGTGATGACCGAGCCGAAGGTGGCCTCGTCCGACGCGACCAACATCGAGTCGTCGATCGTCCGCGACGGCGACTCCTACGTGATCAACGGCCACAAGTGGTGGACGTCGGGCATCGGCGACCCGCGCTGCAAGATCCTCATCTTCATGGGCAAGACCGACCCGAAGAATCCCGATCGCTACAAGCAGCAGTCGATGATCCTGGTGCCGCGCGAGACGCCAGGTATCAAGGTGTTGCGCATGCTGACGGTGTTCGGCTACGACGACGCGCCGCACGGACACGGCGAGGTGGTCTTCGAGAACGTCCGCGTGCCGGCCACGAACATGCTCCTGGGCGAGGGCCGCGGGTTCGAGATCGCCCAGGGCCGGCTGGGGCCCGGCCGCATCCACCACTGCATGCGCCAGATCGGCGTCGCCGAGCGCGCGCTCGAGCTCATGTGCAAGCGCTCGCAGAACCGGGTGGCGTTCGGCAAGCGGCTCGCCGAGAACGACATCACGCTCGAGCGCATCGCGCAGTCGCGCATCGAGATCGACCAGGCGCGCCTCCTCGTCCTGCACGCCGCCTACATGATGGACACGGTCGGCAACAAGGCGGCCAAGCAGGCGATCGCCGAGATCAAGGTGGCCGTGCCCAACATGACGCTACAGGTGGTCGAGCGCGCCATGCAGCTCCACGGCGGCGGCGGCGTGAGCCAGGAGTTCCCGCTGGCGTCCATGTGGGCCCACTCGCGAACCCTGCGCTTCGCCGACGGGCCCGACGAGGTGCATCGTCGCCAGATCGGCCGGCTGGAGCTCCGCAAGCACGGTTGAGCGGCGCGCGACGGATCGTCGCCGGCCTCGAGGCCGCGGGGGTGACGCTGGCGGCCTCGGTGCCCGACACCTGGATCGGGCGGCTGATGCAGGCCGTCCGCGCGTCTGCCAAGATCCGGGCGGTCGACGTCGCGCGCGAAGAAGAAGCGGTGGCGATCGCCTGCGGAGCGAGCCTCGCCGGCGGGCGCGGCGCCGTGCTGATCCAGAACGCCGGCCTCCTCAACTGCGGCGGCGTCCTGGCCGGGCTCGTCGAGCTCTACCGGATCCCGTGCTTCTTCATCGTGTCCTACCGCGGTGACGGGCGCGATCCGATCTACTACCACACCCCGAAGGGACGCGTGACCGAGGCGACGCTCGGCGCCTGGCGGTTGCCCTACGCCCTGGCGGACCGCGCCGAAGACCTCGCGGCCCAGGTGGCCCGCGGGGTGGAGCTCGCGGACGAGTCCCGCGGCCCGTACGTGCTGCTGATCACCGGCGGGGATCTCGAGTGACGCCCCGCAAGACGTTCCTCGAGGCGCTCGTCGCGATGCTCACGCCGCGCGACGTGCTGGTCTCCTGCCTCGGCGCCAACGCGCGCTATCTGCCTCACCTCGCGGTGCCCGCACCGTGCATCGCTCTCTGCGACTCGATGGGCGCGGCGATCCCCCTGGCGCTCGGCATGGCGCTGCAGCGGCCCGACCGCCACGTGATCGCGCTGGAGGGCGACGGCTCGCTGATGATGAGCCCGAACGTGCTGGCGACGGTCGCCGCCGCGCGGCCGGAAAACCTCACGGCGCTGCTGTGGGTGAATCGCCACTACGAATCCTCCGGCGGCCAGGCGCTGCCGGCGGCGCCCGTGGACTGGGTCGGGCTCGCGCGCGGCCTGGGCCTCACGCACGTCGAGCCCGTCCCTGACGTCGCGACCCTACACGCCGCGTTTCCGCGGGCTCGCGACGCTCGCTCGCCGGCGCTGCTGGTGCTCGACGTCGCGTTCGACCCGCACGAGGAGATCCCGCCGTACTCGGAGCGGCCGGACGAGATCCGCGCACGGTTCACGGTGGCATGACGACCGCCGGCGTGCGCGTGGGCGTGGACGTCGGCGGCACCTTCACCGATCTCGTCGCGTGGGACGGCGCCGGCCAGATGAGCACGCTGAAGGTGCCGACCACGCCCGACAATCCGGCGGGCGGCGTGCTCGCCGGCCTGGCCGCGGTCGCGCGTGTCGCCGGGCCGTGCGCGTCGCTGGCCCACGGCACCACGCTGGTCACCAACGCGATCGTCGAGCGGCGCGTCGGCGTCGTCGGTCTCGTTACCACGCGCGGCTTCCGCGACGTGCTCGAGATCGGCCGCATGAACCGGCCGCACCTCTACCGGCTCGACTTGCCCGCCAAGCCCGAGCCCCTGGTGCCCCGGCGGCTCCGCGCCGAGGTCAGCGAGCGCATCGGCCCCGACGGCTCGGTGCTCGCCGCGCTCGAGCTCGCCGAGCTCCCCGACATCATCCGACACTTCCGGAGCGAGGGCGTGGAGAGCGTCGCGATCTGTCTCCTCCACGCCTACGCGAACCCGGCCCACGAGCAGGCGCTCCGCCTGGCGCTGGCGCCGCATTTCCCCTTCGTGTCGGTCTCGAGCGAGATCAACGCCGAGTTTCGCGAATACGAGCGCACGTCCACGACGGTGCTCAACGCCGCCGTCATGCCGCTCGCGGCCCGCTACCTCGATGATCTCGTGGCGCGTCTGGCCGCCGGCGGACGCGCGGTGCCCATCCATCTCCTGCACTCGGCCGGCGGCATGATGTCCGTCGAGGCCGCGCGGGCGCGGCCGCTCACGATGGCCATGTCCGGCCCCGCCGCCGGCGTGGCGGCGGCCGCGCACCTCTCGCGCACGCTGGGCCTGCCGCGCGCGCTCGCGTTCGACATGGGCGGCACCACCACCGATGTGTGCCTCGTCGCCGACGGCGTGCCGGAGACGGCGCGCCAGCGCAAGCTCGGTGACTATCCGGTGCGGCTGCCCGCGGTCGCCGTCGAGTCGATCGGCGCCGGCGGCGGCTCGGTCGCGTGGGTCGAGACGACCGGCGGGCTCAAGGTCGGCCCGCGGAGCGCCGGCGCTGCGCCCGGCCCCGCCTGCTACGGCCTCGGCGGCCACGAGCCCACGGTCAGCGACGCCGATCTGATCCTCGGCTATCTCAACCCCGAGCGGATCTACGGCGGATCGATCCGGCTCGACCGCGCGCGGGCGGAGGCGGCGCTCGACCCGCTGCGCCGCCGGTTCGGGCTCTCGCTGCTCGACGCCGCGCACGCGGTCGTCGAAGTCGCCAACGCCAACATGCAGCGCGCGCTCCGTCTGGTCTCCGTGCAGCGCGGTTACGACCTGCGCGAGTTCACGCTGATCGCCTACGGCGGCGCCGGACCCGTGCACGCCGGCGCGCTGGCGCGCGACGCCGGCATTTCGCGCATCGTCGTGCCCGCGCACTCCGGCGCCTTCTCGGCGCTCGGGTGCCTGGTCTCGCCGCTTCGTTACGACGCCGTGCAGACCTCCCGGATGCGGCTCGAGGCCTGGGACACGAAGATCGTCGCCGACCGCTTCCGCGGCCTCGAGGCGCAGTGTCAGGCACCGCTGCTCGACGAAGGCCACGCGGCGGACCGCGTGGTGGTCAGGCGCAGCGCCGACCTCCGTTACGCCGGCCAGAATTACGAGCTCGAGATCGACGTGGGCGAGGCGAGCCCCGACGCGCTGCGGACGGCGTTCGAGCGGCGCCATCGCCAGCTCTACGGCTACGCGACCGGAGAGAGCGTCGAGTGCATCAACCTCCGGGTGACCGCGCAGCTCGTCCGCGACGACGCCACGCTGCCGGCCCCCGCCAACTCGAATCCCGCGTCGCCCGCCGGCACGCTCCGCGCCTACTTCCGCGAGACCGGCGGCATCACGATGCCGCGCTACGAGCGCGCCTCGCTGGCGACCGGCCAAACGATTCCCGGACCAGCGCTGGTCGAGGACGAGTGGTCGACGACGCTCGTCCGTCCGGGCCAGCGCTGCCACGCGGATCGGCTCGGCAATCTGTTGATCGAGGTCGGCGCGTGAACGAGGTCGACCCGTGAACCTCCACCCGGCCACCCTCGAGGTCGTGCGCAACGCGCTCTACGCGATCGCGGAGGAGATGAGCGTGATCGTCACGCGCTCGGCGCGCTCGCCGCTGCTCAAGGAGGCGGGCGATCTCTCGTCGGCGCTGACCGACGCCGAGGGCCGGTTGATCGCGCAGGGGCGCGACATCCCGATCCACCTGGGCGTCATGGGGTTCACCGTCAAGGAGTTCCTCAAGCGCGTACCACGCGAACGCCTGCGCGAGGGCGACGTGTGGTTCCTCAACTTGCCGGAGGTGGGCGGCAACCATCTGCCCGACGTGAAGGCGGTGCGGCCGGTCTTCGTCGGCGGGCGCCTGGTCGCCTTTGCGATCAACCTCGCCCACTGGGCGGACATCGGCGGCGCCGTGCCGGGCAGCTACGTGCCGTCGGCGACCGAGTGCTATCAGGAAGGACTCCGCATCGCGCCGATCCCCCTCTTCGCGGCCGATGGACCGCAGCGCGACGCGATCGACCTCGTGCTCGCCAATCTGCGCGGACGCGACGAGCGCGAGGGCGACATGTTCGCCCAGTTCGCCGCCAACGACGTCGCGGCCCGCCGGCTGCAGGAGCTCTTCGCCCACCACGGCGGGGACACGATCGGCGCCTGCTTCGAGCGGCTCCACGCCGAGTCGGAGACCCAGATGCGGGCGGCCATCCGCGCGCTGCCGGACGGCGTCTGGGAAGGCGAGGACTGGGTCGACGACGACGGCGTCGACGATCGGCCGATCCGAATCCACGTGCGCGTTGAAATCGCCGGAGACCAGGCGCGCTTCGACTTCACGGGCACGGCGCCGCAGACGCGCGGGCCCGTGAACACGACCTACTACATCGCGTGCTCGGCGGTCTACTACGCCATGAAGGCGCTGATCGCGCCGGACGTCCCGCCCAACGACGGCTGTTACCGGCCGCTGCACGTCCACGTGCCGCCCGGCACGGTCCTGAGCGCGGACCCGGATCGCCCCGTCGTCGGCGGCAACCACGAGACGTCGCAGCGCGTGGTCGACGCGATCATCAAGGCGCTGGCCCCTGTCCTTCCGGATCGCGTGATCGCCGGCGGGCCGACGACCTCCGGCGTCCTGATCTTCGGCGCGCGCCAGCCCGACGGCCGGTGGGCGATCCTCTACGAGGTCCACGGCGGCGGCGAGGGCGCGACCGCCGCGAAGGACGGCGCCTCGGCGGTGCGAGTTCACATGTCGAACGTGATGAACACGCCGATCGAGGTCATCGAGGGCGAATATCCGATCATGGTCGAGGAGCAGGCGCTCCGCCTCGGCTCGGGGGGCGACGGCGCTCACCGCGGCGGCCTCGGCTTCCGGCGCGCCTACCGGATCCTGGCGCCGGAGCTCACGCTCACGAGCATGCTCGACCGGCGCGTGGTGCCGCCGTACGGCCTCGCCGGCGGCCGCGACGGCGCGCCCTTCCGCATCACGCTGAACCCCGGGCCGCGTGAGCGAGTGATCCGCGGCAAGGAGACGGTGCAGCTCGCCGCCAACGACCTGGTCGTCATCGAGACGTGCGGGGGCGGAGGCTACGGGCCGCCGGCCGAGCGGCCCGTCGACCTGATGGCGCGCGATCGCGCGGAGGACTACAGAGGATGAAGCTCGCCGACCGGATCGCCATCGTCACCGGCGCCGCCAAGGGTATGGGCCGCGACATCTGTCTGACGCTGGCCCGCGAAGGCGCGCACTTGACGCTCGCCGCGCGCGAGGCCGCGCCCCTCGAGGCCCTCGCGCGCGAGGTCGAGGCGCTCGGCCGCCGCGCGCTCGTGGTGCCGACCGACGTCACCGACGAGCCCGCAGTGGAGCGCCTGGTCGCCCGCGCGCGTGAAACATTTGGACGGGTCGACATCCTCGTCAACGCGGCCGGAATCACCGGGCCCATCGAGACACCGGTCTGGGAGATCAAGGCCGACGACTTCGATCAGGTCATCGCGATCAACCTGCGCGGGACGTTCCTGCCGACGAAGCACGTGCTGCCCGGGATGATCCAGCAGCGCTGGGGCAAGATCGTGAACATCAGCGGCACCTCGGGCCTGCGCGGTTACAAGAACCGTGCCGCGTACTCGTCCTCGAAGTGGGCGCTGCGCGGCTTCACGCGGACGGTGGCGCTCGAGGCGGGTCCGTACAACGTCAACGTCAACGCGCTTCATCCCGGGATCGTGGGCGGCGACCGCATGGACAAGCTCTGTCGCGAGAAAGCGCGCAGGCGCGGCTGGACGCCGGAGCGCGTCTACCAGGAGTACGTCGACGAGATGGCGCTCAAGCGCGTCACGATCGCGCAGGACGTCGCCAACGCCGTGCTCTTCCTCGTGTCCGACGACTCGTCGAACATGACCGGGCAGTCGGTCACGGTCGACGGCGGCTGGGATGTCTAGTGGCCGGCGATGAGGGCGCGGCCGTCGCGCGTGGCGCCCCTCGGTGGAAAAGACTGTCGTGGTGCCAATGGTTCGGTAGCGTCCTGACGTTCATCGTCGCCGTCACCGCGGCACCCGCACAGTCCGTTCCTCCGATCGACACCTCGGGCTGGAAGACCTATCGGAACGAGTCCATGGGCTTCGAGACGAAGTATCCGAGCACCTGGAGCGTGGGTGCCCTGAAGGGAACGGCGCCCGAGAACGTGATGCTCGGTGGACCGCCCCGGGTCGAGGGATCGAATCTACGCGTGCAGTTCTGGGTCCAGCGGCAGATGAACCCCAACGGGCTGTCGATCCAGCAGTGGTATGCCGATCAGCTGAGTCGACAGACTTCGCGGCCGCTTGCGACGGCATACCCCGTGATCGGCGGCCGGGCCGCGGTGCGCATGGAGATGGTGGGGAGCCTGAGCCGAATGTTCAGTTTCTTCGTCGCGTTGAACAAGACGGATGTATTTCAGATCACGATCGACCTGCCCCCTGCTCAAACGCGACTCGACCCGACGTATGAAGCGCTGCTCTCCACCTTCAGATTCATCGAGTGAGGCAAGCGGCCCTCGGCGTCCTCGCGTTGCTCGCGGTGGGATTCTCCGCCGAACGTGCTACAAGCCTGACAAAGTGAACTGACCCCATGTCGAGAGCCCGATGCGTTCTCCATATTCTTCTGGCGGTCGCGCTTCTGTCCCCATTCGGGCGGTCCCCAGAAGGCGCCGACCCCGTGAACTGCGATCCTGAGAAGGGCATGGTCGACCTCGACCGGTGTCCCCAGCCGAAGCCGCCCTACGACCCCTTCGCCGACAAGAAGCTGACGTGCTGGGAGATGAGGCGCTACCGAGATCGGATCTTCACGGACAACGTCGATCTCGGGTGGCCGTCCCAGCTCAACATCGACATCGACTGGTCCTGCAAAGAGAACCTCGGCTCGCTCCCATTTCTTCGAAGGCTGGACGAGCTGACCAAGACCATACGAAGCGACGGCTCCCCGCGATGCACCGGAACGATCGTCCGCTATCACTGGGCCAGCTATAACTTCTCCCTCCTCGAGGCTGGGTTCGCTCCGGAAAGGCTCCTGGACAAAAGAGCGCTGATTCAGAAGTTCGCCGACGCAGAGCTCCAGCCGACCGACGCCGCGGTCTCCGACTACTTCGAGCGGTGGTCGTACGAGAGCCTCTACAACTTCGATCTCTACCAGGCCTACATGGTCGAGATCGCGAAGGCGACACCGATGCTGACGCGCCACTACCAGCGTAACTTCAAGTACCCGGAGCAAAAGGCCCGGTCACTCGCGAGGCTCGCGATCGACATCTATGTTCGGTTCGCCGCCGGCAGCTTCCCGAGAGTCTCCGTAGCCGAGACCTCGCGCCTCCTTGGCATCGCCCGTCCCGCGAGGGGCTCGCTGGACGACCTGGAGGCGCTGTTCGACCTCGACCCGGGCGAAGACGACCTCCGCATGGCCCTCAACGTCGCCCTGCTGCTGCAGCGGCCGCCGGCCCACCTCACCCTCCTCGTCGACCGCGTGGGGTCGCTCGACTACGGCGACGAATCCGCGCTGTTCTTCGCGCTTCGCAATCACCGCAACGTCCGCTTCCTGCTCGACCGCGGAGCGAAGATCGACTACCAGAACGGGTTCGGCAAGACCCCGCTCTTCTACGCGATCGGGTTCAACGACCGACCGCTCGTCGAGCTCCTCCTCGGCCGTGGGGCCGACGTCAATCATCGCTACGTGTCGAGCGACAAGAAGGACAAGTTCGACTGCCGCTACGACATCGAGCACACGGCCAGGACCCCACTGATGCACGCCGCTCAGCATGCGGACGTTGCCATGCTCCAGCTGCTGCTTCGCCGTGGCGTGCGGCTGCACGAGGTCGACGGGCTGGGCGACAACGCCACGGCCTACGCGCTGCGAGCCGACCGCCAGCCGAACGTGGCCTATCTCAAGGGGCTGGGGCTCGTCTCGCCGGACCTCGAGCGCCAGATCATGTCCGACAAGGTCGCGCGCAAGTGCCTCGAGGAAGGGACCCGACGCGGCTTGAAGGACAAGGAATACGATCGCTTCCTCGCTGCATGCTACGAGGCCGGGAAACCGAACTGACGCCATGCCCGCCTATCGCGTGATCGGCACCAGCCCCGCGCGGGCGGACGCGTGGGAGAAGGTGCGCGGCCGGCCGATCTACGCCGGCGACCTCGCGGTGGCCGGCATGCTCCACGGCCGGATCGTGCGGAGCCCGTACGCCTCGGCGCGCATCGCGCGGCTCGACACGCGCGCCGCCCGCGCGCTGCCCGGCGTGATCGCCGTCCTCACCGCGGCCGACGTGCCGCGCAACGAGCTGCGCATGGAGCTGCCCGGCCGCATGGCCGAGGCCACCGCCGGCGCCGTGCTGGCGACCCAGCCCGCGCTCGCCGCCGACCGCGTGCGCTTCCAGGGCGAGCCCGTCGTGGCGATCGCGGCCGAGACTCCCGAGATCGCCGCCGGCGCGGCCGATCTCGTCGAGGTCGAGTACGAGGAGCTGCCGGGGGTGTACGATCCGCTCGCGGCGCTGGACCCGAGTGCGCCGCGCGTCCACGACGGCGGCAACGTGCTCCGCCGCTGGCACCTGCGCACCGGCGACGTCGCGCGGGGCTTCAGCGAGGCCGCGGTGGTCGTGGAGCACACGTACCGGACGCCGTTCGTCGACCACGTGTACCTCGAGACCGAGACCGGGCTCGGCTGGATCGACGCCGAGGGCGTCCTGGTGCTGCGCGTGAGCACCCAGGTGCTCGAGCACTATCGCGACGTGGCCGAGATCCTCCAGCTGCCGCACGGGCGCGTGCGACTCGAGGGCACGTACCTCGGCGGCGGCTTCGGCGGCAAGGAGGACGTCACCGTCGAGTGTCTGCTAGGGCTCCTCGTCTGGAAGACGCGCCGCCCC
>Ga0209376_1005558_pt1 | contig 10442 bp, 14 predicted proteins | sample GraSoiAngelo_134_FD_185891 | JGI IMG/M metagenome (GOLD analysis project Ga0209376, IMG submission 185891) | Grasslands soil microbial communities from the Angelo Coastal Reserve, California, USA - 14_0929_05_30cm (SPAdes) (version 2) | ecosystem: Environmental > Terrestrial > Soil > Grasslands ... | reverse complement strand
ATCCGTGCGTCACCGCCAAGATGGCGGCGACCCTGGACCACGTGAGCGGGGGCCGCTTCAACCTGGGCCTCGGCGCCGGATGGTTCGAGCGCGAGCACCGTGACTTCGGCATCGACTTCAAGACCGTCCCCCGCCGGCTGGAGGCCCTCGAGGAGGCCCTCCAGATCATCCGTGGCATGCTGACCGAGCCGCGCACCACGCTCCACGGCCGGCACTACACGGTGACCGACGCCATCGGCCTCCCCAAGCCGGTGCAGCAGCCGCACCCGCCCATCATGATCGGCGGCACGGGGCAGAAGGTGCTCCTCCGCATCGTCGCCCAGTACGCCGACATGTGGAACGCCAGCGCGGGCGCCGACCAGATGCAGGCGCTGATCGAGGTGATTGCCCGCCACGGCGAGCGCGTGCGGCGCGACCCGGCGAAGGTCGAGAAGACCGTCCTCATCCCCCTCTGCTACCGGGCCGCCCCGGAGCGGGAGCAGTTCGTGTGCCACCTGATGGCGTCCATGCGGCAGACGACGCCCGAGCAGGCCCGCCGCCAGAGCATGATCGGCCAGAAGCAGGAGTGCCTGGACACGGTCGAGCGCTACGCGCGGGCCGGCGTCACGCACTTCATCTTCATGCTCTTCGTTCCCTTCTTCGAGGACGAGATCCAGGCCTTTGCCGAGGAGGTCATCCCGGCCGTGCGGCCTCAAGCTATCCGCCGGTCACGCCGATACTCCGGCAAGCAGCCATGGCGCTCTTCGGGAAGGATCGCGAGCACGAGCCGCGGGGCCAGCGCCCCGAGGCCGCGCCGCCGTCCGCCCCGGCGCCCCGGGAGGTGACGATGTTCGAGCGGGAGAAGGCTCAGCCGCAGGAGACGCCAGGGACGAGCGCGTTCCTCGGCAAGGGCAGCCGGGTGAACGGCAAGCTCGCCTTCGAGGGCGCGGTGCGCATCGAGGGCCAGGTGGAGGGCGAGATCGCGTCCGAGGACACGCTCACCATCGGCGAGAGCGCGGTGCTGAAGGCGAAGATCAACGGCACCTCGGTGGTCGTGCACGGGCAGGTGACGGGCGACATCGCGGCGCGTTCGCTCCTCGAGCTGCATGCCACGGCCAAGGTGGTCGGCAACATCTCGAGCCCGCGCCTGATCGTCCACGAGGGCGCGATCTTCGAGGGCCAGTGCGCGATGGGCGGCGCCCAGGCCGCGGCGGGCAAGAAGAAGAAGCCCGACTTCTCGGCGCTGCTCGGCGGGCAGCCGGCCGAAGACGTGCCGCCGGCGCTGCAGCCGGAATCGACGCGGTAGGCACGTAGGGCGCGCGCGGCGGCGGCAGGGGTGCCGCCGCCGCGAGCCTCCGCTTCAATGCATCGCCTCACCCCTGGCCGTCCGGTAGCGTTCGGGTTGCGGACGCGAGATGGCGGCGGTACGGGAAGGGGGAGGCGAGGCATGCGCCCGGAACCGAGAGGCCGCGAGGCCACTATCGACGATCTCCACCGCGTGCCCGGCAAGGCCGAGCTGGTGAACGGGCGGATCGTCCGCATGGCGGCCAGTAGCGGGCTTCATGGGTACGCGGCGAGCAGGATCGTCATCAGCCTCGCGGAGTACGCGCGGCGCACCGGATCCGGCTACGCGCTCCCTGACAACGTCGCCTTCGTCGTCGACCTGCCGCACCGGAAGTCCTTCTCCCCGGATGCCGCCTACTACGTCGGGCCCCCGCTCACGCTGGAGTTCATTCAGGGGGCTCCCGTGCTCGCGGTCGAGGTGAGGAGCAAGAGCGACTACGGCCCGAAGGCCGAGCGTGCCATGGCGGCCAAGCGCGCCGAATACTTCGCGGCCCGCACCCAAGTCGTGTGGGACGTCGATCTCCTGGGCGCGGACGTGGTGCGCGTCCACCGCGCGAGCGATCCCGACCGCCCCCGCGTCTACCGGCGCGGCGAGCGCGCGGAGGCCGAGCCGGCCCTGCCCGGCTGGTCGATGCCGGTCGACGAGCTCTTCCCATAACCGCGCCTCACGGCGGCATCCCCATGCGCTCGCGGAGGGCGCGGAAGGCGGGCGTCCGCTGGCCCGCGGCGTCGCGTACCACGAGCGGCGGATCCAGCGCCGGCTCGCTCGCGCTTCGCCCCGGGCGCATGACGTGGACCGAGAAGAGCGCGGGCTTGCCGGCGCGCGGGATCACGTCGCGGCGGCGCGTGAGGTGAAGTCCCGCGGCGGTGGCGGCCTCGGAGACGCGGCGGAGCTGGGCCGCAGCGGCGCAGGCGACGAAGCGGCCGCCGGGCGCGAGCCAGCGGGCGGCGGCGAGGCAGTAGGCCTCGATGCCGCCGCGCAGCTCCAGGTGGGCGGGGCCGCGCTGCATGCGCGCGGAAGGCGTCGCGGTCCCGGGCCGCAGGTACGGGGGCGTGCCGGTCATCAGGTCGAAGGCCGCGCCGGGCCGGAGCACGGCGGGATCGCGGAGGTCGCCGTGCACGACCGCGCAGCGGTCGGCGGCGCCGTTCCAGGCAAGCGAGCGCTGCGCGAGGTCCACGCTCACTGCCTGCGCCTCGATGCCGACCGCGCGCGCCTGTGGAAAGCGCCACGCGAGCAACATGAGCACCGCGCCGATGCCGCAGCCCAGGTCGAGCAGCGAGGCCGCAGGCGCGGCGTGCGCCTCCTCCGCCGCGAGCCAGGCGGTGACCAGATCGTCGAGCGACCAGCGCTGGCCGTCGACGCGCTGGAGGATGCGCCAGTCGCCGGCCAGGTAGCAGAGGTCCTCGCCCGGACCCGGCCCGAGGTGCCCGTCCTCCACCGCTCCGCCGGGCGGCGGACCCGGCGCGCGCCAGCCCACCGGCCGGCGCGCGGGGCGGATGACGCCCGCGCTCAGCGCCTCACGCAACGCTCGGCTTCCCGGGAGGGCTCACCTGCCCCAGCGCGAGCTTCCGAATGCGGCGCACCAGCGCGGGCAGTGCGGTGGGCTCGACCTCGGGCCGCGCGACGTCGGCGATCTGCTGCAGGAGCGCCATGAGCGCGGCGGCGCGCCGCCGCGCCGCCTCGGCCTCCAGCTCGGCGCGCGCCACGTAGACGTTGAGCTGCGTCACGCTGAGGCGCAGGAAGTCGAGGCAGTCCTGCAGCGACTTGTGATCGCGTCCGCTCGTCTCTTCACCGCAGCAGGAGCAGGGCACTTGACCTCCTCGCTCCGCTTACCCCCGCCCCGTCGAGGCGGTCAAGGCCGGCGGAAGCGGGATCACGGCGCCGGCAGGCGCAGGAGACACGCCCCGGTCTCTCATGGTCCTGCGATGAGCAGGTTCCGCGCCGGGTCGCGCATGTCCCTCAGCGAAAGCGCGGCATCACCGCCTCGGCGAAGAGTCGCATCGAGCGGACGAGGAGGTCGTGCGGCACGCCGCCCGGCCCCATCCAGAGCAGCAGCCGCTCCACCCCGGCGTCGCGCAGCCGCGCGATCTTCTCGGCGCACCCCTGCGGCTCGTCGAAGAGGAGCACGCGCTCGAGCCAGTCCTCGTACGCGTACTCCGGCAGCCGCCCGCCCCGCCGCTCGTAGAGCTCGTAGCCGCGCGGCATCTCCGTCGTGGTGGGTGTGGTCAGGTGCTGGAGGATGGCGAGGTCCCACTCCAGCGCCTCGCGTGCGAGCGTGCGCGCCTCGGCGCGGCGGGGCGCGAGAAACGCGTACTTGAGGACGGTCGCGCGCGCGAGCACGGGCGCGGAGTCGACGCCCGCGGCGGCGAGCGCGGCGCGGTAGCGGGCAAACTCCTCCACCTGCTCCGCGAAGGGGCTGAGCGGGCGCGCCATGAGCGCCGGCAGCCCGCGGGCGATGGCGCGCGCCATGCTCTCGGGACTGTTCACGGCGTGGAGGAGCACCTCGCCCGGCGGGCGCAGCGGCGCCGGCCAGATGCGGACGTTGGGGATCTTGAAGTGGCGGCCGGCGTGAGTGAACTCCTCGCCGCGCCAGGCGCGCAGCACGACGTCGAGCGCCTCGTCGAAGATGCCACGCGTCTCGTCGATCGGGACGCCGAAGACGCCGTACTGCGGGAACTGGTAGCCACGCCCCACGCCCACCTCGACGCGGCCCCCGGTCACGTGGTCGAGGAGCGCCACGCGTTCCGCGAAGCGGAGGGGATGGGTGAAGGTCAGGTTCACGACGGCCGTCCCGATGCGCACGCGGCGCGTGCGCGCGGCGAGGTGCCCGGCGAGGAGGAGCGCGTCGCCCGCGAGGCAGTACGGGGAGAAGTGCTGCTCGGGCACCCAGACGTCGTCGAAGCCGAGCGCCTCCGCCAGCTCGGCACGCGCCAGCTCCTCGGCGACGACGCGCGCGGGCTCCTGCCCTGGGGGGCACTGGAAGACGTGGTAGGTGCCGAAGCGCAAGGCACGCGAGCGTACGACGGTCGCGCGTCCGCGGAAAGGGCCGCGCGCGGCTTTCACGTTGTCAGCGCCGATGCGCGCGAATTTCGGACGCCTCACGCGAAGACCTGAGGCACAGGGAGAATTCCCGGGAGGGCGCGCGCATACTCGATTCCTTCGCCTGGTTTCACGCTTTTAAGGGATTGAATCAACACGAGCTCACCCGCACGCTACCGCATGATGCGCACGCCGTCCGTGCTGGCAGTCGTGCTCGCGCTCGCCGCCCCCGCCCACGCCACGCCCATCCCGAACGATCCCTTCGCCGCGCCCGTCCCCACCTTCGTCGGCGCCCCCGCCACGCCGCGCAGCGTGCCCGCGCCCGCAGTCCCGCAGCACCCCTTCATGGCGCCCAACGGCCGCAGCAACATCCACGACGACGCCTATCAGACCGACACCTACGTGGGCCTCGGGCCGCTCGGTCGCAACCCCGAGGTCCTCTCCACGCAGCAGAACGCCGAGTGCGGGTCCCTCACCTTCGACTCCGCCGGCCGGATCGTCACCGTCTGCGTCGGCTTCGAGGGGCCGCGGCTCGCGATGTTCGACCCCGCCACGCTCGACCTCCTCGCCGTCTTTCCGCTCCCGCCGCGCTCGGCCGGGGGCGGCGGCGTGTTCAGCGACTTCTCGGGCGGAGGCTACTTCTACCTCGACGACCAGGACCGCGCCGTCATCCCGACCAACAGCCACCAGATCTGGGTGGTGGGCGAGACCACGACTGCGGCCGGGCCCGCCTTCGAGCTGGTACGCACGTACGACCTCTCCACCATCGTCGGGCCCACCGAGGGCATCATCTCGTGCCTGCCCGACTGGAGCGGGCTCCTCTGGTTCGTCACGGTGAACGCGCTCGTCGGCACCATCGATCCGGCGAGCGGCGCCGTCCAGAGCATGCGCCTCGCCGGCGAGGCGATCGGCAACTCGTTCGCGGCCGACGAGACGGGCGGCGTGTTCATCGTCTCGGACCACGCCATGTACCGCTTCGACGCGGGCGCCATGCGCGAGCCCGTGGTCACCTGGCGCGAGGAGTACGATCGCGGCACGCGGCTCAAGCCCGGGCAGGTGAACTTCGGCTCGGGCACGACGCCGACCTTGATGGGCACGGACTGGGTCGCCATCACCGACAACGCCGACCCGCAGATGCACGTGGTCGTCTACTGGCGCGCGCCGAGCGCTCCGGGCCCGCGCCTCCTGTGCGCGGTCCCGGTCTTCGCGCCCGGCATGGGCGCCACCGAGAACTCCCTGATCGGCACCGGCACCTCGCTCCTGGTCGAGAACAACTACGGCTACACGGGACCCGCCTCGGTCAACGGCGGCGCCACCACCGAGCCCGGCGTCTCGCGCATCGACGTGCGGTCGACCGGGCGCTGCGTGACGCGGTGGACCAGCCAGGAACGCGTCCCGTCCACGGTCTCGAAGCTCTCCCTCGCCGACGGCCTCATGTATGCCTACACGAAGGACCCCGGCCCCGGCACCACCGACGCCTGGTACCTGACCGCCATCAGCTTCAAGACCGGCGTGACCGCCTGGAAGCGGCTGGTCGGCACCGGCCTCGGCTACAACAACAACTTCGCCCCCGTGACGCTCGGCCCGGACGGCACGGCGTACGTGGGTGTGCTCGCGGGCCTGACGCTCATCCGTGACACGCCCTGAGCCGGCCCCCGGTGGTACGCGTTTGCACGACACCCGGGATCGGTGGTACACAACCTCAAGTCCTCTTGTTTGTGCGCGACCCCGCCGCGTTTCCGACGTCGGCTTCTCGCCCAGGCAACCGCGACAAAATCCAAAGCCGCCCCATAAGGGGCGAGGAGCGAGAGAAGAAATGGGCAAGAAGATCTTCGTCGGCAACCTTTCCTTCGACACCACGAGCAAGGACCTGGAGACGCTGTTCTCGCAGGCCGGGACGTGCGAGTCGGTCGCGGTCATCACCGATCGCGCCACCGGGCAGTCGCGCGGCTTCGGCTTCGTCGAGATGAGCTCGGCGAGCGAGGCGCAGAAGGCGATCGCCGAGTTCAATGGCAAGGATCTGCAGGGCCGCACGCTGAACGTGAGCGAGGCCCGCGAGCGCTCGTCCGGCGGCGGCGGCGGCGGCGGTGACCGCGGCCGCGGCGGCTTCTCGGGCCGCCGGAGCTACTGACCGGCGCCCGCCTCAGCGCACGATTATCAGCTGCACGCCGCAGTCCACGCAGAAGGCGGAGCGCTGCCGCCGGGACGCGGCGTGCTTCGCGTCGTTGCACGGCGGGCTCGAGAGCTGCGCGTTCACGATACCGCCGCACTGCGGGCAGATGAGCTCGGCGAGCGAGGCGCAGAAGGCGATCGCCGAGTTCAATGGCAAGGATCTGCAGGGCCGCACGCTGAACGTGAGCGAGGCCTGCGAGCGCTCGTCCGGCGGCGGCGGTGACCGCGGGCGCGGCGGCTTCTCGGGCCGCCGTAGCTACTGACCGGCGCCCGCCTCAGCGCACGATTATCAGCTGCACGCCGCAGTCCACGCAGAAGGCGGAGCGCTGCCGCCGGGACGCGGCGTGCTTCGCGTCGTTGCACGGCGGGCTCGAGACCTGCGCGTTCACGACGCCTCCGCACTGCGGGCAGTGGCTGACGGGGGAGTTCGCCCGGCGATGATTCATGTTCTCGCACGCGCTCGGCCGCGGTCTGATCATGCGGGCGTTCCTTTGGTCAGCTCCTGCCGCAGGCTTCCGGGATCGAGGCCGACGGCCTCGCACAGGTTCTCGAAGCTGAAGGGCCAACTGCGATCGCGGCTCGCGAGGTAGTCCCGCGCCTGCTCGTAGGCCCGCCGATCGAGGCGGGGTGCAAATCCTGCCGCCTGCCGGTAGCTCGATCCGCGGCAGTCGTCCACGACCGTTTGCAGGACCGCGAGCGCGAGACGCTTGTGCGGCTCCATCCGGCGCTCGCCTGGCGCGCGGAGGTACTGGACCGGGAGCATGACGTGGATCATCGTGCCCCGCCGCTCCGCTCACCCTCGAGCCCGTGGTCGACGACCACCGAGCGCTTGACGAACAGCCGGCCCCGGTCGCCGGCCTGCCAGAGCTTGCCGCTGATCTGGCTGCGCAGGAGCCAGAGCCGCCGCGCGCCGATCCGGCAGAGCAGCGCGGGGGCGGTCGAACGGATGACCAGCACGTCGCGAAAGGGAACCAGGTCGTCAGCTTGGGGTATGGGCACGGGTCTCCCTCCGCGCCGGAGCACCCGCGGAGAAGGCCCAACCCTATCCCAGCGGGCGCTTGCGGCGCAACCGGAAAGCCGCATGGCACGGGCGGCGGAATTGACACCCGCGGTCTCGCGGAGTAAGGTTAACGCCCATTGTTGTCCGAGGTGGGCTCGGCTGTTTCCTCGCCCCTCACGCTCGCGACCGCCTCGCGCTCAAAGGGCCTCCGCGCGGCCGGCGCCCGCTTGGAGGCCGCAGCTAGGAGGCATCATGGCCGTTCCGCAGCGCCCATTCTTCCCGCAGCCGCCCGCGCGCACCCGTGGCGGCGGCTCCGTCCTCGCGGTAGGACGGCGGGTGCTCGTCAGCTGCCCGGGCGGGGCGACGGGGCGCGCGACGCTGACCGACGCCAAGGGCACGACGCCGCTCGCGACCCTGCCGCACGGGGCCGAGGTGGAGATCCTCGGCTGGCAGCCGCGGGGCGCCAGCGGGACACGCTACTCGATCCGCTCGAGCGAGTCGGGCGTCGAGGGATGGGTCGGCGGAGACAGCCTCCGCGCGCCGGCGCCGCCTCCTCCGTCCGAGACCATCGTGAGCGCGGCGAGCCTGGTCGCGGGGGCGCGCCCGCCGAAGGCATCGGCCGCCACCGCCACGCCCCGTCGTTCCGGCGAACGCGCGCCCACGAAGGCGGCGCGGAGGCCACGGTGAAGCGCCGCGCGGGCGAGCGGGCGACGTGATGGGCTCCATCGTCACCCAGGGGTCTCCCCGCGGAGAAGCCGAGGAGCGGGTGCGCACCATCGTGGAGCAGCTCGACCGCCCCACCCTCGCCCTTCTCTACAAGACGCTGCACGACGCGCTCGGCTTCCGCCTCGCGACCGTGGACGTCGCAATCGGCAAGCTCACTCGCTGACGCGACGTCTTGCAGCAGCGCGGGGGCGGGCATAGGGTCCGCACCCATGGAGACGACCTTCTCGCATCTCATCGACGGCGAGCTCGTCGCGGGCCGCCAGCACTTCGACGTCATCAACCCGGCCACGGGGGCGCCCTTTGCGCGCTGCCCCGATGCCACGCGCCAGGACCTGGAGCGCGCCATGATCGCGGCCGCGCGCGCCTTCGCGGGCGAGTGGTCGCGCGACGAGGCGCTCCGGCGTCGCACCCTCGTCCACATGAGCGAGGCGCTCGGCGCGCAGGCCGACGAGATCGGCCGCCTGGTCTGCCTGGAGCAGGGGAAGCCGCTCGCGCAGGCGGTGGGCGAGGTGAAGGGCGCAGCGCAGATCCTCCGCCTCTACGCCGACGAGCCCATCCCGCGCGACCTGCTGCGCGAGGACGAGAAGGCGCGCGTCACGCTGGTGCGCAAGCCGCTCGGCCCGGTGGCCGCGATCACGCCCTGGAACTACCCGGTCGCGACGCTGGTGATGAAGCTCGGCCCGGCGCTGCTCACCGGCAACACGGTGGTCGCCAAGCCCTCGCCCTTCACGCCGCTCTCCTCGCTCGCGCTGGGCGCCGCGCTCCGCGCCGCGGTCCCGAAGGGCGTCGTCAACGTGCTCGGCGGCAGCGACGAGGTCGGGGCGTGGATGACCGCGCACCCGGCGGTGCGCAAGATCTCGTTCACGGGCAGCGTGCCGACCGGGAAGAAGATCATGCGGGCGGCCGCGGACGACCTGAAGCGCGTGACGCTCGAGCTGGGCGGCAACGACCCGGCGATCGTCCTCCCCGACGTCGATCCGGCCCGGGTGGCGCCGAAGCTCTTCTGGGGCGCCTTCACCAACTCGGGCCAGGTGTGCGTCGCGATCAAGCGCCTCTACGTGCACGAGGACGTCTACCGGCCGGTGCTGGAGGCGCTGGCCGAGCTGGCGAAGCAGGTGAAGGTGGGCGACGGCCTCCAGCCCGACACGCAGCTCGGCCCGATCAACAACCGGCCGCAGTTCAACCGCGTGCAGGAGCTGGTCGAGGACGCCCGCCGCGCCGGCGGCACGGTGGTGGCCGGCGGCGCGCCGCTGCCCACGCCGGGCTACTTCTACCCGCCGACCATCGTGACCGACGTCGGCGAGGGCGTGCGCCTGGTCGACGAGGAGCAGTTCGGCACGGCCCTCCCCGTCATCCCTTACCGCGACCTCGACGACGCGCTCGCGCAGGCGAACCGCACGCACTACGGGCTCGGCGGCTCGGTGTGGACCACCGACGTCGCGCGCGGCGAGGAGATCGCCCAGCGCCTCGAGTGCGGCACCGCCTGGGTGAATCAGCACATGAGCATGAGCGCCAAGGTCCCCTTCGGCGGCGTCAAGTGGAGCGGGCTCGGTCGCGAGAACGGCCGGTGGGGAATCGAGGAATTCTGCGAGCTGCAGGTGGTGAACGCGGCGAAGGTCTGAGGTGGCGGGCCCTGGCGCTCGACCGCGGGCCGCGGACGAGCGCCAGGGACACGGGGCAGCTACGGCGTCGGCACGATCTGCGCGGTGCCGGGGAGGCTCGTGGCGCCCGGCCCCGGGAGATCGGCCACGATGTTCACCGTGCCGTTGCTGGTTGCGGGGATGCAGAAGACGGTCGCCTCAATGGCCGCGTGCGGCATGCCGTCGGTCAAGTTGCCAGCGGGCGAGCCGGTCTCCTTTATGCACCGCGTGGCCGGCTTGCCGAAGGCGCCGGGGTGTGACTGGCTCGCGCAGAAGATCCCAGTCGCGCTGGTAAAGCTCGAGTTGCCGGTGGTGAGGGGGTTCAGATCCACGCTCAGCGCGCCGCTGAAGAGCCCGCTGCCCTCCTCGGGCGGGCAGTCCTGGCTCGTGTTGCTGGTGGCGGGGTTACCGGTGCTGGCGTTGGTGGAGCAGGCCATGCCGGCGTTCGGTCCCGCGGTGCAGGTGCCGCCGCTGCACTGCGGGCAGGGCGCGGCCTCGTTGCCGGTCAGGTAGACGCGGGAGACGAGCGGGATGTCCACGC
>Ga0209376_1005556_pt1 | contig 10444 bp, 11 predicted proteins | sample GraSoiAngelo_134_FD_185891 | JGI IMG/M metagenome (GOLD analysis project Ga0209376, IMG submission 185891) | Grasslands soil microbial communities from the Angelo Coastal Reserve, California, USA - 14_0929_05_30cm (SPAdes) (version 2) | ecosystem: Environmental > Terrestrial > Soil > Grasslands ... | reverse complement strand
AACGGAATGCCCGCCTCGCGCGCCGCCTGAAAAGTGGATAGCACCAGGTCGCCGATCTGCCGTACCTTCCCCACTGGAAAGGATCGGGGCAGGGTCGAGGCGACAATCCGCCCGCTGGGATCGAGGGTAAAACTGCCGGTCGGCAAGCGGACGAGGGTGGCGCCCGTTTGCCCACGCTTGGTCAGGAGGTTCAGGAAGCCCATTTGGTTGCAATTTTGCTCATGGTCTCCCGCACAAGGTCTTGCGAGAGCGAACGATGAAAACCCACGCACAGATCGTTGTCCGCCTTGGAAACCAGCGCCACGTGGCATTGCGGTCCCAGACCTTCCAGTTGGCTCAATTGCCCCGCCTGCAAACCGTCTCCCAACGCGCGAAAACGCTGCATGGTCTGCCGCACCCACAGAGAAATTTGCTCCGGGTTTTCGGCGCTCCAGGAATCGAATTTGCCGCCGGCGCGGACGGTCATGACAAACTCCACCCCGTTGAAGCGCGCCAGGGCCGCCAGCGGCGATTCAGCCGCGAGAACCGGCGCGGCTTCCGGACTGGGAGCGCTTTCGCCTTCCGGGACTTGCGCTTGCGCTTCGTCCAGCGCCTGGGCGGATTCCAGCAAAAGACCCTGGTAGGAGTTGAAGATGGTGCGGGGCCGCTCAGGATCAGCCGGCAGGATCTCAAAATTGCCCGTCTTCCAGGAAAGAATCTTCCGGAAAGCAGCTTCCCCGCCTAAATCCTGGGATTCCGCGTCAATCACATCGCCGTTGTTGAACCAGATTTTGCCACTCAATGCGCCATTGGTGACCTTGAGGACCGAGGAACTCTGTGAAAGGCACTCCAGTTGGATGATGTCCACCAGGCTTTTGCTTTGCACGCCGCGAAAGCCGCCGTCCAGCTCGCGCCCAAGCAAAGATTCGATACAGTCGAGAAAAAACGTAATCTCCTGGCTGGTGTTCGGCTTTTCCAAAAACAGGTCAATCCCCATGGCGTAGGCCCGGGTGCGAAATTGCGCGTCCACGACCGAAGTCATCACCGCCGTGCGCAGTTGCGGAAACTTGCGGCGCACGATCGTCAGGACCTGCAGCCCGTCCATTTTCGGCATGTTGAGGTCGGAGATGAGGAGGGAGAAGGGCTCGGATTCCAGCAATGAGATCGCGCGCGCACCGGAGGTGGCCGTATGGATTTCCGGCTGACTCGGCAGCCGGGCCAGCATTTCCCGGTAGAGCTCCAGCAAATCCTGATCATCATCAAGGAGGAGGACTTTATGGCGGGCGGACATATCTGGTTCAACTGAACTTCCGTCGCAATACAACCCCTTCAGGCTGAAAATTGCAAGCAACTTACAATTATATCGACGAAACAGCCGCGACGTGTCAAACTTATCGGGTGATGTTAGGCCGTCTAAAGAACCTGTTCAAAAAGCGCGGGGATGAAGAGCCCGCCGCTGAACCAGCGCCAACGGCGTTTCCTCCGCGCGAGTTTCACCCCGGCTACGCCCCGGCGCGGCCTGCCGCCGCGGCACCTCCTCCGCCGCGAGCGCGTCAGGCGCCCCCGGACCCGTTACCTTCGTCCGTTCCCGCCTCAATGGATACGCCGCCAGCGGCCGGCGATTCGATCAAAATCGCGCTCAAGCCCGTGCTGCTCAAGTTGCCGGATGTGTTAAAGGCCAAAGTGCGGCAGCCACCGTCCGGTGCCGTTTACATCTCCATTCCCTTGCAAAAGGTACTGGCCCAATTGCCTCAAGGCTCGGTCAAGATTTCTTTTGGCGAACTGCGACTGGCCGCACCCGCAGGGGTCTTTCTGGACTTAAGCAGCCACGACCAGACGCCGGTCGAATTGCCGTTGCCGGAAATCGTTGCTCAACTCAGGCCGGAACAATTACCGCGGCGTACCGTGCAGAAGAAGGTGGAAGTGCCCGAGGAAGTCGGGGGCATTTTCGGACCGAGAGGCGAGCCGTTGAGCGCTGTGCGCATGAGCGCGTCGCCCGCAAAAACGTCGGCAGCTCCTGCGCCGGCGATGGCACCGAGACACCTGCCCGCGTCCGGGCCCGCGGTCACTCTAAAGCCCGCGACACCCCACGCGCCATCGGCGACTCCGATCAAATCCACCGTGCCGTTGCCGCCACCGCCGATTAAACCTTCTTCACCACTGCCTGTCCCATCCGGATTGAGGCCGCAGCCAGCTCCAACGCCCTTGCCGCCACCGCCGTCGGCACCCGTGATCAGGCCATTACAGCCGTCGTCCGCGGTCGGGGCGCCGAAGTCTCCTGCCGCCGTGCCCGCGGCTCCGGCGCCCCAGCCGCACGCAGGAGCGCCCGTACAACCGTTGGTTTTGCCGCTGGCCCCGCTGACGAGCGGGTGGCCCGATGCCATCAAGCAGGCGCTGGCAGAGTTGTCCGATCCTACCGTGTCTCTCCCGGCTGACGAACTGGAACAGGCGATGAAACGAGGGAAGATACTCTTTCCGTGGAAACGCATGCGTTCGCTGATCAACCCGCCGCCGTTGACAACCGCAGCTCAATCGTTGGACGACACCCAACTGGAACTGCCCCTGGCGATCATTGCTCCGCTGTTCATGGCGCACAAAAGGCCCGCGGCTTCGCAAAAGAAATACGCCATAGGAGAGCAGATACCGGACGTCTTCACCAGCAGGGCAATGGCGCCTTCAGCTCAAGCGCCGGTGACGCCCGCCGCGCCTGCTGCGCCGGTCGCACCGAGGATTCCCATGCCTGCTGCTACGGCGCCAGTGCGACCAGCGATTACGGCGCAAGCGCCCGTGGCGCCCGCGGTTTCGGTTGCGCCGCGACCGCCGCAGGAAATCGGAGAAGTTTTTGGCCAGCCTGGCCGGAGGAACTGGACGCCGAACGAAATCGTGCAGAAGACCAGCGCGCTCAAAGGGGTCGCCGGGGCTCTGGTGGCCATGCAGGATGGGTTGCTCGTCGCGGATCATTTGCCGCCCGGCTTGAATGGCGAAACCATTGCCGCGTTTTTGCCGCAAATGTTCACTCGCGTGCTGCAATACGGCAAGGAATTGAAGTTCGGTGAAGCGAACAACTTTACGATCACTGTGGACAATGTGCCCTTGAGAATTTTCAAGGCCGGGGGAGTTTTTTTCACCGTGCTTGGGCGCGCCGGGGAATCATTGCCGGAACCGCACTTGAGCATTATTGCCGCTCAATTAGGCCCGCACAACAAGTAAGAGACCGTTTATGGCGATCATCAACCAGGCCACCAAAGAGCTGCAGGTCAAGGTTGTCTATTACGGTCCAGCCATGGGCGGCAAGACGACCAACCTGGTCAAAGTCCACGAAAACATCCAAACGGCGCAGGAGAAGGGCAAACTGGTCTCGCTGGCGACCAGCTCCGACCGCACGTTGTTCTTCGATTTCCTGCCGATCGAGGCCGTGGCGATCAAGGGATTCAAAACCAAGTTCCAGCTTTACACCGTTCCGGGCCAGGTCATTTACAACACCACCCGCCAACTCGTGCTGCGCGGCGTGGACGGCATCGTGTTCGTGGCCGATTCGCAATACGAGAAGATGCAGGAGAACGTCGAGAGCTTCTCCAATTTGGAAGACAATCTGCGCACCTTGAAGATGAATATGGCCGACATCCCTTATGTGCTGCAATACAACAAACGCGACTTGCCGAACGTGGCGCCGGCCGAATACATGGAGTTTCTCCTGAACAACCGCGACGTGCAAGTCCCCTACTTCACCGCTTCGGCCAGCAAATGCGAAGGCGTGTTTGAAACGCTCAACATGATCACGCGCATGTTGCTGCACAAATTCATCAACCAAAGCGGCCGCAAATCCGCCTGATTATGGCCACCCTGCCCCAACTCATCGAGGAAGACATCCGCGAGATCGACGGCGCCCTCAACGACCTGCTGGCCAAAAGCGAAGCGACTTCCAGCCTGGTGATCGACAAGGGCGGCTTCCTCATCACGCAATGCGGCGACACGCGGCGCTTCGACACCACCACGCTTGGCGCGCTGGCGGCAGCGATGTACGCCGCCACGCAGGGCATCGCCAGCCTCGTCAGCGAGGCGAATTTCAGCAGCGTTTATCAGCAGGGAGAAAATTTCAGCCTGCTGGTGCACAACGTGGACGAACACTGCCTCCTCGTGGTGATCTTCCGCGCGCAGATCAGCGTCGGCGCGGTGAAGTATTATGCGATAACCACGATCTCACAGGTAGCCCAGCAACTGCAAACCGCCCAAGCCCGTTCGCCCGAAGAGGGCCTGGACCTTTCCGTTTTGAACATTGCGGACACCGCCGACCTGTTCCGCAACAAAAATGCTTGATCGTCGCGCGCGTGTTTCAAGCGTCGTTAGGCGCGGCATCTTTTTAGAACGTCTTTCGCAAAATGATGAAGCCCCGTCCGGGGCGGCATATTCTTTGGTCAGGCGTGGAAGATGTTGCTCCTGACGGAGCTTGAAATTCTTTTCGATCACTTTCTACAAAGAGGTCGCGCCGATGGCGCTGGAAAGGGAGCGCGGGTCTGCGAGATGGGATTATTTCTTCCTCTGCACCTTCGCTGCGACTTTCAGGCGCAACGCGTTCAAACGAATGAAACCGGTCGCGTCGTCCTGGTTGTAGGCCTTCGTCGGATCGGCTTCCATCGTGGCGATGCGCGGATTGTAGAGGCTCACTGGGGATTTGCGGCCCGCGACCATGATGTTGCCTTTGTAAAGTTTCACGCGCACCGTGCCGGTCACGTTCTTCTGGCTTTCCTCGACGAGCGACTGCAACGCGAGGCGTTCGGGCGAATACCAGAAGCCGTAATAGACCAGTTCGGAATATTTCGGAACAAGCGAATCGCGCAGGTGCATCACTTCCCGGTCCATCGTGATGCTCTCCATCTGCCGATGCGCGAAGTGCAGGATCGCGCCGCCGGGCGTCTCATACACGCCGCGCGATTTCATGCCCACGTAACGGTTCTCCACCATGTCCACGCGCCCGACGCCGTGTTTGCCGCCGAGTTTATTGAGCGCCTTCATCACGCCGAGCGGGGAAAGTGCCTTTCCATTCACTGCAACTGCGTTGCCTTTCTTAAAGTCAATCGTCACGAACTCCGGTTTGTTCGGCGCATCTTCGGGGAACACGGAGAGCGTCGTGAATGAGCCGTGATACTTCTTGTTGCCCGCATCCATCCACGGGTCTTCGAGAATGCCCGCCTCGTAGGAAATGTGCAGAAGATTCCGGTCCATCGAGAACGGTTTCTTCGCGCTGGCCTGAACCGGAATTTCTCTCCGCTTGCAGTACTTGATCATCTGTTGCCGGCCTGGAAAGGCCTTGCGGAAGCGTTCGTCGCGCCACGGAGCGATGACCTGCAAGTCCGGCGCCAGCGCGGCTGCCGTCAGTTCAAAACGGACCTGGTCGTTGCCTTTGCCGGTGGCGCCGTGCGCGATGGCATCGGCATTTTCCTTGCGGGCAATCTCAACCATGCGCCGGGCGATGAGTGGCCGGGCGATGCTGGTGCCGAGAAAATATTGGTTCTCGTAAATCGCGCCCGCCTGAATCATGGGAAAGATGAAATCGCACGCGAACTCCTCTTGCAGATCGTCAATGTATATTTTTGACCAGGCCTTTCAATTCCTCCGCCTGGCCGATGTCGGCGCAAAAAGCAATCATCTCGGCGTCGTAAGCTTCCTTGATCCACGAGAGCAACACCGAGGTGTCCAGACCGCCGGAATATGCCAGAACAATTTTCATCGCTGAGCCGCCCGCGAATAAACGCCAATCCCCGCGAATAGAAAAGAAGAATTCATCCGGAGCTGCGCCGTTGGACAGACCTCAAGCCCCGCGGCGGAAGACTGCGGGTTCGACTGCTTTTCATTTCCGCTTTTGTCCGGCTGGCTCAATGTGCACGAGCACGTCCCGGACCGAAGGCAATTGCGTGCGAACCTTGTCTTTCACCTGGTGCGCGATCTGATGAGCGCGCTGCACCGTCATCTGCGGCTCCACTTCCACGTGCATCTCAGCAAAGAAATGGTACCCCATTTTCCGCACGATGCACTTTTCCACGCGCGCAACGCCTGGAGTCCCCGTCGCAATTTTTCTGATGTCGTCAGCCACCGCGGGATTGGGTGAGGCGTCCATCAATTCGTCCAGCGACGGGCGCAACAGCCGCCAGCCGTTCCACGCAATGATTCCCGCCGCGACGATCGCCGCGACATCATCCGCCATTTCATAACCTCGGCCGCCGATCAGCGCGACACTGATGCCGATTCCGGCGGCCAGGGAAGTGATGGCATCGCTGCGGTGATGCCAGGCGTCGGTCCGCACGGCGGAACTTTCGACCCGGGCGCCCTCGCGCAAAACGACGTGAAACAGGGACTCTTTGATCACGACCACGACGATCAACACAACCAGAGTGTAGGCGGAGGGCCCGTGATGAGGTTCGATGATCCCGCGCACAGCCTGGGCCGTGATGCCCGCCGCCGCCAGCAAGAGCATGGTGGAGACAACGGCTGCGGCAATCGGTTCCGCTTTGCCGTGGCCATAAGGATGATCTTCGTCCGCCGGTGCCGCGGCCACCACCAGACCGCGCCAGACAATGGCCGAGCTCAGCAAGTCGGCCAGCGATTCGATGCCGTCTGCGACCAGAGCGTGGGAATGGCCGGCGACGCCCGTTACCATCTTCGCCGCGGCGAGCAGAGCGTTGGCGACCATCCCGACAAAGGTCACGCGCAGGCTGCGTTGGAGACGAGTGTGCGGCATGGGCCCAGTATTGCCAAACCTGTCTGGAACGGAAGCGTGGAATGAATTTCTCCGGAAAGTAGGGCAGGCGTCTCGCCTGCCGGGCGCCCGGCTAGCGACACTGCCGAAGCGGGTCCTGGAAGTCGGCCGACAACCACGTTACTTTGATGACGTGATGGAGTTGGCAGACGATGCGAGGGAAAATCCGAATGACGAATGTCGGAATCCGAAAAAAACCCGAAATTCGATTGTCGAAACTTCGCCATGAAGAAGGAAATGGCGCGGCTGGAGCGGGAGTCGGAGCGGGGCGTTGGAGCGTTAAAACGTGAAACGGACGGCGTGAGAGATCTGTAGCCGCCGACGTAAGGAGGCGGACCTCAGCCAAATCAGAAAACCGCATTTCTCACGAACGCGGCTACGGGATTCAAATTAAGTGACAAAACATTCCGTCGCGCAGCTTCGGCTCAAACCAGGTGCTCTTCGGAGGCATGATGCCGCCGGCGTCGGCGACCGTCATCAGGTCTTCGATGCTCGTCGGGAACAGCGAAAAGGCGCAGGCGTATTCGCCGCTGTTCACGAGCTTTTCCAGTTCCGCCGTGCCGCGAATGCCGCCGACGAAATGGATGCGTTTGCTCGTGCGCGGGTCAGCAATACTGAAGATCGGATCAAGGACAAATTTTTGGAGCAGCGTCACGTCGAGCTTTTCGATTGGATCGGTCGTGGCGGCGAACCGTGGTCGGAAATTTAGCGTGTGCCACTTGCCGTCGAGATAAAGGCCGAGTTCATGTTTGCTCGCCGGGCGGGCTGAACCGGTGCGTTTGATGACAAATACGCCATCGAGTTTTTCGAGCAACTTCGCCGATGTCATTTCGTTCAGGTCCTTGAGCACGCGGTTGTACGGCAGAATCTGCATCTGATTGTGTGGGAAAATGACCGCAAGAAATTGAGATGCGTGCCCCTGACCCTGTCCCTCTCCCCATCCAATAGGGAGAGGGTGGTCCCGCAATGGCGGGACCGGGTGAGGGTTTGTTTCCTTCTGTTTCAAATAAACCCGCGCCGCCGCCGCGCACCGATGATGGCCGTCAGCGATGTAGAGAGCGGGAATGCGCCCGAACTCCTGTTCGATGCGTTGGGTCGTCGCGGTGTCGCGAATTGTCCATGACGTGTGGCGCACGCCGTCCGTGGCAGTGAAGTCGATGTCCGGCTTTCCGGCGACTGTCTTCGTCACCAGCTCGTCAAGGGTCGGTACCGCGCGATACGCCAGAAAAACCGGGCCGGTTTGTGAATTGAGCGTTTCGATGTGGCGCACGCGGTCGTCCTCCTTTTCGGGCCGCGTCAATTCGTGTTTCTTAATAACGCCTTTGACGTATTCCGCACAACTGGCGACTGCCACCAGCCCGACCTGGCAGTGTTTGCCCATCACCTGGCGGTAGAGGTAAAAGCAGGGTTGTGCCTCTTGTCTGAGTGCGCCGTCAGCGATCAGCCGCTGAAAATTCTCTTTGCCTTTCGCGTAAACCTCCGGCGCGTAAGTGTCGGTGCCTGGCGGCAGTTCAATTTCCGGTTTGCTGAGGCGCAGGAAACTGAGCGGATTGCCCGCGGCGATTTCGCGGGCTTCTTCCGACGACATCACGTCATAGGGCAGTTCGCAAATCTTCTCCGCCAGGTCGGGCCTCGGCCGCAGTGCGGCAAAGGGCTTTATCGTTGCCATAAAGAGTTTTGGAAGGATAGGTGAGGCAGGCGCCAGAGGGCACGTCAAAAGCGTTGATATTTGACTTGCAAAAACCTGCAATATCACTATACATGCAACCATATTGAATTATGAGAGTCGGATCGTTATCAAATGCCGCATGAATAAGTCTCAACCTTCGAGGGTGTCTTGAGCCGCCCTTTCTCTCCTCGTTCTTCTCCTTTCGCTGGTTCGTTCGTCAGGGTCAACGGGAAGATTCGCGCCCGTGAAGTCCGGGTCGTCGCACTGGACGGCAAACAGCTCGGCGTTTTACAGCTCGGCGAGGCGATCAACCTGGCCCGCGCACAGGGAGTGGACCTGGTCGAAATCGCGCCCAACGCGACGCCGCCCGTTTGCCGGCTGGTTGACTATGGCAAGTTCCGCTACGAACAATCAAAGAAGGAAAAGGAAGCCAGAAAACATCAGCACGCCAACAAAGTTAAGGAAATCCAACTTAGTCCGACGATTGACCCGCACGATTTTGGCGTCAAGCTGAACCATGCCATCGGGTTCCTCTGCGAAGACATGAAGGTCAAGGCGACACTGCGTTTCCGCGGGCGCGAGATGGCGCATCAGGAGTTTGGTTTCCAGGTGGTAAAAAAATTCATCCAGGAGCTGGCGCCCTACGGCCATCCGGATGCCGAACCGAAACTGATCGGCAAAGGTCTCAACGTGATGCTCAGCCCGCTGCCGCGCAACAAGCGCGCGAAAAATCCGCGCCAAACGGAAGACAACGGTCCCCTGAAAGTGCGTTTCCAACCCGATCCGGCCGACGAAGCGAAGCAGGAAACAAAGCTTCAAGCCAACAACGCCAGGATCGTCCCGACCAACGCGGCTGAGAAACCGTCCTCCGAATTCGGCCACAGTCCCTTTGCCCAACTGGACGCCAAGCTCGGCAACTCCTGAGCGGATCTGCAGCAGTTCGGCGTGCCTACTTGACCAATCCCCGTTTCCGCAGTTGCGCCTCCATCGCTTTGTCCATCATCAAATCCGCCAGAGGTTGAGTCACTTCATCGAGCGCTGTCAACGCGGCCTTTAACTTCGCGGCGTCCCCCGGCTGCGTCGCGGCCTCCCCGTCTGCCACCAGATTTTCAACGGTCTTCAGCGCTTGTTCGACCTTCGTTCGATAATCCGCATCGATTTCCCCGACGCATTCAACGAGCCCCTTGCGCGCCGCCGCGATGGTTTGCCGGGCGCGAAGCGCAGTTTCAATCCATTGCCGCGCCCGCAAATCCTCAAAAGCGTGTTCGACCGATTCGTCCACCATCTTTTGCACTTCCGCGTCGTCCACATCGACTGCCGATTTGATCTTCACGACCTTCTGTTTGGCGGTCTTCAAATCGCGCGCCAGGACGTGCAAGATGCCGTTGGCGTCGATCTCAAACTGCACCCCGACGCGCGGCGTCCCTTTGGGCGCTGACTCGAAGTCGAGGGTAAATCTGCCCAGGCTCCAGTTGTCCGAGGCCCGTTCCCGCTCGCCTTGCAAAACATGAATCAGCATGCTCCGCTGATTGTCCACCGCGGTGGTGAACACTTCCCCGGCCTTCACGGGGATGGTGGAGTTGCGCGGAATGATGACATTCATCAAGCCGCCAAAGGTTTCGATGCCGAGCGACAGTGGTGTCACATCGAGCAACAGCATGTTCTTGAAACCACCGGAAAGAATCTCCGCCTGAATCGCCGCGCCGAGCGCCACGGCTTCGTCCGGGTTTTGAGAAGTGTTGAGCCGCGGGCCTTTTGGTTTGTGGTAATCGGAGTCGCGCCGAATCTCGCCGCTCGGCTCCTCCAATTCAGCACAGGCGAACAACTCGGCGACGAACCGGCGAACCAGCGGCATGCGCGTCTGTCCTCCGACGAGGATGACCTGGTCGAGGTCTTTCGGCTCCAGCTTCGCGTCGGCCAGCGAGCGCAGGCAATGGACGCGCGTTCGCGCGATGATGTCGCGCGTCAGGTCTTCGAGTTCCTGGCGCGTGAGCCGGTAAGTGAAACTGAACGTGGACGCCAGAAACGGCAAAGGGACTTCC
>Ga0209376_1005550_pt1 | contig 10451 bp, 6 predicted proteins | sample GraSoiAngelo_134_FD_185891 | JGI IMG/M metagenome (GOLD analysis project Ga0209376, IMG submission 185891) | Grasslands soil microbial communities from the Angelo Coastal Reserve, California, USA - 14_0929_05_30cm (SPAdes) (version 2) | ecosystem: Environmental > Terrestrial > Soil > Grasslands ... | reverse complement strand
GCTGCAGCAGGGTGGTGGCTTCATTGCTCTTCTGAGCGGACGCGAAGGAGACGGAGGACAGCACCGATAGAACAAACGGAATCATGCGTTTCATGGCGATTCGAACACTCCCGTATCCTTATTCTTGCTCACACGGTCCCACGGGAAGTAGCGGCCGTTCATCGCGACGTACACGCCGGGCGGAAGCACCTGAACGAACGAGAGCGCGCTGCCGAGATTGAACAGTCCGTCGGAGCTCCCGAACGCGTATGGGACCATCGCGCCGGTGAGGACGATCGTTTTCTCGGTCAGCAGCGGTGTGCAGGTCGCGAGCGCGTGTGCGGTCTCGACCATCGTGTCGGTGCCGTGAGTAATGAGGATGTGAGTCTCTCTGGCGCCGCGGCAGCGATCGACGATGCGCGCGCGGTCGGCGGCGGTCATGTCGAGGCTGTCGATCATCATCAGCGTCTCGATGGCGACGTCGACGCGGCTGCGCCCGAGCCGCAGCATCTCGGGCAGGTGCGTCCTGCCGAACGCCAGCGCTCCGGTCAGCTCCTTGTACTGCTTGTCGAAGGTTCCGCCGGTGACGAAGATGCGGATCACGGCTCGGCCGTTCGAAGCGATCCGGCGGCGGTCGGCAACGCAGCCCATGCGATCGCGGGAACGAGAGCCGAGAGCAACGAGCGACGAACCATGAACCCTCCAGCGTTGCCACTATAATAATCGCCGCATTTTTGCGACCTGTCGGGCAGGACAGGCGGGAGAGGCGGGAAGGGCAGGAGGTTGGCCGTTCTCCTGCTCCGGCCTATCCAGCCCCTCCTGCCCATCCAGCCGTGTTGATATGTCCCGAATGCTGAGACTCAAGAGCCGCATGGACGGCGTCCAGGCGCCGATCATTCCGGTCATCGGCGAGATGATCCGGCAGACGCCCGGCACGATCTCGCTCGGACAGGGCGTCGTGCATTACGGTCCGCCGAAGGAAGCGATCGAAGCGGCGGGAGAAGCGCTCAGCGATCCGGTGACGCACGAGTATCAGGACGGCGCGGGATCGCCGGCGCTCCTCGAGCGCCTGGCGGTCAAGCTGCGGCGCGAGAACGGCATCGACGTGTCGCGCGGGCGCCTCGTCATGGTCACCGCCGGCGCGAACATGGCGTTCGTGCACGTCGTGTTCGCGATCACGGAGCCGGGCGACGAGATCATCCTGCCGGTGCCGTTCTATTTCAATCACGACATGGCGATCGAGATGGCCGGCTGCAGGACCGTCCGCGTACCGACCGACGACCGCTATCAGCTGCGGGTGGATGCGATTCGCCGCGCCGTCACGCCGCGCACGCGCGGCATCGTCACGGTCTCGCCGAACAATCCGAGTGGCGCCGTGTTCAGCGAATCGTCGTTGCGGGAAGTGAACGCGCTGTGCCGCGAGCGCGGTCTCTATCACATCGCCGACGAGGTGTACGAGTACTTCACGTACGGCGACGCGCGCCACTTTTCATCCGGCTCCATTCCCGGCGCCGAAACGCACACGATCGCCATGTACTCGCTGTCGAAGGCGTACGGCTTCGCCGGCTGGCGCATCGGCTACATGGTGTACCCCGACCATCTCGCCGACGCGATGATGAAGAGCCAGGACACGGTTCTGGTGTGCCCGACCGTCATCTCGCAGGTGGCCGCGATTGCCGCGCTCGACGTCGGCCGCGCGTATTGCCAGCCGTACGTGCGCGAGCTCGCCGAAATCCGCGACATCGTGCGGACCGAACTGTCGTCGCTGGCGCCGCTGGCCGAGGTGCCGGCGGCCGACGGCGCGTTCTACGTGCTGCTGAAGGTGAACACCGATCGAGCGCCGCTCGCGATGGTGGAGCGGCTGATCCGCGAGCACAAGGTCGCCGTCACGCCGGGTCCCGCGTTCGGCATGAGCGACGGCTGCTACTTCCGCGTGGCGTACGGCGCGCTGCACAAGGACACGGTCGCCGAAGGCATCGGACGTCTCGTGAAGGGCCTTCGGGCGATTCTCGGGTAAGTGAGAGGTCAGAGGAAAAGGAGAGCGGACATGGTTTCACGCGCGGTCGTTCGCGTCGCCGTCGCCACCCTCGCGTTCTCCCTCGTCGCGCTGATCGGTCACGCGCAAACCGTCGGCGCCAGCCTGCAGGGCGTCGTCGTCGACCCCACCGGCGCCGCGCTCGCCAACGCGGACGTCGTCGTCATCAACGTCGCGACCGGCGCCGTGTGGGAGCTGAAGACCGACGCCACGGGGCGCTACCGCGTGCCGGTGCTGCAGCCGGGCGAATACGAAATCCACGTGACGCAAACCGGATTCCAGACGGTCGCGCGCCGCGGCATTCAGCTCGCCGTCGGACAGGACGCCGTCATCGACGTGCGGATGGAGATCGGGACGATCGCGGAGGAGCTGACGGTGACCGGCGCCGCGCCGACGATCAACACGACGTCGGGCGCGCTCAGCGGACTCGTCGGCGACAAGGAGATCCGCGAGCTGCCGCTGAACGGCCGATCGTTCCAGCAGCTCGCGCTCCTGCAGACCGGCGTCACGCCCGCGCTCGCAGCCGGCAGCGACGTGGTCGGCGGCCGGACGCCGAAGATCTCGATCAACGGCGCCCGGCCCGAGCAGAACAGCTTCCTGCTCGACGGCACCGACATCAACAACGTTTACAACAAGACGCCCGGATCGTCGGCCGGCGTGCTGCTCGGCGTCGAGGCGGTGCTCGAGTTCCAGGTGCTGACCAACGCGTACTCCGCGGAGTTCGGGCGCTCGGCCGGCGGCGTGATCAACGCGGTGACGCGGGCGGGCACGAACGCGATCCGTGGATCGGGGTTCGAGTTCTACCGAAACTCCGCCCTCGACGCGAAGAACTTCTTCGATCCCGTGGACAAACCGATCCCCGATTTCTATCGCCATCAGTTCGGCGGCGTGCTCGGCGGACCGATCGCCAGAGACCACACGTTCTACTTCGGCGCATTCGAATCGCTGATCGAACGGCTCGGGGTGACCGGCGTGACGGCGGTGCCCGACGACAACGCGCGACAGGGCGTCCTGCCGGGCCGGACGGTGACGCTGCATCCCGCCGTGCCGTCGTACCTCGACACGCTGTTTCCGCGCGCGAACGGCCGATCGCTCGGGGGCGGCGCCGCCGAGTACCTCTTCTCGAACACGCAGCCGACCAACGAGTACTTCGCGCAGATGCGCATCGATCACCGGTTCAACGGCGGCGACACGCTCTTCGCGCGGTACACCTTCGACGACGGGAAAGTCGATCGCGTGCCGCCGAACAAGCCGCCCGTCTCGATCACGAAAGAACATTCGCGGAATCAGTATCTGACCGTCGAGCATCAGCACCTGTTCTCGCCGGCGGTGCTCAACACGTTCAAAGGCGGCATCAATCGTTCGGTGTCGCTGGCGGACAACGTACGGACCATCGACATCCCGCCGTCGCTGGCGTGGCTGCCCGGCGAGAAGTTCGGGTACTTCACGATCACCGGTGTCGTCACCGAAATGGGCGGCGACTTCCGTCTGCCGCGCAACGATTACCTGACGAACTGGCAGCTCGGCGACACGCTGTTCTGGACGCGCGGCGCGCACGCGGCGAAATTCGGCTTCCAGAGCCAGCTGATTCAGTTCCATCAGAACACGACGAGCCAGCAGGGCGGCATCGTGACGTTTCCGAACCTGGCGGCGTTCCTCCAGGGGCAGCCGAGCAACGTCGACTTCGCGGTACCCGGATTGATCGATCCGATCCGCGACTACAAGCAATGGCTGTTCGGATTCTTCGCGCAGGACGACGTCCGCATGCGATCGAACGTGTCGCTGAACCTCGGGCTGCGGTACGAGTTCATCACGACGCCGACCGAGGTGAACGGCAAGATCTCGAACCTGCGCAGCATCACCGACGCCGCGCTGACGGTCGGGGATCCGTGGCATTCGAATCCTTCGCTGAAGAACGTCGCGCCGCGGCTCGGCATCGCGTGGGACCCCGGCGGCAAGGGCACGACGTCGGTGCGCGCCGGGTTCGGCCTCTTCTACGACGAGATCCTGCCCAAGTACTATTTCTTCTCCGGCAGTCTCAATCCGCCGTTCACGACGCGCACGACGATCGTCAACCCGCCATTCCCGAACGTGATGGCGAACTTCGATCCGAAGGCGCCGATCCGCGCCCAGCTGCAGACGGTGAATTACGACCTGCAGACGCCGTTCATCACGCAGTACAACGCGGGGATCCAGCACGCGCTGCCCGGCGACTGGGACGTGTTCGTCGGCTACGTCGGATCGCGGGGCCGAAACCTGCTGCGGCTGGGCGACGCCAATCTCGCGCCCGAGACGATCGTCAACGGCGTGAAGACCTATCTGCCGCAGCTCGGACGCCGCAATCCGAGCTTCGGTCCCGTCTTCCAGCGCGTCACCGACGCGCGGTCGTTCTACGACTCGATGCAGCTCAGCGTGATGAAGCGCTACTCGCGCGGCCTGCGCGCGCAGGTGTCCTACACGCTGGCGAAATCGATCGACGATTCGAGCGGTATCAACTCGCAGGACTTCGACAACAACGTGCAGTACATCCTCGACTGGTACGACCCGTCGTACGATCGAGGCCCGTCGGCGTTTCAGGCACGGCACAACCTGACGTTCAACTGGAGCTGGGACATCCCTGCGCGCTCGTCGCTCGGCGGCGTGGCCGGCGCGGTTCTCAAAGGCTGGCAGTTGAACAACGTGACGACGATTCAGAGCGGACAGCCGTTCACCGTCCGCCTCGGGTTCAACCGATCGGGCAACCTGAACACGACCAGCTTCTCGATGAACGAGCGTCCGGACCTGAAGCCCGGCTTCTCGGACAATCCGATTCTCGGCGGACCCGATCGGTACTGGGACATCAATGCCTTCGCGCTGCCGGCGCCGAACACGCGCGGCAACCTCGGTCGCAACACGCTCGTCGGTCCGGGGCTTCTCAACGCTGACGTGTCGCTCGTGAAATCGTTCGCGGCGCGGGCGCGCCGGTCGGTGCAGCTGCGGCTCGAGGCGTTCAACATGTTCAATCGCGCGAACTTCGCGGTGCCGTCGGGCCGCGTCGCGTTCACCAACGCCGCCGGCGACGTGTCGCCGACCTGGGGCCGCATCACGTCCACAGTGACGACGTCAAGACAGGTGCAGTTGGGGATGAAGTACCTCTGGTGATCATCGTGCGCCCTTGTCGACGTACATCCGCGCATCGGCCTCGGCGACGAGCGGCATGAGATCGTTGGTTCCGGGCGGAACCTCGATCCAGCCGACGCTGAGGCCGATGCCGGGCGGCAGCTCCACCGCGTCGGGCGCCGCGTCGAAGTTCGACTTCAGCATCGCCGCCTTCCGCCGCGCTTCTTCGCCCGTGCAGGTGATCAGGGCGAGGAACTCGTCGCCGCCCCAGCGAAACACGTAGTCGGCCTCGCGGATGTGCCGCTTCAGGAAGCGCGCCACGTACTGCAGCACGCGATCGCCCGCGTCGTGGCCGAGCGAGTCGTTGATCGCCTTGAACCGATCGATGTCGATGAACAGCAGCGACATCGCGAGGTTGAACCGCCGGTGCCGCTGCAGCTCGCGGTACATCACCTGCTCGAGGAACCGGCGGTTGTGGCAACCGGTCAGCGGATCGGTGATCGACGCCTGCAGCAGCTCCTCGCGCGCCGACTCGAGGCGTCGGTTCGTCATCCGCAGCTCGTAGGTCATGTCCTCGAACACGAGCTGATGGATGCCGAGCGCGCAGAACGTGTAGAGCACGGCGTTGACGGTCGTGATCTCGAACACGAATTCGCCGCTCGTCAGCATCCGCGAGACGAGCACCGTCGTCGTCACGTTCGAGACCGCGAGACCGAACATCACGAACGCGATGAGACCGGCGCCTATCATGTGCCGCTCGATCACGATCGCGGCGTACAGCGCGCCGGTCGCGGCCAGAAGCGCCGCCGTGATGAGGAACCCGAGCACGAGCGCGCTCGCCGGACCGAGCGCAATCGAGACGACGATCAGCAGAACGCCGAGCGCCGGCAGCGCCTTCAAGCGGTGCGGCTGCACGTAGCGCGTGTACCGGTACACGTCGGCGCTCCAGAAGTAGAACGTCGCGCTGCATACGCCGAGAAACTGCGCGGCGCCGACGGCCGCGCGCGACGCCGTGACGCTCTCGTAGCCGCGCGCGAGCAGCAGCATCATCGGCACGATCAGGCCCCAGCCGGCGAGCCACAGCAGGATGAACGGCTTGCGCCGGTGCGCGTACTGAAGCGCGAGCAGTCCGGTGACGATCGTCGCGCCGAACGCGGCCGCGCGGCGTGGGCTGATCGGAATGTTCGGCGGCGTGGGAACGCCCTGGGCGGCTAACGCCGAGGAAGAAAGAAGTACGAAGTCTGAAGTCAGAAGTACGAAGACAGGGATGAGAAGGAAACGTCGCAACTTCACTTCCGTCTTCTGCTTCGCGGTTCGGATTTCGTGCGTCGGGCTTCGTATATCGAACTTCGTACTCTGTACTTCGAACTTCGAACGTTGTACTTCGAACTTCGAGCTTCGTACTTCAAACTTCTAAACATCCAGCTCCTCGGCTTCGTCGGCGCGCTCCATGATGAAGCGGAAGCGCGCCGACGCATCTCTTCCCATCAATTCGTTAATCACACGATCCGTCACGATGTGATCGGTGACCTCGACGCGCAGCAGACGCCGCGTCCGCGGATTGAGCGTCGTCTCCCACAGCACCTTCGGCATCATCTCGCCGAGCCCCTTGAAGCGCGTGATCTCGGGCGCGGCGCGATGACCGTTCTTCGCCTGCTGCTTCACGATGGCATCCCTCTGCGCGTCGTCGAGCGCCCAGAACGTCTCCTTGCCGATGTCGATGCGATAGAGCGGCGGCTGCGCGAGGAACACGTTGCCGTTGGCCATCAGCTGCGGCAGATGCCGGTAAATGAAGGTCAGGAGCAGCGTGGCGATGTGGTTGCCATCCGAATCGGCGTCGGCGAGGATGATGATCTTCCCGTAGCGCAGCTTCGTGATGTCGAAGTTCTTGCCGAGGCCGCAGCCGATCGCGGTGACGAGATCCGACAGCTCCTTGTTCTCGAGCACCTTCGCGAGCGATGCACTCTCCGTGTTCAACACCTTGCCGCGCAGCGGCAGAATCGCCTGGCGCGCGCGATCGCGTCCCTGCTTGGCCGATCCGCCGGCCGAGTCTCCCTCCACGATGAACAGCTCGCTGCCGTCGGCGTCCGAGTTCGTGCAGTCGCTCAACTTGCCCGGCAGGTTCAGGCGCGACGAGGTGGCGCTCTTGCGCGAGACCTCGGCCTGTGCCGCGCGGCTCGCCTCGCGCGCGCGCGCCGCGAGGATGATGCGCGCGACGATCGCATTCGCCATGCTCGCGTTGTGATTCAACCAGTGCTCGAGCGCCGGACGGACGACGGCGTCGATGCTCGACACGAGCTCCGGGTTGTTCAGCCGATCTTTGGTCTGCCCCTGGAACTGCGGCTCCTGGATGAAGACGCTGAGAACTCCGGTGAGCCCTTCACGGATGTCTTCGGCGACGAGCGTCACGCCTTTCGGCGAGAGGTTGTGCGTCTCGATATAGTTGCGCACCGCTTTCGAGAGGCCGGCGCGGAATCCGCTCTCGTGCGTGCCGCCCGATCCGGTCGGGATGCCGTTGACGTACGAGCGCAGGTGCTCGTCGGTTGCTTCCGTCCACTGCAGCACGACGTCGAGCCGCAGGTCATTGTTTACTCCGGGGGCCCCTCCCCCCCGGAGGTTTACTCCGGGTCCCCCTCCTTCCCGGTCACGCTTCGCGGGGGCCCAGTCGCCCCGCTCCGCTGTGGCGATGCTGAATGGTGTCTCGTGTACCGGCTTCGCGCCACGCTCGGCGACGATCTTTTTCAGGTATTCGATCAGCCCTTCGGTGTGCTCGAAGACGGACTTCGCTTTCGCCGTTTCGTCCTCGAAGACGACCTTCAGTCCCTTGTGCAGATAGCTGGCGACCTCGAGGCGGTCTTTGATGATTTGCGAATCGAATTCGATCTTCGGAAAGATGGCCGCGTCGGGGTGGAAGTACACTTTGGTGCCGCTTCCACGCGCCGCGCCGATCTTCTTCAGCGCGCCGACCGCTTTCCCCTGCTTGAACTTCATTTCCCACAGCGCGCCGTCGCGCTTCACGTGCGCGATCAACTCCTTCGAGAGCGCGTTGACGACGCTCGCGCCGACGCCGTGGAGACCGCCGGCGGTCTTGTAGCTTCCGTGCTCGAACTTTCCGCCGGCATGCAGCATCGTGAAAATGACTTCCAGCGCGCTTTTCTTCGTCGTCGGATGTTTGTCGATCGGAATGCCGCGTCCATCGTCCTCGACGGTGATCGAGGATCCATCCGCGTGAAGGGTTACCCAAATGTTTGAAGCATGACCGTTCATCGCTTCGTCGACGGCGTTGTCGACGATTTCCCAGACGAGGTGGTGAAGCCCAGCCGAGCCAACGCCCCCGATATACATGCCCGGACGCTTGCGTACCGGCTCCAGCCCTTCAAGAACGGTGATGTCTTTCGCGGTGTAGTTCGCTGAGCCCATGTCTATAATGTGCGCCTTGTGAAACGCGTGTTCGCGTGCCTCACGATTGTAGCGGTATTTCCGTTGCATCTTGCTGCGGCCACAGCAGTTTCCGAGGATGTGCCGGTGCCCGGCGGCCGCGCCGCGTTCACGCGCATGCTCGGCATCGATCCGATTCCCGATCGCGGCCCCTTCATGTACGACGTGACCCGTCTCCTCTTCGACAACGATCCCCAACGCTCGCCTGAAAGGCTCGCGCTACGGTTCGGGTTCGCAAAGGATGCGCGAGGTGCGAGCGATAATCGGATCGCGAACGACATCCGACGCGCGAACAACGGCCGGTTCGCGACCGATGGCCGGTTCGCGACCGATGGCCGGAGCGCGACCGATGGCCGGAGCGCGACCGATGGGCGTAGCGCGAGCCTTTCAGGCGAGCGGAGCCGAGCGACCGCCGACGATCTCGTTCCCGTTCCGCTGACGGTGGACTTCTGGAGCGACCACGTCTTCCATCGCAAAGTCTCGCGCGACGAGTTGGTCGCCGCGATCGTGTCGGATCGCCAGGCGGCTCTGCTCTGCCATGGGCTCGCCTCGCTCGACGACGAGACGCTTCAGTTTTTCAGCGAGCACGGATCGCTGCTGTCGCGCCTCGCCGAGCGGCTGGCCGCGCCGGCGTTCGCGGCCTTCTCGTCCACGCTGCGCGTTCACGCGAACCGCGTCGTAGCGCCGGGCGCGCCCCGGCCCGCCGACCGGGCCGTCGCGCAGGTCGAGCGAGACGATGTCTCGCCGCTGTGGGAGGCCGTCGTTGCCGAGAAGGTGACACGGCCCGAGCGGTTCATTCAGCAGCTGTTCGAGGCGAACGAGGGGCGCCTCGCCTATCTCTACGACGTCATCGGTCAGCTCGATCCCGGCCGCCGCGCGTTCGCGCTCGGGCTGTGGATGCCGAACGCGGCGGTGCGCGTCGAGCGGTTCAAGGCGCTGACCAGCGCCGGCGTCAATTCATTTCGCGAATGGCACGTTCGAACGATGCCGTTCGCGCGCGCTTCCTACGACGTCGGGATGACGCTCGCGCGCATCGAAGTGGACGAGAGCGGCGCGCCCGCGGCCCCTGCCGCGCGCGGTTTCTGGTCGCGCGTCCTCCCCGGAAGCGGCTCGGACGAGGATCGGCCGATCGACGCCGCATGGCTGCTCGAATCGATTGGATCGGCCGACGTTCGACAGCGCAGCGAGCGACTCGACCAGCTGGCGTTCGGCCAGCGGGTCGCGCGGATCGTCGCGGCGCCGACCGATCGCGATCGCGCCGACATGCTCTACGCCGTCCGCATGTTCCCGCGCTTCCGGATGCTGCTGCTGACGCTCGAGCGGATCGGCGTCGCCAACGCCGCGGTGTACGGCGCGGCGGTCCGTCAGGCGGCGCGCGTCAGCGTGCCGGAAGGGCATCGCGGATTCGTCGCGCTGGCGCAGCTTCAGGGCGGGCTGGCGCTCGTGGCGCGCGCCGCAGCGGTGCATTCGCTATGCCGGCGCCGTCGCGCGCTGGGTTCGCGAGGATCTCGCCAACGGCATCGCGCCGGCCGCCGACATGGAGACGGCGATCATCAACGCGATCTCCGGTCCTTCGTCGGGCGAACGCGGCAGTTCGGCGCGCGTCTCGTGGGAAGGCGGACAATACCGGCTCGACCTCGGCGCCGCCGAACGCCAGCGGCTGCGGCGCGTCCGCGAAAAACAGGAGACGCTGCCGATAGACGTTGGCCTGACAATCGCGGCGGCCGCGCGCCAGCTCGTGTCCGACGGCACGCCGCTCGCCGAAGCGCAGGGGGTCGTCGGACGGCTGACCGCCATGGCCGACGGCGTGCCGCGCCGATCGCGGGACGATGAAAGCGACAACCTCGCGCCGGGCGCCGGAATGCCCGCGGCGCAGCACGAAGTGCTTCGCAAGGGGATC
>Ga0209376_1005543_pt1 | contig 10457 bp, 12 predicted proteins | sample GraSoiAngelo_134_FD_185891 | JGI IMG/M metagenome (GOLD analysis project Ga0209376, IMG submission 185891) | Grasslands soil microbial communities from the Angelo Coastal Reserve, California, USA - 14_0929_05_30cm (SPAdes) (version 2) | ecosystem: Environmental > Terrestrial > Soil > Grasslands ... | reverse complement strand
CTACGGCGCTTCGCGCAGAAGCTCGGGGTGCGGGCCCTGATCGACCGGGACGCGAAGCGCTTCACCGAGCTCGGCCTCAAGGCGGCGCTCCTATCCGAGGACCGGTGGCTCGAGAAGCTCAGCCTCGAGCCGCTGCTCCTCCGCATGCCGTTGGTCCGCCAGCAGCAGCAGCTGACTGTAGGCCTGGCGGAGGAGACCTGGCGGGCCTGGGTCGCCGCGACTCAGGCATCGGCGTAACTTCACTCATTGCCATGCCAACGGAGCCACCCGTGACCGTCAAATACGAAAGTGCCGATCTCTTGCTCAAGCTGTACGACCTGCGCCGCGAGCCGGTGATGCGCAAAGCGCGGGCCTGGTTCCGAGAGGAGTTCCGCCCCCGAACGGCGCAGGACGTGCTCGAGGCCTATCGAGGAAAGCGAAGCGCGTACTACCGGATGGTGACCACCTATTGGAGTATGGCCGCCACGCTCGTGCTCCACGGTGCCATCGACGAGCAGATGTTCGCCGACGCGAACGGCGAGCACATCATGGTGTATGCGAGGCTCCAGCCGTTCCTCACCGAGCTGCGCGGACTGCTCAACAACCCCGGCTACCTCGAGAAGCTGGAGCAGGTCATCATGCGGATGCCCGACGCCCAGGCGCGGCTCGCCCGGTTCCCGGGGCCCGCCAAAGGCAAGGCAGGTACGCCCAAGGGACCGCGGAGGGTCGCATGACGATCCCGCGCCCCGCGCCGTCGGAATACGTGCCGTATTATGAGACCTACCTTTCGAAGGTCCCCAAGGGAGACCTCCTGAACGTCCTCGAGGACCAGCGGACCGAGACACAGCAGCTCCTGGCCGGCCTCTCCGACGCGAAGGCCCTGCATCGCTACGCGCCGGCCAAGTGGAGCATCAAGGAAGTGATCGGACACCTGGCGGACACCGAGCGCGTCTTCTGCTACCGGGCGCTGCGGTTCGCGCGCGCCGACGACACGCCGCTACCCGGCTTCGATGAGAAGGCCTGGGCGCCGGCCGGGAGGTTCGATGCCCGATCGCTCAAGGACCTCGCCGGCGAGCTCGACGCCGTGCGACGGGCGACGATCGCCCTGCTCGCGGGGATGGACGCCGAGGCGCTGGCGCGCCGCGGGACGGCCAACAACAACCCGATTACCGTGCGCGCGCTCGCCTGGATCATCGCCGGCCACGAGCGCCACCATGTCGCGATCCTGCGGGAGCGTTATCTGGCATGAGCGTCGCGGTCGGTCAGAAGGCGCGTCGTGGCCTCACACTGACGCCCGAGCACGTGGCGACCTACGCGAACCTCACGGGGGACTACAACCCGCTCCACTTCGATCGCGAGTTCGTCGCTCGGACCAAATTCGGCAAGCTGGTCGTTCAGGGTGGGCTCACGACCGGACTGCTGCACGCCCTGGTGGCCATGGATCTGCCCGGGCCGGGCACTGTGTTCCTGAGCCAGAGCTGGAAGTTCACGGCACCGGTCTACATCGGCGACACGATCACGGCGGAAGCCGAGGTCACGAGCGTGCACGCGACGAAGCCGGTGTGTCAGCTCATGATCAAGGTGACCCGGCAGACGGGCGAGACGGTGCTCGAGGGTGAGGCGTGGTGCTACACGTTCGAAGCAGGACCATGACGGCGGCCTACCTTGGCGCCAGCGAAGCCGCGTGCCACATCCAGGGCATTGAAGCGAGGGCCACGCCGTTCCAGGCGAGAAACAACAGGCGCATCTCCCCTGGCGAGTAAGGGCGATCACGCCACAGCAGCATCACGTCCAGCACGAACCAGCCAGCGCTTCCCCCGAGGAATGCAGCGAGCCACGGATCGCGGGCGCACGTCCCTATCAGCACGGCTTCAACTGCGAGAAATGCGATCAAGAGCCACTTTGCTGGCCTTGCATGTAGGACACCCGCGAGCGTCCGACGGCCGGCGCGTCGATCGGGTTCCAAATCCATGATTTCGCCGAACAGATGGGAGTGCATCGCGAACATGGCACCGAACAGGAACGTGAACCATGGCACCTGGGAGACATGGTTCAGCCAACTCGCGAGGACGAAGACGAGCAGGTAACCCGCCTGGTTCAGCACGTCGAGCCCGGGGCGTCCTTTGAACGCGAACGGCCGACAATTGTAGATCGCGGTGGCAACGATAAGCGCCGCGAACCACGCGAGCGCCTTGGGTCCGAGTAATAGCGTGAGCAGGATCGCAAACGGCAGCTGCACGAACGCGATCCGCCATGGCAACCGCGCGAGTCGTTCCGGTGTGCCGCGCGCCCCAAACAGGTACGTTCCCTTGCGCGGGTTGAATCGATCCGCCTCGAAGTCGACGACGTCGTTCCAGCCGTAGATCAGCACACCCAGCGGAAGGGTTACATAGACGAGACCGAGCCAGAACTCCGCTTGATCGAGGACATTCCGCCCCCCGACGGGCACGAGATAAAACCAGATCGAGGTGAGCCAAAAACCAGGCCGCGCCGCCTTGACTACGAATGCGATCTCCTCCGCGAGCCGGGCACGGTCGATCACCTATACCCCGCCGCCTGCAGGCTGAACAGCTCCGCGTACAACCCGCCCCGCGCCACCAGCTCCTCGTGCGTCCCCTGGTCCACCCGCTCGCCGCCCTGGAGCACCAGGATCCGGTCGGCCATCCGCACCGTCGAAAAGCGATGCGAGATGAGCACGGCCATCCTCCCCCTGGTGAGCTCCGCGAACCGCAGGAACACCTCATACTCGGCGCGGGCGTCGAGCGACGCGGTGGGCTCGTCGAGGATCAGGACCTGGGCGTCGCGCATGTAGGCCCGCCCCAGCGCGACCTTCTGCCACTCTCCTCCCGACAGCTCGACTCCGCCGTCGAACCGCCGGCCGAGCATCTGGTCGTAGCCCTTCGCGAGACGGGACGCGACCGCGTCGGCCAGACTGCGGCGCGCCGCCTCGCGCACGCGCGCGTCGTCCTCCAGCGCCTCGACCTGGCTCACCCCGATGTTCTCCTTCAGCACGAAGTCGTAGCGCACGAAATCCTGGAAGATCACGCCGATGTTCTTCCGCAGGCTGCCCAGGTCGTACTCCCGCAGGTCCACGCCGTCGAGCAGGATGCGGCCTTCGTCCGGATCGTACAGGCGCGCGAGCAGCTTCACGAGCGTCGTCTTCCCCGCCCCGTTCTCCCCCACCAGCGCGATTCGCTCCTCCGGCTCGAACGTGAACGTCAGGTGCCGCACCGCCCAACGGTCCGAGCCCGGGTAGCGGAACCCCACGTCCTGAAACTCGAATCCCCGGCGGATCGGCACCGGCACCGGCTGCGCCCCCGGCTTGGACGTCACGCGCGGCTGCACGTCGAAGAAGGTGAACAGGTCCGACAGATACAGACTCTGCTCAAACACCTGTGACAGCGAGAGCAGGATGCGCTGGATCAGGTCGCGGCTGGCGCGAAACGAGCCGGCGAGGAAGGTCAGCGCACCGATCGAGAACCGGCCCAGCACCGTCAGGTAGATCGTCACCGCGTACGCGCCGTAGTAGCCGAGCGTGCCGATCGTGACGAACACGGTCGACACCACGTTGCGCTTGATCGCCAGCCGCTTGTTGGCGTCGTAGAACTCGTCGGACAGCTTGGCGTACCGACCCACGAGGAAGTCCGACAGGTTGAAGAGCTTCACCTCCTTTGCCATCTCGTCCGACGCGCCCGCGTAGCGGAGGTAGTCGAGCAGCCGCCGCTCCGGGGTCCATTGGAAGAGCAGCGAGTAGCCCAGCGCCGCATAGTGGGTCTCGCCCAGGAACGACGGCACGACGGCCACCACCAGCAGCAAGAGCAGCCACGGGAGCTGCACGAGCAGCACGGCCGCCAGCGAGATCAGGGTGACGAGGTCCTGGGCCGTGGCCAGGAGCAGCGCGACGAGCCCGATGCGCCCCACGGTCTGGCGACGCGCACGCTCCAGGTGATCGTAGGTCTCCGCGTCCTCGTACTGGGCCAGGTCGAGCGTCGCCGCGTGCTCCATCAGCCGCACGCTGATGCGGTTCGAGAACAGGTCGCCGAGCAGACTCTCGAACAGCGACGAGAGGCGGGCCAACCCCTCGCCGCCGACGGCGATGCCGAGCTCGAGCCCCACGAGACCCCCGAGCGACCACCAGTCCACCGCGCCTCCGGCCGCGCGCACCTGCATGGCGGCGATCACGCCATCGATGATCAGCTTGCCGATCCACAGGACGGCGAGCGGGATGAACGAGCGGAGCGCCCGGAGCGTGAGGATCGCCACGGTGTAGCCGCGGTGGGTCTGGTAGACGAGCCGGAGGAGAGGGGGCACGTACTTGAGGGCCTGCAGCCGCTCCGACCAGGTCGGCGGCTTGCCGTCGGGCCCGGAAAGCGGGCTCCTGGCCCGCGGTACGATGCCGTGCGGGATGAAGCGGGGCGTCGAGGCCGTCACGACCTTAACTTCTCCAATGGACGGTGCGTCAATATAACCGCATGAATATGTCGGACAGTCGGACCGTCGAAGGGTCGGACCGCGTGCGCGAGCGAGGTCAGGTACTCGCCGCACTGGTCTTGGCATTCCTGTCCGTCAGTCCGACGGTCCGACTGTCCGCCCAGGTCTCCCCGCAGGACTCGGCGTTCCACGCCCTGAACCGTCTCGCGTACGGACCCCGACCCGGCGACGTGCCGCGCGTGGCCGCCGAGGGGGTGATGCGCTGGATCGACCGGCAGCTCTCGCCCGAGGAGATCGACAACGAGCGTCTCGCCGAGCGGGAGCGTCAATTCCAGATCCTCCGGTACGACCGCGGCGATCTCGCCGCAATGTACACCGAGGTGCAGCGCGAGCGGCGGGAGCGCAAGCTGGCAGCAGGGGAGACGGCGGAGGGTTCGGACAGTGTAGGGGCGCAGCATGCTGCGCCCCTACCGAAACAGACGCCCCTACCCACGCCAGCCGATCCGATGATCCCGAAAAGCAGGCGCCTCGCGGGCGAATTCGCCGACCTGGCGGTCGTTCGGGCCGCGCTCGCCGAGCGGCAGCTGTACGAGGTCATGGTGGACTTTTGGACCAATCACTTCAACGTCTACTCCGCCAAAGGCGCCGATCGCTTCCTCACACCCGACTACATCGAGCACACGATTCGCCCGCGCGCGATGGGCAAGTTCGAGGACCTTCTGATCGCCACCGCCAAGAGCCCCGCAATGCTGTTCTACCTCGACAATTGGGAGAGCGTGGCGCCCGGGACCTCACCCCCGTTCCCCCTCTCCGCACGGCGGAGAGGGGGTCAGGGGGTGAGGCCCATGCCAAAAGGGATCAATGAGAACTACGCCCGGGAGCTGCTCGAGCTGCACACGCTGGGGGTGGACGGCGGCTACACGCAGAAGGACGTGATCGACGTAGCGCGGATCCTCACCGGCTGGAGCATCGAGCGTCCCCAACAGGGTGGGGACTTCGAGTTCCACGGGTGGGTGCATGATCGCGGGGAAAAAGAGGTGCTGGGTGTCAGGTTTGAGGGCGGCCGCGACATGGACGAAGGGATCCGGCTCTTCAAGTTCCTGGCCAACCACCCAGCCACGATGCAGTGCTGCGGGCCATATTTCACGGCCCCGACTTCTGGGCGGTGCAGAATGTGCGCGCCAAGGTAAAGACGCCGCTCGAGTTCGTGGTCAGCGCGGCGCGGGCGGTCGCCGCCGAGCCCGACACCTCGTCCCGCCTGGCGCAGGTGGTGGCGCGCCTCGGCGAGCCGCTTTATCTCCATGTCGCTCCCGACGGATACCCCGAGCGGGAAGCGGCGTGGGTGAACAGCGGTGCGCTGCTCGATCGGATGAACGCCGCCGTCGCGCTGGCGGCGGGCAAGCTCCCAGGCGTGACGGTCGTCCTCGACTCCATCGTTTCGGCAGGAGACGCCGACCAATTGATCGGCGTACTCAACGAGAAGATTCTGGGCGGGACGATGTCCGAGAACACGAAGCAAGTGCTCAGGCGTCAGTTGGCAGGCATCAGCGACCCCATGCAAGCGCGTGCCCTCGCGCTCGGCCTCATGATTGGTGGACCGGAGTTCCAGAGGCAGTGAAGCCGCGGACGGACGTTCAGGCGGACGGGCGGACTGAACAGACGGAGCCACGAAGATGACGATTTCGAGACGAGTATTCGTGAAGTCGGGCGGCCTGGCACTCTTCAGTTTCGGCCTGGATCCGCTCTTTCTGGCCCGAGCCGCCTTCGCCGTCCGGCCGTCCGCCCGTCCGCCTGACCGCCGCATCTTGGTGTGTCTCTTCCAGCGTGGCGCCGTGGACGGGCTCAACATGATCGTCCCGCATGGTGACCCGATTTATTATCGAGAACGGCCCCGCATCGCCGTGCCCGAGAAGGACGTCCTGGACCTGGACGGGTACTTCGGCCTGCACCCCCGCCTCGCCGTGCTGAAGCCCCTGTGGGATTCGAAGACCCTCGCCGCCGTCCACGCGATCGGCTCCCCCGACGCGACTCGGAGTCACTTCGATGCACAAGATTATCTGGAGTCGGGCACACCGGGCGTGAAAGCGACGCCGGATGGCTGGCTCAACCGCTACTGCCAGCACGATCGTGAGCACCAGGACACGCCGTTCCGTGCGGTCGCCTTTGGTCCCCAGCTGCCCCGGATCCTCGCGGGCACCGCGCCGAGCCTCGCGATCGACGACCTGCAAGCCTTCGGCCTGCGCGCGCCGCAGCCCGCCGCGCGCGACCGGCTCACCCGCGCCTTCGAGGAGCTGTACGCCGGCTCGGCGACGGGGTTGCTCTCGACGTCCTCCCGGGAGGCGTTCGCAGCGGTGCAGATGCTCAAGCGGCTGGACCCCGGCCAGTACCGACCCGCGAACGGGGCTGATTACCCGGGCGGCAGGCTCGGAAAGGCCCTGCTCGAGATCGCCCAGCTCATCAAGGCCGATGTCGGGCTGCAGGTGGCGTTCGCGGACGTGACCGGGTGGGATACGCACGTGAATCAGGGAGCGACCGAGGGGCAGCTTGCGGGCCGGTTGGGCGAGTTGGGGCAGGCCCTCGCGGCCTTCACCCGTGACTTGGGCGATGGGATGCGCGACATCGTCGTGCTCACGATGTCCGAGTTCGGCCGCACCGTGCGGGAGAACGGGAGCTCGGGCACCGATCACGGGCACGCGACGGCCATGCTGGTGCTGGGCGGCCCGGTGCAAGGGGGCAGGGTCCTGGGGAATTGGCCCGGGCTCGATCCCGCGCAGCGCTTCGAGGGGCGGGACGTCGCCGTGACCACCGACTTCCGCGACCTGTTCGCGGAGATCCTGGTACGGCATCTCGGCGCAACGGCGCTGTCCGCGGTCTTCCCGGGATTCACGCCCGACCCGGCGCGATTTCCGGGCGCGATCAGCGCCTAGCGACCGCCGCTTCCTCGAGCGCCGCGAGCAGCGGATCGAGATCCCAGGAGTCGTCGTGCCGCACGCCGTTGATGAAAAAAGTCGGCGTCCCGTTGACGCCGCTCGTGACACCGCTGCGGAAGTCCTCTCGCACCCGGGGCTCGTACACCCCGTCTGAGAGCTCCTTCCGAAAGCGCGCGACGTCGAGGCCCACGTCGCCCGCGTATTCGATCAGATACTCGCCGTCGAGTGCAAACTGCCGCTCGAACAGGCGGTCGTGCATCTCCCAGAACTTGCCCTGCGCACCCGCGGCTTCCGCGGCCTCCGCCGCGTGCTGCGCGTGGGGGTGGCTCTCGCGCAGCGGGAAGTTACGGTACACGAACCGCAGTCTCGGTCCCATCCGTTGCTGGATCGCCTTGATGATGGGATACGCGCGCCCGCAGTGTGGGCACTCGTAGTCGCCGTACTCGACCAGCGCAACGGCCGCATCGGTCGAGCCCTGGATGTGGTCCCGCTTGCCCACGGGCAGCGTCAGCGCTGCGGCCGCGTCGCGCCTCCTCACGCGGAGGTTCGCTCGCCTGCGACCGCGTCCAGGGCGCGCAGGATACCATCCGCGCCGGGATTCACGCCGATCGGCGAGACGTAGCTCCAGCGGATGACCCCGTCGCCGTCGATGACGTACAACGCTCGCTCGGTAAATCCGTCGCCGTCACGGTAGGCGCCGTAGCGGCGCGCCACCGCCCCCTTCGGCTCGAAGTCCGCGAGCAGGGGAAAGCGCAGCTTGCGGTCGCCGGCGAATGCGGCGTGGCACCAGACGCCATCCACGGAGATGCCGAGGAGCTTGGCGCCGTAGCCCTCGAACTCCGACAGCACCTCGTTGTAGAGCGACATCTGGTCACCGCAGACCGGGCTCCAGTCCGCGGGATAGAACGCCAGGATGACGGGCTGGCCGCGGAAGTCACGCAGCGAGACGGTCCGATCCGGCGCGTTGTGGAGCGTGAAGTCGGGCGCGGGAGTCCCGGGCGGGAGCGGACCCGCGGCAAAGGGATTCGTGTCGGCCATGGCATCTTCCTTTCTCAACGGGTCCGAGTCTCCGACTCCTCCGGGACGATCGGTACCTCGAGCCGGTCGGCGTTGCGCAGAACGGCGATGGTCGTGCGGGCACCGATCCGCTCGGTGACGAGCAAGCGGTGCAGGTCGTCGATCCCCGATACGGCTTGCCCGTCGAAACCGATGATGATGTCCCCGGACGTGAGCCCCGCCCGTGCCGCCGGGCTGTCCGGCTCCACACCGGTCACCAGCACGCCGCTCTTCGCGTCGACCCCGAGCGCCCGCTGCGCCAGCCGGAGCAGGGGAACGTTCTGCCCCGCGACCCCGATCCGGCCGCGGCGGATCTTGCCGTGCCGGATCAGCTGGCCGGTCACGACCTTCGCCGTGTTGATGCCCACGGCGAAGCAGATTCCCTGGGCGGGAAGGATCACCGCAGTGTTGACGCCCACCACGCGGCCCCGTGCGTCCACCAGCGGCCCGCCGGAGTTCCCCGGATTCAATGCCGCGTCGGTCTGGATCACGTCGTCGATCAAACGCCCGCCCACCGAGCGGAACGAGCGACCCAGGGCGCTCACGACGCCCGCCGTGACGGTGCTCTGGAAGCCGAGGGGGTTGCCGATGGCGACCACCAGCTGCCCGACCCGCAGCGCGGCTGAGTCGCCGAACTCGGCGACGGTGAGCGAGACGGGCGGGACCCGGATCACGGCCAGATCGGTATCGGGGTCGTCCCCCACGAGCTCGGCCGGCACTGGGCGACCGTCGGCGAACGCAACCTCGATGCGCGTGGCGTCATGCACCACGTGGCTGTTCGTCAGGACGAACCCGTCGGGAGTGAACACGAACCCCGAGCCCTTGCCCGGCACGTCCCGCGCAGGGCGGCCTCGCCGCTCGACCTTGTGTCGCACCTCGACGCTCACCACGGCAGGACCGACCTTCTCGGCTGCCCCCGTCACCGCCCGAGAGTACGCGTCGAGCAGCTCGTCCTCGCGCGGCGGGAGAGGCGGTAGGGGGCGGGATGGAGCGTCGGCTGGGACGACCGTCTCGTCGGAAACGAGTACGGGGGGGGCGTTCATGGCGCTGACCTCGGTCATATCACAGTACAACGCGGCCGGGTTCCCGCGCCACCCGCCCGGGGGCGGCGTATATTTGTGTCCCTATGGATCTTGCCGGCTCGCTTGCGGTCGTGACCGGCGCGACCGAAGGAATCGGGCGCGCGACGGCCTTCGCACTGGGGCGGGCGGGGGCGCGAGTCGCCATCTGCGCGCGTACCGAGGCCAATGTGCACGCCACCGCGCGCGACTTGAAGGCGGACGGAATCGACGCCATCGGCATGCGGTGCGACGTCTCCGACCCCGCCTGCGTGGATGCCTTCGCCGCGTTCGTGACCCGGGAGCGGGGCGCGCCGCAGGTGCTCGTGAACAACGCCGGGATCGGGCGGTTCAGGCCGCTCGTGGAGCTCTCGCTCGAGGACTGGGACGAGACGATGGGCGTGAACGTGCGCTCCCTGTATCTCGTTACCCGCGCGTTCCTGAAGGGCATGCTGGACGTCGGGACCGGCACGATCGTGAACATCGCGTCGCTCGCGGGGAAGAACGGCGTCGAGGGTGGGACGGCGTACTGTGCATCCAAGCACGCCGTGCTGGGTTTCTCCAAGAGCTTGATGCTCGAGGTCCGCAAGCACGGCGTCCGCGTCGTGGCGATCTGCCCGGGCTCCGTGGCGACGCCGTTCATGGACAAGCGGGAGCGCGTGCGCCCCGCCCATGGCCGCGCCCTCACCGCCGAGGACGTGGCGCATGCCGTGCTGTCCACGCTGACGGTGTCGGATCGGGCGATGATCAGCGAGCTGGACATTCGACCGACCAATCCTTAGGCGAAAGGCGTCAAGCGTGAACCGTCACGCAAGATCGTCAAGCGGAATCGTCACGCAGCACCGTCGGGCACGACGTTGCGCGACGCCTCTGTGCTACGCCTCCGTGCAACGTCTCTGTTCGACGCCTCTGCTCGACGCAGTTTGAATTGATGCTCGACCCGATCCGAAAGCTCCTGACCGAGGCCGGCAAAGCGAAGCAAACCCGGGCCTTCTGGCAGACC
>Ga0209376_1005541_pt1 | contig 10458 bp, 9 predicted proteins | sample GraSoiAngelo_134_FD_185891 | JGI IMG/M metagenome (GOLD analysis project Ga0209376, IMG submission 185891) | Grasslands soil microbial communities from the Angelo Coastal Reserve, California, USA - 14_0929_05_30cm (SPAdes) (version 2) | ecosystem: Environmental > Terrestrial > Soil > Grasslands ... | reverse complement strand
CCCGCCGGCGCGCGTCGCGGTGATCGAGATCCGGCCGGTCCAGGAGCTGAAGCACTCTCGTGATGGACGCGGTCTACCGAGCTGAATCGCGCCGCGTCCTCGCCACGCTCATCCGTCTGCTCGGCAGGCGGCACACCGAGATCCGAGTCCCCAACGGCGCGCTGAAATATCACCGTCATCACGAGAACGCCATCGCGAAGACCATGGCGGGACGAGTGGCCCTTGACAAGGGCTTCGCCGAATCTCTACGCTCCCCCACTCGGGACATGAGTGGAGCGGCACGGTTTGCTCGAAGTGTCAGCGCCCAGGCCCGGCGCTTCAGCTCGCGCGCGGGTCGGGCCGGTCCAGTCCCCTGCGCCGCGAGGAGCCGTACCGGACGGGAGAGGGTATGAGTGCGCGGATACGACGCTCGTGGCTGGTCGTGCCGATGTCCAAGGCGGAGCAGATTGTCCGGGCGTCCCGGTCGGGAGCCGATGTGATCGTGCTCGACCTGGTCGAATTCGTGGCGGAAGAAGACAAGCCGGCGGCGAGGGAGCGCGTACAGGCGGCGATCCGCACGGCTCACGCGGGCGGCGCGGAAGTGTTCGCGCAGGTCGATCCCGAGATGCTCGTCGCCGACCTGCACGCTTGCGCGTGGCCGGGACTGACCGGGGTGATCGTCTCGCGGCTGGAGTCGCCGCAGCAGGTTGCGGAGGTCAATGGGCTGCTGGCGGAACTGGAAGTCAGGCGGGGTATTCTCCATGGGGCGCTCGAGATCGTCGCCGCGCTGGAGACGGCCCGGGGAAATCACGCTGCGTACGATATCGGTTGCGCCAGCCCGCGCATCCGGGGACTGACGCTGGGCCGGGCCGACCTCATCATGGACCTCCGTCCCGAGCCGTCCGGAGAGATTCACCTGATGCCGTATCTCATGCAACGGCTCATCGGCGTGGCACGGGCGCTCGGCGTGACGCCCATCGGCGCCTGGTGGCGGGCGCCGGCTCGGGGCTTGCTGGCCGGCCCGGACGACACCTATCACGCGGCCCGCCGGGGTCGCGCCATCGGCTTCACGGGGTCACTGTGCATCGACGTGAACCAGGTGGAACCGCTGAACCGAGGGTTCACGCCAGACGACGCCGAAGCGGCGGCCGCCAATGAGCTGATCACGGCGTATCGCGCTGGCGTCGCCCGGGGCGTCGCCCTCAGCGAGCAGGGCGACCGCCTCGTCGATCGAGGGGCGGCTGCTCAGTCCCTGGCGCTCCTCGATCGCGCGGCGGCATGCGCGGCGCGCGATCGGGAAAAGGCTGAGATGGCCGGGAGACAGTGATGGCCACACCTCAGGTGCGCCGGTCCGGGCTTACCATGCCCGTGGTCACGCGCCGCTTCGTCGACCACGCCTGGCGCCGCGGGTGTGATTTCATCAATCTCGACCTGGAAGATTCGGTGCCCCAGCACCTCAAGGCCCATGCCCGAGGCCTGATCAAGGACGCCATCCCTATTGTCCGGAAGGGCGGAGCCGAGGCCTTTACTCGCATCAATCACGACCATGTGCACGCCGACCTGGAGGCGATCGTGTGGCCGGGGCTCAGCAAGGTGAATTATCCCAAGGCCGAGAGTGCCGAAGAGATCCGGCTTCTCGACGACGTCATCACACGTCTCGAGCGCGAGCGGGGCATTCGCCCGGGCACGGTCGAGATCGGCGCCAACATCGAAACGGCAACGGGCGTCGCCGCCGCGTACGACATCGCTTCGGCGAGTCCTCGGGTCAAGGAGTTTGGCGGCGGGTCCGGCTACGACATGTCCCGTGACCTCGGCGTGGAGATGTTCGTCGGCTTTGAGCAATTCGCCTATGGCAAGGGAGAGCTGGAACTGGCGGCCAGGGCCTTGGGACTACAAGTGAGGGCGGCTCCCTTCGTGGCCAACACGACGGGCAGCGTCAGTGACGCGGACCGCGCCTTCGGTGAAGCCCAGGCCGCCCGCAAGTGTGGATTCCGGCTCGGCGGCGGGCTCAATCCCGCCGTGGTGGAGCCGCAGAACCGGGGCTTCACGCCGACCGCGGAAGAGGTGGAGGACGCCCGGTGGGTTCTAGAACGGCATCGGGAGCTGGCGGGAACCGGCGACACGTGGATCGTGATCGACGGCCGAGTGATCGATCGCTACGAAGCAGCCCGAGCCCGTGACACCCTGGAGTGGGCCGCGCTCTGCGCGGAGCGCGACCGGGAAAAGGCAGTAGCGGTCCTCCGGACACGGGCGGCGATGGCCGAGCCTACGCCGCCGACGTCGGCATGACGCCGGGAGACTCCTGATGGCCATCCTGGTTCGTCGCTCGAATCTATTAGCGCCGATCACCGATGCGGAGCGCGTCAACCAGGCCTGGCGCAGTGACGCGGACGCCATCACGCTGGATCTGGAGGACGGCGTGGTCGAAACCCGCAAGGCAGAGGCGCGTGGGCTGGTCAAGGAGGGCATTGCCCTAGCGGGTCAGGGCGGCGCGGAAGTGTTCGTGCGCGTGAACGCGGCCCTGCTCCACGCCGACCTCGATGCGTCCGTGTGGCCGGGCGTTCATGGAATTATGCTGCCGTGCGTCGCGTCAGCGGCCGAGGTCTTGGAGGCGGTGGAGCAAATGACGGCCCTCGAACGCCGCCGCGGCCTCGCCGCGGGTGCGTTGGAACTGATCGTGCTGCTCGAATCCGCCCGCGCGGTGTGGGACATCCGGTCGATCATCACGGCGAGCCCGCGCATCACGCAGGTGGGGCTCGACGAGAGCGACCTCGCCTGCGACCTCGGCATCACTCCGCTGCCCGAGTATGATCCGTACGTTTATGCTCGAGGCCGGCTGGTCATCGAGGCCACGGCCGCCAAGGTGCAACCGATTGGCATCACCTACCCGCTGGGCGTCCACCCGCGTAGCTTGTCGGCGGCCGAGATTCATCGAATGGCCACGGACGCCAGAAATCTAGGGATGAAGGGGGTCCTCTGCCCGGATCCGAGCTGGGTCGCGCCGGCCAATGCCGCCTTCACGCCCACGGCCGAACGGGTGGCGCACAACAAGAGGGTGCGCGAAGTCTTTGCCGGCGCGGTTGCCGAGGGCACCGCGGCTGTCCCCCTGGACGGGCGCATGATCGACGTGCCCGTGGACGAATGGGCGAAGGTGGTGCTCGCCATGGCGGATGCCTGTGATGCCCGAGATGCGCAGAAGCGCGCCGCCCGGGCAGGCTCCTGAGAACGAGGAAGGCTCGATAACCCGAGAGGAGAATGCGCGAATGAAGGTACACAGACCCAGCGAGATCCCAGCTCAACCCGTGAATGCTCCCTTGTTCACCGGTGGTCCGGTGACGCGGCAGACGCTGCTCACGCCCGAGGCGAGCAAGGACTTCAACTTGGGCATCGTCAACTTCAGCCCCGGTGCGCGCAACAAGATGCACACGCACAGTAGTGATCAGGTGTTGTTCGTGACCGCGGGCAAGGGCATCATCGCCACCGAGACGGAGCAACAGATCATCGTCCCCGGCGATGTCGTGCACATTGCCTCGGAAGAGAAACATTGGCATGGAGCCACGCACGACTCGGCGTTCTCGCACATTGCCCTGACGGCGAAAGGTAGTAGCACGACGCAAGTAGAACAGTAAGTCAGTGCCAGAGCCAAGTGTCACGCGGACGGCTCCTCCCTGCCGGAGTTCGTGGAACAAGAGTTCAGAGACTTCCTGACCTGCGGGCTGCTGGCGCACGGCGAGGCCGGGGCCGGCCGGTCAGTCGGAGGTACCGACCCAGCCGTGGTGGGAGGCGCGACGGACAGGTGCCATGAAGGCTTGAAGGAGAGCCCGGCTGCTGGACCGGGCTCTCCTCCCCACTCCCGATCTGACTTACTTCACAAACGCGGCGTCGGAATGTGCCTCCGACAGGATGATCTCGGTGCCGGGCGTCAGTCCCAACGAGTTGTCAGGCACTGTCGCCACGACGTGGATGTCCCGCACGGTCAGGCCGGAATGGCCGGGCACCGTGCCGTCAGAACAGTTGTTGACCAGGGTCCCGTTGTTATCGCAGATCTGCTCGTTCAGGATCACGAAGCCGATGCCGGGCAGGTCGATCACGGTGTTGGGCGGCGGGGCACCGCTGACTGGCGTGCCCATCACGACCAGGCCGACCAGCTCCGTTGGGTCGTCGCTGGAGGACGCCGCCGACGCGTCCGCAGTGCTGTTGGACTGGGCCTTGACCAGAGTGGCGCTGATGGTGCACCCCGTCGCGGTCGGTAAGAGGCAGACACCGGTCGCTTGCGCCAGGCTCGAGGCCGTGCTCTGGGTGGGACCGAGAGCCCCGCTGCTGTCGCTCACCGAAGCCTCGGCACTCACCGCCGACCCGATCGTCACCGCGTCGACGTTTTGATGGTCGCTCCCGCCGGTCGACGGGATGCTGACGAAGCCGACCGTCGTGGGCAGTAACGCCGGGTCGGTCGTCGCGCTGGCGATGAACGCATGCCCGCTGACTGTTTGCTCGGGCGGTATGGCACAGAGCTCACGCTGCGGGAAGTCGGCGTGGGCGACCGCGTCGGCGACGATCACCTCGACCGTCTGATTCCCCGGCACCGTGGGCAGGCTGTCGGTGATGTAAACGTGGATCATGTTCACCGTCAGGTCTGCGGCATAGGCGCCGCCCTGGATCTGCCCTGGGGCAGGCGTCGAGGTCGACCCCACGTGTTCGTAGAGCAAGACAAAGCTCCCCGGCCCGTACACGGCAGCCGGTAGGTCGATCCGGGTGTTCGGGGTGACGTTGTTCATGGCCACCCCGTTGACCACCAACTCCTTGAAGGTCGAGCCGATGGAGCTGACAGAGGATGCTGAGCCGCTGGCGGTCGCCGTGGCGACGCCGCGGACGAGGCTTGCCGTGACCAGCCCGTTGAGGATGTTGAGGTTGACTGTCTCGGCCACGCTGGTGTGCTTCGCTTGCGCCGGCCCATTCGCAATCTCGCTGGTGCTCGAGGCCCGCAGGACATCGGCGCGGAGAACTCCTCCACCGGGCTCCGGCACATTGACCTCCACCAACTGGGCGCTATCCTGGTCGCGACCGACGCCTTGCTGTCGGCTGGAAACCGGGGCCAAGGTCTGGTCGAGCGCGAGGAAAGTGGCCCCGACCCGAGCGGCAAAAGCGCTCCCTTCGGCGAGTGCGAGGTCCGGGCGGTCGCCGAACGCGACCTTCAGCGGGGTCGTGCGGTCCTTGAGCTCGGAGTTGATCGCGGTCGAGGCCCGAGTCTTCATGTAGGCGAACTCAGGGCAGAGCAGCTGGATCGGAGAGTCGGTGAGGTTGAGCGCCGCCTCGCCGAAGGCCCCTGCCTCGACGCCGGGAATGGTGTTAGGGATGTTGACGGCGGCGTCCCAGAGCACGCCTTGACTTCCCAAGGGGATCTCGACGAAGTTGCCGACCAGATGATCGCCCACCCACTTGAAGGCGCGCACGAGGATGGTTTTCCCGCCGAAATCGGTGTCGAAGGCGATCAAGACATCACCCTGGGTCCGCTTCTTGGGCGCCTGCTCCCCGAGCGCCGCGCACGCGGGGTTCGGCTCGTTCGACTGATTGAACTCGTAGTCCATGTGAACGTCGCCGTCGACTCCCTTCCGGAAGAAGTTGACGTATATGAACCGCTTCTGGCCGATCGCCCGGAGCGCGACCGCGCCCTTGAGGATGTCGCTCTTCGCCGGAGCGCTTCCGGTGATGCATGTCCAGGCGCCCGGCTCGAGCTCCTTGCTGCCCTGCCCGAAGATGCCGTCTCCCTGTCCGGAGGCGTCGGTGAAGGCGACGCGATTGGGCAGCGCGGGATGGGGAATGTTCCCTGCGGGGTCCGTACTCCAGTCGATCGGTCCACCCGACGGGCTGTCCTCCAGGTTGCCGTCGATCTCGAAGTCACCGACCGCATTCCCAGCGAACACGCCCGGGACGCCGAACCCCTGAACCAGGACCGTGACGAGGAACCCGACTACGACGCCAAGTCTCGAACGTCGCGACACATTTCTCGCCATCGTGACCTCCTGGGCGCCGTGAGGACAACGGGGCCCGGCTCGGTGCTTGTGGACGAGGTCCTACGGAAGAGCGCCGTTGTCGTTGCGCTCTCTAGCTCGCCGCCAGCTCGCTGCGTTGTCCTCCTTCCTCGGGGTTCACCTGATGTCTCGCCGGCTGGCGGGTCCTCGATGGATAGCGGCCACTCTGGGGCGGAAGGGGCCTCTCCTTCGGCCTCTTCCATCCATCACCCATCCCACTGCTCGGGCACCCGGAAGCCAATTCGGAGAATTCCCGAGAGCGATTGGGGAAAACACCCTATGCGGGTTTCACCGTAGAACCCTGAGAACAGGCCGAGATCAGAGGAGAAGGTAGTACGACGCGCAAGTAGAAAAGTAAGCGCGGGCTACGCGCTCGGCAACACCGCCAGGGCATCGACGGCCTTCACCCCACGCCCCGCGGGCAAGACCATCAGCGGGTTGATGTCCAGCTCCGTCAGATGGCCGTTGAGGTGAACGGCCAGCCACGAGACGCGAACCAGGGTGTCGGCGAGAGCTGCCACGTCCGCCGGTGGCCGGCCGCGGAAGCCCCGGAGGAGCCGGGCTCCCTTGACCTCCCAGAGCATAGCCAGACTCTCGGACAGGGTCAGGGGACAGCGCCGCACGGCGACGTCCTCGTATACTTCCACCATCACCCCGCCCGTCCCGAACAACAACATCGGTCCGAGCTGCGCGTCGTAGGAGACGCCGATGATGACTTCTACCCCCTCTGCCACCATCTCTTGCACCAGTAGCCCGGAGACGGTCGCGTTCGGGGAATGGGCGGCCGCCCGCGCCATGATCTCGGTGTAGGCGCGCCGCACCTCTTCGGCGCTCTGCACGCCGAGGCGAACGGCGCCGGCCTCGGTCTTGTGCAGAATGCCGGGCGAGTCGACCTTCAACGCCACCGGGTACCCGAGGCGCTCGGCGGCCTTGACCGCATCCTCGGCGGAGGATACACGGACTTCGCGCGTCACCGCGACACCCCAGGCCGCGATGAGCTGCTTACTCTCGTACTCGGACAGGGTCGTACGGCCGGCAGCCCGCAACCGTGCGATGGCCTGGTGCTGTTCGGCCGAAAGCGCGGGCGCTTCAGCAAACCCGTCGGACAGGCGACGCTCACGCCAGGCGTAATAGTCCAGCAGACGTCTGAGACCCCAGGCCAGTGTATTTGGGGTATAGAACACCGGAATATTGGCTCGCTTCAGTTTGGCGAGTCCCGCCGTGTCGCTCCGGCTTCCCGTCCACAGGAACGCCATACCCTTGCCGGTGCGCTGGCGGAGACTGATCACCTGCTCCGCCTGGGTGTCCGCCCCGGCGCTCGCGATGACCAGCGTGCCGACCTCGGGCTCATCGAGTAGATACTCCATGATCGATGGGAAGGACGCGCTGTTGGCAAAGCCCGTAACGTCCGCCGGATTCGCCGCCCAGCCAAACCCCTTGAGGATCCCGTCGATGCTGTCGCGGGCGTGTTCGCTGAGGGGCGGCAGGCTGAGTCCGGCGAGGCCGCACATGTCGGCCGTGAGCGAACTCACCCCGCCCGAGTGCGACACCAGGGCCACGCCGGGATGCACGGGCTTCTGGGTATGGGCGAGGAGCTGGGAGACTTCCAGCAGCTCATCGTAGTCCTGCACCCGGATGACCCCGTACTGCGCGAACACAGCGTCGTACAGCTTGTCGGCGCCGGTCAGCGCCGCCGTATGTGATCGGGCCGCCCGCGCACCCGCCTCGGAGCGGCCGATCTTGATCATCACCAGCGGCTTGCCACGCTCTGCCGCGAGCTTGGCGACCTCGAGGAACTTGCTCGCGTCCTTGAACCCCTCGACGAAGCCGGCGATCACCCGGGTGGCGGCGTCATCGAGCAAGTAGCGCGCAAAGTCGGCGCAATCGAGGTCCGCCTCATTGCCCGTGGAGATGATGTAGCTGAACCCGACGCCCACGTCCGTGGCGCGCGCCAGGAACGGCCCGAACGCCGTGGCCCCGCTCTGGCAGACGAGACCCACCGGCCCGGTCAAGCCCCCCGCCCCGCGCGACGACGAGGTGGCCCAGATGTCGTCCTTGACGTTGGCGAGGCCGAGGCAATTCGGCCCGCTCAGGCGCAGTCCGGTGTCACGGGCGAAGACCCCCAGTCGCGTCTGTAGATCGCGTCGCGCCGGCACCCCGCGCTCGGCGAACCCCGCAGAAATGACGATGGCCGACGCCGCTCCCTTGGCGTGACAGGCCTCGAGGACATCGAGCACCTGATCGTACGGAACAACGACCGCCACCAGATCGGGGCCTTCCGGCAGGTCGGCGACGGTCGGGTAGGATTTCGCGCCCTGGATCTCGTCGTAGTTGGGGTTCACCGGATAAACGCGGATGCGGTCTTGCGCTTTGAGTGCGGCGGCGAGGAACCGCCCGCCGTACTGCAATCGCGGCGTCGCCCCGACTATGGCGATGGAGCGCGGGTTGAGCATCTTGTGGATCGCCTGCATCTGCGGCGCTGTCCAGATCTCCATGCGAGTCCCCCGGAGCTGACCGCGCTGATTAGCGCATCACCACTCGCCGTCGACGTTCCAGGCAGCCAAGTCCTACAGTTACGGGATAACGAGACGGGGATGCGCTCTTGCTTGGCAACCAAACCAAGCGTCGCCGGGTGGCACCGGCGGCAAGAGGAGGCATCCCCGTGGAGTCGAGAATACCGGCATCCGAACGGACAAGCCAGAAGCTCAGTGAGTTGCTGACCGAGGGCGTGGCCGACGGCGATGCCCGCGCCGAGCTGCTCAAGCTGGGCGTGCGGAACATCGTGGAGGAAGCGCTGGAGGCCGAAGTAGCCGAGGTCGTCGGGCGTGGCTACACGAAGCCGGCGCGGCGCTCCGATCCAGAAGCCTGCGTCTCCGCAGCTGGCCCTTCAGCAGCCCGCCGGCGGGTTCGGGTCGCGAGGCGCCCCGGCTTGTCAGCGCTAAGCTGATTCGCGCGCAGCTGGCGTCTCGCGGGCGGACCGCCGCGAGTGTCTACCCGCGTGGCAAACTCAGCACGCCGCGACTGCTCCGCCGTGGCGGCGATCGCCTCGGCGAGGAGCGCGGCCGCGCACCTGTCGACCTTTCCAGCAGATGGAGCGCGGCCGTCTGCTCATGGCGGTCCTGGCATGCGACGCACGTCGTTGCTTCCGGGAGCGCGCACAGCCGCGCCGCGCCGATAGCCGCTCCACACTCGCCGCACTGGCCGTAGCCGCCGGCCTCTAGCCGTGCGAGAGCAGCGTGGAGACGTTTGATACGCGCCAGAAGACGCTCGCGGGACGCGAACAACGCTTCGCGGGTCGTGTTCGCCTCGGCCTCGTCCAGGACATCGCAGCCGCTTTGACGCCCGAGGGAGAACTCCGCGTCGGCCGGCGATACCCGATCGATCCGCCTCAGCCGATCGGCGGTGTCGTTGAGTTCCTTCTCCAGCTGCCGACGAACGTCGTCTGCTGCGGCAGACGAAGCCTGCGAAGACTTCTGAACGCCTGACATGCTGTAGTCACACACGCTTCCGATCAACATCCGCACCACCTGCCCTTTCGACTGAACAATGCCCCTTCGGTCCATTCCGGAGGACACGAAGACGCGCCATCAAGATTTGCAGTGTCATCGCAGAGTCTCGAGGCCACGTGAACTTCGCCGCCCCGGCGGCAGGGCTTTTTACCCTGCCGCCGGGCGTGGCGGTCGATCGTCCTCGTGGAGCCTCTCAGGCGGCCTTCGACGCTGGCCCATGAGTGTCGCCGAGACGCGACCACGACGCGAGCCTCGGCGACTTCAGGTCCAGCGCGTACCGCTGCGGCCCCAGGAGCGCCAGCGCGACGAACGCCGCGAGCGCCGCCAGGCGAAACTCAACGTTCGTCAATTGCCAGCCGGCGATGGTCGCGACGAGCGACTCCAGCGCCAGAACCAGTGCCGCCCATCGCGTGAGGAGACCGAGAACGATCGCCACGCCGCCAAACAGCTCGAGCAACCCCACGATCCACGCCCAGAAAGCGCCCGGCAGGAGGCCGCCGGAGGCCATCAACTCCGCGGTCCTGGCGAGTCCGGGCCCGTCGAAGTAGCCGACCAGCTTCTGCAAGCCGAGCACGACGAACGAACAACCGAGCACGATCCTAAGCGGGAGCGCGGCGTAATGACTCCATCGTTCCAACATCTGCTCTTCACCTCCCTCACACGACTACAACACGTCGATTTTGATTTCCTTCGGCCTGACCTCTTCTGCCTTTGGGAGCCTCACTTCGAGCACCCCGTCGCGGAAGGTCGCCGTCACTCGGCCCGCCTGGACCGACATGGGCAGTTGGACCGAGCGCTCGAACTTTCCGTAGGCGCGCTCGATGTGGTAGGTGTGGTCGTCCTTCAACTCCTGGCGGAACTGGCGCTCACCTCTCACCGTGAGCAGATCGCCGGTAATCGAGAGCGAGATGTCCTTCTCCGGTACACCCGGGATTTCGAAG
>Ga0209376_1005537_pt1 | contig 10466 bp, 10 predicted proteins | sample GraSoiAngelo_134_FD_185891 | JGI IMG/M metagenome (GOLD analysis project Ga0209376, IMG submission 185891) | Grasslands soil microbial communities from the Angelo Coastal Reserve, California, USA - 14_0929_05_30cm (SPAdes) (version 2) | ecosystem: Environmental > Terrestrial > Soil > Grasslands ... | reverse complement strand
GCTCGTTCTCAGGCTCCCAGACGATATTCGTGTACGATGGTCCGAGGTTCTGGACTATCGGCTTCCAGTAGCTCAGCCAGCAGCTTGTATCCCGGAAGATATCCGAGTATCCGTGATAGTCGATAATTATCCAGAAATTATAGTGTTGGGCTATCTGGACGGCCCGCTGGGCGTTGGTCTGGTTATACACGCTCATGTAGTTCTGGTCAATCGTGTCCGAACAGTAGGGATCGAAGTCGACCCTGACAGTATTGTAACCTTCAGCCTTCATCTCAATCAACAACAACTCCATGTCCGAAACATACTCTCCTGGAAACACGGCTGAGAGAGTGCCTCCACTGCCGGTTGAGGACTCGTCCATCTTGACGCCGCCCCAGCCCACCAGAATTGGTGTCGTACTTGAAACGGGTGTGTGATGCCCCGTGATCATTGAATAGAGCAGGACACCGGATACGGCAAAGGCGATGATGAGAACGGCCCCAACTATCTTGCGCCGCGACCGGAATCGCCCCGTGGGCCTCGTCGCGGTGCCGCCATCGCTCATCATCAAGATCTTCCTGACCTTATCTGCCAAATGCATAAATCGCGTAGCCTTGTCGATCTGTCTCCCACCAATAGCTGATCTACCTGTTTGACCGGCAGTAAATACGATGTGATCCTTGTCGGAGGGGGCCCGGGTGGCCTCTCCTCCGCGGTATACCTATCAAAGAAGGGGTTGAAGGTCAAAGTCTTCGAGAAGAAGAAACTCCTTGGAAAGCCGGTTCGCTGCGGTGAATACTTTCCGGTCAAAGAAGAGATGGTGAGACTCCTCCCGCGGGTAAAGTGTATCGACATCATTGATGCTCCTGATGATTCAGTGGACTCCAAGTGTAAGTCGATTAGACTCGTTAGTCCTAGGGGACACGAGTTCGAGTTTCCGTTCGCAGCCTACATTCTCGACAGACACGTCTTCGAGAGTCACTTGGGCGATATCGCGCGTAGCAACGGTGCTGATATTGATGTGGGCGTTCAGGCCCACTTCTACCCCGACGAAGACGGGGGATGGGTTGGACCCACCCGTGAGCAGGCCGATCATGGGGAGATTATCATTGCCGCAGATGGGTATCCGAGCGAGACAGCCGAGCGTGCCGGCCTCCCGGAGAGAGAATATGCGGGTCCGTATGCAGTCGCGACGAACATCGAATATCTCATGACAGATCTCGACGTTGAGCAAGATGTGGCAGAGATGTACATGGACCCGAGATACTCGCCAGGGGGATACGGCTGGATAATACCAAAGGGGCATGGGAGGGCCAATGTGGGGATTGGAATTCGCGAACCCTATGTCCGGCGGAACTGGCAGATACGAGAGCTGCTAGCTGGCTTCATCGATAAGAACAAGGTAGCGGCTCAACGATTGAGGGGAGGACAGAAGGCGTCTTTGATAGGGGATAGCCTCCCGGTTGATGGACCCCTCGCGAGGACCTACACGGATCGGGTGATGGCGGTCGGCGACGCTGCTGGCATGGTCATGCCAACAAACGGGGGCGGGATACAGACAGCCATGATCACAGGGCGGTTGGCCGGAGAGGCGGCAGTCCGTTACTTTGAAGAGAAGACTCCGCTGTCGAGTTATGAGGAGGCTTGGAAGGACCAGATTGGTTTGGAGATGGAGAACTCCAAGCGGATGCGGCAGGCCTCGGACCGGTTGATGGGCCACGGATTCGTCTTCGACATGATGCTCCGCCTGATGGGGACGAAGAGAATAGCTGATGTGATAATGTGCCAAGTCCCCAGCGGCATGGGGCTCTTCGTGAACATGATGGCCTAGTATCTGAGTGCAACATCAACGATTATCGCAATGAAGAGTAGGAACAGGTAGGGACTCGAGACCTTGAACATTCTCCACGCATTCTTCTCGGTCGGCTTGTAGAGGACCCAGAGACTCCCGGCCAGGTTGGCGAGTCCGCCGACCAAGGCCACGGCTCCGTAGATGGGACCAAGATAACCGAGAAGATACAGCGCAAGTGAGAAGGGTACCATGATGAGAGAGAAGAGAATGATCAGCCGGAGAGCGGTTGCTGAACCCACGACAACGGGGAGCATCGGGATACCGGCGCGAGAATAGTCCGATCGGTTTGAGACTGCTAAGAACCATATGTGGACAGGAATCCAGACAAAAACCAATCCGGCCATCAGAATGGGAATCGGTGCAAGAGGGAGGTTACCGACAAGACCGGGGGTCACGGCTGACCATCCGAACAGGACCGGCAGACCACCGCTGAACCCACCTAGCAGAATATTGAACGGGCTCCGCCTCTTGAGTAGCAGACTGTAGACTCCTACGTTGTCCAGTATTCCCAGACCCATCCAGAGAAGCGAAAAGAGATTCAGCAGAGCGGAGAGGATTAGGGAGACGATGACTAGTCCGAGTGCAAAAGTCAATGCTGCTCGGGGAGCTAGTCGTCCAGACGGAAGGGGCCGATGGCGTGTTCGCAGCATTAGAGCATCAACATCTCTGTCGTGGTAGTTGGTGAGAGCATTGCAACCTGCGCATCCTGCTGCGATGGCAGACGCGGCTACGATCCATCCGAACGGGCTGAAGGCAATCGAGAGCACCCTAGTTGCTACAAAAGTCGCGGATAAGGAGGTGAAGACGAGCAGATACCAGATCTTCGGCTTTGTAAACTCGTAGTATGTTCGGAAGTGGCTAATCAGGGATTTGGTTTCTTGACGCTGGACTAACAGTTGGGCCCGCCCTATGAGACTAAGATGTGTCCGTTCATGTTTCCATGTAACGGACTACAAATCGTAGTGCAGAAGTATGCGTAAGTTCCGGCTGCGGTGAATGTGACGGTCACAGTATACCACTGGTTGAATGGAATGCAAGGAGGAGTGCCTGGACATGGTAAAGGCCCCCCGGAGACCACGGTTGGTAGTGATGGGCCAGAGATGGCGAAACCATGACCCGTAGAGCAGTCTGGAGCGCATCCTGTCGCACTCACTCCGCGTATGTAGAATGTGATCTTGTCTCCAACGCGGGCTTCAATCGTCTTGTTGTCAGCGGCGCCCTGATAGTTCTGGTATTGGACTTCGGTCAGATTGGCGCCTTTATTCACATCGAACGCAGGCAGACTTGTCTGATTGAGAATGACCGTGTTGTTGACGTGAAATCCGCCTGCTTCCTCGATTACCGCTGTCATGAACACAAGGCGGTGCACGGGAGTGTATGCGTTTGTGACATGGGGAAGTATGAACTGGTAGTAGTAGATTCCTCCTCCGGCTGACGCGATCAAGATCAGCCCGAGGATTCCAACTAGCGGAATATGCCTCTTCGGAGCCTGCATGGGTCTCACTTAACCTGGGCTGATACTCTGTATATGTGCACTGTTGCGGCGAAAGCTATGAAGACCATGCCGATCTCCAGAATCGCGAAGTTCTGGAGCGAGGAGAGAAAAGCCCGAAAGATTGAGAAGTCTAGAAAGGCCTGGAGGAGTAGGAGACCGCCTAAGAGCGAGTAGATCTCTCCTTTGGACAGAATGTATGGGGGGACTTTTCTGTAAGGGATAGGTTTCTTTGCGGCTCGAAGCGCGTCCAGCTTCGATCTCCTCCATCGGACATACACGTAGACAAAGCCGTAAGCTAATGCAGATGCCAACAACAGGCTACTACCAAACAGGGTCGGATCAATTACAAGTTGGCCCTCGCCCGTCAGAGCGTCAAACGGATTCGCGGCTCTGAAGCCCCAGACCGTGACTATGGCGATCTGACCCAGGGCCGCGACTCCGAGCGCGACCCAGAATGGACGGTCGAGCATAGCGATCTTCTTACCCCGGTCGAAGAAGGGCACGATTAGAAAAATGAGAACGAATATGGCGGGAATTATTGCTCCGGCAATGAAAGGGTTGAGGTGTTGAACTCGGATGAACGCGTATAGACTTGTAAAGTACCACTCTGGAAACGTGATCTGCGTGGGAAGGTTTGGAATATATTTAACGCCGACCTCGACCGGGAACAGGCCTCCCATAACGAGTATTATTCCTGTGATAGCGGAAGAGACCGGAATATCCAGGACCAGATTCTTGGGAAGATGAACGGACATTATTGCCAGCATTATTATGGGAATGATGAACACGTGGAACGCGTAGAATCGTAGCACTATATCGCTGAAGCCGAAGCCGAATATGATATTGGCAAGATCTGCTCCGATGACCGGACTATCGAGAGTCAGCGTTCGCCCAATGTTGATGGCCAACTGGCCGCGTATATTGAGGATAAGATCATAGCCAGTGTATGCCTCGACTATCGTTATTACACCAAGAATGACGCCTGTTATCCACAGCATCTCATAGCGGAGTTTGTAGCGACCGGCAAAATACTGATAGAACATGTGCATGACCGCCAAGAGAACCATCGCGTTGGATGCCTCATAGTGGATGTTCCGAATTATGAGACCCCAGTCAACCTTGTTGTTAATGTCTGCGACGCTCTGGAAAGCTTGATTGCACGCAGACGATGTCGCGTCTGTACAATCACCAAACGCTGGGCTGTAGTGGAAGAGCAGAAGCGCTCCCGTGACTCCCAATATTATGAATACTACAACCGTCAGCATGCCAAGGAAGCCGAGAGGGCTGATGAATCTTGAAGGGAAGACTATCTTGAGCGCTAGGAGGAGGGTCCGCTCTAGGCGGTCCCAGATCCATCGAAGGATGGCTACGATGGGATCGAGGAGCCCTTTCTTCTTATTGGGAGGTGCGGCCAACTCCTATCTGCCCTTGGATGTTTGTTGCGGTTATGTTCCCAGACGCGTCGATGCTCAACTCGACCTTGGGAAGAGGAAGCAAGCCGAGATCGTAAGCGGGGCCAGCGACCGGCACGCCATCGGCCAAGTTATACTGACTACCGTGGCATGGGCACTGGAGCCTAAACTGGCCCGAACCTGGAGTGCCAGCGAATCCGGGATTTACTAGGCACTGCAGATGCACGCACGTAGTGTTGTACGCGACGAATCTTCCGCCCGTAGGTGCGGTATAGACGGTCGACCGGTCAGTCAACTGTACCCCAAGATTGTCGTCAGGAAGCCTTACTACAATGTTCTTGTAGTATGGGCTATCCGAGATAGTATAGGGCCAGTAGAAAAACTGCGAGAAATATTCCTTGGTATTACTCGGATCGCCCAACGCTGTGTAAACATCGCTGCTAGAAACTGCCGCCTGATACTTCGACTCAAGATCAGTCGCCTTCGCAATGACTGTTGGCGGTTCCTTTGGGGGGAACAATGGACCAAGAATTCCCCCTGAACCTGCTACCGAGGCCACGGTAAGTAGAGCAGACGCTCCAAGAGCCCCGACAAGGAAAACTCGCCGAGAGATCAGGGGACCTTTGGCCGGTACCGACGCGGTCGAAGGTTGCGGTTGTGCAGCCACAGAGACTGGGGGGAGACTCGTTGCGGGCGACGACGTCTTCCTCTGCTGCTGATCATCATCCATTTCTGGATAGCTCACAGGAACTATTTCCGCGGAAAAGCCTCGGAATCGTATTAAACACTTGTCTATACGCTATGAGCCGTTCGATTCGTCTACAAGTTGGGAAATGATATAACTAACACAGGACCGAGCATCGGAAGACTGTTTCGACGCGGAGTGTTCATCTTTGAATCGAGTAGTAGCGTCACTAACTCTATTACTTGGCCTTGCAGCCATGATGCTCGGAGTTTATTCTCAACAATGGACAACTATACAGCAACTACTGAGACCGTTCGTCCCCTTCTTCGGATAGGGCCAAGCTAAATGGAGAAACAGAAAACCCCGCAGCCTCTTGAGCCAGCCCAGGGGCTGCGTGCCAGGCTTCATCTAACCGGTGCGCGGATTTACTTCTGGCCGATTAGAACCGTAGTACAACTAGGCTTCTTCTTGTTATTCAGCGGAGTCGGCATAATGAGTCTCGATCCCGCGTTCAACGGAACCCGTTCATGGGTAGTCCTACCGGTTGTTGCTAGCGTAAAGTCGCAGGCCCAAGTTACCAGTACTATGGATGCCATTACTGTTCTCCTGGAGAACGGACTGTTTCCGTGGCTTCCAATCGGAATAATGCTCGTCGTAGGAGCGATCCTCGGTCGTTTCATGTGCGGCTGGATTTGTCCAGTTGGATTTCTACAAGACGTAATCACAAGCGTCAAGGGTCGAGTCGACGCTGTGGAGAGACGAGCGCATCTCTATTGGATTCGTCTCAAGTACGCTTTAGTCGCTATGACATTCCTCATCAGCGGAACATTAGGGCTCGCAGTCTACTACGGGTCGGGCGGCGATTACAAGACCAGCCTTGGACAATTTGCGGATGGTCTCTTCGTAGCGATAACCCCTGATGGAACGCTCTTCGGCACTCTTCCGACTATCTTCGCCGGGTCTTGGAGATATCTTGCAACCGCGCAGGCATCCGATCTCAGCTTTGCCAACATCTCCAAATGGCTCGGCGGGATCTCGGCCCTAACATGGCTCAACATAATAATCCTAATCGGATTCATCTACGCAGCATGGCGGATCCCCCGATTCTGGTGCCGTTACATATGCCCCGTAGGGGCAATCATGGCCGTCACTCAGAAGAACAGCCTCCTCGGAATGCACCGGGACCCAATCAAGTGTTCGGACTGCAAGGAGTGTGAAACGGCATGCCCGATGCAGATTCCAATCCTGGATCTCGATTGGAAAAAGTTCAATGACTCAGAGTGCATACTATGCATGGCCTGCATAGACGCCTGTCCAGCAGGTGCTCTTTCGCCAAAGTTCCCCTGACTTGAGATTCTTCCGGGTAAGATACTTCTATCACGAATTCGATATAGAGACAAATGGAGAATGAATCATCCGAATTCTATGCTAGACAAGCCGTCCTTCCTGGCGTAGGGTTAGAAGGACTTGCGAGACTTCGCGCAAGAACCATAGCCGTTGCAGGCGTTGGCGGTGTCGGCAGCTCGGCCGCGTACTATCTCGCCAGATCTGGCGTGGGAAGGATCAGACTCGTCGACCAGGATATCGTCGAGCCTTCAAACCTTCAAAGGATCCATGGCGCATCTCGGGAGGATCTGTTTCATCCCAAGGCAGATGTGCTCTCCCGGAGACTCTCAGACTTTGGCAGCTGGTTGAGCGTCGAAACTGTCGTGGAGACTATAACCGACAGAAATGTCCACGATTTGTTCAAAGATGCAGATTTGATCTTCGATGGACTGGACAATTTTCGTACGCGGTACGTTCTGAACAAGTTTGCTCTTCAAAGTCAAACGCCATATCTATTCGCGAGCACGGTCTCTGACCAGGCGCATTTGGGGCTGCTGAACCCTCCCCAAACGCCTTGTCTCGAATGCGTCATGCCTCACGTCGTGGACCGATTCCAAGACAGTTGCGAGACGCTTGGAGTCGGCCCTTCAATCACCGGTCTCACCGGCTCTATCGGGGCTGAAACGATTATCCGATTCTTCCTCGGCAGACCTACGCTATTGACAGACCACCTCATGACAATCGATATGGGAGGGCCGGAATTCCTCTTCACCAAGCTCCTGCGAAGGGACGACTGTGCGGTGTGTGGCAGGTTCCCTGACGAGAATCCGGGGGCTTCGCCGACGGTCACCTTGCTATGCGGCGAACGCACAGCAAATGTTTTGCCAATCGAAAGGCTAGACCTTCATCTCTCCCAGATCTCCGCTATGATTCCTACTGAAAGAATTCTCGCCAACACCAATTCTGTGCTAGTCTATCGAGAAGGACTCTACACAATATCTCTTTTCAGAAACGGACGATTATTAATTGGAGACATCGACGACGAGGCAGAAGCCTCGAAGGTAGCGAATCATGTATGGCGAACGGTAAAGAACATGAAATTCGCCGAGGCCGAAAAATCCTCGACACCCATATGAGCCTGGAGGTTTTTCCTATACTTTGCTAAAGAAACGTGAATAGAGACCTGTCGTTCTTCGTCGTCTGATCTTCCATGCCAATCAAGATAATCCGACAGACTCATCAGGAAATCATAGGCAGAGGAATCGTCCTTCTTTCATGTCCGCCGGCCGTTGATCAAACCGGGGATCTTTACACTGGGCATATAGTCGAGGATGCGGCTCTTCTCTCACGGGCCCATGCAATGATTGGAAAGGAATCGAAGAAAGACATGGACCCATCAGCTCTTCAAGCTACTCAAGCAGAGTTCGAAGCGAGCACGCAAAGTTTCCTAGAAGAGCATGGAGTCCAGTGCATGATTACGATAAGCGGCAAGAACGAATCTGGTATTGAAATCCGGGCGAAAGAGATGGCGTCTCGAGGAGAGACCCTCGAGCTTATCCGAGCCAGGCTCGCCCTCGATTTCGATTTGACCATCAATACGGGGAAGAGTGAGACCTCTGGCGGAAACCTTGGATATGATGTGCAAACAGTGCTGCTGGCTCTCGGCCCTGACGAGAGAGGCTTCAGAAAGGAAGCAGTGGTTGCAAGTATCGCCGATGCTGTTGGCCTAATCAACGCAAAGTTAGGCCGCTCAGAGCGAACTGGCGACACTCCGGACTAGACTAATCCACGGGTCTGGATAGATGCCGATAATGAACACCAATGCGGTCGCGATCCACATCACGCTAGTATACGCCTTGGGCTCAGGGATTTTGGAAGAGTCACTAGGGTCGTCGAAATACATCCTCTTGATTATCCAGCCATAGTAGCTCATACTGAAACCGCTATTAATCAAAGCGGCGACAGCGAGGTAGCCTCCCCACGAAAACGGGGAGTATACGGCGCCTGTGAAGATCATTACTTTGCTGAAGAATCCGTTGAGAGGTGGCACCCCGGCCAATGCGAGGAAGAAGATTGTGATGTTGAACGCGGTCTGCGGCATTCTTCGGCCTAAACCGCTGAACGAGTCGAGGGTGTTCACCGGGAGCCTGGTCGAAACAGCAGCTGCCGCGATGAAAGCCCCAGTCTTTACTATCGAATAATTGAGCACGTGGAATAGTCCCCCAGCTAGCCCTAAGGGCTCGCGAATGATAGTGAAGGGTGTTGCTAGCGCGATCAGTACGTATCCTGCTTGAGCGATGCTGGAATACGCGAGGAGCCGAGTGAAGCTCTTCTGCATCAGGGCGGCGACGTTGCCCAAGGTCATGGTGGCGATTGCGACTATCGCGAATGTAGAGTACCAATCGACATTGATTGTTGATAAACCGACAATGAACACACGGAATGCCGCGGCAAATGCCGCCATCTTTGCTCCAGAGGCCAGCAATGCGCTTACAGTCGTAGGAGCCCCTTCGAACGCATCGGGAATCCACATGTGGAAAGGAACTACGGCCATCTTGACCCCGAAACCTGCCACGAAAAGGACGATAGCGATCAGAGCGAAGGACCTCGAGTCGGGAGTGATAGTTCCGAGAGAGCTGGCGATCGCCTGGAGGTTTGTCGAGCCGGTCACGCCAAACGTCAAAGATATCGCGTAGACGATCAGGGCGGAGGACAACGCGGAGAGGACGAAGAACTTCATCGCTGCCTCGTTTGAGTTGGGATCCTTCTTCCGTATTGCAGTCAGGGCGTATGTTGGTACGCTCATGAGTTCCCAGCCTACGTAGAGAAGAATCAGGTCCATAGAGGCTGCAAGGACAATCATTCCAAGAGTTGACAGGAGCAGGAGACCGAAGTATGGCGCCGTGTTGGGGTCTCCCTTCATAAAATCGAATGACGAAATGGCGACGAAGAGGGAGACGAGCAAGAGAACCCCAGCGAAGAAATAGGTGAACAGGTCGACCTGAAAACCCCCGAACGAGATCGGAGATCCGCTGTTGAAGCCCAGCCATATTGTCGATACCAGCGCGATAACAATACCGGCAAGGCCAGCGTAGGCTCCGATTCCGATCGGCGATTTTCCTCTTCTAATCAAACCTGCGGGAGTCACTAACAGTCCGAATACTGCCAAGCTTACGAAAGGCGTCAGAACCCAGAGGTCGGTGATCTATTTTCCCCCCGGGAAGAGAACGGAAAGGGCGTGGTCGACCGTAGGCTTGATGGCACTTCCCAGCAGAGGAGAAGGATATACACCGAAGACGAGCAGTGGGACGAGAAAGGCGGTGAGGATCAGTAGTGGTCCAGTCCTCAGCTCGTTCTTTGGTCCCGCAGGCGGAGTCATCGCGACTCTTCTAAGCATCCAGAGGAAGTAACCGACTGTCAGGGCAGCTGCGAGTATCGCCAAACCGTAAAGATACGCTACGCTGAGAGCTCCCTGAATCACTTGATATTCGCTGATGAAGTTGGCAAAGCCGGGCACTGCCATCGCGGCCATTGAGCCGAGGATCAGCAGCACCGTGGTAGTGGGCATCTTCCCTCTCAGTCCCTTGAGCTCGTTGATGTTGCGAGTACCGGCATGCTCATGGATGTAACCGGACATGAGGAAGAGCATACCAACCGCAAGCCCGTGGGCAAACATCTGAAAGACGGCCGCAGAGACTCCTACCGAAGTCAGCGTAA
>Ga0209376_1005534_pt1 | contig 10470 bp, 13 predicted proteins | sample GraSoiAngelo_134_FD_185891 | JGI IMG/M metagenome (GOLD analysis project Ga0209376, IMG submission 185891) | Grasslands soil microbial communities from the Angelo Coastal Reserve, California, USA - 14_0929_05_30cm (SPAdes) (version 2) | ecosystem: Environmental > Terrestrial > Soil > Grasslands ... | reverse complement strand
GGATGGCCCGTCGCTCTGCCTCCGTAAGCTTCGGCAGCTCGTTGATGATCTCGGATGCACTCACGTCTCCAGTATAATCCGATCCCGACCATTTGTCAGCGCGGACCTTGGGAAGCTGGAAGCCCGGAACTGGGAGATGGGAGCGGAGAGCTCGCCACGGCGAGTCCGTCCGAACGGCGGACAGGGAGCGAGGGAAGGGTTAGTGATGAGCGGCGAGGAAGAAGAGGTTTGAAGCATTACAACGTTACATTGTTACCTCGTTAAGGCCTGTGACCTCCGACGTGTGACCTGTGACGTTTGACCGGACGATCGTCAGAGGACGAGCGCGGCGATGCCGAAGTAGAGGGCGAGGGCGACGAAGTCAGTTATGGCAAGTGTCACCGGACCAGCGGCGATTTTCGGGTCGAGTTTCAATGAATGGAGTAACGAGGGAATACCCAGGCCGAACAGACATGCCGTGACTAGCGACAGGCCGATGCTGCCGCCGATGGCAAACGCGGCGGTCAATTCTTTCCGCCAGAGGAGAACGATCATGACGACGAGGGCGCCACAGCCCAGGCCGAGTAGCACCGCTGAGCGAAGCTCTCGCAGAAATGCCACTTTGAACCAGCTGCTCGTGACCGTTTGTGAGCGGAGCGCCTGAATTGTGACGGTCATCGTTTGCATGCTGACACTCTCGTTCAGCCCCAAGACCATCGTGAGGAAGAATGCGATGACGACGCTGCTGGCGATTGTGGCCTCGAACGCGCCGGCAAGCAGCGCGCACATGGTTCCACCAAAGATTGTAGCAAGAAGCCATGGAAACCGATGCCGAAAGACGCGCCAGGCGGATGCGCCGCGCAAATGGGAGAGTCGAAACCCAAGCGCTTCGAATATCTCATCAGCCTGAACGGCGACCGGCCGCGCACCTGCATTCTCTTCCTCCAGCATCTCGGCGGTAAACAGGCTAATATCGACAACGCCGATAATGTGACGATCGGCATCGACAACCGGGAAGGCGAAGAATTTGTAGAGAACGAAGAACTCGCACGCGTCGAGAACGGTAGCTGTTGCTGGAATCGCGACGACGCGAGTCACCATCAGCTCGCGAAGTGTTACGTCGGGTGAGGCGGTCAGCAAACGCCGGGTAGGTAAAACACCAGCGAGGCGATCGTGTTCATCGACTGCGTAAAAGTAGATAATGCGTTCGCCGAGACCCTCGCGCCGGATGGCAGCGAGCGCCTCCTCGACGGTCATGTCTGCCTTCAGCAGCGGCTGATCGACGCGAGCATGTGGCGCGATCGGGTCGTTGAAATCAGGCAGCGGGGGCGCATCGGCCATGCTGCTGCGCTACATCGGCCGATAGTGAATGCAAACTTCGAAATGACGAAGTCCGAAGCTCGAAACAATGACAAAAAAGCCGTGGGCTGCGCGGCTGCGCCGAGCTATCCGTTATCGGTTATTGGCAAAAACTTCGCCTGGATGATATTTCTGCCAATAACGTATGGCACCGGGGACGGCCATGTAGCTCGGGTCGACGGTTTCGTAGTCTCGTGCCAGTTCTTCGGTCGCGCCATTGGCTATTAAGTCGTCGTGCTCGAGCCTGGCAAAGGCAGCGACGAGGTCCGGCTCTCGAAATCCTGCCGAAATCTTCTCGCGAAACCATTCGGACCACCGAGTAACGCGTTCATCTAACGCATCGAGGTGCGCGGCGACACAGCCTTTCACTGAACCGAAATGGGGAAGATAGAGGTTTGTTGGATTGAGTTCCCGGATTTTGGCAATCGATTCGTGCCAGGATTCGATCTGCAGCTCAGGCGGAACAAACGGCGGAATCGGCGGCCCGTTCCCGAGCCGGACACCGGCGATATCACCGCCGAAGAGATTATCTTCCCAACGGTAAACATGATGATGACTGGCATGGCCCGGTGTGGCGATGGCGCGGATTTCAAACGGGGCCACCGGGACGATCGCCTTGTCTTCCAAAATTCTGACGCGGTTTTCCGGGACCGGTGCGATTCGGCCCCACAACCTCTGCATGTCGTCGCCGAAGATCCGGGCAGCGGATGCGATCAACTTGGCGGGATCAATGAGGTGCTGGGCCCCACGGGGATGGACGTAAATCGTCGCTCCAAGCTCGGCGAATCGCCAGGCCGCGCCGGCGTGATCAAAATGAATATGACTGAGGAAGACATGCCGGATGTCGTTAACCGAAGCACCAATCTGCCGAAGCGCAGTTACGATATTATCAAAGGTTGACTCCGGCCCGGTATCAAACAGCACGATGCCGTCGTTTGTTGTTTCCAGCGCGGTCGCGGCAATGATGCCCGGTCGGCCGAGCTGAATGGTATCGAGGATGTGAACTTTCAGAGAGACTGACAGTTGATGGAAGCTGGCTAGTTGGCAACTCGGTACGTCGTTGAAGCGTTGAAGCCCTTCGTCGTTGAAGCGAAACCGGGAAGTTCTAAGTGCAAGGCGATGTAAGCGGCGTTCGCCGCGGCGAACGTAGAAGCTACAAGAAAGGCGCTTGGCACAAGCACCTCTACAGCCCTCCTTCGTTGGATCTACGGCGCGGCAGCGGTGTCTTAGTCACCGCAGAATTCGAGATGCTTTTCGTGCGCGCTGCTGCACGTCTCCTGGCAGGCCGGCAAAATGCCGCCAGAATGATAAAGGGCGAAGTCGGGCCAGAGTGATCGGGCACGACCATCTAAAACGCTGACGACGGCCGCGTATCCGTTATTCGCCTCGCCAGGGCCAGTCTGTCTAATGGCGGACACGGCGAATACAGCAGCAGGGATGCGAGCGACATAGATGGGCAGACCCGCGAGGCCGAATGAGCGGCAGCGAATGAATCAATCCGTTCTGTGGCGGATAAGAAGAAAGAAGCGTCAGAAAGGCAGCTATTTCAAATCAATCAGCCGATCCAGCACGAGCTGATATGGCCGTGAATCGATCGCCAGAGGGCCGCTCAGTGGTTGATCCAAGCTAGCGATGACGAAGACGACCAGCCCGATGAACATGGCGAAGAAGGCTGTGAGCGTCACTTGCACCTTACGCTCGATCTGAAGCAAATAGGTGACGCTAATTGTTAATACCGCGCCAATCAGGACAACTGCCCACATGACCGGAGGCAGGCCGCCACCAATAGCGTGCAGGCGTTTGCGTCGAAGTTCAGTCATTTCGTTGAGCTGGTGCAGGGTTTCGGCATGGAGCAATTGTTGTCCGATAGTAGCGGGTTCGAACGCTGCTATTGTTTGTGCAAGTTTGTTTAGCCGGCGCGTCCCATCATCGGTATACTCCCCACGCATCTGAGCCGGCCACGCTTGATCGATGATGAACTCGGTGTAGCCGCGGATCTGCCCTTGTAAGTCGGTACGAATGAGTTCCGGGTAGCCGCTGACGTCGCGATACATGCTGGCGATGTTTGCTGCATCGGAAGAGACGATGTCGCTGACGCTGCTGTAATTACTCCAGACCCCGACGGCGATCAGGCCAACGGTGAGGCTGTAGAACACGGCGATGGCTTCAGCGAAGAAGACAATGTCGTTGTTCATGTCCTCCGTCAGGTGAAGCCGGCCGGCGGTAAGCCGTTTGAAAACCGGTAATCCGGCAACGGCGATGAGAACAAACCCGCCGATGATAATCACACCGCAGAGCCAGTCCGGGAGGTGCAGGAGCCGACTCATTCGCCAGTGGTCTCGCGGGAGAGAGGGTTGTGGTCGAAGGGCGGGTCGAGGTAAACGAAATCGACGCTTTCGGTCGGGAACTCGTCGCGATGCCGCAACCAGGAGAGATTATCGCCAAAATATAACCTGTTCGCCACGGAGAATAGTTAGAGATGTTTGATTCGCGATTCTCATCGCTCACCTTCCAGGCTTTGTCTATCTCGCACCGCGCCGGAAAGGAAGCAGGTGAATCTTGCGGTGCGAACGAAAAATTTCGCACAGAAAATCAGTTTGTTCTCGAAACTCCCAAGAACAACAGGAAGCGCAGGTCTTGGGGGAAACAACTAATTGCTCGCTCGCCCCCTTACCTCCTTCTTAATTTTTACTTCTTACGTTGAAGTCCGGTGAAGTCCGGTTCGGGAGCCAAACGTTTTGGGAGATGCGAAGTACAGGGGAAGGGAGAGATAATGAGAATACTGACATTAACAGTAATATTGGGGTTACCGCTCATGGCGTTAGGCCAGACAACGGAGCCGCAAAAGTCGCCGGAGCAGACGAACGAAACACAGACGACAGCGCCGGCGAAAGAGAAAAAGATGCGTCCCGCGCAACAGTCAACCAAACCGCAGACAAAATCTGAGACGGACACAAACGTACGAGGACAAACGAATGTTCAGGGTCGCGCTCAAGACGTGAACAGGAGTGAAACTGGAGCGCGTTCGAGCACGAGCCAGACAACGACGGTGAACAAGCAAGAGTTCAGGTCCCGTCACAGTGAAGTATTCAGTCTTGGGCGGCATCCGAAGGAGTTCTTCGTCCAACGATTTGGGGCGAACCATTTCCGGTTGATCGGGAACACGTATTTCGTCTTCGTGGACAGCTGCTGGGTGGCGGTTGACGTGGACGGCTTTGTATACACGGAAAGGCTGATCTGTCCGGGCGATCCGGAGTTTATTGTAGTTGACTAACGCATTCTTTGCGCGACACAAAAGCGCTCCGCTGGAACTGCGGGGCGCTTTTTTTTGGCGTCGCCGGGAATCGTTTTCCGTGACGAATTTGTTTGCCTAATCGGCGGAATGCGGATTGCGGATTGGAAAAGAGGAAAACTAATCAGGAAACCAGCAAAACAAAAATAGGCAGAAGTCAGAGATCAGGCGACAGCTATCGATTCTTAATTGGCCCCAGCGGAGGAGACGGTGAAGGTTAATGGACAACATTTCCGGACGATCTGGCTGCACCCGACTAACTCGCGGGTGGTGCAGTTGATCGATCAGAGGTTTCTGCCGCACCGGTTCGTCGTCGAGGAAGTAAGCACGGTCGAGCAAATGGCAGACGCCATCCGCCAAATGCATGTGCGCGGCGCGGGCCTGATCGGAGCGAGCGCCGGCTACGGGATGTACCTGGCGGCAATCGAGGCGGCGAAAACCAATTCGTTTGATCAACACCTGGCCAGTACCGCGGCGCGACTTAAAGCTACCCGGCCAACCGCGGTCAATCTGGCATGGGCGATCGAGCGGCAACTGACTGGAATGGCCAAAGCCAAAACTGCTCGGGAAAAGATTGAATTGGCTTTGCGCACGGCCAGAGAGATTGCCACAGAAGACGAAGAGAATTGCCGGATGATCGGCCAGCACGGCGTGAATCTCATCGAGGAGATTGCGCGCGTGAAAAATGGGAAGCCGGTCAATATCCTAACCCATTGTAACGCGGGCTGGCTTGCGTTTGTGGATTACGGATCGGCCCTTGCGCCGGTCTACGCGGCGCATGATCGCGGTTTGCCGGTCCATGTCTGGGTCGATGAGACCCGGCCGCGAAGTCAGGGCTCCAAACTCACCGCTTGGGAGCTCGGTCAACATGGTGTCCCGCATACGATCATCGCCGATGGTGCCGGCGGGCATTTGATGCAGCGAGGTGCCGTCGATCTGGTAATGGTCGGATCGGATCGAACGACGCGTGCCGGGGACGTGGCCAACAAAATCGGGACCTACCTGAAAGCGCTGGCGGCAAAGGACAACAAGATTCCTTTCTATGTGGCCCTGCCTTCATCCTCCTTCGACTGGGCGATCCGTGACGGCTCCGAAATTCCGATCGAGGAACGCGGCGCCGAAGAGCTCAAGCGCGCGGATGGCTGGCGAAATGGTCGGATGTGGGAAGTGAGTGTGGCACCGGAAAGCAGCCCGGCGGTAAACTATGGATTTGATGTGACGCCGCGACGCTTGGTGACCGGGCTGATTACTGAGCGGGGCGTTTGCAAAGCGGACGAGAAAAGCATCCTCGAGCTTTTTATCGAGCACGCGTCGTGAGCGAAACCGGTTCGATAAAGTTCACATGCGACCGGGTGGTAGTGGAACTTTCACGGTTCGCCGGATTCGACGAACTGAATAAATATCGGCGCAAGCTTCTTCGCCTCGGAACCATCGGCATTGATACGAACGGCGTCGGTTTCGGAAATCTGAGTGTCAGGAACGGCGCGACTTCGCGTTTTTACATCACGGGCTCGGGAACCGGAAAGCTTCTGGAGCTAACGCCGGCGGATTGCGCGAGGGTAGTTGCCTACGATTTGGCAAGGAACTGGGTCCAATGCGAAGGACTCACAGTTGCGTCATCCGAATCCCTGACTCATGCGGTTGTTTACGAATCGGATTCGACCGCTGGCGCGGCGATTCATTGTCATGACATGAAGCTGTGGACGGCGCTCCTGCGCAAAGTTCCGACCACGCCGGAGAAGGTCGAGTATGGGACACCCGAAATGGCTTATGCGGTACGGGGTCTTTTCCACAACACAGATGTGCTGAAGAAAAAGATATTTCTGATGGCGGGGCATGAGGGAGGTGTGGTGGCGTTCGGAAGAGATCTGCGATCCGCTTTTGCGCAGCTGACTAAAAGTAAGAAGTAAGAAAGGGGTCGCGTAAAAGCTTCGCTCACGCGACTGAAGGAAGATGAGGTCAGAAATCGGAAGTCAAAGCAGTCTCGCGCGTTTCCGCAATTCCTGATTAGCTAAACGGCACATGACTGAACGCCAGACCCCCCGGCCGACAAGACTACGGACAACAGGACTACGGATTACGTGACATCGGACGACAGGAGAACAAAAATTGAAGCGTTGAAAACGCTAACCTGTTAAAACGGCGCGATGACTGAACGGGAAGAGGAGATCGCATCGACGATGCCGGCGGATTTGGATGCGTTGCCGCGGCTGCGCGGGTTCAGGTTGCGCGGGATGGAGATGACGCGCCTGGAGACGTTTATCGACGCGGCGTTCGCCTTCGCGATCTCGATGCTGGTGATCGCCGCCCAGCAGATCCCCGATAATATCCAGGCGCTCCTGGCCGCATTCAAAAATGTGCCGACTTTTATCTGTAGCATCGCGGTGTTGGGAATTTATTGGCGGGGCCATTGGTTGTGGAGCCGGCGTTACGGCCTCGAAGATGGCGTCTCGATTCTGATTAGCTGGACGCTGATTGTTACGATCCTGATCTTTATCTACCCGCTGAAGGCAATTTTCGGGGCGATGTGGTACCTTCTGAGTAATGGCCAGGTGGGCCAGCCTTTCTCGCTGCAGACGACCGAAGCGCAGGCCAGAACTATCTTCGCGATCTACGCGCTCGGGTTAATTGCCATTTCCGCCGAAATTCTGCTCCTGAATCTTCGTGCCTGGCAATTGCGTGAGCCCTTGCGATTGAATGCGCGGGAACAATTGATGACGCGTGGCGAGCTGACGGGTTGGAGCATCCCGGTGAGCGTAGGGATCGTATCGCTGGTATTTTCGTTTACCTTACCGATAGAACAAATCGCGTGGTGCGGCTGGGTTTATTTTTTGATGGCAATCCTGGTGCGGGTGCACAGGTTCTTGCACAGGCGCCGGCTGGCAGCGGTGAGCGCCGAAGGCGCGAGAGGCTCAAGCTGATCCGCAGGGCGTGGCGGCGGCGCTGCGCTTCGCAAAGCTGAGCGCAGGAAAACGGGACGACGGAGCACAGACGACGGGGTTCCGGGACCGTAGGTCCTAAACTCGACTGGTTAAACCAGTCGAGTTTCAATCTCACAGCTGATCGAGTTTATCGCGCGTCGGTTATCCCTCTGCGGGATCCTTTAGCGCGCCGATCAATCCGAGCGTGGCTATTTACGACCCGGTCATTCCCGCGTCTCTCTTCAGGATTGAACGCGTTGCCGGCGATGCGCTGGGAGTTTTGGACGCGGAAAGCGCGCGCTTGTTTGAACGATGCCGCGCAAATTGGAAAAGAGCGGGTGATCTCGATTCGCGCGATAGAAACGGTGATATCCATTAGACCAACTCTTGACCAAGCCAATCATTGTCAAAGTGGCCAGCTCTTCCTGAACGGTGCGTAGTGCCAGTCCACTCATCAGCATCAGTTCGCGAACGTAGCGCTGTGCCTTCGGGTTGGAGAAGAGCAGGCGCAAAATTTCAGCCCGAGCTTTCGGAAATAGCAAATCAAGCACTTCAAAGCGCGTTTTCACTTTGTCATTAACGGCATTTTCAACGCCGGGTTCTAACTCGACTGGTTAAACCAGTCGAGTTTTAATCTCACCGTTTATTGAGCCTGAAATGCTGACGGCGCAAAGCGGCGCGTTATCGGTTCCCAGTCATCCGCTAAAGGGTAGCGGCTATTTCAGCGATTCGTATACACGACCGTGGGCCGGTGAAGATAGTCAAGCGGTTTGCGGTTTTTTTGCTTGTCCGGCGTGGTAAAAAAGCGCACATTCGTGGTATGACAACTACGACGCGACCCGGTGGGTTGTGTGGTTGGTCGATTTGGTGCGCGAGCGCCGCGATCTCTCTCGCGTTTTGCGCATCGGCGTTTGCCGGAGCAAACAGCGGCGTATCACCGCAAAAAAAAGTGCAATCGGCGCAGAAATCCACGCGGAAAGTGTGCTTCGCCCACTGGGGTAGTTCTGCCATTCCGGAGCCGTGCGATAGGATCTTCGCTCCGGTACCGACGACCGCTTCCCCACTCGAAATAATCAGGCGCTGACATTAAGATAAGTTAAAAGTTTCGACGAACGATCGCGTAAAGGCTTCGCTCACGCGATGACATCTCAGTAGATGAAGGGCAACAAGCGCCAACAGGTGCGCTGTTGGTAGGCGCGATATTGGTTGCCAAATTCCTGTACGAGAAATTCTTCTTCGGCACGGATCCGCGCGACGATGGGCACACACATCGCCGCGGTTAAGAGCAGACCGATGATGCTGCGAAAGACAAGCGCCCAACCCGCCATCGCCAGTAATGCTCCGAGATAACTCGGATGCCGAACAAAACGGTAAAAGCCGTCGGTCTTGAGGCGGTGATCGGGTTGGAGCGCGACGAAGATGCTGAACCGGTGACCGAGCTCAAAGACGGTGGCGACACGCACGAATCCGCCGATAGCAGTGACGATCAGCCCCGTGTAACGAACAGTGTCGCCGTCGATCGACCAACGGTCGAGATGATCCAGATGCGGCGGCAGCCACGCGAACACGATCGCGATGATAATCACCGGAACGAAAATCCAGCGACTGGAGGGATCTTCCCGCCGGCCCATTCCGAGACCGCTGCTCCCGGAAAAGGCGTAAGCGATTGCGCCGGCCAATGCCAAAATGATTACCCCTATACGTGCCGGATGGGAAAAGAACGTTGTCCAATCGCCCCACCCCCAAATGACGAGCGCGAGAAGCGGCAGTGTGCCGCCGATCCCAAACGCGAGGTTCTTAATGATGTGATTCAAAATCAAGAAGGAGCGGAGAGAGAACGTGAATCGTGACTAGTGAATCGTGAATCGTAGAACCGATGAAGGGTTGAAGCGCCGTTCCAAATTTCAGGGATTAAAGCCAATTCGCGGCTTGGGCGGCGGAGCTGGCAGGGCCGGAGGATCGATAATGTCCATGACTCGTTGTAAAATTGTGACGATGACAGCCTCGTGAACATCGAGTCGCTTTTTTAGTTCTTTTTCCAGCGAGGCAAGTTTTTGAGCCAGGTCGCGCTTGTCCCCGAGCAAGGCACGCATTTTGAGAAACGCCCGAACCACGAATACGCTCATCTGGACGGCGCGCGGACTATTGAGCACATTCGCGGCCATAATTGCGCCGTGCTCAGTGAATGCATATGGAGGACGACGACGACCTCCATGCTCCAAACTTGAGGTGCCAATTTGGCACTTCAAGTTTTCCCATTCATGCGAAGAGATTTGAAACACAAAATCTTTTGGAAAGCGATCTGTGTTGCGTTTCACTGCGCGGTTCAATGACTTGGTCTCTACCCCATAAATCTTGGCGAGATCGGAATCGAGCATCACGCGCTGGCCGCGAATTTCGTAAATGAGCGTCTCCAGCTGCGGCCCCCGTCGCGCGATTGATTTCTTCGGCACGAAGGAATTAATGCTCAAAGGTTGCGATCGAAGGAAGCTTTAAGGTGCCAATTTTGCAGGCAGGACTACAAGACTACAGGACTCCGACGATAATTTTCACGCCACGTTTATCAAGGTCTCCGTAGTCAGTGGTCAATAGTCCGTTGTCTGTGATCAGTGGTCAAAGAACCTGGGAGCGAGGAGCGAGGGAATGTGATCGGTGACCAGTGAATAGAGATCAGAGGAGTGCTCCGAGCCGGACTGGCGTTGAAAGAGCGAAGCACCCGCCTTCACTACGCAACGGCGCGGCAGGCGAATGAAGGACTCCTGCTCATGCTCATAATCGTAATCGAGTCAGAGGACAGAGACTAGGCTACTCCTGTTCGTCTGCGGAAATGATGCTGCCGCCGCAATGAGGACACTCCCAGTCGCGCTGCTTGAAGTAGGCGCGCGAGTTAGTGATTTCTTCACCACAGTTTTGGCACGT
>Ga0209376_1005533_pt1 | contig 10471 bp, 8 predicted proteins | sample GraSoiAngelo_134_FD_185891 | JGI IMG/M metagenome (GOLD analysis project Ga0209376, IMG submission 185891) | Grasslands soil microbial communities from the Angelo Coastal Reserve, California, USA - 14_0929_05_30cm (SPAdes) (version 2) | ecosystem: Environmental > Terrestrial > Soil > Grasslands ... | reverse complement strand
GAGCCACGCCCCGAGCGCGCCCACGCCGGGCGACGTGATCAGCGTGACTTTGTCACGCCCGTGCCGCGCGAGGACGCCCATGACGATCCCGAGCAGCACTCCCGGATTGTCGTCCACGAGCTTCGAGGGGCCGCAACGCCGGGCCATCGCGGCCGCGTGGCTGAGGAGTCGCGCGACGTCGAGCCCCACGATCGCCGCCGGCACCGTGCCGAAGTTCGAGAGCGCGGAGTAGCGCCCGCCGATCGACGGCACGCCGTACGCGACGTGGCGAAATCGATCGGCGGCGGCGACCCGCTCCAGCTGCGAGCCCGGGTCCGTGATCGCCACGAAGTGATCGCCGGCCCGGTCGCCGATGTCGGCCCGCTTCACCAGGTCGAAGAAGTACTGCTTGAAGATGTTGGGCTCGAGCGTGCTGCCGGACTTGCTCGACACGATGAAGAGCGTCCGGGCCACGTCGAGCCGCTGCTCGAGCGCGCGAATCTGCGCGGGGTCGGTCGAGTCGAGCACGAGCAGCTCCGGATGACCGCTGATCCGGCCGAAGGTCGCTCGCAGCACGTCGGGGCAAAGGCTCGAGCCGCCCATGCCGAGCACGACCGCTTGCCCGAAGCCGGCGCTGCGGATTTCCTCGGCCATCCGCCGAAGCCCGTCGATGCCCGCCAGCTGGTGGTCGACCACGTCCAGCCAGCCCATCCAGGACGCCTCGCCGGTGCCAGTCCACAGCGTGGGGTCGCGAGCCCAGAGGCGCGCCGTCTTGCCGGTGCGCGTCCAGTCGGTGGCCGCCGCGTCGAAGGCGGCCTCGAGCTCGGCGGGGAGCCGGACGAAGGTCGAGTCGTCGCTCACGGGCGCCGGCGCCGGTCGAGCTCGCGAACGGTCACACCGTCGGCCACCAGCACGGTGTCGGCGATGCCCAGGAACAGTCCCGTGTCGACGACGCCGGCGATCGTCAGGATTGTCCGCTCGAGCGCGTGAGGATCCTCGATAGGACCGGTGGCGCAATCGACGATCACGTTCCAGTTGTCGGTCACGAACGGGCGGTCCTCCTCGGTCCTCAGCACGGGCTTCAGCCCGAGGGCCTCGAGCCGCCGGCGGCACAGCGGCAGCGCGAAGGGGAGCACCTCGACCGGCAGCCGCCCGTGGCTGCCGAGCACCTCCACGAGCTTGTCCCGCGTGACGAGGATCACCAGCCGCGCCGAGGCCGCCGCCACGATCCGCTCACGCACGAGCGCGCCGCCGTAGCCCTTTATGAGATTCAGCTCCGGGTCGACTTCGTCGGCGCCGTCGACGGTCAGGTCGAGGTCGGCCTCCAGGCCGACCAGCGGAATCCCGAGTTCACGGGCCAGACGCTCCGTCTCCTCCGAGGTCGGGACTCCCTTGACCCGGCACCCATCGCGCACGCGCCCGGCCAGCGCGTGGAGGAACGCGGTCGCCGCTCGGCCTGTGCCCAGGCCGACAACGGTCCCGTCCCGGACCAGGCCCAGGGCCCGCATCGCCAGCGCCTCGAGGGGATCGTCTGTCGCCGCCATTGTCGGTCGCCGGATGCAACGTTGACGTTACGCTCCGGCGCGCCTCAAGGATACCGCGGACGGCTGGCGGACAGCTCGTGCCGGGCCCGGAGTGTCTCGCCGACGCTCCACGTGTAGTCGGGGGCCTGGCCGCCATCGCGGAGCCGGTTCGGAAGCATGCCCCGGTCCACGAACCGCGCGAACGTCTTCAGAATCCGCCGGGCGATTTCCCCTCGGCCGGTGGCGAGGGTGAGCCCCGGCAGAGCGATCATCGTGTCGCGACCCCAGTCGCCGAACCAGTGATAGCCGGCGATCACCGTCACGCCGTCCGCGTCGGCGGCGAGCGGACGGCGGACCAGGAACTGGTCGGCGGCCAGCACGAGGCGGCCGATCCAGATGGGCGCGCCCTCCGCCGAGGGCTGGGCGCGCCGCCACGTGTCGAGGACCTCCGCGTCGTGCTGCGTGCGACGGCTCCACGCCGCATCGCCGTCGAGCGACGGTTCGGCCTCCGCCGACAACACGAGCGTCAATGCCTCGCCGAGCTCGAGCGAGGCGCGGAACGTCGCGACGTGGAGGTGATCCTCGACGGCCTCGAGGCCTCGCGCGCGCTCGACCGCAAGATCGAAGTTGCGATACCAGGAATGCGCGGTCGTGGCGTCTCCATGGTCGGCGAGCAGCAGCAGGGGTCGGGCGCCGTCGAACGCGATCACGCGGACGCCGCGCGCGACCGGCGTCACGTCCATCCGCCATCCGTCGCCGCGCGTTGCCCCGTGGGAGTCACGATAGTTGACGAGGACCTTCAGCTGGAGGACAAGGGCCGTTCGCGCGCGCAGGACGCGGTAGCGGACGTATGTCGTGTTCGCGCCCTGCTCCATCCAGATTCGCTTCTCGACGCGCCCGTCGGCGACCGCGGCGGTCCACACCGGCGTGGTCCCGTCCAGTGCGAAGCGCTCGATCTCGCGATATCCGCACGGAGCGATGGTGCCGTCGGCCCAGCGGTTCGTCGAGAGCCGACGCTCGAGACCGTCGTACGCCACGGTCTCGTCGACGGTGGCGACGAGGAGCGTGCGCCCGAGGGGAGGCTCGAGTGCCGCCACCAGGAGGCCATGATAGCGGCGGCCGAGGAGCCCGGCGACGGTGCCTGACGCGAATCCACCGACGCCGTTGGTGCACAGCCATTCCCGGCGCTCGGCGGCTGCGAGATCACCGCAGATTTCCCGCCCGAAGCCTACTATGCTCATTCCAGAGCCTCGCGTCATCGTACCCGTCGCGTCGCGGGCGGGCTGCGCGGAGTCCCGGTTGTTTAGATCCACCCGATTGCCCGGGGGATTCACGAATCCCGCGAGGCCGGCTTTCCATCTGAAACGATGGAGGTGATGACCGTGCTGACAGCAATCCTTCCGCTGATCTTGCTCGTCGCCCTGGTCGCGCTTCCGCTGGCCTGGCGAATCCGCGCCGACCGGCGGCGCGACCGGGCTGATCTTCTGAGCGCCGACATCCGGAGCGCGATCAACCGGCGGCTCCGCGGAGAGTCTTTGCTCTCCGTCGAGGTTACTCCCGAGACGCTCTGGCAACCGGGACGTGTCGTTCTTCGGACGCCCGCGGGCTACGAAACGCTCGCCGAGACGGTGTGGCGAGATGTCGTCGACCGTCTGCCCGTCGGCTACGACCTGGTGGTGAGGCCGGGGCATGCTGCGGAGCCGGCGCCGCTGCGGCGAGCCGCGTGACACAGCCGAGCTCACCCGCGTCGATGTGAGTGCGCGGCACGGGGACCGCACGCCGGTTCCCCGTGCCGCGCGGGCCGACCCCGTGAGCGACCCATCCGAGCGGCTCCGCGCACGTTGAGGTAGCGCGGCGCCCCTCGTCTGCCGTAGATTCGTGCCATGTCGGCGCCGGCACGAGCCTCGTAGCGGTCTGACGGTTCAATCGAGGCGGCATCTCATTCCTCCCCCCGCTCGGAAGCAGTTTCGATTCGACGAACGCGGCGCACGCTTCCTCCTCTACCCGCAGCCCATGGCGGTCCGCGGCTTCGAGATGCCGCGGCTCGCTCGCATCAGCGGAGCGCTCGGGCCCGGGCCGAGCGACCGCCGCATGTACGTCGTCGACGCGCTCGGTAAGGATCCCTACCGGGACCCGGAGACGGCGGACTACATCTGGTACCCGCCGTACCCGCTGACGAAGCCGCACCACGGTCCCCTCCAGCCGGACGCGAACGGGCAGTTCGACCACCTCGAGCCGGGCACGCGCGAGTTCTCGGCGGCCGCGGCCTTCGCCGCGGTCCACTGCGCGTTCGCGGTGTGGGAGCACTACATCGGCCGCCGGCTCCCCCTCGTCACGCGCCGCGGACAGCGGCGCCTCGAGATCGTTCCTCGTGTCACCAAGATCGGCGACGGCGCGTGGTCGGGCGAGGGGTTCGTCGAGTTCGGCTTCGCGAACAACAACCAGCGCCAGCCGTACTGCGAGAACATCGACGCCGTCGCCCACGAGTGCGGCCACATCATCCTCAAGCGCTTGATCGGGCCGGCGCCGAAGGGCCGGTACCAGTTCGAGCGGAAATCCCACGACGAGGCCGGCGCGGACATCGTGTCGCTGGTCTGCATCCTCCACTTTGACTCGGTGGTGAACGCCGTGCTGGCCCAGACGCGCGGCAAGCTCTACTCAATCAACATCCTGTCGCAGATCGGCGAGTACCGGCGTGGCCACAGCGGCCGGCGGACCACTCGAAAGCTGTTCCACGACAAGACGATGGCGGCCGTCGCGCGTGCCCGCGGCCACGACAAGTACGTGTTCGCCCAGCCCTTCCTCGGCGCCGCGTTCGACATCCTCGTCGAGATGTACGAGGACCATCTGGTCCAGCGCGGGCTCATCGACACGGACCTGGCGCGGCGCTCGACCCACGCGAGCGCGAAGGCGCATCCCCGCATTCGTCGGGAGTTCGCCGCCCGGTTCAAGCTCAACCCCGACGGCTTCGCCGACTCGCTGCGCGACGCCACCCGCGACTTCGCGTACATGCTGGCGCTCGCCTGGCGGAAATCGCGAAGCACCGGAGTGACGTTCTCGCGGGTGGCGTCGAACATCGCCGCGGCCGACGCGCGGCTCAACCGTGGCCGCTACGGCGCCATCATCCGCCGCGCCTTCGGGAAGCGAAGGATCGCGGTGCGGGTCGGCCGATCGTGAAGGCGCGACTGCTCATTACCGGCGCGGGGACGGCCGCGACGAGCAACCTGATCCGCAGTCTCCGGGCCGGCGCCGACTCGCTCTTCATCGTCGGCGCCCACGGTGACCGCTTCTTTCTCCGTAAGTCGTCCGCCGACGCCAACTACCTGCTGCCCGACCTGACTCATCCGCGCTTCTTCCCTGCCCTGCGTCGGGTGCTGGCGAAGGAGAGGATCGACCTGCTGATCCCGACCACCGACGCGGAAGTCCGCGCGCTGGTACGCCCGGGGCGGCGGTTGCCGTGCCGGCTGTTCCTGCCGCGCAAGGCCGTCGTCGACTTGTGCCAGGACAAGTACCGGCTCAACGTCCGACTGCGCTCGCGCGGCGTGCCGGCGCCCGCGACGTATCCGGTGAGTGGGCTCGGCGCGATCGACAAGATCTTCCGGCGGCTGGCGGATCACGAGCGCGTCTGGTGCCGGATCCGGGTCGGCAGCGGCTCGATGGGCGCTATTCCGGTCAAGCGCGCGGAGCAGGCCCGGAGCTGGATCGCCTACTGGGACGAGATGCGGGGCGTTCCCGCCACGTCGTTCACGCTCTCCGAGTTCCTGCCCGGCCGGGACTTCTCGTGCCAGGCCCTCTGGAAGGCGGGCGAGCTCATCCTCACCAAGACGTGCGAGCGCCTCTCCTACTTCGGCGGCGGGTCGCAGCCCAGCGGGATCTCGTCGGTCTCGCAGCTGGCCAAGACCGTCCGCGAGCCGCGAGTCATCGAGGTGTGCGCCGCGGCCATCCGCGCCCTCGACCGCCGAGCGTCCGGCACGTTCAACTTCGACCTGCGCGAGAACGCGCGCGGCGTGCCCTGCATCACCGAGATCAACGTCGGGCGCTTCGCGTCGGGCACGAACGTCTTCGACCTCACCGGCCAGCACAACCTGGCGGCGACGTTCGTGCGCGTCGCGCTCGGCCGGCGGGTGGATCTGCACGAGGAATACGACGCGGCCGAGGGCTACTACGCGGTCCGAGACCTCGATACCCTCACCGGAGTCTTCCGAACCGACGAGTTGTTCGATAGGATTGTGGACGCGCGCGAATAGATGCGGGGATCCCCCGGCTCACCACCACACAGGGAGGAACGTCATGCCCTTCAAGTCACCGGTGAAGAAAGGTCAGAAGCGCCGCTTCGTCCTGAAGTTCAAGACGGCGCTGACGCCCGCGCAGCTCAGAGGCTTCAAGAAGAGCGTGCGGGCGCTGGCCAAGAAGTTCAAGGCGTCCGTCACCAAGTAGTCGATCCGCGTGGCGAAGCGAAAGCGGCCCGAGCGCGCCGAGCGCGTCGAGATCGTCGGCGAGCTCGATTCCCACGACGCCGAGGCGCTCCAACTCGAGCTCCGGCGGCTGGCGAAGCGCTACGGCGCGGCGATCGACGAGCTGAGCATCGAGACGTCGACGCTGGAGCAGGACGACCGTTCAGCGTAACGCGGTGAGCGCCGTCTCGGCCTGGGCGAGCCAGAAGCGCATACCGAGCTCGCGGAACAGGCCGGCGGCGGCGCTCAGATGCTCCGCGGCCTTCGCGCCGTCACCGACCTTCTGCTGCCACCGGCCGAGCCCCAACCGGGCAAGCCCGACGAGCGGGCGCATCTCGAGCTCGGTCCCCAGGGTCAGCGCGTGGCTGAACGACGCCTCGACGGACCCGCCAGCCTGATCGTCGCCGCGCAGCGCGATCTCGCCCAGCAACCGCCACGCCCAGGCCTCACGGCCGCGCTCCTTGTGCTCGCGCGCGATGTCGAGGGCGCGCTGGGCCGTCTCGGCCGCCTGACGACTGCGATCGGACAGCAAGGACGTTTCCGCGAGGCACATCAGCACCATCGACTGACCGCCGACCCAGGACATGGCCAGCGCCCGCTCAGCCGCTTCCTCCAGCAGAGGAATCGCCTCGGCGCCGCGGCCCGTCAGCGACAGCGCGATGCCCAGCGCGGAGGTCACCGGCGGCATCCAGAGCGACAGATGCCAGCTGCGGCAGAGGTCGAGCGCGCGAGTCAGCGTCGGAATCGCGGCCTCGAAGTCGCCCATCCTTACCTGAAGACTGCCGATGCCGGCGTACGCGGTGACGAGCGTATAGGGATGGTCGACGGCCTCGGCGATGCGGATGCCTTCGAGCCCGCGGCGAGTGCCCTCGGCGAATTCCCCCAGCTCGGCCAGGCACCAGACCAGCGCCGTCCGCGAGTGAACCGACGGCAGCTGGGGGAAACCGAGGGACTGGCGCTCCAGCTCGCCGCCGAGCGACGCGATGTTCCAGTCCAGGAGCGCCGCGGCGCGGCGGTAGCTGCCCAGCACGTAGTAGGTCTGCGCCAGGTAGGTGTTCGCTCTGAGCCGCGTGCTGAACTCGCCGTGCGTCTCGGTGAGCGCCAACGCCTGGCGGCCGTACTCGATCGCCCGATCAGGATCGCCCATCAGCCGGAAGTAGTCCGTCATGAATGCCGACACCTGGCCCAGGCGGCGCTGGTCGTCCAGGGCTCGCGCCAGCTGTTCCGCCTCCCGGAGGAATTCCAGGATGCGCGGGAACTCGCCGAGCGGCTGGAAGGCGTTGCGCAGGTCGAATCTCAAGTCGATGGCGTGCTCGGTCCGCTCCCGGCTCTCGGGCAGACGCGCGAGGGCGTCGAGGGCCTGCTCGTAGTACGAGACCGCCTCCCGGTGCGCGCTCCGGCTGTACGCCTTCACGCCGGCCTGCCGGAGGTATCCGTGGGCCTTCGGCCACACGGCGCCCTCGAACGCGTGGTGGGCGAGCCCTTCCACATGCTCGGCGAGCCGCTCGGGATACGCGCGCTCGAGCGCCTCTACGACCTGCGCGTGTAGCTCACGCCGCGGCTCGGTGAGGAGGCGCCCGTACGCGACTTCGTGGGTGAGCGTGTGCTTGAACGTGTATTCGGTGTCCGGGCCCGCGCTCGTCTCGTAGAGGAACTCGGCGCCCTTGAGCCGGTCGAACGCCCGGCGGAGCCCGTCGTCCGGCGCCTTCGTGACCAGGCGCACGATCGAGAACGGAACGTCCTTACCGACGACCGCGGCGACTTCGAGGAGCCGCCGGTCTTCCTCGGCGAGGCGATCGATGCGACCCAGCAGCACCTCCTGGACCGTGTCGGGCACCGCGAGCGAGGGTGATCGCCCGACCTGCTCGCGGACGGTCCGGGCCAGCTCCTCCAGGAAGAACGGATTGCCCTCGGCCTTGGAGACGATGAGGTCCACGAGGCCGTTCGAGAATCGTTCCGAAACGCGGGTGAAATCGAGGACCGACCGCAACACCCGCTGGCTGTCGTCGGGCGCCAGCGGCTGCAGAGCCACCTGGGTCACGTAGGACCGCTCGATCCACGGCGGCCGGTATCCCGAGCGATAGGTCGAGATGAGCAGGACGCGCGCGCCGGCGACGATCTCCGCGAGCGAGGCGAAGTATTCCTCCGAGGTGCGGTCGATCCAGTGCAGGTCTTCGACCACGACGACCAGCGGGCGCTGGCGACTCCGCTTGAGCGCGAGCTGGCGCAGCGTCTCGAAGACGCGCACCTTGGTCGCATCCGCTTCGAGCCCCGACGGCGGCCCGTCCGGCTCGACGCCGAGCAGGTGCAGCAGGTATGGCGCGGTCTCGAGCAGATCCATGCCGGCCTCGAGCAGGCTCGAGCGCACCTTGTCGGCGACCGTCGCGGGCGAGTCGCCGTCCGTGATCACGCACATCGCCTTCAGCACGTCGAGGACCGGAAGGTACGGAATCGCCGCGCCGTAGGACCGACACTGCCCTTCCACGTACGTGACGGCGGCGCCCGCGATGCCGTCACGGAACTCGAACAGCAGGCGCGACTTGCCGATGCCGGCCTCGCCGCTGATTCCGACGATCTGGCCCTGGCCGCGAATCGCCGACTCGAGGCGCGACTGCAGCAGATCGATCTCGCGATGGCGGCCCACGAAGGCCGCGGCGCGGTCGCGGACTCCGCGCCCCACGGCCCGGCGGCCCACGAGCGCGAGCGCGCGGCCCTGTCCCGACGCGTCGGGAAGCTCGTGGAGCTCGAAGCCGCGCTCGAGGAACGGCGCCGCGGTCTCGCTGATCACGACGCCGTCGGGCTCGGCGCGGGCGATCAGCGCGTCGAGGATCGTCAGCGCCGCTTGCTTGCCCTCGACGTCGAGCTCGGCCGCGGCGGCGCCCTGCCCGACCAGAAACTGGCTCGTGTGGACCGCGACCCGGATCGCCGGCCCGGCGCCGGTCTCGTGCTTGGCGCGCTCGACGGCCTTCACGATCGCCATCGCGGCGTGCGCGGCGCGGCTCGGCGCGTCCTCGGTCGAATCGAGACCGAAGGCGGCGACGATGCCGGCGGGGCTCCGGCCCTCGATCCGTCCCTCGAAGCTCCGGATCTTGTCGAGGAGCACTTCGAGCGCGCGGCCCGTCTCGAGCAGCGCCTCGGGCGACGAGAGCGCGATCAGCGTCGCGCGCAACAGCGTGACCCGCCGTTGCTCCCAGCGAAGGGGCGTCGGCGACGACGCCGATGCCAGGGCGGGCCGCGGCGGCTCGAGGGGCGAGGGCTCGGCCGGCGGCGGTTCGGGGCGCGCTCGGCGCCGCTCGGGGCGGCGCGGCGGCGTCGATGTCGACGCCGCAGGGGTCTCCCCCTGGCGGAGTCCGTACTTCTCGATCCGCGCGCGCAGGGTGTTGCGCGAGATCCCGAGGAGCGCGGCCGTTCTCGAGATGTTCCAGCTCGTCTGCTGAAGGACGTCGACGACTCGATCGCGTACGGCGTCGTCGAGTGAGCTCGCCGACGCGGTGACGGCCGCCGACGCCGATGCGAGGTCCGGCAGACCGAGGGCGCCGGCGCGGACCTGGGACTCGGACGAGAGCAGCGCGACTCGCTCCATCAGGTTGCCGAGCTCGCGTACGTTGCCCGGCCACGCGTAGGCCAGGAGCGCCGCGCGCGCGTCGGCGGTGAGCGTCTTGGGCGGCATGCCGTAGTCGGCGCACGCCCGGCTCAGAAAGTGCTCGGCGAGCGTCAGGACGTCGCCCGCCCGCTGGCGCAGAGGCGGCAGCGTGAGGGAGAGCACGGCCAGGCGATGGTAGAGATCCTCGCGGAAGCGTCGGCGCTGGATCGCCGCTCGGAGATCCTCGTTGGTCGCCGTCAGGATCCACACGTCGACGTGCTCGTCGCGCGTCGCGCCCAGCCGGCGCACCGAGCGCTCCTCGAGCACCTTGAGCAGCTTCGCCTGGAGCGGCTCGGAGAGGAGACCCACCTCGTCGAGGAAGATCGTCCCGCGATTCGCGGCCTGGAACAGGCCGGGCTTGGCCCGTCGCGCGTCGGTGAAGGCGCCGCGCTCGAAGCCGAACATCTCCGCCTCGAGCAGGGTTTCCGGAATCGCCGCGCAGTTGACGTCGACGAAGGGACCGTCGGCGCGGGGCCCGGCCTTGTGGATCATCCGGGCCAGGAGGCCCTTCCCCGTCCCGGTCTCGCCCTCGATCAGCACGGGCGGAAGCCGACGCAGCTCGCCTTGCCGCTGCAGGAGCCGCACGACCCTCTCCCGGATCGCCTCGATACCCGAGCTGTCCCCGATGAGGTCGGCCAGGTGTTTCACCTCACGCATCTTACGGGCGGACAAGCGAGTGTTCAACTCTTGACCACCGCCGACTCTTCCACTGGTTACCGTGCGACGTAGCTAGCTGTTTTTGTTTGCGGGAGCGATGGTATCCGGCTTGCCTTCCGGTAATACCCGGAGGCGTAAATGAAAGCAGACCAGTCGCTCGGCGCGCACACCTCGCTGGTCCTCGCCATGGCCTCGGTGGCCACGCTGATGGTCGT
>Ga0209376_1005531_pt1 | contig 10480 bp, 8 predicted proteins | sample GraSoiAngelo_134_FD_185891 | JGI IMG/M metagenome (GOLD analysis project Ga0209376, IMG submission 185891) | Grasslands soil microbial communities from the Angelo Coastal Reserve, California, USA - 14_0929_05_30cm (SPAdes) (version 2) | ecosystem: Environmental > Terrestrial > Soil > Grasslands ... | reverse complement strand
TTTCCTGCCTCAGGCATTCGCCGATGAGCAATTCCGGGAGGGCCTTGATGCGTGACGGACCGGTCGCCGGATCCTTCGGGGGCGGCAAGGGCTCCGGCAGGTCCGCCTGGATGTTGTACCACTTCGTCGGTCGCTCATCGTCCGGGAGATGGACGACGAGCGTGTCGGCCTGAGACATCCGCCCTCCGAAAACCCGCCCGGACCGTAATGGCGCTCGGATGTATAGGGCTTGTCGCCCGAACGCGGCGTCCCTAGGCCTCGATGCCGTGTCGTTCGACGATTTCGACGCTTCCCGGAGGCATCGCTCGCGTGATTTCCTCGATTGGGACCCCGAAGACCGAGGCGAGTTTCTTGCTGATGGCATCGCGGTCCCCTTTGCCCGGCGCGATGGCGACATACCGCGCGGATCGGGACGCGACCGCGGTGACGGGCCCGCCCATGATCTTGCGGTGGCCTTCGACCTCGACCTCGCCGATCGCGATTCGGACGGGCAAATCGTGGATGTAGTTCCGCTTCCCGCGGATGACGAACGCGCCCCGCGGCAGGAACTCGCCGGACTCTGCCTGCTTCGACACCTGCTCCGGGAGGACCCAGTACGCGCTCCCACTCGCGAGTCCCGCGGACCACGCCTTGCTGTACGCGAGGGCGAATTCGCACGCCTCCCGCAGCGTGGCGTCGGAAGCTCGCGCGCCATCCTTGATCACTGTCGACGGGGCGCCGTGGATGTCCGCATGCGCGTAACGGTCGCCCTCTTTCAGGTGCTTCTTCACGAGTTGGTCGTTGGTGCGCGCGTCTCGACCGCCCAGGATCAGGAACCCCTCCGACGAGATCGTCCATCGGTAGGCCTCGAACCACATCGCCTTCGTCGACTTGATTCGCGGCCGTTTCGCGACCTTGACGGCCTTCGCCTGCGCGGCCTCCATTTCCGCAGTCGTCGCGGCGATTGCCTCCTCGACCCGTTGGGCTTTGGCCAACCCCTCCTTGCGGCGGTCGTAGAGGGCTTGGGCGTTCGCGGTCACGTCCTTCTCGTAGTCCAGGATGATGGCGTCGAAATCACCGATGGCGAGGGTAACCGTGTGTTCCTTCCGGTCGATCGCTTTGATCTGCGCGTGTTCGGGTGGGGCCCGGCCCTCGCGGATCGCCTTCAACAGCTCGTCGAAGACCTGGTAGTGCCCGTACAGGAAAACCGCCTGGGCTTCGAGGCGCATCGCCTCCTCCCGCAACGCATCCAAGGACTCTCGCTGTTGAGCGATGCGCCGTTCGAATTTCGCCGCGACGTTTTCCGCCGTCGCCGTTTCCGGCTCCGCGACCGTGAGGTAGTGGGAAAGCGCCCCATTGAAAATCGGGAACTCCCGCCTCTCCAGGTCGCGGTACTGGATGAGCTCGATCGGCGTGGCATCGATGGCGTGGCCCTCCCGGAAGACGACTGCAGGACGGCGTTCCTGATCGACCGCTACTGCGATGTTGTTCAGCGCGGTGTACAGTGCGTCCACTTGGGGATCGCTGATCTCTTTCACCTTCGTCTCTTTGTCGATGCTCGCTCGGAGACACAGTTCCTCCGCGTAGGTCCCGCCGAGATTCAGGATGCTGGCGAGGACGCGCACGACCTGGCCTTTCGCGGCGCGAAGCGTACGCGCGAACGCGTCGCGGTCGAGGCCGAGCGGATCGATTCCCGGACGGGGAAAAACGTAGGGCTCTCCGACCTGGACCGACCGGTCCTTGAACGTCTGCGGGAACATCGCCGCAACAGTTACGCCATCTCTCACAACGACGTTCCCCTTTCCGAACACCTCGAAGACCAGATCGACGGTGCCTCCGCCGTGCTCGAGGTGGAACACCGCAATGCGATCGAAGCCGCTCTGCTCGACACTTGTGATGCGCGCGTTGGCCAAGAGGCGCCGAAGGGTTTGCGCGAAGGGCGGCGGGGATTCCGGCTTGTTCTCGACTTCGTGCAGACAGAGCCAACGTCCGGCCTTGTAGAACAACTCTGCCTTCCCGCCTGCGGGCGCATTGATCCGAAGGATGACTTCGTCTTCCCTCTGGTACGCCTTGTCGATGTGACCGCCAACGAGATCCTGCCACTCCGCGACGAGGGCCCGTAAGTCGAAGGAGGAGAGGGAAGTCTTCATTCCTTTCGAAGCGAAGACCCGTGCTTTACTTAATGATTGGTCCGCGGCCCGATAATCCTAAGTAACTTCCATCCTTTGGTCCGCGTTGCTGCCGCAGTGGCTTAGGGGTAGAGCGGCGCCTTGGTAAGGCGCAGGTCGGGGGTTCAATTCCCCCCTGCGGCTCTCTTGCTGGCTGGGGCCCGTGAATTCACTCCACCTCGCCCCCGGGGACCTACGAGAGACAGCCGACGTAGGACCTCGCGGCGACAACGTGTGCGAGCTGCATCTGGCTTTCCTGCCCGGCCGGGGTGTTGTCGGAGTAGTGCTCGAGCCAGATCCAGTTGAGGTTCAGTGCCGGGTCTGTGCGCCACTGGAACCCGGGGAACGCGCTGCCATTGCCGGGATGGAAGCTGTCCCAGATCCAGCTTCCCCTGGGAAAGCCGGGGCCGAGATGGTTCTTCTTCGCGCCGTCGATCCAGAAGGCGAGCTCGCCGTTGGACGTGGTCACCGGGTCGTTCAGTTTCACCATCGTCTCGACGCACATCCATGTGTCGAGGGGTGCCCTCAGGCCAGCGTCCTGCAGGAAATCGTTTCCCCAGTAGTTGCCGTTGGGGTCGCCATGCATGTCCTTCCAGTAGACGTAGTTGTCGAGGCGCATCGTGGAGGTGACGGGTTCAGTGGCGACGATGAACCGATCGTCGCCCGCCGGCCTCGTCCCGGCCTGGGGATTCGGCCAATCCAGCGGAGGGTTCGCCCCGCCCATCCAGACGCCGTTATGGTGCGGGGTGAAGGGGGAGCGGTACTTCACATAGTAGCGGAGGTAGACGGTGTCGTCCTGGGCCCGCCCGTCCGCCGCGAGGTTCTTGTATAGGTGCGCGCCGGAACGCGCGCCGCCGACCGCGGTCATCAGGAGAGAACTCGACGCAGCGCTCCCAGGGGGGACGTCCGCGACGAAGGACAGGTCGCCCTGGTTCAGGACATCCTCGTACCGCGCGGCGAGCGAGGCGATCGTGCCCTCGTCGAACCTCTCGACGAAGAACACCTCGGGATCGGTTTCGATGCCGACGTCGCCAGGATATCTCGCGGCGATGCCGTCGGTCACCGTGGCCGGCTTCGGCATCCGGAGGAGCAGCACCGCTGCCGCACCGATCAAGAGGAGTCCAATCAATGACAGGACCGCGATTCTCGACGCCCTCATGGTCCCTCGAGGCCTCTCTCGGCATAGCCAGCCAGCATATCTTCCGATGCCCCCGAGAATCGCCGGCGATAGTCGCCGCAAAACGCTAAAGTACGACGCCTTGACGAACGACGAGTTGTCGCTGACCCCGTCTGCGACCCGCCCCCGAGCGCCTTCCCCTGCTTCTGGATCGCTTTCACGCGAATCGTGCGGGTCTCCTGGTGCTTCTCGGGTTCTTGTTTGAGGGCATCTGCCCTGAGCCAGTCTCTCGTAGGCCGGCGTCTTTGTCAGCCGCAGGCGGGGGTTCGATTCCCCCCTGCGGCTCTCACGTCTGGACGCTCTCCACGCTTGGTTGCGACCGCTACCCTCGTTGCGGCCTACAACTCCACGAGCCGCGCCAAGTTCTCGAGCGATTGGCCCCAGCCCAACATGGCTCCCTCGATGGGGATTGCCTTCGGCACTCCTTCCTGCGTGATCCTCACTTCCGTGCCACCGGGAACGTCCTTGAACGTGACGGTGACCTTCATCTCGCCCTGCATCTCCGGGTCGTCGCTTTCGAACTTGTCCGTGTAGCGCAATCGCTCGTAGGGCTTGATCTCGAGGAACTTGCCGCCGAAAAAGTGGGTGTCCTTCTTATCGAGGGACGAGAAGCTCATGCGGTACGTGCCCCGGACCTTGGGCTCGAACTTGTACACGTGCGCCGTGTACCCGTTCGGCGGGATCCACTTGGCGAACGCGTCGGGGTCGAGGAACGCGTTGAACACGCGTTCGCGCGGCGCCTTGAAGACGCGGATCAGTCGCACCGTCCCTGTCGTCGGCTTGGTCGTCGTCTTGGTCTTTGTCTTGGTCGCTGTCATGGTTGTTCCTCTTCCTTCTACTTTCTCGGCGATGTCGTTCAGCATGCCCTCCCAGAAGATCCGATACTGCACAATCCACGAGAACGCCGCGGAAAGCGGCGCGGCCTTGAGGGCGCATCGGCGCACGCGTCCCGTGTGCGTTTGCTCGAGGAGACCGACCTCCTCCAGCGCGCGAAGATGCTGGGAGATGGCCGGAAGGCTCACGTCGTGGGGTTCCGCCAACTCGCCCACCGTGCATTCGCCTTCGGCGAGGCGCTCAATAATGGCCCGCCGAATTGGGTGGGCGAGTGCGGCGAACACGTCGTCGAGGCGAATCCTCTGAACCTTAAGCATCAGCTTAACCGTCAGGTCTTGCGGATACTTAAGGATTCGCTTAATAATGCGAGGGACATGAGGGGCGACGGCGACGGGTCGATAGCGGTACCGTTTTTTTCGACCGGGCCGCTATCCGCGCTTGACTCCGCGAAAGGGCGAGCTGGAGGCGTAGAGGCTAAGGGCAACCTATCTTTACCGATTCTCGCATGAGGGTCATTACCGTCTCTACCTCGATAGGTGGAGTATGACGAACCGATGTTCGTGAGCAAGATCGTCAGTCGAGGAGGGGTACTGGAGTGAAAGCAGCCGTATACAAGAAGTACGGACCGCCGGAAGTGCTTCAGGTCAAAGAGATTGAGAAACCGACTGCCAAGGACAACCAAATCTTGGTTCGCGTCTTCGCGACCACCGTTACCTCCGGGGACGTCCGTTTAAGAAAGGCCGACCCATTCATCGTTCGGTTGTTCTTCGGTCTGCTTCGGCCCAGAAAACCTGTCCTCGGGTCGGACCTCGCCGGAGAGGTCGAAGCGGTCGGAAAGGAGGTGCGACGATTCAAACCGGGGGATCAGGTCTTCGGGCTCGGTGTGAAAACGTATGCCGAGTACACCTGTCTGAAAGAAGAGGGTCCACGGACCGTCAAGCCCCTCAACGTATCCTTTGAGGAAGCGGCGGCAATCCCGTGGGGAGCGGGATGCTCGTTGTACTTCCTTCGGCGCGGGGGCATCCGGGCGGGACAAAGGGTCCTGATCTATGGGGCCTCCGGATCGTTGGGTACCGCGGCGGTCCAGCTTGCCAAGCATTTCGGGGCCGAAGTCACCGGCGTGTGCAGCACCGCGAATCTGGACCTAGTGAAATCGCTGGGAGCCGACAAGGTCATTGACTACACGAAGGAAGACTTCACCAGCTCAGGCGCATACGATCTGATTTACCACACGGTTGGAAAGCTTCCATTTTCGCGGGGCGTGAAGCCGCTGAAGAGAGGAGGCGTCTATGTCAGCGCTCTCCTCCTGGCGCCAAGTCTTCGACGCTTGCGGGCAGGAGGCAGGAAGGTCATCGGCGGAATCGCGAAGATAAAGGTCGAGGACATGGTTTTCCTCAAAGAGCTCGTGGAAGCGGGAAAACTTCGAGCGATCATCGATAAGCGCTATCCCCTTGAGCAGATCGCCGAGGCCCATCGCTATGTCGAACGAGGACACAAAAAGGGGAATGTCGTCATCGTTGTGGGACATGAATGACGTCTCTCGCCAGCCGCCCGTGAAACGAGAAGAGCGAATCCTGAGAAGGGCTCCGAAAGGATCTGAAGACGGGAACAGGATCGTCGGCTGCCCACCGCCTTGGTAGGGGCGGTCGGGGGTCCAATTCTCCGCGGGCATTTCTCCCGACTGCTGGCGGCTTGGGTCATCCGAGAGGCGGACACATGTCCGGATGCTCGGAATTCCTCCGTGAGGTTTATGGTCGAAACGGATGGTATCGACGGCCGGAGGGACTTGGCCAGGACGATGCCGCGCCATTGCTCGTCTTCCCGGTCACTTGCTCGGGTCGCGGGCCTGATTCTGATTTTCGCATTGGGCACGCCGCTCCTTCTGTCCGTCAGTGCCGCGGGAGCCGCTCCTCGGACAGCCGATTTCTTCGAGTACAACTACAACACCTATGTGGACCAAGGAACGGACTACTACTTCGGCTACTCGGACAAGATGATCTCGCATGCCCGATACACCGTCCAATCGGTCTCCGGCGATCTGGCCACCGTTCGGGGTCTCGGATCTTGGACCTTCGACGGTTCCGACGGGACCCATCAATCGGGCGTCACGGACGTGACTCCGGTCATCTCCCTGTCCACCCGTCGCTACGTGTCCGGCATTGACGTGAACGCCAGCGCGAATGCGACCGTTTGGTTCTGGGTCTCGATGCCCCTCGCGCAGGGTCAGACACTCCGGATCCTCGACGACGTCTTCACGGTCATCTCAACCGATGCAACCGTGTGGAACGGAATCATCCCGCACCGCACGGTCCAGCTCCAGGCCTCCGGAACGTACACGCGCGACGACGCCTACGGCATTTTCGCCGCGACCTACACGGATCGCTATTACTTCGACCCGGACTCCGGATACGTGGTCGCGGAGTCGTACGAGGAACGCGACACGAACCCCTCCGCGTCCTTCCGGTTCCGGGCGGAGATCTCCCTGACGGCGAGCAGCTATTCGGTGCCGCTTGACCTGATTCCCTTCGCCCTCGTCGATCTCGGCGTCCCCGCCGCGGCCGTCCTCGCGGTCGCTGCCGCGATCCGGGTTCGGAGGGGTCCGGGCCGGCTCCGGATTGGGTCGAAAGACTTCCCGACCGACGTGCGCATTCGAAAGGCGAAGAGCCCGGCGGACCTCGTCGGTCTCACCTCGGATGGCTCGCCTTTCTTCGGCCCGTTCCTCCCGCTTTTGGCCGAGCGCTCATTCGCCGAGCACGACCCGGTGGTGCTGGCCCTGGCGGACCGGACGCTGGTCGGCTTGGCCCTCTTCGATCAGGAGTCCGCGATGGGCAGCCTGTTCGCCTCGGACGACGCGGTCGCGCGGGTGCTGATGAAACGGGTCAAGATGAAGAACTTCTTCGCCGATGCGACGATTCCGAGCGGTCTCTTGCGGGCCAAGGAGATCGACCGCTTCGCGATTCTCCAGCTGCGCAACCCGCAGCCGCGGGAGTACGACTCGACCTTGGTCCGACCGATGACCGCGGACGACCTGGGCGCCGTCGTCGCGATTGCACAAAACACGTATCGCGCGAGCGCCAGGCGGTTCATCGCGTCTTCGTTCCAGGGAGGCGATTTCGGCTACGTCGCAGTCGCGAACAATCGAGTCGTTGGATTCGGGTTCGCGACCGTCGTCGGCACGGTCGCGCGTCTTCACACCCTGACGGTCGACGCTCCATATCGCGCGCAGGGGATTGGGACCCAGATCATGAACGCCCGTCTCTCCGCACTTGCGGCGCTCGGCGTCGACCGCGTGATTCTGGAAATCTCCCGGAAGAACACCGCATCGATGCGGGTGGCGACCCGCGCGGGCTTCGCCCCCTTCGGGGAGACGGTCTACTATTCGCGAGACCCGGAGGCGGCTCCCGCGGCGCAGCAGAGGCAGACCTGATGGTCCGCGAGGCCGTCTGGGTCCCAAACGATGCCGTCCGCCTGGTGCGGCTGCAGCGAGATGTCGAGGCGTTCGGGGACCGTCGATTCGAACGATTCTGGTCCGCGGATGTCGCGGGCTGTTATGTTCCGGAGATTCTCTGGAAGCTCGCCGGACGCGCTCATGGGGTGGCGGTCGAAGGAGTGCGAGACGACAACCGATCCGCGCTGCTTCCGGATCGCCGATGGGTCATCGGGAATCGCGAGTTCGTCGCTGCGGTGAAAGGTTGCGGAGCCGCGACGGATGCGTACGAGAATGTGCCCCTCACCGGTTCCCGAGTGCGAGGCATCTGCCGGGACCGACGCTTCGTCGACGCGCTTGCCGGAGAGGACGGCGCCGCATCGGGTTTCATCACCGGAGAACGGTGGTTCGGGAACACCCCATACGGAGGGCAGGCTCCCGACAACGCCGCGATCGGGCTCCTGACGAGCCTCCGGGCGCAGGAGGGACAGATTGCCGGCTTTCCCGTGTGTCCGGTCGTTGCGCTCGTCCGCCTCCCGAACGAGTACGCTTCGATCGCCTCGCAGTTCTACTGGTATCGGCGCTACGTCGGAACCTATTGGCAGGAAATCCGACTGATGCCTTCGAACGTTCGGGTCTACTTCCACAGCCCCGTGACGTTTGGCGTGGACACGGCTCGCGTGTTCGAAATGTTCGGAATCGGATCCTTCGAAGCGGCGGAACGCTTCCTCGAGAACATGGCCCGGTCCTCGGTTGCGGCGCTCACCCTGTACGCGCGGAGCTTGCGGCACGATGACGGCCGCGGCGTCTACGCGGGCCTCGGGTACCACGACGTCTGGCTCGACAAGGACGCCGTGGTGGCCCCCGATGGCACGATGCATTTCGCGGACCTCGAGGGGATCGAGGAGATTCCCGTCCGCGACTCCGAGGCAGTCCGCGAGGAGATCGAACGTCAATTCCATCGAAACGTGTACGAGGCCTTCTACGCCCTGGAGGCGCTCGCGCTGGAAGTCGATCGGCGATGGCGCATCCTGCGCGAGGCTGCAGCGCGACGCAAGTGGATCCTCGAAACAATGGAGCGGGCCTGCGCGGCCGATCCCCACGTGGCGTTCGAGCGCCGAGGCGAGCGGCTCGTCCTAGAGGTCGAACCCGCGATCGATGCGGACGCGTGCGGCGTGGAGATCGAGCTGGCGTCGGAGGTGGGGAGGTAGTTGGACAGCGGGCGCGCTCGGGCTCTCTTGCAAGCGGTCCAGGACCGCCAATCGATCGACATGAGCCCCGACGAGAGACGCGTCTTCGTCGATCAAGGCATCCTGAGCCCGGTGGACGTGGCCACCCGAGACCGGTGGTTGAGCACGGTGGCGACCCTGCCGGCCCTCCGAGACCGGGTCCGCGAACTCTCCCGCCAGGCCCTGGCGACCCCCGGTCCCACCGCGCCTCCCGAACTCCAGCAGATGATTCGAGAGCTCGAGGAGATCGCGGGGCAGAAAACGAGCGTCGACTCCCTCGTCTGGAACGGCCCGACGCAGGAGTATGTCAAGCCGACGCTCCTCGGACGAAGCGTCCTCGAGGATCTCTCCACATGGCAGAAGCATCTCGAAGGACGGTCATTCGAGCAGTTCCAGCAAGATTTGTCCACGTACCGCGGAGGACTCTTCGACACGATCCAGCGCGCGGACCTCACGTATCGCGGTCTCGTGCTGACGGAACAAATGCGCGCGGACAACGACGTGACATTCGGAGATCCGTTCACGACGGTCGACCTGCGCTTCGCGTCGGTCGTCCTCGCGAAACGATCCTTGGACCCGACCCTGCTGGCGCAATCCTTCGAGTACTTCAACATGGCCGTGAACTGGGGCAGCTGGAACAAGGAGGACCGTTTGGTCGGGTCCACGGTGCTCGCCTCCCTTCCCGGGAATCTCCAGACGGTCCGCACGGATTTCGAGCGCCTCCGGATTGCGCTGGAGTCCCACGGAATTCTGCCGGAGGACCGGATCTTTGCCGCGGCGGCGATGGCGGATCTGGACCCGAGTTGGTGGGACCTCGTGTTCTCTCGAATCGACGAGATTCATCGTCGGCGACCGCCCCTCAACGCGATCCTGCTCTCCGCGCTCGCACGCTCCCCGTACTCCGTGGATGAGGCATTGGCGCGTTTCGATGCCGCCCTGGCCGGGATGGCGACCCGCGGGTACAAGGACGGCCTGGTCGTGGAGGCCGCGGCCTCGATTCTGGCCTCGGCTCCGATCGAGGCGAGGGCGATGGTCGACCGATTTGCCTTCGTGGCGTCCCACCTGGCCGGCGTCTTCGACCCTCCCCATGCCCCTTCGGCCATGCTCGCCGCAAGCCCGCTCGAGCCCGTCGAGGCGGTCGACGTGTTCCGGGACTGCATCAGCGCGGTCACCCGGAGAAACTTCTTCGAGCTCACATTGGAAATCGAGAACCTCGCCCTCGTGATGTGCTACGGGGTGGCGCCCCTCGGCCTTGGGTATCTCGCGGCAAACCTCCCGCCGGGCGCGATCCCGCCGATTCCCGCCCCGCTAGCGGCGGTCCCGCTCTACGGCCCGTCCTGGTACGCGTGGCACACGTACTGGGTCTACCGTCCCCTTGGCCGCTACATCGCGACCCATCCGGTCCATGTCCACACCATCGCGGCGTTCGGCTAGGTCGGTCCTCCGCCGACAGTCCAACAGCAGCCGAAAGGCGACCTGCATGCTTGCGCTCTCGCAAGGCGCAGGTCGGGGGTTCAATTCCGTCATGCGGCTCTCCACCTGCGCCCCAGATGCGCAGACGAACCATGCGCGGCCAGGATGGAGAACCGCAACTATCATGTGAACCTCCAGCGCTCTGCATTTCGGTATGCGAACCGCGGCTGCAGAATGCACCGGGACACGACGA
>Ga0209376_1005529_pt1 | contig 10483 bp, 10 predicted proteins | sample GraSoiAngelo_134_FD_185891 | JGI IMG/M metagenome (GOLD analysis project Ga0209376, IMG submission 185891) | Grasslands soil microbial communities from the Angelo Coastal Reserve, California, USA - 14_0929_05_30cm (SPAdes) (version 2) | ecosystem: Environmental > Terrestrial > Soil > Grasslands ... | reverse complement strand
GGACTCGACCGACGGGCTCACCCGCGGCCAGGAGGTGCGCGACACGGGCGACGGCATCCAGGTGCCGGTCGGCGAGGCGACCCTCGGCCGCATCATGAACGTGGTCGGCGAGCCGGTCGACGAGCGCGGGCCGATCGCGGCCGCGAAGCGCTATCCCATCCATCGCGAGACGCCGGCCTTCACCGACCAGGAGACGCAGGTGCAGGCCTTCGAGACCGGGATCAAGGTCGTCGACCTCCTCGCCCCCTACCAGCGGGGCGGGAAGATCGGGCTCTTCGGCGGCGCCGGCGTGGGGAAGACCGTGATCATCCTGGAGCTCATCAACAACGTCGCCAAGCAGCACGGCGGCGTGTCGGTGTTCGGCGGCGTCGGCGAGCGCACGCGCGAGGGCAACGACCTCTACATCGAGATGCAGGAGTCGAAGCTCTCCGACGGCAACCCGGTCATCTCGCGCGCCGCCCTGGTCTACGGCCAGATGAACGAGCCGCCCGGCGCGCGCGCCCGCGTCGGACTCTCGGCGCTCACCGTCGCCGAGTACTTCCGCGACGAGGAAGGGAAGGACGTCATCCTCTTCATCGACAACATCTTCCGCTTCGTGCAGGCGAACTCCGAGGTCTCGGCGCTCCTCGGCCGCATGCCCTCGGCCGTCGGCTACCAGCCGACCCTCGGCACCGACATCGGCGAGCTCCAGGAGCGGATCACCACCACCAAGAAGGGCTCCATCACCTCGGTGCAGGCGATCTACGTCCCCGCCGACGACCTGACCGACCCGGCGCCGGCGACCACCTTTGCGCACCTGGACGCGACCACGGTGCTCTCGCGGCAGATCGCCGAGCTCGGCATCTACCCCGCCGTCGACCCGCTCGACTCGACCTCGCGCATCCTGAGCCCGGCGGTGGTCGGGGAGGAGCACTATCGCGTGGCCCGACAGGTCCAGGCGATCCTCCAGCGCTACAAGGACCTGCAGGACATCATCGCCATCCTCGGCATGGACGAGCTCTCCGAGGACGACAAGCTCGCCGTCGCCCGGGCGCGCAAGATCCAGAAATTCCTCTCCCAACCCTTCCACGTCGCGGAGCAGTTCACCGGCTACAAGGGTGTCTACGTGCCGCTGCCCGAGACCATCCGCGGCTTCCGCGAGATCGTCGAGGGGAAGCACGACGACCTCCCCGAGCAGGCCTTCTACATGGTGGGCACGATCGACGACGCGCTCGAGAAGGCCCGCAAGATGGCAGCCTGAATGGCGGATCGCTTCCGCCTGCGCGTCTACACGCCCGAGCGCGAGCTCGTGGACGCCGACGTGCGCGAGGTCACGGCCGAGGGTGCCCTGGGGCAGATCGGCGTCCTCCCCGACCACGCCGCGCTGGTGACCGCGCTCGAGCCGGGCGAGCTCGCGTATCGCGCCGACGCGGGGATGGCGCGCCTGCGCCTCGGAGGCGGCTTCGCCGAGGTGCGCGACAACGTCTTGACCGTGCTGGCCGACTCGGGCGAGCCGGCGACCTAGGTAGGCGTTCGACATCGAACGATGGGCAAGCTCGACGGCAAGACGGCGCTCGTGACCGGCGGCGGCCGGGGCATCGGGCGCGGCATCGTCGTCGAGTTCGCGCGCGAGGGTGCGGACGTGGCGATCAACTATCGCCGCGACCGCGAGGCCGCGGAGGCGACGGCGGCCGAGGTACGGGCGCTCGGGCGGCGCACGGTCGTGCTCCAGGCCGACGTCGGCGAGCGCGAGGGGGTCGAGGCGATGGTGGCCCAGGCCGTCGAGTTCCTCGGCGGGCTCGACGTGGCGGTGGCGAACTCCGGCGTGGCCGCCCGGGTGGCGACGGTCGCGAAGACCGATCCGGCCGAGTGGCGGCGCGTCCTCACCACCGATCTGGACGGTGCCTTCTGGACGGCCCGGGCGGCGATCCCGCACGTCGTCGCGCGCAAGGGGGTCGTCCTCTTCATCTCCTCGATCGGCGCCGACGCCGCCCAGGCGGGCGGCGCGCCCTATCACGTCGCCAAGGCCGGGGTGAACGCGCTCGCCAAGGTGCTCGCCAAGGAAGTGGCGGGTGCCGGTGTGCGGGTGAACGTCATCGCGCCGGGCCTCGTGCGCTCGGAGATGGGGGAGCGCCTGATCCGCTTCCACGGCGACGCGGTCTTGCAGACCATCCCGCTCGGCCGCGCGGGCGAGCCGGCCGACATCGGCCGCGCCGCCGTCTTCCTCGCCTCCGATGACGCGGCCTGGATCACGGGCAAGGTCCTACGCGTCGACGGCGGCGCCTGGATGTAGGGCGCGCGCTCGGGGTCCCGGCGCGCGGCCTGCCCTCCTCGTCCTTCAGCCGAAGCCAGCGGTCGGCCACGTTCCAGTCGGGGAGGAGCGTCGAGTTCGCGTCCGCACCCGACCGGGCGCGCTGGCGGGGCCGCACCTCGGCGTAGAAGTCGCTCGCTCCTCGCAGAGCCGCTCGGGGTCGGCCGACGGCGTGGCGCCAGCGGCGCGGGCACGGGCGCGAGGTAGCCCACGTCGCCGCCTGGGCCGGCACATGGCCATGGATATTCGAGTAGTGGACCTGCCCCGCGGCATTTGAGCCTCCCTTGTCATGGTGGGCCCGGGTCGAGTAGCAGCGTGCGGCTGTCAACTGCTTTCTACGACCTTGACAGGGCGCGTCAGAGAAGATACTGAACGTTCAGTATGTCGCGCGGCCGCAAGCCGCGGGCCGAGAGGCCCGAGCCGTCGCGGAAGCAGCTCATGGCCGCGGCGATCGATTGCTTCGCGCGCCTCGGCTACCAGGGCACGACCATCGACCGCATCGCGCGCGATGCCGGGGTCACCAAGGGCGCCGTCTACTACCACTTCCGGGACAAGGAAGAGCTCCTCTTCGAAGCCGTGAAGGACCGCATCGGTGGCTTCGAGCAGCACGTGCTCGAGAAGGTGACGCCGACGCCCGACGCGCTCACAAGGCTGCGCGAGGTGGTCGACGCCTGCTTCTTCCACGCCACCGTCTCGAACCATCGCCGCTTCATCATGACGCTCATGATCGAGGCGCTCGACACGAATCCGCGCCTGTCGGGGGAGTTCCGCGACATCCTGCGCCGCATGCGGACCTTCCTGACGACCGTCATCCTGCGCGGCCAGCAGAAGGGCACGCTGCGCGCCGACGTGGCGCCGGAGGCGGCGGCGGCCGTCATCATGGGGGGCATCATCGGCGCCGAGGTTCAGCACTACCAGGACCCGGAGGAGATCGATCTCCGGCGGGTCCTCGACACGCTCGTCGAGCAGGTGAGCGCGTGGCTCGGAAGCGGGAGCTCAGCCACGGGCGTCGCAGTTTCGGGAGGTAACCGGGCATGGTGAACTTCAAGCCGACGGACGAGCAGGAGCTCATCCGCGAGACCATGGCAGGCTTTGCGCGCGAGGTCCTCCGCCCCGCGGCGCGCGAGGCCGACGAGAAGAACGCGGTCCCGGAGACCGTCGTCCAGCGCGGCTGGGAGCTCGGGCTCGTGCAGAGCCCCATCCCGGAGGCGTTGGGCGGCTACGGGGATGCCCGCTCGGCGGTCACCAGCGCGCTTCTCCTCGAGGAGCTGGCGTACGGCGACCTGGCCCTCACCCTCCACCTCCTCGCCCCCCGTCTCCTCACCATCCCGCTTCTCGTGGCGGGGACCGAGGAGCAGCGGAGGCGCTGGCTGCCGCGCTTCGCGGGCGCCGCGTTCACGGTGGGGACGGCGGCCTTCGTCGAGCCGCGCTGGGACTTCGACGCGACGGCGCTGGCCACGCGGGCGGAGCGGCAGCGCGGCGGCTACGTCCTCACCGGCGGGAAGTGTCTCGTGCCGCTCGGCGCGCGTGCCGAGGCGATCCTCGTCTACGCGGCCGCGCCCGACGGGCTCGCGGCGTTCGTCGTCGAGCCGGGCACGCCGGGCCTGACGGTCGGGGAGCGCGAGCGGAACATGGGCATCAAGGCCCTCGACACGTTCACGCTGACGCTCGAAGGCGTCCGCGTGCCGGCTGCGGCCCGCCTGGGCGGCGAGGGGGTGAACCTCCAGCCGCTCGTCGACGCGAGCCGGATCGCAGTGGCCGCGCTCGCGGTCGGGGTCGCCCGGGCGGCCTTCGACTACGCTCGCGACTACGCCAAGGAGCGGCGCGCCTTCGGCGTCGCCATCGCCCAGAAGCAGGCGGTCGCCTTCAAGCTCGCCGACATGGCGATCGAGATCGACTCGATGCGGCTCCTCACCTGGGAGGCCGCGTGGAAGCTCGACTCCGGCCAGCCGGCCACGCGCGAGGCGGTCCTCGTGAAGCAGTACGCCAGCCAGTCGGCCCTGAACATCACCGACAACGCCGTGCAGGTCCTCGGCGGCCACGGCTACATCCGCGAGCACCCGGTGGAGCTCTGGCTCCGCAACGCGCGCGGGTTCGCGACCTTCGATGGCCTCGCCATCGTGTGAGGAGGAGCACCCATGATCGACTTCGAGCTGTCGGAAGCCATTCAGACGCAGCGGCAGATGGTGCACGCGGTCGCCGAGCAGGCGATGCGACCGATCGCGCGCGAGTACGACGAGCGCGAGCACGAGAAGCCGTGGGACTTCCTCAACATGATGTGGCAGGTCTCGAGCGGGCACCCGGTCTCCGAGGGTGCCGGGAAGAAGCCGAAGCAGGAGCGTCCCGAGCGAAACCTCGCCATGTGCGTCTCGATCGAGGAGCTGTCCTGGGGTGACGCGGGTCTCTACCTGTCGATCCCCAACACGGGCCTCGGCGGCGCGGCGGTCGCGGCGGCCGGCACCCCGGAGCAGAAGGAGCGGTTCCTCTCGCGCTTCAGCGGCGGCAAGCCCAAGTGGGCGGCGATGGCGATCACGGAGCCGGGGTGCGGCTCGGACAGCTCGGCCATCCAGACCACGGCCCAGCGCGACGGCGATCACTGGGTCATCAACGGCACCAAGATCTTCTGCACCAGCGGCCTCATGGCGGCCGAGAAGTCGGAGGGCTTCGTCGTGGTGTGGGCGACGCTCGACCGCTCCGCCGGCCGCGCCGGCATCAAGGCGTTCGTGGTCGAGGCGGGAACGCCCGGCATGTACGTCACCAAGGTCGAGAACAAGCTCGGCATCCGGGCCTCGGACACGGCGACGCTCGTCTTCGAGGACTGCCGCGTGCCGCTCGACAACATCCTCGGCAGCCCCGAGGTCCCGAAGACCAGCGAGGGCTTCAAGGGTGTCATGGCTACCTTCGACGCCACCCGCCCGATCGTCGCGGCGAGCGCCATCGGCGTCGGCCGCGCCGCGCTCGACTTGGTCAAGGACACCCTCAAGGAGCACGGCATCGAGATCCGCTACGGCCTCTCGCCGCACAAGCTGACCGTCCTCGAGCGCGACGTGATGGAGATGGAGGCGCAACTCGAGGCCGCCCGGCTCCTCACCTGGCGGGCCGCCTGGATGATGGACAACGGGCTCCGCAACAACCTCGAGGCGTCGATGGCCAAGGCGAAGGCCGGCCTGGTCGTGACCCAGATCACGCAGAAAGCGGTGGAGATCCTGGGCCCGCTCGGCTACTCGCGCCAGCTTCTCCTCGAGAAGTGGATGCGCGACGCCAAGATCAACGACATCTTCGAGGGCACGCAGCAGATCAACCAGCTGATCGTCGCGCGGCGCATCCTCGGCTATTCGTCGAAGGAGCTGTCGTAGAGGACTCGCTCGATCTCGCGGCGCTCCTCGCCCGGGTGCCGGACCAGCGAGAGTTCCTGACCCTCGAGGAGCTGCGGGCGAGCTCGCGCCGGCTGGTCGCCGAGTTCCCCGGGGTCGCGCGCCTCGAGACCGTCGGCGCCTCGGCGGAGGGCCGGCCGATCGAGCTGCTCACGATCGGCCAGGGCCGGACACCCGCGCTCTTCCTCGGCGTGCCCCACCCGAACGAGCCGATCGGCACGCTGACGCTCGAGTTCCTCTGCCGGCTCCTGTGCGAGGACGCGGAGCTCCGCGCCCGGCTCGACGCGACGGTCTACGCCATCAAGGTCGCCGATCCCGACGGGCTCGTGCTGAACGAGGGCTGGTTCAAGGGCGCGTTCTCGCCGCTCCGCTACGCGCTCGACTACTACCGCCCGCCGCACCGCGAGCAGGTCGAGTGGAGCTTCCCGGTCGAGTACAGGACGCTCCGCTTCACGACTCCGTCGCCCGAGACGGCTTCGGTGATGCGGGTCATGGAGCGGGTGCGGCCGCGCTTCTTCTACTCGCTCCACAACGCCGGCTTCTGCGGGGTCTACTTCTACGTCTCGCACGAGCGGCCGGCGCTGTTCGCCGCGCTCCACCGCCTGGTCGCGAGCCAGGGCCTGCCCCTCCACCGCGGCGAGCCCGAGGTGCCCTACCTGCGCACGCTCGCGCCCGCCATCTATGCCCTCTTCGGCATCGACGAGACGTACGAGTTCATGGCGCGCACGCTGGGCGAGGACCCGGCCCCGCTGATCGAGGCGGGCACCAGCTCCGACGACTGGCTCCGGCGGGTCTCGGATGCCTTCTCGCTCGTCTGTGAGCTGCCCTACTACACGGCGCCCGGGCTCGAGGACACGGGGCCGGCGGGCATGAGCCGCGGCGCCGCGGTCCTGGGCGGTCTCGCCCGCGCCGAGGCCCTGCGTGCAGAGTGCGCGCGGGCGTTCGGCGCGCTTCGCGGCCGAGTGCCCGAGCACCGTCTCACCCGCTCCGTCGCCGACTACCTCGCGAAGACGCCGAAGCGCCTGGCCGCCGAGCGGGCCCACGCCCAGGGCCCCGACTACGCGCGCGAGGCCACCCGCGCCGAGGCGCTCGACGCGACGACGTGCCGGGCGTTCTCCCACATGCTGTACCTGGGCGAGGTGTGTCGGCTGGCGGAGATGGTGGGCGAGCGGGGTCTCGCCGGGGAGCTGCGCGCCCGGCTCGCCGCGATCGCCGGCGAGGTCGAGCGCGAGAGCGCGCTCCGCGTCCTTCCCCTACGACCGCTGGTTGCCGTCCAGGCGGGAGCCGGGCTCCTCGCCCTGGCGGCGATCTAACCGCGGGCCGCCTGCCACGCGCGCTCGATCTGGCTGCGGGTGAAGAGCGCCTCGAAGTCCGCGCCCACCTCGGCGAGGGCCTTCTCCACCCGCGCCCGCCCACCGTCCTCCTCGCGATCGACCAGCACGACAGCGCGCAGGACGCGCAGCCCTTCTGCGTGGCACTTGCGTACTGCCTCGATGACCGAGCCGCCGCTCGTGATCACGTCCTCGACCACCACGACGGCGTCCCCGGCCTTCGCCGAGCCCTCGAGCCAGCGCGTCGCACCGTGCTCCTTGGCGGCCTTGCGCACCGAGAACCAGGAGACGGGATGCGGCGTCCCGGCGCTGTGGAAGGCGACCGCGGCGGCGATCGGGTCGGCGCCCATCGTCGGTCCGCCGATGGCGACGGCCGCAGTCGGGAGGCGCGCATGCACCAGCGCCCCGATGAGCGGGATGGCGGCCGGGTTCGTGGTCGTGAGCGAGCACTCGATGTAGTAGTCGCTCATCCGCCCCGACGCGAGCCGGAACTGCTTCCCCGGCTGGCGGAAGTACGAGAGCCGGACGAGAAGGCGGAGGAGCTCTTCCTCCTTCGGCGTCACGCGGAGGCCCGAGCGCGGCTGAGGACCCGGAGGAGGATCACCGCGATCGGCAGGTCGACCAGCGCGATCGCGAGCAGCGGGAGGGCGTGCGTCCACTGCACGAAGAGGAGAAGCGCGGTGCCGGACGACGCGAGCTTCGAGACGACGACGGGGTAGACGAGGGCTCGCCGGCCGCGGACGTCGCCGGCGGCGAGCCACGCGCAGGCGGTGATGGTCGCCATGTTGGCGACGGCGAGCGCGAGCCAGAAGTCGGACGCGACCGGAGCGTGGCTCGGCGGCAGCGTCGGGAGCCCGAGCAGCGAGCCCACCCGGTCGAGGTCGCGCACCGTGTCGTCGGGGCGGAGGAGGAAGCCGAGCGTGCCGAGCGCGAACAGCATGGCGAAGAGCCGGAGCCAGCGCGCGAGCGCGCGCTCCGGCGCGCTGAGGGGTGAAGCGTCGGGCATCGGCGAGACCGCGACCGCCATTCTAGGCCTTTGCGTCCACGAGTACCTTGAGCGTTCCGGGTGTGGCGGCGCGCGCGAAGGCCGCGACCGCGTCGTCGAGCGGATACACCGCGTCGATGAGCGGTGCAACCGACACGCGGCGGGCGGCCAGCGCCGCGAGCGCGGGCGGAAAGCGCCCGCAGCGCGAACCCAGGATGGTCACCTCGTTGATGACCGCGGGGGCCAGGTCGAGGCGGTGCTCGGCGGCGACGGTCGTCTTCAGGACGACGGTCCCGCGCGGCCGGACGAGGGCGAGCGCCAGAGCCAGGCTGTCGGGCGCGCCGCTTGCGTCGACGACCAGGTCGGCGCCGGGCGGCGGCGGCCCGGTGCGGATGCCGAGCCCTCGCGCCCGGGCGAGCTTCGTCTCGTGATGGCCGGCGAGGCTCACCTCCGCACCGGCCCCCGCCAGGACCTGCGCCACGAGAAGACCGAGCTTGCCGTCGCCGAGCACGACGGCGCGAGCCCCCGCGAGGCCCGGCATCTGGTCCAGGATCTCGAAGGCGGCCGCGAGCGGCTCGGCGAACACCGCCTCGCGGTCGGTGACCGTGTCCGGCACCGGATGGAGGTTCGCCGCCGGGACCGCGATCAGCTCCGCGAACCCACCGTCCGCGCCCGCGATGCCGAGCACCCGGCGGGTTGGGCAATGGCGGCCGAGCCCCGCGCGGCAGGCCGGACAGACCCCGCACGCGAGATTGATCTCGCCGACGACCCGCCGCCCGACCAGCGCCGGGTCGTCGGCCGCGAGCACGTCCCCGACCCACTCGTGGCCCGGCGTGCCGCGGAAGCCGAGGTAGCCGCGCGTGATCTCGAGGTCGGTGCGGCAGATGCCGGCCAGGTGGACGCGGACGAGCGCCTCGCCTGCGCCCGGCCGCGGGTCAGGAGCGTCGAGCGCGAGCGCCAGCCGGGCTCCGTCCCAGCGCAGCGCCCGCATCCGTCGCGCGCTACTTCCGCACGCCGCGGTGGAACACGTGCTCCGCGTTCGCGGCGATCGCCTCCGCGCGGTCGGCCGCGCGCTCGGCCGAGTCGGCGGCTGCCTCGACGCGTCCCGCCGCGTCCTCGGCGCGCGCGGCGGCGCGCTCGGCGCGCTCATCGGGGCCGAGGCCGGCCATCTGCTCCGCGCCGGCGGGCGCGGCGGACGCCGGGGGGTCGCCGGGCGCGGCGGGGTCGCCGGGCGCGGCAGGGTCTGGCGCCGGCGCCTGCTTCGCGCGCGCCTTCGCGCGGCTCGCGAGCGCCGCCACCTGCTCGTCCGTGAGCGGGCGAACGTAGCGCTTCATGTGGATCTCGGGGCTCCCCAGGATGAAGGCGCGCGCGAAGCCGACCTCCTTGCGCGCGTCGAGGTAGTAGAGGGTCACCTCGTGATCGTCCCACGGCGGCTCGTCGGCCAGGAAGTGCGCCTCGGCGACGTCCGGCACGCCATTGCGCTTCACGTACACGGCCAGGGCGCTGTTCCTCGCCATCTCGGCCCGCAACTCGTCGTTGGTGAGCTCGCGCTCGCCGCGCGCCTGCGCCGCCGCCACCCCGGCCAGCACGAGCGCGCATCCCATCCCCACAGCCACGCCACGTCGCATGCGACTTCCTCCTCCGGCGGCGGTCTCCGCCTTCCCGGGAGCAGCATACACGCGCCCAGCCCGAGTGTCATGCACCGGCGCTTGCCTCCCCTGGCAGCGTTCCTCTAGCATCCGGGCCGCGGGTTTGCGCCCGCTGTGGATGGTCTCCGACCCCCTGCTCGTCGCACTCGCCCTCGGCCTCGTCGTGGTGAACGCCTTCTTCGTTGCCGCGGAGTTCGCCATGGTGCGGGTGCGGGCGACGCGAGTCGAAGCCCTGGCGGCCGAGGGCCACTGGCAGGCGCGCCTCGCGGCCACGCTCCACCGGCGCCTCGACGTCTTCCTCTCGGCCACACAGCTCGGGATCACGCTCACCAGCCTGGGCCTCGGCTGGATCGGCGAGCCGGCCTTCGCGCACCTCCTCGCCCCGGCCTTCGGCGCGCTCGGCATCGAGTCGGCGCGCGTGATCGAGAACACCTCGATCGCGGTCGCGTTCGCCACCATCACCTTTCTGCACATCGTGGTCGGCGAGCTGGCCCCGAAGTCTTTCGCGATCCGCTTCACGGAACGCGTGGCGCTCCTGGTGGCGCCCCCGATGCGTCTCTTCCAGATCGTCTTCGCGCCGGCGCTCTGGCTCCTGCATCGGGCGTCGAAGGCCACCCTGTCCGTGCTCGGCGTGAGCGCCGAGACGAGCGGCGACCTGGCGCACTCCGAGGACGAGCTGCGCATCCTGCTCGCGGAGTCGCACCGCGTGGGGGTGCTCTCGGGCGCGAAGCGCCAGCTCCTCGAGAACGTCATCAACTACACCGAGCGCACCGCGCGCCACGTGATGGTGCCGCGCGCCGACATCGCCTACCTCTCGCTCGCGCGCAGCCTGGAGGAGAACCTCGCCGTCGTGA
>Ga0209376_1005526_pt1 | contig 10489 bp, 6 predicted proteins | sample GraSoiAngelo_134_FD_185891 | JGI IMG/M metagenome (GOLD analysis project Ga0209376, IMG submission 185891) | Grasslands soil microbial communities from the Angelo Coastal Reserve, California, USA - 14_0929_05_30cm (SPAdes) (version 2) | ecosystem: Environmental > Terrestrial > Soil > Grasslands ... | reverse complement strand
GTCGCGATGAGCAGGATTCCGTGGTCAACACCCATGCCGGCATGCACGGTCGCCACCACCCATTTGCCATTCGGAGCAAAGCAAGGGTTGTAGAGATGGTGCAGGTTCGTGCTGTTGAGATGGGCTTCGATTTTGCCTGTATTCAAGTCGTAAAAACTCATGCCCTTCGTGTAGTAATCGATGACGTTGAACTTTGGATACTCCTGCGGAAGAAAACCAATCACCTTGCTGTCCGGACTCCAGAACGGTTCGCGCGCGTGGTCCACGAGCTTCTTTCGATTTCTGCCGTCAACGTCCATCACATACAGGCTGCGGACGGTTTCCCGGCCTTCCCCCTCGTCCGCCACGAAACAAATCTTCGTGCCGTCGGGCGACACCTGCGGGTAATGCTCTTGTTCTTTCGGCGTCTGGGTCAGGTTGATCGGATTCGACCCGTCAGCGTTCATGACGAAGATTTCCCAATTGTCGTTGACGTAGGTTTCGTAGGCGATCTTGAACGGCAGCTGGCTCAATCTTTCCCGGAAAGGAGCTTGTGTCTCAGCCGCCGTGAGCGCAACCGCGAACAGGGCGGTGGCCAGGAGCGCGCCTGACGACTGCTTCGCGCCCGCGAGCCTTTTCAAAGCACGGAGTTTATTTTGGATTGGCATGAATCGATGCTAATTGTCGGCCTGAGTTCTCTCAACACCAAAGCGAGTAACAAACAGCTTGCTCCGTTCGTTTGGAAGGCGTATTAAGACGCAGGCTGAACAACCACTCTCCATGAACCACCCCTCTCCCGGCCTGCGGCCACCCTCTCCCCGCCTTGCGGGGAGAGGGCAGGGAGAGGGGTGCCGATCTGGTTCATGGCCCCGATGCGCGTCCAAATTTTGGAGGTTCCTCCTACCCATGCACCACCCCCTCACTCCTTCCCTCTCCCTCAATGGGGGAGAGGTGGCCGGAGGTGGGGTGAGGGGGAGGTTCATGGTCCCAATGCGAAAAAACGAGAGGAGGCTTTCCATGAAGTTAAACGGTGATCATCCCCGAAGAAAATGCACTTTCCGGCACGGCCGGGCGTCGGCGGCACCGCCCGCTTTCACGTTGATCGAACTGCTGGTGGTAATCGCCATTATCGCGATCTTGGCGGCCCTGCTGTTGCCAGCTTTGACTAACGCCAAAAACCAGGCCAATCGGATCAGTTGCACGAACAACCTGCGGCAGCTCGGCCTGGGTCTCGCCATGTACGCGGACAATAACAATGACCGGGTCCCACCCACGCTGTTTAATCCGGAGAAGGACCCAGGCTCTGGTCCGTTCGAGAGTTATTTTCTGTTCTACGGCCTGGCCGGAAGGCCGGCGGACGTGACCCATCCCTATAACCTCGCCTACCTCTACACCTCGAAGCTGATCACAACGCCTAAAACTTTTTACGATCCCGGTCTCCGGCATCCGGAGCTGCTGGTCGTTCGGTTTGAAATGAAATACTATGAGAACGCGAAATTCCCTTGGCCCAAATGCGACGACAAACGAGAGGATGTGCGGGGCAACTACATGTATTACCCGCAGTCCGACCGGCCGAAACCATCGCCCAAGCCCGGCGAAGAGGAGTGGTCGCTCGTGGCGGAGAAGTCCTCGCAGTTCGTCGCCCAACGTACCATCGTGACAGACCTGATTTACACGTTGCGGACCAGGCCGCATACCACCAGCCGCAATCCGGTGGGCATCAATGCGCTGTGGGGCGACGCGCACGTTTCCTTCAGCACGACGAAGAAGGCGTTTGATCCGAATCTGTGGGACCCGGGCGACGATGCTGCCAGCCTGCGAAACCCCGGCGACAATCCGACGAAGTTTCGAACGATCGTCTCTCTCCTCCGGCCCTAATACGACAACACGGAGATTTCGCTAGATCCCAAAGCTCACGCCCGTCGCAAGGCTAGCAGGGTAGGGCGCGTCACTCCGTGCGCGCCGCTCGGGGAACGGATTCGAGTCTGCGGCGCGCACGGAGTGACGCGCCGTACCTGACACACATCGAAATTTCTTTGTCACGGTACTAGCCGAGAGCACGCTGCTCGCCTACCTGCGAGTCTGGTTTAATGGGCGCTCGCGCGCCTGGCGGAACACACGGGGCGCAACTCGGCACCACACCAAGCGGATGTGACGCACTTATTCACCTCACCCGGCCTGAAGCCCACCCTCTCCCCATCGGAGAGGGACGGGGTGAGGGGTCTTTGGAAATCTTGCACACCGGACTCGACGGCGTGGGAGTGCCAAGTTGCGCCCCGATAGCCCGATACGCGTCCAGTATTATTTCAGTTGCGGCTGCTTTGGCAGAAGGTAAGATGTGAGCCGGTCGCAGATGGGGCTCAACCTTGCCGCGGTCGCCGTTGGCGGCGCGATGGGGTGGGAGGAGTTTCGAACAGCGGACTCGCCTATGAGCATTGTGAAGAACAGACTGCCTATGAAGCCAACTCACTGTCGTTTCCGGGGCACAGGTCTTTTCCATCGTCGTGACCGGCGGAATACCTGGCCAGCCTTCACCTTGATCGAGCTGCTGGTCGTGATCGCCATCATCGCGATTCTGGCGGGTATGCTCCTGCCCGCGCTGTCGCGCGCGAAGGAGAATGGCAAGAAGACAAGCTGCCTGAACAACCTCCGGCAAATGGGCCTTGCACTCTTCATGTACGCGGATGACAACCAGGACAGGCTTCCGCCGCCGGAATTCGATCCGGACCGGATTCAGAATTCCCAGCCCTGGCGAGGCTATCTGCTCTTCTGGGATCCTCCCCCCAAAACGGGTCAGCCGGCTAATCCGAAGTTTGCGGTGAACCTGGGGTATCTCTACGTCGGCAACTATCTGAAGACTCCGGGCATATTCTATTGCCCAAGCCTCAAGCATAAAAAGAATTTGTTAATTGTTTTCGAGAAGAAATACTTCGAGAGCGCTAAAGTTCCCTGGCCGATGTACGCAATCGATGGCCAGGTCAATACGACCTACACTTACTTCCCGCAAACGGATATTCTTTCCAGGAAGCCGAATGAAGCGAGCCTCGGCTGGGTGCAAGTGGCCCAGAAGCAGACACAATTAAGCGCGCAGCGGTCGCTCATGACGGACCTGATCTATACCTGGGGCACCTTGGCTCATGTTACCGGCAAGAATCCGTACGGCCTTAATGTCCTTTGGGGAGACGGCCACATCAACTTCTGCACCACAAAGGCCGCGTTCGATCCCAAGCTTTGGGGTGGGACCGGTGGCGATCCCATATCGAATGTGACTCCGGGCGACAACACGCCCGGATGGCGGACGATCGTCTCGTTCCTGCGGCCGTAACGGCTCAACTCTGTCCCGGGCGAGACAGCAGCGGCATTCCGGTCAGGCAAACTGGATAGACTCGTCGAATCGGTCGCCGAAGCCAGGATGTAACCAATTTTCTCCTATGGAATTGACTCGTTCCTTGAATCTTCAAATGAATAAGAGTTCACTCCGATCAGCCCACTCCTCGAACCGGTCGGCGCACCAGGCGAAAAAGCCTCTGACTTCCCGGCGCGATTTTCTTCACCGTCTGACCACGGGCGTGTGCGCTGCCGCGTATCTAAGCGACCGCACAGCAACAGGGAACGCTCAGCCGCCGACCGGCCGAACTGCCGGAACCGCGGTTCGATTTACAAAGACGGAGTCCGACGTTGGCTCGTTGTTTCCCTTTATCCAGAGCCAGGCGGTGAAATCGGACTTTCCACTCTCCTTTCTCAACCCGAAGTTCAAAAGCGACAAAGCCTGGAAACGGCAAGCCAGGGGCAAACTCCTGGAGCTGCTGCATTATGCGCCCCCCCCCGGCAAGCCGCAGCCGGAAATCGTAGAGCGAATCGACAAGGGAAATTACCTTCGGGAAAAAATCTACTTCAACACGACGCCAGACATCCGAGTGCCCGCGTATCTGCTGATTCCGAAGCAGGGCAAATTTCCGGCGCCGGCCATCGTTGCTTTGCATGATCACGGCGGCTTTTACCTCTGGGGCAAAGAGAAGTTGGTGGAGACGGAGAACGAGCACCCTGTCTTGACGGATTTTAAGAGGCTCTATTACGGCGGCAGGAGTCTGGCGACGGAACTCGTGCGCCAGGGGTATGTCGTCCTGGTGATCGACATGTTCTATTGGGGCGAACGGCGGATGCTCCTCGACGATGATCCTCCGGATTGGCGGGAACGGCCGAACGATATCAAGACGGAACGCATCTCCGCGTTCAATCAGCGCTCCGGACAAAGCGAACAGCTCGTCGGGCGAACCATTTTCTCGGCCGGTTTTACCTGGGCAGGCGTGATCTTCTGGGATGACGTGCGCTCGGTGGATTATTTGCTGACGCGTCCTGAAGTGGACAAAAAGCGGATCGGTTGCGTGGGGTTGTCCGTGGGCGGTCTGCGTTCCTGCCATCTCGCGGCTTTGGACGATCGCATCAAGGCGGCCGTGGTCGTGGGTTGGATGGCCTCGTTCCCGACCCAACTCCAGCGGCACGTCAGACATACCATCGGCCATACCAAACTGGTGCCCGGACTCTACCGATATCTGGATTACCCCGATGTGGCTTCGCTCGCGATTCCATCAGCGCTGCTCGTGATCAATGGAAGCCGCGACGATCTTTTCAATCTCGAGGGAGTCCATGCTTCGTTCGACAAACTGGCCGCTTGCTATAAAAAGGCCGGCGTAGCAGATCGATTCCGTGCCCGTCTGTACGACACGCCGCACGAATTCAATCTCGAAATGCAGGCGGAAGCCTGGGAATGGTTGCGGCGCTGGATCTGAGTTGGAGGGAAATTCATGCGCGACGAAAGAGCCTGCTGCTTCGCTGGAGCAACGCATTCACGAATGTGGCTGAACAATGTCGCGGCCGCGATCCTGGCTGCCGGTAAGCCGGGCTGCCCACTCCGGCGGTCACGCTCATCGAAACACAGAAAGGCCCCGCCAGCGGGGGCGAGGCATTGTTCCGCGTGGCAGGATGCCACTCTCACTGGCAGGCAAGGATGCCTGCCGCCACGTCGAACTGCGCCGCGTGCGCTATGTCGCGCCCGGACCTCGAGGAGAATTTGCGCGACCGCACTGACAGTGGCGTTCTTCACCATTGGCCCTTTGCTGGCCGGCGAACACTTTTCCGTTTCCATGCCCGGCTGGATCGGTTCGCTGAGTTTTTCGCCCGATGGCAAGCGGCTCGCTGTGGGTTGCGCAGATTCTTCCGCCCATGTGCTCGAGGTCGAGACGGGCAAGGAGCAGGCGCTGCTCCTCGGCCATGAGGATTATGTCGCATCAGTGGCCTTCGCGCCGGATGGGAGGACGTTGGCGACGGCCAGTTACGATCACACGGCGCGGGTCTGGGATCTGGAATCGAGACGCACGCGTCACATGTTGCGAGGGCATCGGGGCGTGGTCATGAGCGTCGCGTTCAGTCCGGATGGAAAGTGGCTCGCCACCGGCAGCATCGATGCCACCGTGAAATTGTGGAACGCCGCGACGGGTCGGTTGCGCGCGACGCTGCGGGGCCACAAGTCCTGGATCAACTCTGTCGCCTTCAGCTCCGACAACCAGTGGCTCGTCTCCGGCAGTTCCGACAGCACGATCAAGTTGTGGCGCGTCCGATCGCGGAGCCTGGCAGCCACGATCGACGCCACCGACGCAGAAGTCCGGTCCGTGGCGATCTCACCCGACGGCCAGACCCTCGCGGCAGGCATCCGTTATGGCACGCTCAAGACCTGGAACCTGGCGACTCGCGAGCCGCAGCTTAACTTCAAAGCGCACGAAGGCGATGTGTGGTCGCTGGCGTTTTCGCCGAACGGGAAAATGCTGATCTCAGGCGACGGCGATTGGGACAAACCAAGCCAGGTCAAAATCCGGGATGCAGCCACGGCACGGCTGCGCCGAACCTTATCGACGAGCGGAGAAGTCCTGGCCGTCGCTTGTTCGTCCGACGGACGCACCCTTGCTGCCGGCTGCGCTGACGGGACGGTAAAAGTGTGGAGCGGTGAAGTCGACCTGCCTTGAGCGCGGTCGATGACATTATGACATTCGCGCGGTTCAGACTCCGGCACGAGTCAGCGGCTGCGCCTCACCCCGCGCCCGCATCCACCCATAGCGGATATGGTCCGGCTCGATGGCGAGAGCGGCGTACGTCTCCTTCATCCTGGACATGTTGTCTGCGGTGAGTTTGTCGAACTCCAGAAGCGTCTTGAGCTCTTCGGTCATCCGCGATTCGTAGTCTTTCGGAACAGGCTTGTAGGAACCCGTGTCCACCCCCCGGATGCCATACAACTTCGCTGAGGTAAGCCCCAGGATTTTGCGCTTGGCGGACTCGGTGAGCGCCGGGTAGCCGTGCTTCTCGCGCAGCGCTTCGGGAATCTGGAACCGCCAGAGCGCTTCGATCTGCCATTGCGGCGACCCGTACCATACTGAATCGGAGCCAAACACAACCCGGTCTTCACCCATGAACTTCAAGAGTTGGCCCATGATGTGCGCGGCCACCGTTGGGAACGTCACGACTGACGACGCCCAAGTCGTCCCGATCTCCGCGTAGCAGTTGGGCAGGTCTTTTACGAGCTGCGCATACTCGGTGGTCCAACGAATATTCGGCACACCTCCGAGCAGCGTGCCCGTCTGGATGTCCTTGAGCGTGTCGGCCAGGAAGAAGTTCGGCTGGATGCAGGCGTGGTAGCTGATGAAGTTGAGCTTCGGCCAGTCGCGCGCCGCTTTCGGCAGGTCACCGGGATGACCCCGTCGCGGGTCGGGTGGGCCGGGCGCAAGCCCTTTGTGGACGCAGATATTGTTAAAGCCCGGCTTGCGGTCCTTGAGCTTCTCGTAGTTTTTTTGGATTAGCTCGAACGTCGGATAGGCCACTTCCTCGTCATCGTGTCGCCATTGGCGCATGAGACTGTTCGGGTCATTGTCCACCTTGGCGGCGTTGGAAATGTTGTAGCCCTTCCATGAATCCGGCTCGTTTTGATCGGTCTGTTCCTGGAGATAGGCCAGGTTGCCTTTGCCAACGTAGAGCAGGCCGTGACAAAGCATGCGCGTCGAGCCCGAAATCTTGTTGACGAAGTTTCGCGCCGCGGCGGTCTGGGCCGCGGTAAGGATTTCACCGCGCTGCGCCTCGGCCGCGTTTCGCGGCGCCCTGGATCCCTCGCCCTCGATCTGGACGAGCGAAGCGGTGACGTTGCTCAGCAATCCAATTGTGACTTGGCTGTCGAGAAAAACGTCTTTGATGAATTGTGTGATGTGGGCGTAGCCGCGATCGATGGGAAGGCCGACGAGCGCCGGATTCCAAACGCTCCAGGCCTGACCCAGCTCGTCGGACTGCCCCCGCGGATTGAAGGGATTCGACTTCACAGTCGGAGCCGAAGTTGGACCTTGCGCGACGGCTCGCAGACCGGCTGGAGAGGGCTTGCTCCCTCGGACAAAGTGGAGTTGGTCGTCGAAAACGAACAGGTCCTTGGGCGGTGCGAGCGCGGCGTACGCGGCCGGTTCGAACATCTCGATCAGGCTCACGTTGAAAAACCGCCCAAACACGTCGTTCATGGCGAGCAACGTCGCCGCCATGCCGCCCGAGCTCCGCAGGAATTTCCGGCGGCTGATGCCCAGCTTCTTGCTGGCCGCGTCAGCCAGCTCCTCGATCCGCGCTTCGACCCGCTGTTGTTGTTCGGTTTGCGGCACCGGCATGTATTCGCCGTTCGAGATCATCCGCGTCGGGATGGGCAAGCGAAGCGGCTCGGCGACGTCGGCGCGCTCACATTGAGCGACCTGCTCTGCGTCCAGCAGGCCGTGATCCTCCTCCCAGACGCGACCGGATTCATTCCACGTATTCATAGCACATGCGCTCCTTCGATCCATTTTGCCGATGCCCCGACGATAAAGTCTGGCGGAGCGTCTGGACAAGGCAAAAAGGCCGTTGCCATTCCCGCGTCGGCGCATCTGGATACGACCACCATCGTGGAAAGCCCCTGCTCCCTCTCCCTGCGAGGCACGAGCGGGGAGAGGGCTGGGGAGAGGGGCACCTTCCATCGAATTGGCGCGGCTAATTGGAATCCCCTCTCCCTTACCCTATCCCCACTCCTCCGTCGTGGGGAGAGGGAATCGACCTTGCGGCATGGTGGTGGTGTCAAGATACGCCCTTCCCGCGTGCAGCGACTCGGAAGCTCCTTTCCGCGCTCGCTCTGTTAGGAAGAACGCGGGCTTCATTTGGCCGCCAAGGTTTTTGGCGATGCGCCGATGCGCACCGTTGCTCCGGCAGTGAGCGAATCAGACGGATTCAAAATGACGCGATCCGTCGGACCGACTCCCTCCAGCACCTCGACGACCTGGCCGAAGTCCCGGCCCAGCGTGACGCGGCGCAGTTCGACTTTGTCGTTGGAGCTGACGAGGCCCACCTGCATCCCTTCGGCGCGGAAGAGCAGCGCGTTCGACGGCAGCGTCAGCGCTGCTTCCGCTCCAGTGTCGGTCAAGCGCACCTGGGCATAACTGCCGGCGAGGATTTCGCCGCGCGCGTTGTCCACTTCCAATTCGATCAAGAGCGTGCGCGAATCTGGTTCCATCGCGCCGGCGGTGCGGACGATTTTTGCTTCGAATTTGCGCCCCGGAAATTCCGTCAGCGTCAACTCAGCTCTTTGCCCGGACTCAACCGCCCGCGAAAGCGTCTGCGGCACACGCACGTAAACGCGCAAGGTGCGCGTCTGAGCGAGTCGGAAAAGTTCTCTGGCGCTGCCAGCGGTAATAAGCTGGCCAACATCGGTCCGGCGCGCGGTGATGATGCCGGCAAACGGCGCGGTGACGCTGGCGAAACTCTTCAACTCTTCGAGCCGCCGGACGTTCGCGCGCGCGGCCTCGACGGTGGCGGTCTTGAGCGCGAGGTCGGCCTGTTTCTCGGCGGTTTCCTGTTCGCTCACGCTGGCGGTCTTGAGCAACTGGCTCCAGCGTGTGGCGGTGGTTTTGGCCAATGCCAGCCCGGCTTCGGCCTGGGCCTGCTCCGCGCGGGCGCGAGCGAGTTCCTGGTCCAGCTCCGGCGTGTCAATTTCGGCGAGCAACTGCCCGGATTCGACGCGATCGCCGATGTCCACCAGCCAGCCCTTCACGAAGCCGCTGGCGCGCGCGTAGATGGGCGCCTCGACGTAGGGCCTCACTTCGGCCGGGAGCGAAACGCCGACAACTGGTTTGCCTTGAACGGGCGACACCACGGTCACGGTCGGTACGGCCAACTCACGTGTCTCCGCTGCCAGAGCCTGACGGGCGCGCCACCGCGGAAGAAATCCCACGACAAACGCGAGCGCAATGACCGCCAGCGCGACCTGCGCAGCGCGGCCCAGTCGCAACCGCGAGGGGCGCGCCGGTTCGTCGGCGGCTTGGGACTGTTCAACAGCGGTTGAAGCCTGATTGGAGCGCGGTTTCATGGTTTCGTTCGAGAGACGGCAAGGCTGTTCAATGGTGTTCATATTTTAAGCGGGGGAAGTTGCTGTGTTTTCCAGCGCCGGCTCCAAAGGGCCGGCGGACCTGTCCGCCGAAGCGTGCGCCGGCGCGCGGCGATGCAGAAAGCTGAAGACCAACGGCACGAAGAAAAGTGTCGCCACAGTGGCCAGCACCAGACCGCCGATGACGGCGCGGCCCAGCGGGGCGTTCTGCTCACCGCCTTCGCCCAGGCCAAGGCTCAGTGGCAACATGCCGATGACCATCGCCAGCGCAGTCATGAGTACGGGGCGGATGCGGCTCGCGCCGGCATCCAGCGCTGCGGCGATCGGGTCGAGTCCGCGGCGGAGGTTTTCGCTCGCGAAACTCACCACGAGCACGGAGTTCGCGGTCGCCACGCCAAGGCTCATGATGGCGCCCATGAGCGCGGGAACACTCAGGGTGGTTTGCGAAATGAAAAGCGCCCACACCACGCCCGTCAGCGCGCCGGGAAGCGCGGTAATGATAATGAAGGGATCCAGCCAGCTTTGGAAGTTGACCACGAGCAGCAGGTAAACCAACACGACGGCCATCCCGAGGCCGACGGCGAGGCCGGTGTAGCTGGAGCGCATCGTTTCGGCCTGGCCGCGCAGGATGATTTGACTGCCGCGCGGCAGTTGTTTCTTCGCCTGCTCGACGAGTGGCTGAATGTCGCGCAGCACGCCGCCCAGATCGCGTCCGTCCACGCCGCCGAAAACGTCAATCACCGGCGCGACGTTGTAATGCGAGAAAACCGGTGGACTGTTGGTGCGGGTGACCGTTGCGAGGTTGGCGAGGATTTGGCCGTCACCCTCGCCCGGTCGGCCGACGTTGATGGGGACCGACCGGAGCGCGTCGAGCGAGTCCATGGCGTGTTCGGGCGCGCGGATGTTGACCAGGTATTGGATGCCCACGCGTGGATTGAGCCAATAGGCCGGCAGGACCTGGCCGCTGCCGCTGAGGCTGAACAACACGGAGTTGGCCACGTCGCGTTCCGAAAGCCCGAGTTCGGCGGCCTTGGCGCGGTCCACCGCCACCTCGAACTTCGGTTGGTCGCCGGGTTGTTG
>Ga0209376_1005523_pt1 | contig 10492 bp, 7 predicted proteins | sample GraSoiAngelo_134_FD_185891 | JGI IMG/M metagenome (GOLD analysis project Ga0209376, IMG submission 185891) | Grasslands soil microbial communities from the Angelo Coastal Reserve, California, USA - 14_0929_05_30cm (SPAdes) (version 2) | ecosystem: Environmental > Terrestrial > Soil > Grasslands ... | reverse complement strand
CTCCGCGCGGGGCGAGGCTAGGCAGCGAGCATGGCGTCTGGTTGGCCAGCTTCTTCTTGATCGTGTCCGCCTGGGCCTGGGTCAGGTGACCCGCCTTGACCTCGTCGGCCAGCGTGTCCGCGATCGCCTTCTGGAAGGCGACGTTGATCTGGGCCTGGCTCTTGCCGATCTCGACGGCGAAATGGGACATGAACTCGCCACACGCTGCGGACGATGCCCTGGACTGCGCGGCCGTGAGGGAGGCGTCAGATTGCGATTGCGACGATGTGTTCGGTCGAAAACCGAAGCTCATTCCGGCGGCGGACGCGGTCGCGACGACGGCGATTCCGGCGATGGCCACCGCGCCCACGGCGAAGCCGGCGACACGAAGACGGCGCAGCTTCCAGAGTCTTGTGATCATGGGTCCACTCTCCCACGGCGACCCGGCTGCGTTCTTTATGCATTTGTAAGTCGCTTCTCTACACTCGGCTCATGGAAGCGCCGCCAGGATCCGGGCCGTCCCCAGGTTGGACCGGCAAGCACGCCGTCGAGCTCTACGTCCGTACTTACACGACCATGCTGCAGAGCTCGGGCGACATCAAGGTGGAGTCGCTTGTCCAGGCCCACCTGGGCATGGGATCGGTCCTTCATCCCCTGGCGGCTCAGCCGCAATCCGATATGGGCGCGCTGCTGTACACCGTGCGGCGCTTGCCGGCGGCCATCGCGAGCTGCCGCCGCATCATCATGGGTCAGAGCCCCCAGGGATTCCGGGCCGTGCTTGGCGCCGAGATCCTGAGCTGGGAGTCGGTCAAGGCACCGGCCCGGCGACGGCGCTGGTACCACGACGGCAAGAACACGCTGGCCGTGCTGATCGCGTCCAAGTCGGACATCGACGACCTCGTGCCGACGGTCGTCGCCTTCCAGATCGAGTGGAACAAGCTGCATCGCGCACTGCAGGAGGTCGGGCTGTCAGATGAAGACTCCAGACACGCCGCCGGCGCCACGCCCGACGACTGGCGGCGCCTCCGCGACGCATGGGGCGAGAGCTTCGACGCCAATCTGGCGGCCATCAAGCGCGACGAATGCCGGATCGTCCTGCGCCTGATCGGCGGCAGCCATCTCGGCTACGCGCGGAACGCCAGCCGGTGGTGGATGCCTGTCGCGGCCGCGATGGATGACCTCGGCGCGCGCGACGCGCCGATCTATTTCGTCTCCTCGAACGCGCACAGCCTGGTCAACGTGCTCACCGGCGTGGCGCGCCGGATCGAGGACGAGATCGTCGACTGGATCGGCAGGAGTGACCGCGATCTCGATACCGAAAGACGCAAGCTCGAGGCGGGGCACAGCCGGGCGTCGAGGCAGAACTGGCTCTACTACGGCGCGCGCCAGGTGTTCGACGCGAGCCCCGATCGGGACCGGCTTCGCAAGTGGCGCGCCGAGCTCGAGGCGGCGAACGGCATCCGGCACATCGCCGCGGTGGGCACCGGTGTCGACTCGGCGGCCCAAGTCTTCATGCTTTCGAAGCTCGACGCGGCAGCGATCGATCCCCGCGTCGGCGCCGTCGACGAGAAGAAGCTCCGTGCGTCGGACGCATGCATCGTGAACGTCGACTATCCGTTGGGCGAGGCCGCGTATCACATCCTCCGCCAGGTTGCGGAGCAGGCGGCATGGGTGGCCGGTGTCTACGTGCTCGGCAAGGCGGCCACGCTCAACGCTGATGTCGGCGACGTGATGATCCCGAACGTCGTCTACAACGAGCACTCCGGAAACACGTACTGGCTGGACAACTGCTTCACCGCCAGCGACGTGCAGCCGAATCTCGTCTACGGCTCCGCGCTCGACAATCAGCGCGCGGTCACTGTGCGCGGCACGTTCCTGCAGAACCGCGACTACCTCGACTTCTACTACCAGGGGCGGTACACGGTGGTCGAGATGGAAGCCGGGCCGTACCTGGACGCTTGCTTCGAGATCGGCCAGCCGGACCGCTACCCCGTGAACGAGAGCGTCAACATGGCCCAGGTGAACTTCGACCTCGGCATCGTCCACTACGCGTCGGACACCCCGTATACACAGGCGCGCACGCTGGGTGCGCGCGGCCTCAGCTACCGAGGGATGGATTCGACGTACGCGTCAGCCATCGCCGTCGCCCGGCGGATCCTGCAGCGCGAGGAGGCTCTGCTGCCGGCTTCTAAATAGTCGCGGGTGAGGAAACCGACGGCTACGGATAGTCCGGACAAACCGAGCTGAAGCCCGAAGCAAACTTCGGATAGTCCGGACTATCCGGGATGTCCTCCCACTGCGTCTAGGTAGTGAAGACGCGGTGCGGGTGGTTGTGCTCGCCCGCCCCGTGGTTGATCTCCCCGCACGGATGGCAGCTCTCGACCTGGATCGTCGTGTGGCCGATCGCGAAGCGGTCGCAGAGCTTGCTCTCCAGCTCACGCACGACGTGCTCGGCGTCGCCGAGCGATGTGTCGTCGATCACGATGTGGCAGCTCAACGCCAGCTCGTCCGAGGAGAGCGCCCAGACGTGCAGGTCATGGACCCCGGTCACAAGCTTGGTGGCGGAGATCTCGGCGGTCACAGCCGCGAGATTTACCTCAGTCGGCGTCCCCTCCATGAGCAGATTCACGGTCTCTCGGACGATCCCCCAGGCGCCGTACGCGATGAACCCGGCGATGGCCAGCGAGAGAATCGGGTCGATGTAGAGCCAGCCGGTGAGCAGTATCACGCCGCCGGCGATAACCACGCCCACGGACGACGCGACATCACCCGTCACGTGCAGCATCGCCGCCCGAAGGTTCAGGTTGCCGCTGTCCCCGCGGAGAGTGAGGATCACGAATGCGTTGATCGCGATCGCGACTAGAGCTGTCGCGATGACAAGGCCGCCCTGGACCGGGGCAGGATCCATGATCCGACGCACCGCCTCGAAGCCGATCGCCAGCACGATGACGATCAGCGTGGCCGCGTTGAGGAGCGCGGCAAGGATGCCGACCCGGTGGTAGCCGTATGTCCTGCGCTGGTCGGCGGGCCGTTTGGACTGCTCCACCGCGAACCATGCGAGGCCCAATGCGAACACATCGGTCAAGACGTGCCCGGCGTCCGAGAGGAGGGCCAGGGAGTGCGAGAGCAAGCCTCCCGCAAGCTCGATCACGAGGACGCCCAGAGTCAGCACCAGGCCAAGCCTCAGCTTGGCGCCTGTCTGACTTACATGTTCCACAAAGCTAATTTACCCATCCCTACCGGGGTCCCCACGAAATCACCGGATTTCGTGGGGTGGGTCGCGCCACCAATCCCCTCCATGTTCCACGTAGGCGAGCAACATCCCGTGGCGAAGCCCCTCGTGGCTGACGTGCAAGACCGTCAGCCCGTACCAGTCCAGGAACAGGAGGAGCGCCTCCACCCCCGCCCGCAGCGCCTTGACCCGGTTGGCGGGTAAGCCGACCTCGCCCGCCACCTGGCGGGCCCGATGCCGGTCCAACTTCGCCTCGCAGGCCAGCAAGTCGGCGGTCGTCAGGACCTGCGGCGGGTTGTGTCGCGCAAGCACGGCCGGCAAGTTGGAGGCCGTGCCGCCCGTGGCAACCAGCCGTTCGACCTCGCCGTCCGGGGCGTGCGTCAATTCGCGCAGCGCCGCTTTGCGCAGGCGGGCGCGCTCCTCCGGTTTGGGCGGATCGGAAAGGAATTTCGAGGCGAGCACCCCCGAGCCGATCGCCAGGGCTGCGGACATGAGCATCTCGCCACCGCGCGCCACGACGACCTCCGTCGACGCGCCGCCGAGGTCCACAAGCGCCCATTCGCGCCGCGACGCATGGCGGCTTGCGGCGCCGAGGAAGCTCAGCTCCGCCTCCCGCCTTCCGGAGATTATCCGGACGGGAACGCCGATGATCTCGCCGGCCTGCCGGGCGAACACGCGCCCGTCCGAGGCACGGCGCACGGCTTCGGTGGCGCAGGCGATGAGCTGGTCGTAGCCGTCTTTTCTGGCCCCGGCCAGGACCTTGCGCAAGGCTCGCAACGCACCCGTGCTGCCAGCGCCGATCGCACCGGTACGCGCGACCTGCGCTCCCAGCTCCGGCATTTCCACGTAGTGCGCGACGTCTTCGAGCTTGCCGCGGACCACGTCGGCGACCAGGACGTGCACGGTGTTGGAGCCGATGTCGAGCGCAGCCAGACGCGTCACAGGACCAGCCTAGAATCTGGCCGTGGCGAAGAGGACGCGAGTGGAGCGGGACTCCATGGGCGAGATGCAGGTGCCCGCCGACGCGTACTACGGTGCTTCGACCCAGCGCGCGGTCCTGAACTTCCCGATCTCCGGCCAAGCCATGCCGCGGCGGTTCATCCGCGCCCTGGGCATGGTCAAGCGAGCCGCCGCCCAGACCAACCGCGAGCTGGGACTGCTGCCTCGCCGGCGGGCGCGGGCGATCGCGGCGGCGGCGCAGGAGGTCATCGATGGCAAGCTCGACGACCAGTTTCCGATCGACGTCTACCAGACAGGCTCGGGCACCTCGACGAACACGAACGCGAACGAGGTCATCGCGAACCGCGCGACCGAGATCCTCGGCGGCGAGCGGGGCTCGAAGCTGGTCCATCCCAACGACCACGTGAACCTGTGCCAGTCGTCAAACGACGTGATCCCGACCGCGATCCAGCTCGCCGCCGCGATGGCGATCCAGGAGGAGCTCGTGCCGGCGCTCGAGCGCCTGCAGCGCGCCCTCGAGGCGAAGTCGAAAGAGTTTTGGCCCGTGATCAAAACCGGGCGGACTCACCTTCAGGACGCGACTCCGATCCGGCTCGGCCAGGAGTTCCGCGGCTACGCGGGCCAGGTGGAGGAGTCGATCCGCCGGGCCCGGGCCGCGATCGACGAGCTCACGCGGGTCCCGCTAGGCGGCACCGCGGTTGGCACGGGGCTCAACTCACATCCCCAGTACGCACGCCTCGCCACCGCGCGCCTGGCCAAAGCCACGCGCCTGCAGGTGAGAGAAGCGACGAATCACTTCCACGCCCAGGCGACGCTGGACGCGCTGGTCGCCGCGCACGGCGCGCTGCGGACGATCGGGACCAGCCTCTGGAAGATCGGCTCCGACATCCGCCTCATGGGCACGGGTCCCATCGCGGGGCTTGGCGAGCTGCGCCTGCCGGAGACACAGCCGGGGTCGAGCATCATGCCCGGCAAGGTGAACCCGGTCATCGTCGAGTCGCTCCTGATGGTGATCGCGCGCGTCTACGGCAACGACGCCACAGTCGTCGTCTCAGCACAGGCGGGCAGCCTCTTCGAGCTGAACGTGATGATGCCGGTGGCAGGCGCCGCCATTCTCGAGTCCATCACCCTGCTGGCCGCGGGGTCGCGCAATTTCTCCGAGCGTTGCGTGGAAGGTCTGCTGGCGACCGACCGCGGGCCGGAGCTGGTCGAGCGAAGTCCGATGCTCGCGACCGCCCTCAACCCGGTGATCGGCTACGACGAGGCGGGCAAGCTGGCCAAGGAATCGATGCGCACTGGTCGCTCGATCCGTCAGCTCGCGCGCGGGCGCGGCGTCAACGAGAGGCAGCTCAACAAGGTGCTGGACCTGGGCAAGATGACCAAACCCGGTCTTGAAGGCCCGGGCGGAGGCGGCTAGGCTCCGTCTCGATGCGCATGGAGCATCCGCTGCTCCGCTTTCGACTCGCCTTCATCCTGCTCGCCGTCGTGATCGTGGTCGGCGTCGCCGGCTACATGCTGATCGACGGCTGGAACTTCCTCGACTCCTTCTACATGGTGATCATCACGATCAGCACCGTCGGTTACACCGAAGTCCACCCGCAAGGCGTGGCCGGCAGGATGTTCAGCACTGGACTGATCGTCGTCGGCGTGGCGACCATGCTCTACGGCTTCGGCGTCTTCGCCGAGACGCTGACCGACAATGCATTCGGCAGGTATCGGAGGGACCGGCAGTTGGAACGAGATCTCAACCACCTACGCGATCACTTCATCATCTGCGGCTACGGCCGCATCGGCACCCGGATCGTGGCCGAGTTCGAGGAGCACAAGGTCCCGTACGTGGTGATCGACCAGACCGAGGAGGCGCTGGAGCGTATCCGCGCTGAACGCCACCTGCACATCGAGGGTGACGCGTCGAAAGAGGAGATCCTCAAACAGGCGGGGATCGACCGCGCCCGAGGTTTGGTCTCCGCGGTCGATTCCGACGAGCGTGCCGTCTACATCGTGCTCGCCGCTCGGGCGCTCAACCCGAACCTCTACATCGTCGCCCGCGCCGGCCGTCCCGAGTCGATCCGGCGCCTGGAGCTCGCAGGCGCGACGCGGACGATCTCTCCCTACCTCATGGCCGGACACCGGATGGCGGAGCTGGCGATACGGCCCGCGATGGTGGACGTGCTCGACACGCTGCATCACGGCGAGGCGGGGATCGGCGTCGAGGAGATGGTCATCATCTCTGGGACCAAAGCAGAGGGACAAACGCTCGAGGAAGCCGGCCTCTTGACGCCCGACGCCGCCAAGGTGCTTGCCGTGCGCAAAAGCGACGGCACGGTGAACGTCAATCCGCCGGGGAACATACGCCTTGACGACGGGGACCTGGTGATCGCGCTGGGCACCGAGGACCAGCTGTTCGCGTCGGCGGCGAAACTGAGGTAACCCGCCCGCTGACTCACGTTGGAAGTCGTTCCAGGGTGCTCCAAACGTGCCCTTAAAGTGGACTCGTGAAGAGACTCGAAAGGCGACCGGAGCTCGTCGCGCTGGGTTCAGTCGCCATCGGCGTGGCCATCGTGGTGGCCAAGGTCGTGGTCGGGCTGCTGACGGGCAGCCTCGGCATCTTGAGCGAGGCCGTCCATTCGCTATTCGACCTCGCCGCGAGCACGTTCACTCTCTTTGCGGTTCGCACGGCGCGTAAACCGGCCGACAAGGAGCATCCCTACGGCCACGGCCGCGCCGAGAACCTGGCCGCATTCGCCGAGGGGATCTTGCTCCTCATCATCGCCGTGGCGATCGGGTTCGAGGCGGCGAGACGCCTGGTTCAGGGCGGACCGCCTGTGGATCCGACCGGCTATGCGTTCATCCTGCTGATCGGCACGATTCTGATCGAGTCAGGACGCGCCTTCGTGATGCGGCGTGTCGGTGGCGCCATCGCCAGCGAAGCCATGCTCGCCGATTCAGTAGATCGTCTCGCGGATGTCCTGGCCAACCTGGGCGTGCTGATAGGGCTCATCGGTGTGCGCATGGGTCTCTTGTGGGCCGATGCCGCTGCCGCATTGATCGTGGCTGTGATCATCGTTCGCGCTGCCGGCATGTTGACGTGGCGGTCCGGCGACATCCTGATCGACCGCGCGCCCGCGGGCGCAGAAGAGGATCTGCGCGGCGCGATTCGTAACGTGGGTGGGGTGCGGGAGGTGCGGTCCGTTCGAGTCAGGCGGTCTGGACCGAACCTGATCGGCGACGCGACCATCGCCACCGGCCGCATGCTGTCGGTCGAGGCGGTCAGCGCACTCGTTGAGGACGTCAAGGCTCGCGCCCGCTCAGTGCTGCCACGGCTCGATCTCGCGGTCACGGTGGAGGGACAGAAGCAGGGCGCCGACCTGGTCGAGAGGATTCATGCTGCCGCCGCGCGAAATGGCGGCGTGCGTGACCTGCACAACGTGACCGTGGAGCGTGAGGTGGACGGGTCGCTGCACCTGACGATGCACGCGAAACTGCCCGGAGACCAGACCGTGGCCGAGGCGTCCAGTGTCAGCCGCAACCTGGAGCGGTCGATTCGCGCCGAGCTTCCAGAAGTGACACGCATCGATATCCACCTGGAACCGATGGAACCCCAGGTGGTGCCGGGCCAGGACGTGACCGAGGTCAAGAGATGCGTCGACGTCGAGCTCAGCAGTCGCCAGAACCAGATTCACGCCCACGTCGTGGCAGAGGTCGCGGGCGAGGTAAGCCTCGAGCACGCGCACCGGATCGAGAGCGAGCTCGAAGAGACGATCCGGCGTGAGATCCCGGAAATCCACGAGGTGGTGACGCGGGCGACCGCATGAGGTCGGCTCGCGAGGACGACATTCCTCAGCTGCTGGACCTGTGGCGCGAGGAGGTCGCCCGGGGACGGCAGGACATCGTCCCCGGCGAAACGCGTCTGCGCCGGATGCTCGGGCGGTTCGATTGGGACTCGAAATCGAGGGTGGTCGATCGCGACGAGCGGATCGCAGGCTCGGTGATCGTGATGAGCCGGCCGTCTCCGGACGGCGTGCTGGCCAACGTCTACGCCGCGGGAGAGCCTGACGTCTACCTCGGGATGGTTCGGTGGGGCGTCGAATTTTGCAGGGCGGCGGGCGCCGCCGTCACCCAGGTGTTTGTCGGCAAAGACCGCGGGGCAGGGTTCCCCGGGTTGGGGCTGCGGCATGTAAGGCCGTGGTGGAGGATGGATCGCGGTATCGGGGACGGCTTGCCGCGGCCGGACCCGGTTCCGGGTTACGAGATGATCGATGGCAGGACCGTGCACTCCGGCTCGTGGGCCGACCTATTCAACGGCACCTTTGCCGACCACTGGCGTTTTGCGCCCCGACTGGAAGCAGAGATCGTCTCCGACAAGTCGCCGGAGCTCTGTCTGATGGCCGTCACGTCGGCGGAGCGTGAACCTGTGGCGCTCACTCTCGGCGAGATCGAGAGGTACGCCGGCGATCCCCGGCCGCAGCCGGTCGGCTTGATCAGCTCAGTCGGAACCCTGCCCGGGCATCGACGCCGCGGGCTGGCGACGTGGCTGGTCGCCGACGTGCTGCAGCGCCTCCAGGCCGCGGGTGCGCATCACCTTTCCCTCTACGTGGACGGCGAGAACCACACGCGTGCGTACAACGCGTACAGAAAACTGGGATTCGAGGTCGCTTTCGAGGCGGAGGTCTGGGAAGCTACCTTCCCGTGAAATTTCCCCGTCTGGCGGCCGCGGCGATGCTGGCCGCCGTTTTGCTCTCTGCCTGCCAGAGCACGCAAGCCCAGCCGGCACGGACGAACACCATCCCGGTTCCCAAACCCGCGCCGACCCTCGCCAGTGCGATCAAGTCCGCGACCGACCTCGGACCCGCGGATTCGGCGACGGCTGTGTCTCTCAGCCTCAGCCTCAAGGTCCGGCATGCAGAGGAGCTGGCGGCGCTGCTCGCGGCGGGTGAGACGATCTCGTCGTCCGATTACGCGGCGAGGTTTGGACCGGACCCGGGCCTCGTCCAGCCTGCGATCGCCGCCTTGAGCGTCGCCGGCCTGCATGCAGTCTGGGTTCCTCCCTCCAGCCTGATCGCTGCCGACGGGCCGGCGCCGGCCGCGGCACATCTGTTCCAAGTCGACATCGAGAGCTACCGCCTTCCCAATGGATCGCAGTTCTACGCGTCGCTGGATCAGCCCCACCTTCCACCCGATATCGCGGCCATTGCCGCAAGCGTCAGCGGTCTGGACAACTACCGGCGCTCGCGTGGTTACGCGGTGCGCCCCGGAGGTCTGGTGCCGACAGACATCCTGACCTACTACAACGTCAAACCTCTTCGCGACGCAGGCATCGACGGCAAGGGACAAACGGTGCTGCTGCCCGAGATCGACGACCTACCGAACCTCAACGACCTCAATAAGTTCGCTTCCAAGTTCGGGCTCCCGTCGTTCGACTCTGTGCTAACTGTCAAGCGCAACTCCAGCTGGGGAACGCCTGAAAAACCGGAGGGGGAGACGGTCCTCGACCTCGAGATCATTCATGCGGTCGCGCCCGCGGCCAAGCTGGTGGTTTATCTCTCGGCGCCTGACTTCGGGCACAGCGCGCGAGCTTTCGACCAGATGGTCACCGACCACCTCGGTTCGATCATTTCCGAGAGCCTGGGCTCCTGCGAGCCCGACACTCCGAGTGGCGCGCGCAATGTGTACGCGTCCATCCAAGACCGCTCCCGCGCCCTCGGTATGTCCCACTTCGTGGCGAGCGGCGATACCGGCGGGTTCACGTGCGGGCTCGATCAGGATCCTGCCGGCAGCTTCCCCTCCACGCTACCAACGGTGACCGCGGTCGGTGGCACCAGCGTCTTCGAGTCGCAGGAGGGCGTGTACTTCAAGGAGTACGCGTGGGGCAGTCCGCTCGACCAGAGCGGCGGAGGCGGCGGAGCAAGCCAGTTCTATGCGATGCCCGACTACCAGAAAAGTGTGGGACAGGCGGCCGGCCATGGCCTGCGTCAGGTGCCCGACGTGTCCGCGGATGGGGATCCGTCGACGGGCTTCCACATTCTGTTCAGCGGGCGCGAAGGCCAGGCAGGCGGGACGTCAGCGTCGACGCCACTATGGGCCGCCACGGTCGCGCTGATCAACCAGGACCTGAAAAACAAAGGCCTGCGCGAGGTGGGGTTTGCCAACCCCGCCCTCTACTGGATGGGCGAGAACTCGTCGAAGCTAAACCCCAAGCCCTTCCATGACGTGACGGCGGGAAACAATCTCGGCTTCGACGCACGGGCCGGCTGGGACTTCGCCACGGGCTGGGGCAGCATGGACGCGGCCGCCCTCGCCACGGCGTGGGTGAGATACATC
>Ga0209376_1005514_pt1 | contig 10506 bp, 5 predicted proteins | sample GraSoiAngelo_134_FD_185891 | JGI IMG/M metagenome (GOLD analysis project Ga0209376, IMG submission 185891) | Grasslands soil microbial communities from the Angelo Coastal Reserve, California, USA - 14_0929_05_30cm (SPAdes) (version 2) | ecosystem: Environmental > Terrestrial > Soil > Grasslands ... | reverse complement strand
CAATCGACCTTTGCGATGCATCGCCCCAACAACAGCGAGCGATTTGCCTTCGAACGGATGGCGAGGACGAACAATCGTGACTCTCTCAGGAAGGTCCTGATGATAGGTAGTGTGTCGTACGTTCCATGCTCCAGAGACTGTCTTTCTAGCTAAAGGGTGTGGCTGGCGAATTGTTGTTTCGCCCATATTTCCTTAGGATTTCCCTTCCTGCTACGATTCTGCGATGAGCAATCTGGTCATTCTTTTTATCCACTTCATTGCTACCCTGGCTCGCTTGCTCGGTCCTGGCGGCGTCCGTTCCATAGTTGCGGAGTCTCTTATCGTCAAGCACCAACTCTTGATCGTGAATCGCTCCCGGCAACGATCGCCGAATCTATGCACCTCGGACCGCATCCTCGCAGGCTTGATAGCGCTCTTGGTACGTCCCACTCGCCTGCTCCGTTCCGCAATCGTTCTGAAGCCTTCGACACTGCTTGGCATTGGCCTTCACAAAGCCTTGAGCAAGCAAAAGTACCGCGTGCTGTTCTCCCCGAATCGCCGTCGGAAGCCCGGCCCGAAAGGACCCAGTGCAGAACTCATCCGTGCGGTAGTCGAAATGAAGCAACGTAATTCCAACTGGGGCTGTCCGCGAATCGCTCAACAGATCGCCTTGGCGTTTCGGATCCAAATCGACAAAGACGTGGTCCGCAGGATTCTCGCCCAGCGCTACCGGCCGGGACAGGACTCTGGTGGTTCTTCCTGGCTGACTTTCCTGGGCCACATGAAAGGCTGGTGCATAACCTTGGAATCAACTCCTTGATTGCTGCGAGAAATGACAGCGGACGACGCTCGGGCCGCAGCTCATCGCCGGTTTGGCAATACCTGAAGGAAGAAAGTCGCATTGCGTGGGGCTGGGAATCGTTCGAGAACGTGACGTCCGCTAGACTCGGTTTCGGGTTGACAATGTAGCTTCATGAAGCTACATTGTAACTATGAAAAGCGTGGGACTTCGAGAACTGAAGAACCGTTTGAGCGAGTACGTTCGGGAAGTGCGGTCCGGCGAGGGCGTGCTGGTGACGGATCGCGGTGAAGTCGTTGCAGAACTCCTCCCGCCGGGGCAAGGACTCGATGAGAGCGGTGTCCCTTCTGGACTGATGGCACTGGCGAGGAGAGGGCAGCTGACGCTCGGCGCCTCAAATGAGGCGACGTTGTATCCAAAGCTTTCACCTCTCCTGAAGCGCCATCGTGCCGCTGTACTCCTCAATGAGGAGCGCGGTACACGGTGAACATCTATGCAGAGTCCAGCGCGGTGTTGGCGTGGTTGCTCGGGGAAGCGGCCGGCCGCCGCGCCCGCGAGGTACTCCGCCGTGCGGAGCTTGTGATGGCCTCCGATCTCGTGCTCATCGAGTGTGATCGCGTGCTAATCCGCGCAGTAAAGCTCGGAGAAATAGATGAATCCATGGCCGCCGATCGCCGGGCACACCTGAATGCAGCCGCTGCGCACTGGCACCTGTGCCGACTCAGTTTGGACATTGTTGACCGAGCAAGGCGTCCGTTTCCCTCGGAACCTGTGCGTACCCTTGACGCGATTCACTTGGCATCCGCGTTGGCCGTACGTTCCACCGTCCCCAGTGTGGAACTCCTAAGTCTTGACGATCGCATTCGCCGCGCCGGTGAGCAGCTCGGATTCCGACTTCAGCCAAGGTGACCAGCAGCAGCGCCTATGGGGACATGCTGGGGACAAGAAAAGAGCGTTTGGGGATGGCCCCGAAGCTGTTAACTGACGCCAGAGAAACGAGTTATTTGATTTGAAGTTCTCTGTTAACAGCCGAATGCTCTACCGTTGAGCTACCGGGGAACCGCGCAACATATTTGTTTTCATTCTAGTACAACCATCGAAATGATGCCAGTTCCGTTGTTGGTTCCAACTTCAGTCCCAACGGCGCGATTTGTCGAACTTTTTTGGTGAAATCGGATGACTGATTTTCAAAGACTTAGACGTAATGTTCTGGGAGAAATTCACGATCATTCGGCACCCCACCGAATGCTCTTTTCCTATGAAAAAAAAGAGCTGAGCGCGGCTCAGATATGGGATTCACTTCTGGTGCCTACCCAACGCAAAGGGGGTTGGGCCGGACCTGTCAAATATTGTCCTGGTCTTGCCGCGTGAGTACGAGTAACCCATGGCTCTCGGAGAGCCACAACGAAGGATGAAAATAGCCGCTCACTGTTGAGCCAATCTTTTCAATGAGATACGCGGCTATTTTCATAGGAATTTCATAGGAATAGGAGTGGGAAGGAGGCGTGCGCTTGCAGAGTCAGATCGAGTGTCTGCTAGAAGAGATGCGTATCAAGCTGTCCAGCGTAGCCAGCGATCTCTTGAGCGTGGGGCTTTGTATTCTGTGGGCCTTGGCGCGGGGAGGGCGACCCGAAGAAATTGGCGGCTTTGGGAGAAGAGCGCTTGCGGCATCGCGAGGAGCAGCTTATCGATGCCTTGGCCGGCAGCCCGCAGCCGATGCACCGGGAACTACTCTCGCTGCAACTGGAACGGCTGCAATTGCTCCATGAGCAGATCGCCAGGCTCAACGGCATGATCGCGCAGGCGCTGAGACCATATCAAGAGGTGGTGGCCCCGCTTGGCCGAAGTGCCTGGGTTCGGAGTAGATTCCCGCGCAGCAGGTGATTTCCGAAGTGGGCGTACAGGCCAACACCTTTCCCTCCGCCGCGCAGTTGACCTCCTGGGTAGGGACCTGTTCCGGGAAGGAGGAAAGCGCCGAAGAGAACCACAACAGCCGTTCAGCGAAAGGAAACAGATATCTGCGGCGGGTGCTGAACCAGGCAGCCACGCTGCGGCGACAAGTCGGGAGGCACCACGAGACGCGGCCTAATCCAGAATCATTGTCAGCAAAGAAGCGAACTTAGCCTTAAGATCTCTTGCCCCGGTGCTCTCGAATGTACTCGCCGACCTCTGCCACGGTGGCCAGCCATATTCCGTGTGCAGGATCCTTCAAATATTCAAAAAGCGACTCGAGCGCAACCGTGTCCGTCACCTGATAACCTCGTTTTCCGATCGCGTGGCCGACGAAAATCACCCATCGGCCATCTTTGACAGCGTCTTCCACGTGAGTCTTGATCTGTTCAAAATCCATATCGTCGAACGGAGTGCCCATCGCTTGCGCCAAATCGCAGACCTCTGGGTCATTTGCGGATTCATCTAAGTAGCCGCGACCAACCAGGAAGCGATCGGCAACGAGTGGCACATAGCTCCTCGTGTCAAGCCCCCTTCCCACAAATTTCTGCCCGCAAGGATAGGCAAAAGTTCGGGGCTTCACTCCAAGCAGGGTCTCAATCTCAGCGTTCGCGCCATCGAGCTGCGCTGCCATCATCTCGAGCGTGTAGTTTTCGAGCGCATTGAGCCGTGAGAAGCTATAGTTTGCCGTGCATGGGTGCGTGTTCGAGTGATTGCCGATCTCGTGCCCTTCAGCGACGGCCTTTTTCCATCCGTCCAGGCGTTTGCGGATGTTCTCCGCCTGCACAAAAAAGGTGACTTTGACGTGCTGCCGGTTCAGAAGGGCGAGCCCAGCGTCAATTTGGCTGACCCGCGCGTCATCGAAGCTTAGGCTGACGGCCGCACGCTTTCCGTCTGGCCAGCGGAACGGCTTCGGAATATCGGGAGTAGCACACGGCGCTTGCTGCCCGATTGCTGTGCCTACAATCATGCCAACAACCAGCAGTATAGCGACGAGACTCACGTCAACATTCGTCCGCCACGTTTTTCTCTGCATTTCAGCCCTCAGTTGGCTGACACTGTCGCAAACATTTCGTTCTATGTCTATGACCTGAGTAAATAGGTTTGACAAGTTTTAAACCTTCGTGTTAAGAGAAAAGCCGCACGTTCGATTAGTTCGTGTAATGGGGTGGTGGCACGCGACTGACGAGCCATCCAACATTACAGCCGTGACCAGCCTAGCGCTCCCGTGTTTGGATTGGGGGCATCATGCGTACTGAAGTCATATTTCGCGGCACTGCAAACATCGCTTTGTTTCGTCTTCGTCGGAAGGGGGCTTAATATGCGTGTGCGCTTTTCATTTGCTGCGATGGTTCTGTGCGCCGCGCTGTCCGGTTCTGTATTCGGGCAATCGGAGCGCGGAACCATCTCAGGCACGGTTCATGACTCTTCCGGCGCTGTAATCCCGGCAGCCAGGGTAACCGCAACCAACATAGGAACCAACTCAGCGATCAACGTGGCCAGCAACGAGACTGGCGATTACACCATCCCTAGTCTCCCCGTAGGCCTCTACAACGTGCTGGTGGAAAAGGAGGGCTTCCGGCCTGCTCAGATTACCGGTTTGACATTGAACGCTGCAGCAAACGTGCGCGCCGATGTCACGCTGCAGGTCGGTACAGAAAAACAATTGGTGGAAGTGCAGGCCACAGTTGTGCAACTCCACACCGAAGACGCGAAAACCAGCGCAACAGTGACCAATAGGATGGTGGACCAGTTGCCTTTGGTGGTCGGCGGTGCGTTGCGCAGTCCGTTTGATCTGGCAGCCCTCACGCCCGAATCAAAAAACGTCGGCGGCGACACAGGATTCCTTCTAGGCGGCGGGCAGGCCGCTGCATACGGCACGACACTTGACGGTATCTCGGCCAATACGTCCCGGGCGCTGCAGGTGAGCTGGGTATCCTCCAACGCGCCGTCACTCGAAGCGGTCACCGAGTTCACCGTGGATACCAACGGGTTTAAGGCTGAGTTCGGTCACGCAGGCGGAGGAGTGATGACCTTTGTCTCCAAGTCGGGCACGAACGACTTCCACGGCTCCGCGTACGAGTTTCTTCGCAACGACGGTTTCGACGCCAACTATTTCTTCAGCAACAAGAAAGGTATCCCTCGGCCGATATACAAACAGAACGACTTCGGTGCCAGCCTGGGAGGTCCGGTTTGGATTCCGAAGGTTTATGACGGACGCAACAAGACGTTCTTCTTTTTCGCCTATGAGGGCTTCCGCAATCGTCAAGGCGCCACGGCATTCACAACCACAGTCCCCACTCCCGAAATGTACAACGGCGATTTCAGTAACTGGGTGGACAAGAACGGTAAGCAGATTCCCATTTACGATCCGACCACGCAGGTCACCAACGCCGACGGAACGGTGACGCGCAAGCCCTTCCCCAACAATCAAATTCCCAAGGCGCTGTTCGATCCGTTGGCGGTGAAGGCGCTTGGCGTGTTCCAGGCGAGCGGCGTCTTAACGCCGAACACCGGCGCCGCTCCTGGGACAGTCGGTTACGTAACCAACAACTATGTGGTCACCAAGGGTTCGAACGTCAGCCCGATCAACAAGTGGAGCATCAAGGGCGATCACAGCTTTTCGGAGAAGGACCGCATTTCCGGCTACTACGGCTACGATCGCGAAGCGATTGTCCCCGGCCCGGATGGACCGGCAGCGCTGCCCGGTTTGTATGCGAACTATAACGATCTGCATCAGAATACTGACGTCCTGCGGTTTAGCTGGGACCATATCTTCAGTCCAACTAAGTTCAACCATTTCTATGCAGGCGGCAATAACTGGCGGCAGAATCACAACCCGCCACAGGAGTATATCGGCAACTGGAAGGACAAGTTCTGCTTGCCGAACGTGCCCGATTGCAATCAGAACCTGGTGAACTTGACTTTTAGCAATGGGTACGGGGGATGGGGAGGTAATGCCAACAACGGATCGGAGAACACGATCTATGGCTACAACGACGACTTCAGTTGGATCCGCGGTGCTCATACGTTCAAGTTTGGCGGCATGTTCCAGTTGACACATTACAACGGGTTCGGCCGCCAGTGCGTGTCGGGCTGTGTGAGCTTCAGCTTCACCGAAACCGGCGTGCCCGGCAACACCAGCTTCGCCGGTGGCAATCCCTTTGCCTCATTTCTGCTGGGCTGGGCGGACAACGGACAACTGGACACGATTCGCTTCATCGGCCAGCAGTGGCCGTATTTCGCGGGCTATTTCCAGGATGACTGGCGCGTGAGCTCGAAATTGATTTTGAACATCGGGTTGCGATGGGAGACTCAAATTCCTCCCACGGGGCTGGATGACCGATGGGCCGACTTTTCTCCGACACGCCCGAATCCCAATGCGGGAAACATTCCCGGTGCGGTGATCTTTGCCGGCTCCGGAACCGGACGCGAGGGATCGCGCAATCTAGCCGACTCCTACTACAAGGCCTTCGGACCGCGATTTGGCTTCGCGTATTCGTGGAACAGCAAGACGGTGATTCGCGGCGGTGTCGGCGTTTCTTACATGGCGATTCAGACAGTTACCGGTTCGACCCACAACATGGGCTTCACACTTACCGAGACCTTCCCCAATGGCAGCAATGGCATTCAGCCCAGTTTCCTGCTCAGCCAGGGTCTGCCCCCCTGGACTGCGCCGCCGTTCGTGGATCCATCGGTGTCGAACGGGGCGGGTGTGTCGTGGTGGCAAGGCAGGGAGGCGACGCGGCCACCTGCGTCCTATAACGTCAACCTGTCAATCCAGCGGCAGCTGAGTTCGAGCATGGTACTGGAGACCTCATACAACGCGGTGATCGGCGCGCACCTCCAGGACGGTGTGCTCAACTATAACCAGGTCAACCCCGCCTACTTGGCGAAAGACGGCGCGGCCCTGCTCACCTCGCCAATTAATTCGTCGGCGGCAATCGCGGCGGGCATCACGGCGCCGTTCCCTGGTTTTCAGCAACTCTGGGGCAAGCGCGCCACAGTGGCCCAGGCATTGCGGCCGTTCCCTCAGTACTCCACGATCGACACTGCGGGGGGGCAAGGGGATCACAGTGGACACTCGACATATCATGCCTGTCTCGTCAAACTGGAGAGGCGCTACGCGAGCGGGTTGACGTTCCAGACGTCGTATGTGTTCTCTAAGTTGCTGACAGATGCTGACAGCGCCTGGCCCCAGTTACCGGCGGCCGATCAGTACAACCGGCGCCTCGAGAAATCCATCGGCCAGTTCGACATCACGCACAACTTCAAACTCGCCTTGATTTACGAACTGCCGTTTGGTAAAGGCAAACAGTGGCTGCACCATGGGTTTGCGTCGGCCGTTCTTGGCAACTGGCGCGTGAGCACGGTCAACATCTATCAGACGGGCACGCCCGTCAGCATTTCAACCAGCGTATCCCAGCCCATCTTCGCTGGGCGGACTGTCCCATATGTGACGTCGTACAATGGTTGGCAGCCGAACTGGAGTGGGAGCTTCGATCCGTCCGTGGACAACTTTTTCGTTCCGTACGGCTCGGGACCATTCCCTTTCCAGGGTCCCGGCACGCCTTACACGGGCATCGGCAACGTTACCCGCTATAATCCGAAGGTCCGGTACTTCCCCAGCTTGAACGAGAATATGTCGCTGGCCAAGACCATCCCGATCCACGAGCGGCTCCAGATAGATTTCCGGGCGGAGGCATTCAATATTTTCAACCGCGTGCGGTTTGGTACCGGTGCAACTCAGCTACAGGACCAGAACTTTGGCCACCTGACGAGCAACGCCGATATCCTGAATATTCCGAGGCAGTTGCAACTCGCGCTGAAACTATATTTCTGACATGGAGCGACCTGTCAACAGCTGAGTGTGCCGGTAGCGGCCGGAGCCGGGGGGGAGCCTAGCTGGAAGCGCCGATCCCGATGGGATGGTCGCGTCTTCTTTCTTTTGGACAGCAAGGCGGATGACAGGGCGGGAGTTCATCAGAGCGAAGGCATCCAGCCAGACCTCACTTTTGCCCATGTCCTATTGGGTTCCCACTGGAGTACGACGGAACTCATTTTGGAAAGGATCAGACTTGAGCGGACGCAAAGGCGCTTTAGAACTTCCTTGTACTCATCCAGGATGTCTTCCGTTGTCAGCCAAACAAAGCGGTCTCTTTCTGCCTGTGGTTCGCCAAAACTTCAGCCGAGACCCAAAACGGGGCGGTTCTCGGTGGAGTAGGCAGGCGATGATCGGTCCGATACAGCAAGAAGACTCTGGAGGGGCCAACCCGCGTGCGCGTGGAGCGCACGTATATAAACGTATATAAGGACGTGAATTTCGGTCCAACTTCAGTCCAATTCAAGAGGGTGATTGCGCGACCTTTCGGCTGTAAGCGACACCAGATGCAGCACTTATTTGATTTTTACTGCCTTCTTAACAGCCGAATGCTCTACCGTTGAGCTACCGGGGAACCGCGCAACGCATTTATTTTCATTCTAATACAGCCATGGAAATCATGCCACTTGAACTGGTGAGTCCACGTTGGGTCCAACATGGAGTTTTCGAAGATTATTGGTGAAGAGCCACGAATCGGCCGACTGATTCTCAAGGAGTTAGACGCAATGCTCTCCGAAAATTCACGAATTCGGCACCGTACCGAATACTCTTTTTTCTATGAAAATGTGGAACTGCCGACTTAGAGAGACTGCAGTTGTCTGAACAGGCCGTAATACCCCGAACAGAACCCTACAACTTGGATAGGTCTACACTGGCCGACTTCCCATTACTAATCGCGGTAAGCCGGCATTCAGATCGCTTCGCGATGAAGCTCTTACGAAGTTCGGTGAATTCATCGGCGCCGGGAGGGAGTTTTCCTTCTGTGATTCGCCCTACACTTGTACGAAGCCGCCATCGGAATGATTCGACGGTCCATATCGATGCTCCTCCGCGCAGGGTCTTGCCGCTCGATTAGATCTGCGCTCTGCCGCCGTCAACGAACAGTTCGATACCCGTGACGAAACTGGAGTCATCCGACGCCAGAAACAACGCAACCTTAGCAACTTCCTCGGGTCTCCCCATGCGTCTCATCGGGATCGTGGACACAATCCGCGCAATCACGTCTGTAGATTGCCGACTCGCCAGCGGCGTATTGATCGGACCCGGACTAACAACGTTTGAGCGGATACGACGGTCCTTCAGATCTGTAGTCCAGGTTCGCACGAAAGAGCGGATTCCAGTCTTACTCGCGGCGTAGACGCCGAAGGCGGCAGTACCCTTAACACTCGCGACAGAGCCGTTGAGAATGATAGAGCCAACATCCTTCAGTAGTGGTAAGGCCTTTTGCACCGTGAACAACGCTCCTCTCACATTGATGTTGAATAGCTTGTCGAAATGTTCTTCGGTGACGGCCCCGAAGGGGACAAATTCCCCAACGCCAGAGTTTGCGAAAACAATATCGATACGCTCTACCGGAAAGGAGACGCCACCCTCAAATGGGCCTAGGTCGGCTCAACACGCAACGGGCAATTGGGGCCCGCAGGCTCTTAGCTCAGAGCCTCGTATCGATACTCCGTAGGACTGGCTCCGCAGATTCAGCGGAAGCACTCGCGCAGCTCCTGTGTGAAAAGAGCTGGCCGCTTGAAGGCGGCGAACTGGTCACCCTTCTTTAGCTCGCTTTCGCCTCTGCGTCGCGCTTTCGGAAGGCGGCTTCTCCAGCGCCGGACACCTTGACCCACTTCGGGTCAGGCGAGGCCTCGGCCTCGTAGTTGTCGTGCCAGTTCCACCACTTGTACGTCGGGGTCTGCGGGTAACCCTCTGGCGAGTCCTCCCAGGTCTCCTGACGGCCAAGCGCCGTCATATCGAGGTAGCTCCAGGTGGTTCCCATCGCCTCGTCGCCGCGGCCGTTGATGAAGTATGTGCGGAACACCCGCTCGCCGTCGCGGATGAATGCATTGTGGCCGTGCCACTGGTCGACGCCGAAGTCCACATCGAAGCTGTCGGTGATGGTGTACCAGGGCATCTCCCAGCGCATCCGCGCTTTCAGGCGCGCGATGTCCGCCTGCGGCGCGCGTGAGGCGTAGGCGAGAGTGGTGTCGCGGACGTTCAGATGGGCCAGGTGCGCGACCTGATCGGCGCCCAGGGAGCAGCCGCGGCAGGCGTGCTCGGGCCAGCCGAACACTCCGGGTTCGAAGAAGGCGCGATAGACGATCAACTGACGGCGGCCCTCGAACAAATCGAGCAGGCTTACCTTGCCCTTGGGTCCGTCGAACTCGTACTTCTTCTCCACCGCCATCCACGGCATTCGTCGACGCTCAGCGGCCAGCGCGTCACGGGAGCGGGTCAAGGCCTTCTCCTTCACGAGCAGCAGCTGGCGCGCAACCTGCCACTCCTGCGGCGATACGACCGGCGGTGTTTTCATTCCGCCTTTCTGGTTCTCCATTTTCTGCTTGCTTGTTGCCATATCATTTCTCCTTTGTTTTCCTGTCGCTAATTAAGGCGTTCCTTAAGCGCTGGCAGACCGCTGCGGCACGAAAGCGGCGAATTGGCGCTCAAGCGCCTTGGATACACCAGCGCGCCAGCCCTCCGCGATGGACCGGGACGTGGGATCGGGGAAGATCTCCTCTTCGCCTTTTTCCAAGCCGTCGAAGATGCCTACGGCTGCGGACTCAGTCGAGACTTTCGGTATGTTGAAGCCGCGGTTCATATCGGTGTCCACGGGGCCGAGGACGACTGCATGGACCGTCACGCCTTGGCCGGCCAAGAGCGCTCTCAGTGACTGCGTCAAGTTGAGCGC
>Ga0209376_1005504_pt1 | contig 10520 bp, 10 predicted proteins | sample GraSoiAngelo_134_FD_185891 | JGI IMG/M metagenome (GOLD analysis project Ga0209376, IMG submission 185891) | Grasslands soil microbial communities from the Angelo Coastal Reserve, California, USA - 14_0929_05_30cm (SPAdes) (version 2) | ecosystem: Environmental > Terrestrial > Soil > Grasslands ... | reverse complement strand
GCCAAAAACCGGTCTAGCGGTGGACCTTCGCGAGACAGCTCATGTAGAGACATGCGTCTCGAGCAAGTTTCGGAATCGATCCGGACCTTCCGAACTCAACGGGTGCCTTTCTGACCAGAACAAATGGAACTCCCTCCCTCCCTTCGCCCATCAGCAGCTGAGCGGCAGACGCAACTCCGTCCGCGGACGCCTGCACCGTAATCCGAACCTTTCTACCGAACAGATCCTGTTTGCCCCTGAAGTCTCGCGTCGGTTTGAAACCAGCGCAGGCCAACGCGATTCCTGTGGTTCCCAGCCTTAGAGGGGTCACTCTGCTGTCGACTATTACAACTCCAATTCGCTTCTCAAGTCTTCGGTGGAGCGTGTTGAGCAGCCTCGTTGCTGAGGCGGTTGGGTCCCGGGGCCACAATACAACCGAGCCCGGTGGGGCATTTTTCTGGTCTACACCGCCGCTCTTGAGAGTCAAGAGCGCTCCAGTGACTCCCCCGTACACCTCGTCGGCCTCGTCCAATACGACTTGAACCATGGGGGCGGGTATCCCGTGTCTTCTTGCTAGCTTTCTCGCCTCACGTGACGTGTCGATGCTGTTCAGCTCAATTACTCTGCCCTCGGCTATGGCAACTGCTTTGCTTGCGACCGCGATGATATCCTTGCTTCGAATCCGAACTCTCGCGCTCGCGAGAGAGCTCAATATCTTGTCAGTGATGGAGGCTCCAGGTGTGATTAGTTCAGACTTGAGCGGTATCAGCTCCATTAACGCTCAGGGGTTCCCGCGGATTTCTCTCTCCGCGATTCCTGGTAATTGTTCGTTAACTATCATTTGACGGATCTCTTCGATGTCCGCGCTGCTAGAACGGTCCTCGGTGACTTGTGGAACTTTTTCTCTGATCGCTGCATACACTTTTCGTGTGCCATGACCGAGCCGCGCCTTCGCGCGCAAGTCGATACCTTGGGCTGCGGCTAGGAATTCGATTGACAACACGTACGTGCTGTTTTCGAGTATCTTGGCCGCTTTGTGAGCGCTTCCGGGGCCCATGCTAACAAAATCCTCGAAATTGCTCGAGGTGGGGATTGAGTCGCTGCTGGCTGGATGTGTCAATACCTTGTTCTCTGCTACCAGTGCCGTTGCCGTGTACTGAACTGCCATGAATCCGCTGCTCAGTCCGGGTTTTGATCCTCTTCCTACCAAGAATGGTGGTAGACCGTTGTTGAGCGATTGGTCGAGTAATGCGGCAGTTCTTCTTTCGGAGAGGTTTGCGAGATTTGATATTGCCAGGCTGAGGAAGTCGAGTGCCATTGAGATTGGTTGGCCGTGAAAGTTTCCGCCTGAGAGGCAGACTCCGTCTCTTGGAAAAACGAGTGGGTTGTCGGTTGCCGAGTTCATTTCTACTTCGAGGACTTTCTTCACGTAATCGGCTGTGTCCGCAACTGCGCCTATGACTTGGGGAGCACATCTGAAAGAGTACGGGTCTTGAGGACGGCCGTTGTCAAGCCTCTTGTTCGTGACTGTTCTGACCATGCTGCTTCCCTCCGTCAACTTTCGAACTGTGGCGGCAACAATGGATTGTCCTAGATGTGGCCTGAGTTGTTGAATTCGAGGGTCGAAGGCGTCTGACCATCCTCTTAGCGCCTCAAGGGAGAGAGCTAGGGCAGCCTCCGACGCCATAATGAGCTGGAACGCGTCGTGGAGCGCTAGGCATCCGACTGCCAGCATCTGCTGTGTCCCGTTGTTCAGTGCGAGTCCCTCTTTTGCTTCAAGTTGGACCGGGCTCTCCTTCGCGACACGGAGGGCAGCTCTTCCGTCAACCAAGTGCCCGTTAACCTCGGCTTTCCCTTCCCCTATGAGAACGAGCGCCATGTGTGAGAGCGGTGACAGGTCTCCGCTGGCTCCTACTGAGCCCTTCTCGGGAATCAGAGGATGGATTCGCTTGTTCAGCAGGGCAATGATCAGCTCAGGGATTTTGGGCCTGATGCCCGAATTCCCCTTGAGTAGCGTGTTTGCTCGAAGAAGCATCATCGCGCGGACGACGTCGGTACGCTCACTCTTTCCCACACTTGCTGCGTGGCTTCGGATGAGGTTGACTTGGAGGCTCTTGAGGTCCTCTTTGGTTACCTTCTCTCCAGAGAGAGCTCCGAACCCTGTGTTGACTCCATAGATTCTCTCCTCTGTCTCTAGAAGTCTCTCTAACGCTTCACGTCCTCGGGCTGTCCTTGAGAGAGCTTTTGGGTCGATGGCAACTTTCGTGTTCCCTCTAGAGACACTGACGACTTGATCTAGAGTCAGGCTGTTACCGTTAATGGTGGCAATCGGCATGTTGGGTTGTGCGTCGGCGTGATATGAAAGATAAGCGTTGGTCGCTCACTTGAGCATCGGCATCCGTATTCCCTTTTCCCTTGCGACTCGCTTGGCTGCGCTGTAACCCGCGTCGGCATGCCTGACGACCCCGATTCCCGGGTCAGTGGTCAGAACTCTTTCGAGACGCTGATCAGCGTCTAGTGTCCCATCTGCGACCAGGCACATTCCTGCGTGAATGCTGTAACCCATCCCGACGCCGCCGCCGTGATGGACACTCACCCACGTAGCTCCTGCTGCGGTGTTCAGGAGCCCATTCAGAATTGGCCAGTCCGCTATCGCATCACTTCCATCTAACATTCCCTCAGTCTCTCTCCTCGGAGAGGCGACGCTTCCAGAATCGAGATGATCTCTGCCAATCCAGACAGGGCCTGAAAGTTTACCGGTTCGCACCATCCCGTTAATAAGCCGTCCGAACTTTGCTCGTTCCCCGTACCCCAGCCAGCAAACTCTTGCCGGTAGGCCTTGGAACTTCACGTGGCTCCGCGCTTTCTGAATCCACCGAGTTAGTTCCAAGTTTTCTGGGAAAGTCTTGAGAATGAGGTCGTCAGTTTTTGCAATGTCCTCCGGGTCTCCAGTGAGCGAGGTCCACCTGAATGGTCCGCGTCCTTCACAGAACATTGGACGGATGTATCGTTGGACGAAGCCCGGAATCTGGAAGGCTTCTCGAACGCCCGCGTCCAGGGCTTGCTGCCGAATGTTGTTGCCATACTCGAACGCGACGGCCCCCTTGTCAGCCATTGAGATCATCGTCCTCACGTGCACGGCTATGCTCTCGCGGGCCATCTCAAGGTAGCGGGCAGGGTTGGATTTGGAATCAATCCCTTGTGAAGAAGTTCGGGATGGACCTCCGCAGCGTTTCCCAAGAGAGCGATACTGCGAGGTAAGCCCTCATTCTGAGCCTCCTTCACCATTCGAATGGCTTCGTTCAAATCGTCGGTCCATGTTTCCACGTACGCATGCTTCAGTCGTTTCTCGATCGCGTGCTTGTCCATCTCGACTGCCAGTGCCACTCCGTCGTTCATGGTTACGGCCAATGGCTGGGCTCCTCCCATCTCGCCTAGACCAGCGGTGAGAACGAGCCTTCCTCGAAGAGACCCTTCGAAATGCTCCTTCGCTACCTGCGCGAGCGTTTCATACGTCCCTTGAAGAATTCCCTGCGTCCCAATGAAAGCCCAGGACCCAGCTGTCATCTGGCCATACATCATGAGCCCCTTCTGCTCCAGCTCGTAGAAGTAGTCCCAAGTCGCCCACTTCGGAACAATTATGCTGTTGGCTATCAACACCCTCGGCGCCATGTTGTGCGTCTTGAAGACCGCAACTGGCTTACCGCTCTGAACGAGGAGAGTCTCGTCCTCTCCAAGGTGCATAAGTGTCTCTAGGATTGTTTCGAGAGCGTCCCATGACCTAGCTGCTCGGCCGGTGCCACCGTAGACGATGAGATTCTCCGGGTCCTTTGCAACCTCCGGATCGAGCACGTTGTGCAACATGCGGTACGCTCCTTCAACTTGCCAGTTCTTGCAGTGAAGCGTCTTCCCTTTGATCGCCGACAGTCTTCGTTTCTGTTTGAGAACCGGGACCTGTTGCTTATTGGCGCGTTTTTGTCTCAAACGAGCTTCTTCCCGTCATCTACGACTAGTCTGCCGCCGATAAACACCTTGTCGATGAGACCGTCGGAGTGGGCATAGCTAACCCACTTGTGATTGGGCACCTTTAGGGTCACGAGGTCGGCTATTTTCTTCGGGGCTAGGCTTCCAACTTGGTTTTCCATTCCCAGTGCCATTGCAGCGTTGATGGTTATTCCCCTGAGTATTTCGTCAGCTTTCATTCTGAGCTCTCTGGCTGCAGCCCATGCCACGGCGACCTGACTGAGCGTCCAATTCGCCGGGCTGAAGTCTGTCCCGAGCGCCACAGGCAGCCCCAGTGCCAGCAATTCCCGCGCGGGTGCGTATTCCTTGGCGAGAAGGCTTTGTGAGGATGAAGGCAGGACAACTGGAGTCACGCCGGTCGCGGCCATACGTTCCAGTTCCCGTGCGGGTGTATGAACCAGATGGTCCCCGGAGGTCGACGATAGCTTGTTGGCGACTCGGGCCCCGTTACTGTCCGTGAACTCATCGGCGTGTATTTTGGTGGCGAGACCGGCCTGCTTAGCGGCTTTTAGGATGCTCATCGACTGTTTTTCGTCGAAGACTCCTTGCTCGCAGAAAACGTCGCAGAACTGGGCGAGTCCGGTTCTTCTAACCTCTGGGAGCATTTCCTCGATTATCAGGCGGGTATAGCTCTCCGCGTCGGTTTCAGGCGGTACCGCATGCGCCCCCATGAAGGTTGGGACGACTCTGCAGAGGTGCTGTCTTCGAAGCGTCCGTATTACCTGTAGGATTTTCATCTCGTCATAGGGGCGCAGCCCGTATCCGCTCTTCACTTCGATGGTTGTCGTTCCTGCCTCCAATGCCGTGTCGAGCCTGCTGACAGCTGTCGAGAGCAGCTCGTCGTGTGTTGCTTCGCGAGTCTTGTTTACGGTTTCTAGAATCCCCCCGTGCCCCTTCAGTATCTCCATATACGGAACTCCTTGGATTCTCTGCTGAAATTCCTGTTCTCGCGACCCCTCAAACACGAGGTGTGTATGTGGGTCAATGAAGCCGGGCAACAACACCTTCTCGTCCACATTCACACTTCTCCGCCCAACGAACCTTCTCTCAAGCAACTCGGATGAGGCGGCCATGACGATGTTTCCAGCGTCGACGGCAACTCCTCCACCTTCGACAACGCCAAGGTCGTCTTCGGAGGGTTGGCCGTTCATCGTTACCATCTCTGTAGATCCTAGGATGAGAAGGTCAACCTTGCGCCTTGGCAATCCTCAGGCTCCGCTTGGTCCCTGCAGTCCTCACTTGATAAGCAGATTGAGCCGAACTTAGAGTATTATTTTCCCATCGACCATTATTGTGTACCCGTCTATCTCAATGGTTGGTTTTGTTATCGTTCCTGCAAACGAGAAGCTGCTATCATTCTTGCCGCCTATTCCACGATTCGCTCCAACCCCGACAGATGCGGTTCCGAGAACTAGCTCGTCCGTCGAGTAGCCAATCAACTCCATCCTTGGGTTGACTCCGATCGCGAACTGGGCGATCTTATCCTTGTCTCCTTGAGTTGATTCAAGGATTTCTTGGAATACTTCTTCATACCGTTTTGCATGATACTCGACAATTGCGCCCTTCACAAAGCTGAGTCTCAGATCTCGAATCATGCGACCTTTCAGCGCACGCGGAGTGTCAAAGACAACTGTTCCTTGGGCAGTGTCCTCGATCGGAGGAACCTCAACCTTGCCAGAGGGTATTTGAGTTGAGACGAGCCCTCGTTGAATGTCCTCCTGGTCGATTATGCCATCCTGGATGTGGACAGGGCGTTTTGCAATCTCAAACTTGAGGTCGGTTCCGCTTCTTGAAGTGAGGTGGACTCTGCTCCCACGTTCGAGGCGGCTGGCAACTCGCCTCCCTAGCTCAGTTAGCTTGTGGTAGTCTACTCTGATAGCATCCTCGGTCATCTTAAGCCACTGCGGGTAGTCAAACCCGTAGGTCCTCGCCCTTTGCGGGGTCACTTGCCCCAAGAGGACGTCGGCTGTTCGAACTTTTCTGTCGAAGGCTTTGTCAAGGACGGGCTTGTCGCCCTCGAAAAGTGGCTGCATGCGAGTGGCAGCGATGTCTCTCCATTTTGACGGATCCTGGGGCCCTCCTAAACCAATCCAGACGCTCACACTGTCGACTGCGTTGAGAATGTGTCGTGGGGTTTTCCGAAGGTACCGTTCAGGAATTTCTTGGAGTGTGTTCCACCAGAGCTTATCTGTCATCAGGGTGATCATCGGTTTGGCGCCCACCTTGTAGCATTCCAGAGCGATGTCGCTGGCCAGGTCCGCGGTGTGCTGCCAGGCTTCGATGAGAACCATGTCGTCTTCGTGGACTCTAAGAGACGTGTGCACGACACGTTTTGCAACGGAGTCTGAGGCGAGCTCCTCAAGCAATTGGTATTAGGCCAACCTCTCTGATGGCCGTGTCTTACATAAGCGTTGAAAGTGTCGCGTGGAGTCTTCCATCAGTCCAGGATGTCAACAATCAGGAACGGTAGACGGCCTACGCCATAATCTAACGCGCTAAATCTCCAGGCATACCAAACCCAATTACCACTAACGAGTGGAACCGTCGCAGTAGTTCGCTGACCTCGGGCTTGTAGAACACTTTGGTGCTCTCCCACTCTCGCTTGAAATCCTCGTAGCCACCATCGAAAATTCCCAAAACACGAGATAGGACGAACTCTTCCATCTTATCCCCCAAGAGAACGTAGGACCCTGGTCCCAGCTCTGTCCTTCGAAGCATTACGAGCGGCAGCCTCACTCTCTCCAGCGCTTGTTCAGGCAGCGCCTTGGCCAATTCCCTGAGCTCGTCTGGGTTCATCACGATCTTCTTTCCATCAACGGTAAGAACGCTCGGAGATTCCTCCGTTAGCAGTTCTTTCAGTCCGCGCCTGGCCTTTGGCAGGTGAACGTTTAACTTCCTGAGCTCTTCCTGCAGAATCTTGTCTGCTAATCGGTCACTGTTCTCCATTCGCTCTTCATCTATGAAGCGTCAGGGGGCCCCATGCGAGATTCGATTATCCATCCCCACGAGAAGAGATAGGTTGCGCCGAGAGCGACCAGATTCGGCGCAGTAACTAGGCCCAACCATACTGAAGCCTTTGCCGCGCCACAACGCTTGGGCGCCAAGGTTGAATCTTGGCAGAATGACAGATTCTCCTGATAGTTAGCCGTGAATAAGCCTATCAGGACTAGGGCGTAGATTCCTAGAATGAGACTTGCAACCATGAGTCCGTGGGCCCAATTTTTCTTCATTGGACCCTGTTTCACAATGCCTATCGCTACAAGAACAAGTCCTACCCCCGCGAAGACCCCTTCCACGAGAATGCCCCAGACACCCCAAAATGACACCGGAAATGAGGATATGGCGGGGAAAGTAATCCAATTAAGGGAAAGCAGGAACTCCTCTCCCAAGCCTAACCCTAGGAACCGCCCATCCACGGTGATAGGTCACCGCCTATCAGACAAAAGCCTTGCCACTTCTCCGCCCGCTAATCATGCAGTGATCCCCCTCGAATGGGTCCAGGCGAAGCATCTCAAGGCACTTGTAACTGCGTTCTTCTAGCACCTTCGCCTCTTGACGGAAGATTTCCGAGGGATTCCTCGTGACATCTATACTTCGAGACTTTACCGCGAGAAGAAAGCCCCCCGTCGCGTCAAGAAACATGTCCATGTTGTCCGCAATTATTCGGGCTTGGTCAGGCTGGGCAATATCGCAGTAGACGCAGTCCACCTTGCCTACTATGTCGCGGTATCTTGCCGGGAACCTAGCATCTCCGAAAATAGGAGTCGTGTTCAGTCTGACTGAGCAAATATTGGTGACCAAGTCCCTGAACGAGCGCTGGGCAAACTCTACACAGTAGACCTGGCCCTTGGCGGCGACTATGTCGCTTAGGTGGCTCACTGTCGTCCCGCTTGCGGCTCCGAGGTAGAGCACCTTCGAACCTGGCTTTATCGGCATTTGAGTGAGTCCTTTCAGAATGGCCGCTGCGAGTTTGCTTCTGTATGGGTCCCAGATTCTAAACTCTTTGCCTCGGGCCTTGATCGTCATCTCTCCGTACGAAGTGTTCCCGGGGACCAGGTTGAGTGTTGCGGGCCTCCTGTCTCCTTCCAGGCTTGCCATATAGACGCCTTCGATCTTCACGTGAGATCGGACGGTCACGGGGCCCATCTTTCCTCCTAGGTTGGGTTTGCTGGCGGGTCTTCAACTCTTTTATCTTCATGTCAAGAGAATTTTTCATCTTCTCGCCTTCATTGTTGCCACCGAAAGCGTCCATACGAGCCGCAATCGCTATTTTTCCAGCCACTGCCCGTGCAATTTTGCCTCGCAGCCATTTTGGAGACTGGTGGATGGGGCCGTACTGGAATATGATTCCGTGCTTCGGCGGCCGAGCCCCGGTAGTTAGTGTGCGGAAGAGGGCTTTCTCCGCCCCGAGAACCTGAAGCGTGCTAGCTGGCATCTTTGCCATGTGCTCCAAGCCTCCAGCAATAGACACCATTTTGGCAGTGAGAACGGGACCTAGGACAGCCGAAGTGTTCGGGGCAACATCAAGCATTATCTTGTCAGTGTACTTCTCCGCGGCCTCTCTAAGCCGGTGCAGCTGGAGAACTGTTCCGCAAACCTCTTGCAACCAGTCAAGGTCTGGACCAGGCATGTCGCCGCCTGTCGATTTCTGGGCGGAATCAGCGATTTCGAAAGATTTGTCCTGAGGAATCCCTAGCTTTGCCAGGGCTTCGTTCGAGAAGTTGCTACGAGCACCGAGTTTCTGGACGAGTCGCATGTAGGTGTCATGTTTCTCGACAAGCCTGTCAAGCTCGGGAAAGTGCAGCCCGTACCATTCGCGTATCCGTACAGATAGCAGGTTGAGAGTCTTGTCCAAGTCTTCAATGCACCTCACGGTCTGGATGGCGTAAAGGTCCCTCTTTCCCGTGGCCTCCGCTATCGCAGTCTTGGCGAGCTCGAGCGAGACGTCTCGGATAAACTGTTCATACTCATCTTTCGATTCAATTATTTGCAGCCTGGCGAGCATCCCAGGCAGCCTGTTTCTCAGCCTAGCTATCGTGTTGTCGTTCTCCTCAAGGACGACGGGGAAACTGCCGAGGCTTCGAGCTATGCTCGCGAGAGACTGGCTGTCGACTGTCAACTGGTCAATTTCCAACTTGGCTAGTCTTTCTGCAAAACCTGAGTGTTCAGGAGGAAGCAGGCCCTGCCTGACTTTGCCTAGGACAATTGCAGCGTCCTTGGGGTTTCGGGGGAAGAGAACCTTCTCAGTAATCTTTCCCGTTTTTTCCACCAGGAAGAGCCCTGCGGGCGACTCTACCAGGTAGCCTTTCATGGGTTCTCACCGGAGTTGAGCTCCAAGACATACGGTATTGCGAAGAGAATAAACGTCGACGCTGGGGACGGTGGTCGCTGCATTGGAACCTGACCTATCGGTGGAGTTTGCTGGTATAAAGCTCCCCAACCCGACAATATTGGCTTCAGGAATACTAGGAGTCTCTGCGGAGATAATGGTCAGAGCCGCCCGAGCTGGTGCAGGAGCCGTCGTCACCAAGTCTTTCAACCGGGACGGGCGAGAGGGCTACCACAACCCTTCGTTTATCGAAGTGCCTGGGGGGTTTCTGAACGCTTTAGGGATTCCCAACCCTGGAATGAGGGAAATGCGTGAGGAAGTGCGGACCGTGGCAAAGGCGGGGGTCCCGGTCATCGCGAGCGTTTTCGGTTTCGACGCTAGCGAGTTTGCAGAAGCCGCCGCGATGGGAGAAGAGGGAGGAGCTTTGGCGGTGGAGCTGAACGTCTCATGCCCTCATGTTGAGGAGGTCGGCGTTGAGATAGGCCAGCGGCCAGCAAGGGTGGCCGAGGTGACCAGAGCCGTTAAGGCGAAAGTAAGGGTCCCAGTATTGGTTAAGCTCACGCCGAATGTGACGAGCATAGAAGAGATTGCAAAGGCCGCGGAGAGCGGTGGGGCCAATGGGATTACAGCAATCAACACAGCACTCGGTATGGCAATCGACGTGGACGCTGCAAAACCTACCCTAGGTGGGACGGTCGGCGGCTTGTCCGGGCCGGCGTTGCACTCGCTAGCTGTGAGATGCGTCTTTCAAGTCAAACAGGCAGTGAAGATTCCCATCGTGGGTGTTGGTGGAATATCTGACTGGAGGGGTGCCGTTGAGATGATGATGGCAGGTGCGTCTGCAGTCCAAATCGGCACGGCTGTAACTAATCATGGTGTAGAGGTTTTCAGGGAGATTACGACAGGCATGTCAAAGTTCCTTACTGAAAACCACTACGGGTCAGTGGGGGAAATCGTGGGGTTGGCTCTACGGTAGAGACGCGTAGCCCGCTAGAACCTTCCCTGGAGGAGTAGAAAGGCAATGTAGAAGGCAAACACCGCCCCAGTTATTATGACGAAATTTCTCGTCCTCGCCCTCTGGGTCTTTTTCGCCGCGACTCTGCACTTGTCGCTGCAATAGTCCTTTGAAAGGTCGATCGGATTCCCGCATACCGAACAGTGTTTGTGCTTCGGCAGTGAGGGCGCATCT
>Ga0209376_1005503_pt1 | contig 10522 bp, 6 predicted proteins | sample GraSoiAngelo_134_FD_185891 | JGI IMG/M metagenome (GOLD analysis project Ga0209376, IMG submission 185891) | Grasslands soil microbial communities from the Angelo Coastal Reserve, California, USA - 14_0929_05_30cm (SPAdes) (version 2) | ecosystem: Environmental > Terrestrial > Soil > Grasslands ... | reverse complement strand
GCCGAAGCCCGAGCAGTATGAGAAGGGCTACGTGTTCCGCGCGAAGCCGCAGAAGCTCATCGCGTTCGACGTGCGCACGTTCAACAGCTCGGCGGCGCGCTTCACTTTTGACGACTAGCTGAGCTGCCCAACGAGGCCCGCTCGCCAGGCTTAGGCGGCCTCGGGAGGGTTCTGGTCCTTGCCGTCGTGGATGAGCGCGGCGTTGACCGCCGCCTCGTCCTTCTCGACGACGGGACGGGGCTGCCGCTCGCTGAGCGCGTGAGCCTCCAGGCTCATGTAGCGGAGGTAGCGGGGGTCGAGCATGGCGTGTTCCTTTCTGTTCACCAGGACGAACGGCGGCGGCCGTTTGTTTCAGAACGTCGTGGACGAGGCATTCGCCTAGCCTTCGCGCGGTGAAGCTCGACGCGTTCATCACGTCGATCTCCCTCGATCGGGTGAGCGCCTACGCCTCGCACATCGACGCCGGCGGCTACCACGGGCTCTGGGTCACGGAGACGCAGATCGATCCCCTCCTGGCGCTGGCCGTCGCCTCCACGACAACGGAGCGCGTGCGCCTCGGGACCGGGATCACCGTCGCGCTCGCGCGCAGCCCAATGGTCACCGCGATGGACGCCTGGGCCATCCAGAAGGCGAGCCGCGGCCGTCTCGATCTCGGGCTCGGCACGCAGGTCCGCGCGCACATCGAGCGCCGCTTCTCCATGCCGTACGACCGACCGGCGAAGCGCATCAAGGAGTACGTGGCCGCGCTCCGCCACATCTGGGGCGCCTTCCAGCACGAGCATCGCCTCTCGTTCAAGGGCGACTTCTATCACTTCGACCTCATGTCGCCGTTCTTCGATCCGGGACCGATCGATCACCCGCGCATCCCGATCTACCTCGCCGCGGTGAACGAGCGGATGTTTCGCGCGGCCGCAGAGGTCGCCGACGGCATCGAGGCGCATCCCTTCTCGACGCCGGCGTACCTGCGCGAGGTCGCGCTGCCCGCCATCGCGAGAGGGCTCGCGCGGTCGGGACGCGACCGGTCGGCGCTCATCGTCGCGTGCCCGGTCTTCACGCTGGTGGAGTCGTCGCCGACGTTCGCCGCGGACGCGGCCTACGTGCGGCAGCAGCTCGCCTTTTACGCGTCGACGCCGAGTTACCGTGCCGTGCTTGACCACCACGGCTGGGGCGACGTCGGCGAGGAGCTGTCGAAGCTCGCGCACGCCGGCCGTTTCGACGCCCTCCCCGCGCTCGTCACAGAGCCGATGCTCGAGGCGTTCGTGACGCGCGCCCCGACGTATACGCAGCTCGGACGTCGATTGCGTGCGCGATACGACGACGTGCTCGACCGCGTCGGCCTCTATGGCGACGCGACTCGGATCGAGCAGCGAGACGTCATTGACCTCGCTGCGGTCTTGGACGCGTGAGAAGGCCTGGGCGGACGCCGCACACAGGCCTTCTCACTGATGAACGTCAGCTCTTTGTCGTGCGCTCCGCGACCTCTCGGACGAAGGCGTACGCGAAAAGTTGGCCGTCGTACGCGAACGGCACCGTCTGCGATTCGACACGGATCTTCCGGCCGTCCTTGCGCTTGACCGTGTAGCGCAGGCGATACGCCGTGAGCTCGCGATGGACGTGCTTGTGGTACGTCGTGGAGACCTGCACGCGGTCCGGCTGGCCTGCCACGAACGTCTCGAGGAAGTCGGGTGTCGCGGCCCACTCCGCAGCCGACCGATACCCCCACATCTTGGCGAGGCGGTCATTGCAGATCTTGTGGCGGTCGTCCAAGTAGACGTACACGCCTTCACGCGAGTTATCGAAGATGGGTGCAAGCTGCGACGCGATGGCCGCGAGCCATTCTTCGTGCTGCTGATCGTGTTCGAGCGCTTGCTGGTCCATATGTGAAACCCCTTTCGAGACCGTGGCCTAGGCCGTCGCGCGCTGCGAACGGACCGCGATCCAGAGCACCATCGCGAGCACGAGCATCTGCTCGACGAGCACGCCGAACTTCAGCGTGATCGCGCCGCCGAAGACGGTGAGGAATCCGATCTGCGAGATCGCGTAGAGCGCGAAGGCGTACGCGTACGGCGCCCTGCCGTTCGTCAGCGTGCGGATCGCCCAGAGCCCGATGCCGAGCTCGGCGATGTGGACGGCGACGAACACCGCCACGGGGATCGAGTCAAGAAACCCTCCAACTGGCATTTTGTTTCCCTGCCTCCTTTCAAGAGGATTTGTTATGGCGGGATCGTCGCGTCCCGGGCGATCCGTGACATCCGTGCTCGGTACCGAGACGTGTACTGAGACGCGCACTGATCGGCCCGTACACTCAGCGCCCCGTGAGATCAGTCCCATTTGTCGGTCGAAGCGCCGAGCTGTCGCGCCTACGGGATGAGCTCAACGCCGCACACGATGGCGCCCGCCTTGTGCTCGTCCGAGGCGACGCCGGCGTCGGCAAGACCCGGCTGCTTTCAGAGTTCCAGAACCTCGCGCGGCCGCGGGCCCGATGCCTCGTCGGCCGCGGGTCGCCGCTCGGCACGACGATCGCGTTCTCGCTCATCGTCGAGGCGCTCGAGTCGCACCTGCGGTCGCTTCCGGCGGATGAGGTGCGTGCGCTTTGCGGCGCGCGACTCGCCGCGCTCCGCGGCGTCCTCCCAAGTGTGGCGGCGGCACTCCCGCCTGACGGCGGCGATCTGCCGTCGCGTCTTGCGACGTTCGAGGCGTTCATCTGCCTCCTCGAGGGCATCGCGCGCGACAGAACCCTCGTGGTCGTCCTCGACGACGCACATCGCGCGGACCCGTCGACGTGGGAGCTCGTTCACTATCTCGCGCGCAACGTCGTCCGCGCCCCGATCCTCATGCTCGCCGCGGTCCGTGAGGGAACGGCCGAGCGCGGCGAACACGTCGACGCGACGATCGGTCTGCTTCTGAAGGACGGCATCGCGACCGAGCTGCACCTCGAGCCATTCGGACGCGATGACCTGAGCGCGCTCGCGACGCAGGTGCTTGGACCGGAGGTCACGCAGGCCGCGCTCGCGGATTGGCTGTACGAGCGAACGCGTGGCAACGCCCTCTTTGCGACGGCGGTGCTCGAGGATCTGGCCCAGGATCCAGATCGCCGCGAGGCGCCGCGGAGCGTGCGTGCGCACGTCGAGGCACTGTCCGCGACCCTCGAGCCGGAGGGGCGCGACGTGCTCGCGACGGCCGCAGCGCTCGGCCACTCGTTCTCGCTAAGAACGATCGCGCGTCTCATCCCGGCCGACGCGGGCCATTGGCTCGACGACCTGGTGCGACGCGGGGTCCTGCACGAGCGCGTGCGTGACGGTGAGACGACATACGACTTCGGACACCCGCTCGTACAAGAAGTGACGTACGACTCGCTCGGCGCGGCGCGGCGGCGGGAGCTCCACGAGCGGCTCGCGCGGATGCTCGTCGGAGAGCCGCTCGAGGTCCGGGCGTATCACGCGATACGAGGCGCACTGCCTGGTGACGAGGCGGCGATCGAGCTCATCTGGGCCGCGGCACGAGAGGCGGAGCGGACGCAGGCTCACGGCGAGGCTCTGCAACACCTCGCCGCGCTGCGGCGTCTCATACCGAGCGGGTCGGTCGATCGTGCGACGGTGCTCGACGAGATCGGTTGGCAGGGCGCGGAGGCCGGCGAGCACGCCGTGGGCATCGAGGCACTGCGGGAGCTGCTCGCTCTTCGGACCGAGCCTCGCGAGCGCGGCTCGGTGCACATGCGACTCGCCTCGCTCCTTTCTTCTGGTCCCGGCGACCTCGCGTCAGCCGAAGCCGAAGCGAAAGCGGCGGTGGCGGCATTCGTCGCCGCTGGAGCTGATGACCGCGTCGCATCGGCGCTCAACGAGCTCGCGTGGATACGCGGCGAGGCCGGCGACATCTCGGCGCAGATCGAGGGGAGCCGCGACGCGCTCGCTCGAGCCGAAGCGCTCGGCGACGAGACGCTGACCTTGCACGCCCTCGGATCGCTTGGTTACGCGTACGCGGGGATCGGTCGCGGCGAAGAGGCCGTGGACGTGCTGCGTCGCGGTCGCGCGATCGCGACGGCGAGGGGGGACCGCGCGCAGAGCGCCTGGCACACGGGGGCGCTCGGTCTCGCGCTGCTGTGCGCCGGCCGCATCGACGAGGCCGGCCGCGTTCTCGACGCGGCGATCGAAGACGGGCCGTCTCCCTCGGCGATCCCATACGTCAACCGAGCACTGCTCAACTGGTTCGTCGGGCGTTGGGAAGACGCACTCGCCGACTGCGCGGCAGTGCAGGCGCTCCACCCCGGCACGCTGCCGGCGTACGCCGGATTGACCGTGACGCTCGCCGGTCTCATCGAGGCCGCGACGCTGCGCGATGCGGCCGCGAAGCGTCACCTCGAGCAGGGCGGGCGCCTCTACGCGGGGGCCGATTTCTATTACATGAGCGTCCTCAATGACTGGGCGTTCGGCGTCGCTCGCGCTCTCACAGAGGACACGCGCGAGGCCAGGTCGCGGCTCACGCACGCCGCGGCGCGCGCGTCCGCGATGGGCGCGCGCGCCATCGAGGCGCTCCTCCTGCCGGATCTCGTCGAGGTTCGAGTCGCTGTCGGTGACCTCAGTGGGGCAAGCGAGTCGGCGGAGCGGTCGCAGGTCCTCGCCGAATCGCTCGGTACCACGGTCGCATCCGCTCATGCGTCATATGCCCGAGGGCTCGTCGCGCTCGCGGCACGGCGGGTGACCGCGGCGCGCGCAGCGCTGCAAGCCGCGGCTGATCTCGCATCCTCATCCGGACTACGGCTGCTCCAGGCTCGGGCGCTCGAGCGGCTCGCGCAGGCGTACGACGGGAGCGAGCGAGTGAGCCGCGCCACCGAGGCGGCGCGGTTGTACGCGGCGATCGGCGCGCGCCGGTTCGAGGAGCGCGCGCTGTCAGAGCTGCGCGGCCTCGGCGCGGCCGGCAGACGCTCGGCGCAGACGGTCGGTGAGCTCACGCCGAGGGAACGCGAGATCGTCGCGCTCGTGCGCAGCGGCCTCGCCAACCGCGACATCGCGGAGCGTCTGCACGTCTCCGAGCGCACCGTCGAGACGCACCTCGCGCACGTCTACGGCAAGCTCGGGGTCGCGAGCCGCCGGGAGCTCGTCCAGGGCTGACCGCCGGGCCACGCAAGTGCTATCCGGCTCGTACGAGTTGCCGGTTCGGCATCAGACGACGCAGGGCGCGCACGCCGCGATCGTTGGGGACCGTGCGGACATTCGCGCGCATCGGTCGCATTCCGGTCCTGCGGAGCTTGGTCATCGGCTTCGCGGTCATGCTCACCGGCGTCACCGCGTATGCCCGCTTCGCGCCGCTCGACCCGCCCGAGACGCGGCTCGTGCTGCCCGGCACGGTCGTCGTCGACCGCAGCGGCAACGTCCTCGAGCGCGACGCGCGCGACGGCTTCCGTATTCCCGTGCCCCTCTCAGCGGTCGCCCCTCGCCTTCTCCAGGCGACGATCTCCGCCGAGGACCGGCGCTTCGTCGGCCACGTCGGCGTCGATCCGCTCGCGATCGCCCGCGCCCTTTCGACGCGCGGAACGCAGCCCTCTGGCGCGTCGACCATCACGCAGCAGCTCGCGCGTCGGCTGTACCTCCCAGACGACGCGCGGCCGCTGCTGGCGCGGAAGGCCGACGAGATGCGCCTCGCAACGATGCTCGAGGCGCGCTACTCGAAAGCCGAGATCCTCTCCTTCTATCTGAACGACGTCTACTACGGCCGCGGCGCGTATGGCGTCGAGACCGCAGCGCGGATGTACTTCGGCGTGAGCGCGCGCAACCTCGATCTCGCTCACGCCTCCTATCTCGCGGGCCTCCCGCAGCGCCCGTCCGAATACGACGACGATGCTGCGACGGGGCGCCAGGCGTACGTGCTCGGCCGCATGGTCGAGGACGGCTGGATCAGCGCAGCCGATGCACGGGCCGCGCGGGCGCAGCGGATCGACGTCGTCCCCGACGTCGCTGCGCCCGTGGCCCACCAGTTCGTCGCGTACGCGCGAAGCGAGCTCGCGCGGATCCGTCCCGACCTCGCGGGGCGTGAGGGGCTCGTCATCGAGACAACGCTCGACGTGGGACTGCAGACGGAGATCGAACGTCTCGCGCGCCTTCGACTCTTGCCGCTGGCCGACCGCAACGTCACCGATACGGCCGCCGTCGCCATCGAGCCGCCTACCGGCCGGATCGTCGCGATGCTCGGTGGCGCGACCGACGGCGACCCGCGTCACGGCGGCGCGATCAACATGGCCACGACGCCGCGGCAGCCGGGCTCGGCGCTGAAGCCGTTCCTCTACGCCGCCGCGTTCGAGCGCGGCTACACCCCGGCGAGCGCGCTCCTCGATGTCCCCACGACGTTCGAGACGCGCGAGTCGACATACGCGCCGCTCAACTACGACCGCACCTTCCACGGCGTCGTCCCGCTACGCGTCGCGCTGGCGTCATCGCTCAACGTGCCCGCTGTGCGCACGCTCGACGCGATCGGCCTCGACGCGATGCTCGAGATGCTGCAGCGCGTCGGCCTGAAGACGCTCGACGACGCCGAGACGTACGGTCTCTCGCTCACGCTCGGCGGCGGCGAGGTCACGCTCCTCGATCTGACGAACGCGTACGCATCGATGGCCGCGGGCGGCGTGCTCGCCGAGCCCTACTCCATCGAACGGGTGCGCGCCGCGAGCCAGACGCGTCGCGTGCTGTCGCCGCAGCACGCGTACCTCCTGACGGACATCCTCTCCGACCCGGACGCGCGCATCCCCGGATTCGGCGGCACGACACCGTTCGACCTTCCGTTCCCCGCCGCGGTGAAGAGCGGCACGAGCACCGCCTATCGCGACAACTGGACGGTGGGCTTCACGCCCGACCTCGCGATCGGCGTATGGGCCGGCAACGCCGATGGATCCGCGATGACCGACGTGTCCGGTGTCGAAGGCGCCGGCCCCATCTGGCACGACGCGATGCTCGCCGCGGCGCTTGCGCGCCCGATGCGCGGCTTCGATCGGCCAGCCGGCATCAGCGAGATCACCGTCTGCGCGCCGATCGGCCTCCTGCCGGGGCTGGCCTGCCCAAGCCCGGTCCGCGAGCGCTTCGTCGCGGGCACCGCGCCGACCGCGACCGAGACGTATTACCGCCGCGGTCCGAACGGCGAGACGCTCATCGACCCGCCGCTCGAGGCGCGCGCGTGGGCGCGCGATGCCGGTCTTTCGCTCGCGAGCGCGGGCGCGTGGGATACCGCCGCGGTCACGGAGCCGCTGCGCGAGGACGTCGTGCGCATCGTCGCTCCCGCCACGGGCACGGTCATCTATCGCGCGCCCGAGCTCCCGACGCAGGTGCTGATCGTGCGTGCGTCGGTCGCACCCGCCGTGACGCGCGTGGTGTTCGAGATCGACGGCGCGACCGTCGGCGAGACGAGCGGTGATGCGCCGCGCGTCGAGTGGCCGCTGGTTTCCGGGGTGCACGCGCTGCGCGTTCACGCATTCGCGAACGGGTCGCGCTACACGGCGACCACGGTCTTCGAGGTGAAGTGATGGACGTCCGACAGCGACTCACAGACGGGACCGCGCGAGTGCGCGGTGGTGTGATCGCGAGCATGCTGCTCGCCCTCGTCGTCGCGTGCAGCCAGCTCGTGAACCTGCCGCGCTTCGTCGGGCTCGAGGACGCCTTGAGCCTCTCGCCCTCAGGCGGCGAGATCTCGCGCCTTACGCCCATCACCGTCACGTTCCCGAAGGCGCCGGCCGATCGCACACCCGACGGACTGCTGCAGCTGCTTCCTTCCACGCCCGGAAGCTACGCGTGGCTCGGGCCCAAGACGCTGCTCTTCCAGCCGGAGTTCCCCGGTCTATTGCGCGGCGGCACGTACACCGCCGTCGTCCCCGCGAACGCCGACCTCGGCGTGCCGAAGACGATCACGAAGCAGTTCACCGTGACCGGCAAGCTCACCGTGCAACAGGTCATCCCCGGCGACGGCGACACCGAGGTGCCGCTGGGCGCGCAGGTCCTCGTGCAGTTCAGCCGCTCGGTCGCCCCGCTCACGACGCTCGCCGCGCAGCCGACGGATCAGGTCGTGACGTTCGACCCGCCGCTGCACGGCACGGGCGAGTGGCTCAACACCTCGATCTATCGCTTCATCCCGACCGACCTCGTGCCCACGACCACCTACAAGATCCTCGTGAAGAAGGGACTCACATCGGCCGCGGACGGCGTGCTCGAGAGCGACTTCCGCTCGTCGTTCACGACGATCTCGCCAGCGGTCGACTCGATCGTGCCCGATGGGGCGTGGCTGTACGGCGGGCCGTGGCAGGAAGTGGTCGTCACGTTCAACCAGCCCATGGATGGATCCGCGTCGTCGGGCGTGACCGTGCGCGACAGCACCGACGGCACACTCGTCCCCGAGCGCGCGACGTGGAACGCGGACCGCACCGTCCTCACGCTCAACCCGACGGCGCGGATGCAGAGCGAGACGAAGTACGTCATCACCGTCGACAAGGGCCTGGGTGCCGCGCGCGGCGGCGTGCTCGCGCAGCCGCGCACCTCCTCGTTCACGACCGTCGGCGCGCCGCGCGTCTCGCAGACGTATCCCGCGAACGGCCAGAAGGACGCGGGGCGCTACGGCGTGAGCCTGCAGTTCGCCTCGCCAATGGAGCCGGATTCGCTCGAGGGCAAGATCCACATCAGCGGCATCAGCGACAAGGATCTCGAGGGCAAGGTCTACACCTACGCCTTCGGCCTGTCCGCGAGCCTGACGCTCGAGGCCTCGCACTCCTACACCGTCACGTTCGACGCCGGCGCGAAGGACCAGTACGGACAGGTCATGGGCGCATACACGTTCTCGTTCACGACCGGCTCGCTGCCGTCGACGGTCGCGTTCGCGCTTCCCGGCTATCAGGGCGCGACGTATTCGTCCTCGACAGAGCCGGTGCTGTGGTACTGGACGACGAACAAGAGCGAGGTCCGGTTCACGCTGTACCCGCTCACGAACTCAGAGGCGACATCATGGCTCCATTGCTGCGTCACGGACGCGAGGTGGCAGCCGTCACTTCCGGCGATCCGCACCTGGACGGAGCGCCTACCCGATGCGAAGGACCAGGCGCTGCTGCGGCGCACGAGCATTTCCGGCGGCGGCCCACTGCCCAAGGGTTTCTACTTCCTCCAGACCGACGGCCAATACATGTCCCGCTTCGCTTTCGCCGTCGTCGACACCGTGCTGGTGTCGAAGATGTCCCTCGACGAGCTGCTGGTCTGGGTGCTCGATCACGACAGCGGCAGACCCATCTCGGGCATCACCGTCCACACCGGCAGCGGTGAAGCGATCACGAACGCGCAAGGTCTCGCGACGTTCCCGCTGCCGACGCCCATGCCCGGCACGGGCATCGATCGCAGCACCTGGTTGTGGACCGACGAGGGGCGCTTCGGCGTGCTGTCGACCCACTGGCAATCGCTGTCGCCCTACCAGTTCGGCCTTCCGGGCGAATACGGGTCGCGCCAGTACGTCGGCCACGTATACACCGACCGGCCGATCTACCGGCCCGGCGAGACCGTCTTCTACAAGGGCATCGTGCGCGCCGACGACGATGCGCAGTACTCCCTGCCGCCCAGGGATGGCTTCAGCTACGTGATTCGGAACGCTCGCGGCCAGGAGATAAAGCGCGAGACGGTCACCCTCGATGACTTCGGATCGTTCAACGCGTTCTTCGATCTGCCGGAAGACGCCCCGACCGGCGCGTACTACCTCACCATCACGTACCCGGCGAACAGCGGGAGAGGCGGGATCAACGAATACGCCTTCGCGTCGAACTCGTTCACTGTCGCGGCGTTCCGCAAGCCCGAGTTCCAGGTCGAGATCGACACCGACCGCGCGTCGTACCTCAGCGGCGAGACGATCCGCGCGAGCGCGACCGCGACGTTCTTCTTCGGCGGCGCGCTCGAGGGCGCGAACATGCAGTGGTCCGCGGTCGCGGAGCCGTCCTACATCCGCGCAAAGGGATTCGAGTCGTACTCGTTCAGCGACTACGACTACTCGCGTCAGGCGGTCGCGCGCGATCCGATCCGCGCGAAGGGCGCAGGCGTCACCGGCGGGGGCGGCGTGGCGGCGTTCACGGTCCCCGCGGCGCTCAACGCGGCGGAGGGCGCGCAGCGCTTCACGGTGTCGGCCACGGTGCTCGATCAGAACGGACAGGCCGTCGGCGGCAGCACGTCCGTCATCGTCCACCCCGCGAGCGTGTACGTCGGCATCCGCCCGGACCGCTATCTCGCGACGCAGGATGTCGCGTCGACGATGCGGCTCGTCACGGTCGACACGGAAGGCAAAGCGATCGGTGGGCAGACCGTGCGCGTGCAGGTCTACGACCGGCAGTGGATCACGACGAAGGTGCAGATCCCCGGCGGCGGGCGCCGCTACCAGAGCGACGTGAAGGACGTCCTCCTCACCACGCTCACCGCACGCACCGCCGCCGACGGCACGGCGAGCGTCCGCTACGCACCGGAGAAGCCGGGACAGCTCCGTTTCGTCGCCGAGGTCACCGACGCAGCCGGGCGCAGCGCGC
>Ga0209376_1005502_pt1 | contig 10523 bp, 10 predicted proteins | sample GraSoiAngelo_134_FD_185891 | JGI IMG/M metagenome (GOLD analysis project Ga0209376, IMG submission 185891) | Grasslands soil microbial communities from the Angelo Coastal Reserve, California, USA - 14_0929_05_30cm (SPAdes) (version 2) | ecosystem: Environmental > Terrestrial > Soil > Grasslands ... | reverse complement strand
CGCGCCGATGGCAAGGAACACCGAAATCCGGTGCGCGGCGCGCGAGGCCGCCCCTTGATTTCGGGGCAACCCCAAACCGTCTGCGGAGCGCTAGGAGGCGCGTATGCCGTGCTCGAAGCCGGGTTCAAGGAGCCCGGAGCCGGTGTGGCCATTCGCCGTTCTCCTCGCCCGGCGAGTACGACCACCTATGAATCGGTAAACACTGTCCGCGACGAGCGGAGTATTGGTAGAAACGAGGGGCTTGTCAACAGAAAAAGGTGCCTGTTTCCGGAAAGATCCGGGGCGCCTTCGCTGTTGATGGCAAGCGCGACGGTCGATCTCGCCTCCGCTCTTTCTGAACTCCTCCGCCTTTTCCCTGAGGCTGCGCGAGCGCCGCGGTTTCGTCGGCGATGCCGTCCTTCACCCCATAGTCGCGGACGTCCCGGGTGATCTTCATCGAGCAGAAGTGCGGCCCGCACGTCGAGCAGAGGTGGGCGAGCTTCGGCCCGCGGCCGGCAGCGTCTCACGTTGAATTCGCTCGTGGTCTAGGGGTCGAGCGAGAGGTTGAACTGATCCTCCCAGCGGTACTCGAACCGCGCGCGGGAGGCCGCTCGTCCCAGTCGCGAGCGCGACGAGGACCCTTGGCGAGATCCGCCGCCTGGGCGGTGATCTTGTAGACGATGATGCCCTCCTTCACGTCCTTCTTATTCGGAAAGGCGGTGACGACTGCCAGCTCTGTTCGAGAAGCTTCCGGAGCTCGCGGAGAGCGAGGAAGGTCGCAGCATTGATGGCTTCGTCCTTCCTCAAGATGCGAGCCATCGGTGAAGCCCCACCTGTTTTAGGCCCGCCGACGTGGGCGCGGTACCGTTCGTCCGCCTCAAGCCGGCCGGTAGATCTCCCCGCCGCTCTTCCTGAACTCCTCCGCCTTCTCCCTGAGCCCCTGCGCGAGCGCGGCCGTCTCCTCCGCGATGCCGTGCTTGGCGGCGTAGTCGCGGACGTCCTGGGTGATCTTCATCGAGCAGAAGTGCGGACCGCACATCGAGCAGAAGTGCGCGATCTTGGCGCCTTCGGCCGGCAGCGTCTCGTCGTGGAACTCGCGCGCGGTCTCGGGATCGAGCGAGAGGTTGAACTGGTCCTGCCAGCGGAACTCGAACCGCGCCCGCGACAGGGCGTCGTCCCAGTCGCGCGCGCCGGGATGCCCCTTCGCGATGTCGGCGGCGTGGGCGGCGATCTTGTAGGCGATGACGCCGTCCTTCACGTCCTTCCGGTTCGGCAGGCCGAGGTGCTCCTTGGGCGTCACGTAGCAGAGCATCGCGGTGCCGTACCACCCGATCATGGCCGCGCCGATCGCCGAGGTGATGTGATCGTAGCCGGGCGCCACGTCGGTCGTCAGCGGGCCGAGCGTGTAGAACGGCGCCTCGTGGCACACCACGAGCTGGCGGTCCATGTTTTCTTTGATGAGATGCATCGGCACGTGGCCGGGGCCCTCGATCATCACCTGGACGTCGTGCTCCCAGGCGATCTTCGTGAGCTCGCCGAGCGTGTCGAGCTCGGCGAACTGGGCTTCGTCGTTGGCGTCGGCGTTCGAACCGGGACGGAGGCCGTCGCCGAGCGAGAAGGCGACGTCGTAGGCCATCATGATCTCGCAGATCTCGCGGAACCGCGTATAAAGGAAGCTCTCCTGATGGTGGGCCAAGCACCACTTGGCCATGATCGATCCGCCGCGCGAGACGATCCCGGTCACGCGCTTGGCGGTGAGCGGGATGTAGGGGAGACGCACGCCGGCGTGGATCGTGAAGTAGTCCACGCCCTGCTCGGCCTGCTCGATCAGGGTGTCGCGGTAGATCTCCCAGGTCAGCTCCTCGGCCTTGCCGCCGACCTTCTCGAGCGCCTGATAGATCGGCACCGTGCCGATCGGCACCGGCGAATTTCGGAGAATCCATTCACGAGTCTCGTGGATGTTCTTGCCGGTCGAGAGGTCCATGACCGTGTCGGCGCCCCAGCGTGTCGCCCACGTCATCTTCTCGACCTCCTCCTCGATCGAGGAGGCAACCGCCGAGTTGCCGATGTTGGCGTTGATCTTCACCAGGAACTGGCGGCCGATGATCATCGGCTCGGTCTCCGGGTGATTCACGTTCGACGGGATGATCGCGCGGCCGCGCGCGACCTCGTCGCGCACGAGCTCGCGTGGGAGGCTCTCGCGCAGCGCGATGAACTCCATCTCGGGAGTGATCTCGCCGCGCCGCGCGTAGTGCATCTGGGTGACGCGCCGACCCGGGCTCGCGCGCAGCGGCCGCCGCACGCTGGCGAACCTGACCCCGCCGAGCGCCGGATCCTCTTCGCGGCTCCGACGGTACACCGACGACGAGCCCGGCAGCTCCTGCACGTCGCCGCGGCCGCGGACCCAGGCGAGCCGCAGGGGCGGCAGGCCCCGCTTCAGATCGAGATGGGCGTCGGGGTCGGTGTACGGTCCGCTCGTGTCGTAGAGGCGAACGGGCGCGTTGCCGCCCGAGAGCGCGATCTCGCGCATCGGGACGCGGATGTCGGGACGAGACCCAGTGACGTAGACCTTACGGGACATATTCGGCCTCCCTTCGCTGGCATTAACCAGGTCAGGTTCATGCGGTCGGCGACGGTGAGCCGCCCTCTCAGCCCGGTTCCCCGAGCTCCCGCGGTGACGGGCAATCGAACCGGGCCCTAGGCTACGCCGGATTCTCCAGGCGATCAAGGAGCCGTCCGGAGGCGCCCCGGCTTGCCATCGCCGGCGTGCTATGATTTGCGCCATCCGGAGGCCCCATGAAGATCTGCTTCTTTCACCTGATGCCGTACCGGTTCCTGCCCGAGGACTTCGAGCACAAGTACCGTTCGGTCTGGGTCGATCCGCCGCATTCGCTGTTCGATCCCGAGAAGTGCGCCGGGCTCTATCAGGAGTTCCTCGACGAGCTGGAGTTCGCCGAGAAGTCCGGCTTCGACGGCCTCTGCGTCAACGAGCACCATAACAACGCCTACGGCCTCATGCCCTCGCCGAACCTCATGGCCGCCACGCTCACGCGGCGGACGTCGCGGGCCGCCCTGATCGTGCTCGGCAACAGCCTGGCCGCCTACAACCCGCCGCTCCGCGTCGCGGAAGAGTTCGCCATGCTCGACCTCATGAGTCGCGGCCGCCTGGTGGCGGGGTTTCCGGTCGGCACGTCGATGGACATGAACTTCGCGTACGGCATCGACCCGGCGACGCTGCGCGAGCGGTACTACGAGGCGCACGACCTCGTCATCCAGGCGTGGACGCGTCCGGAGATGTTCGCGTTCAACGGCAAGTACACGCAGGTCCGCTACGTGAACATCTGGCCGCAGCCGCTCCAGAAGCCGCACCCGCCGGTGTGGATCCCGGGGGGCGGAAGCGTCGAGACCTGGGAGTGGACCGCCCACCTCGACTACGTCTACTGCTACCTCTCCTACTACGGCTACAAGCGCGGCAAGGCGACCATGGACGGCTTCTGGGAGGCGATCGGGCGCGTCGGCGCCGACGACAACCCCTATCGCGCCGGCTTCCTGCAGCTCGTCTGCGTGGCCGACACCGACGCCGAGGCCGAGCGGCTCTACTTCGAGCACGTGCACTACTTCTATCAAAAGTGCCTGAACGTCTGGGAGGGCTTCGCCGAGGCGCCGGGCTACCGCACGATCAAGACGCTGCAGACCGGGACCAAGCCGCAGGTGGGCGCCCAGGCGCGGAAGATCCGGCAGTCCCTCGACTGGAAGCAGTACCTCGACCAGGGCTACGTCATCGCCGGCAGCCCGGCCACCGTGCGGCAGCAGCTCACGGAGTGCATCCGCTCGCTGCGTGTCGGCCATCTCATGGTGCTGCTCCAGATCGGCTCGATGCCGAAGGACCTCACGCTCCACAACACCGACCTGTTCGCGCGCGAGGTGCTACCGCACGTCCGCGACATGTGGCCGGGCTACAAGGACCGCTGGTGGCCGACGGGGGCTCCGGCCGGGCACGGCCAGTGACGCCCGAGAGCCGGACGATCGCGATCCGTGACGGCGCGGTCAGCTTCCGCGTGCTGTCGGCGGGCCGCGGGCCCCATGTCGTCTACTTCCACTCGTTCCACGAGGGCGGTGGCTGGTCGCCCTTCTTCGATCGGCTGGCTGCGCGCCACACGGTGCTGGCACCACTCCATCCCGGCGTCGAGGGCTCCGCGGGCATCGAGACGCTGGAGAACGTCCTCGACCTCACGCTCGCCTACGAGGAGCTGCTCGATACGCTTGGCGTCGGCAGCGCGACGCTCGTCGGGCACTTCTTCGGTGGGATGATCGCGGCCGAGCTGGCGGCGGTCTTCCCCGAGCGGGCCGGGCGGCTCGTGCTCGTGTCGCCCCTCGGACTCTGGCGCGACGACGCGCCGTCGGCGGATCTGCTGATCCTGCCCCAGGACGACCTGCCGGCGGTGCTGTTCCGCGATCCCGGCTCCGAGGCCGCGCGCCGGTGGGCCGCGAAGCCCGCGGGCGAGCACGAGGAGCTGCAGGCCTACATCGAGTCGATCCAGCGCCGAGCCGCGATGGCGAAGTTCGTCTGGCCGCTGCCGGACAAGGGCATCAAGAAGCGGTTGCATCGGATCACGGCGCCGACGCTCCTGCTCTGGGGCGACGCGGACCGCGCCAACCCGATCGTCTACGCGGAGGAGTGGCAGCGACGCATCAAGGGCGCCGCGGTGCGGCTCTTGGTGGGCGGCCACATGCTCCTGCACGAGGCGCCGGAAGCGGCCGCGGTCGCGGTCGTGGAATTCGTCGACCGATGAGCCTCGTCCCCGGCAGCGCCTTCGTCACCGGTGGCGGCTCGGGGATCGGCCGCGCGATCGCCGTCTCCCTCGCCGCCGGCGGCGCGCCCGTCGCCGTCTTCGACGTGCAGACGGAGGGCGCGAAGGAGACGGTCCAGGCGATCGAGCAGGGAGGCGGCCGGGCGTTCGCGATCACCGGCGACGCGAGCCGCTGGGCCGACGTCGACGGCGCGGTCGCCGCGGCGGTGGGCCGGCTCGGCCCGCTGGCGATCATGGTGAACGCCGCGGGCATCCTCGACGGCTACGCCCCGGCCGACGAGCTGACGCCCCAGGTCTTCGAGCGGGTCGTCGCGATCAACCTCACCGGCACGTTCATCGGCGCCAAGCGCGCGCTCGTCGAGATGCTGGCGCGCGGCCGCGGCCGCATCGTCAACATCGCCTCGGTGGCCGGGCTCGTCGGCGACGGCGGCGGGCCGGCCTACGTCGCCTCCAAGCACGGCGTGGTCGGGCTCACCAAGCAGCTCGCGGTCAGCTACGCCGCGCGCGGCGTCACGGTGAACGCGATCTGCCCCGGCCCGATCCAGACCGGCCTGCGCGACAACTCGCGGCGGATCCTCGGACCGACCGCGCCCGAGATGCGCGGGATCGGCGGCGACGAGGCGGCGATCCGCAGGGTGACGCCGGCCGGCCGGCGCGGTACGGTGGAGGAGATCGCCGCGGCGGCGCGCTATCTGGCGAGCGAGGAAGCGGACTACGTCACGGGCCACACGCTCGTGATCGACGGAGGGTGGACGGCGCGATGATCAAGCGATTCCACGTGCTCTACGTCGGCCAGATCGAGCTCGAGAACATCGGGTTGCAGGGCACGCCCGCCGACGCCCGGCGCTACAGCAACGAGCGGCTCAGCGAGCCGTTCTTCGTCGCGCGCGACGTCGCCCAGCTGATGGACGAGCTCGGCTATCACGCGCTGTGGACGGCGGAGCACCACTTCCAGCACGAAGGCTACGAGTGCTTCCCGAACCTCATCCAGCTCTCGCTCTGGCTCGCCACCCAGACCCGGCGCCTCAAGCTCGGCTGCGCCTTCAACGTGGTCCCGATGTGGCATCCGATCCGTCTCGCCGAGGACTACGCGATGGCGGACATCGTCACCGACGGACGCGTGATCATGGGCGTGGGGCGCGGCTACCACTCGCGCGAGGTCGAGACCTTCGGCGCGCCGGTGATCGACCAGGCGGCGAATCGCGAGCTGTTCGAGGAGCAGATCGACCTCATGCTCAAGTGCTTCGACCAGGAGAGCTTCAGCCACCACGGCAAGCAGTACGAGTGCCCGCCGCCGGTGGAGTATCGCGGTTACCAGATGCGCGAGCTCACGTGCGTGCCGCGGCCGAAGCACCTGCCGGTCGAGATCTGGATGCCGATCGCCAGCAGCAAGTCCATCGACTACATGGCCAGCAAGAACTTCAAGGCGATGGTGACGCTCAACGGCGAGAAGATCCTCGACGACGTCGTGAAGGCGTACCGCGACGCGTGCGCGAAGTACGGCCGGCGCAAGCAGCTCGGCGAGGACATGATCTGGGGGGCCGGGCTCTACCTGGCCGACACGCCCGCAGAGGCCAAGCGCCGCGTCGAGCCCTCGCACGACGAGCGCTACAAGTGGTTCGCGCCGTTCGGCTTCGTGCGCTACGCCGACGAGCAGGGCCGCACGTGGGGCACGCCCGGCGCGCCCGCGCGGGTGCCCTCGCTCGCCGACGGCATCCAGCAGAAGGCGTGGTTCTGTGGCCCGCCCGCGCACGTCATCGACGGCATCAAGTCGATCGAGGCGAAGTACCCGGGGCTCGAGGACTTCATGGTCCACTGGGCCGAGGGGCTCCCGCCGAAGGAATTCAAGGAGCAGCTGCGCTGGTTCGCCCGCGACGTGATGCCGGCGTTCGGCGGCCGGGGCTGATACCCCTAGTGGGTATATTTCCCTCGGGCAAAAGGACCCAACCGATGGTGTTTTTTATTTCTCTCCCCTCGTACCTGTGGTAGTAATACCCCCGGGGGAATCCCGGGTGACGGGCCCGACCAAGTAAGGAGGAGGGGAGATCATGGCGAAGGGAAAGAAGGCGTTCGGGGGATACTCGATCAACTTCAAGGGGTGTAAAGACTCCGTCGAGGCCGTCTTCGGAGGCTCGCCGATCGGGCCGTCCGAGATGACGAAGAAGATCTGGGCCTACGTGAAGCGGAAGAAGCTCGCCGGCAAGCGCTGAGCCCGCGCCTCATCCGCACCTGACGTCTAGAGGCGGCTCGCACCTGGCGGGCCGCCTCTGCTTTTACCTCCCGGTGGCCACCTCAGCGCGGGAGCTGGTCGAGCTCCTCCTCCGGCGCGCTCGTCCGATTGCACCAGGCGACTCGGTAGCCGAACGCCTTCGCGCCGGCGACGTCCCACGCGTTCGACGCACGAACAAGAGCTCGCCGGCCGGGAGCGCCAGCGTCGTCGGTCCCAGTGTGTACACGAGCGGGAGGGCTTGTAGGGCTCACTGCACGAGCGTCGTGCGGCGCGCGCGGACGGGCTTCCTCGGCATGCGTTGCCTCGGCTCGGGCGCGGGATCGATGCCGGCTTCCACGAAGCCGAACTGCAGGAGCTTCTTGGCGTCGAGGAACGATTGCGCGCGGGTGCGCGAGCCGAGCACGATCATGACGAACTGCACGCCGTTGCGCCACGCCGACACCGCGAGGTTGTACCCCGCCTCCTGTGTGAAGCCGGTCTTGAGTGCCTGCACGCCCAGCGGGTCGGTGAACAGCGGAATGTGCCGCGCGTAGACGCGGCCGCGATAGACGAACGTCTGTCCCCCCAGCATCGGCCGCGAGGCCGGGTAGTCCCGGAGCAGACGCGCGATGAGCTGGGCGAGATCGCGGGCGTTGCTGCGCTGGGCCGGATCGGGGAGCCCGTGCGGGTTCGCGAACCGCGTCCCGTGCAGGTCGAGCTCCTGCGCCTTGGCGTTCATCCGCGCCACGAAGCTCCACTCGTCGCCGGCGAGCCGCTCGGCCAGCGCGGTCGCGGCGTCGTTGGCCGAGGCGATCGCCACGCCTTCCAGAAGGATGCGGAGGGGCACGTGCTCGCCGGTGCGCAGGCCCATCCGGTACTTCGGCGTCAGCGCCGCGTAGTGGCTGACCGTGACCAGTTCCTCGAAGTCGGCCTTCCCGGCCTCGATGTCCTCGAACGCGAGGTAGAGCGTCATCAGCTTGACGAGGCTCGCCGGCGCGCGCTCCTCATCGGCGTTCTTGGCAAAGAGCGTCCGTCCCTCGGGATCGAGCAGCAGCACGGACTCGGCAGAAAACGACGGCGGGCGGCTTTCGGCAGCGGGCCGTCCGCTCTGGGCGGTCACGGTGAACGGCATCAGCACAGCGGTGAGCACCGCCAGCGACGCGAGGATGCGGGGCGGATGCACTGTGACGATTCTAGCGAGCGCGCGGAGCGACCGGCAAGGAAAAAGCCGGTCAGCGAACGGCTTGTCTCAATTCCTTCGAGGGTTTGAAGCGCGGGATCCGCCCGGCCACCGTCACCGCCTTGCCGGTGCGCGGATTCTTCAGCGTGCGGGGCTTGCGCCGAGCGACGGAGAACGTGCCGAAGCCGACGAGCGTCACCGGATCGCCCCGCTTGAGCGAGGCGCACATCCCGGCGAGCGCGGCGCGGAGGGCGCGCTCGGTGCCGGCCTTGGGCCAGCCGGCCGCCGCCGCCATCCGCGCGACGATGTCCGCTTTCGTCATCGACCGCTACATGCCAAACGCGCCCCGCGCCTCGTTCATCACGGTCTCGTCGATGGTCGCGTACCCGTGATCGGCGGCGAACCGCTCGATCGCGCGCCGGGCCATCGGTCGGATGAACGACGGGATCCGCTCGATGCGCGCCTCGGCCTCCGAGGTCCATGGGACGGTTTCCGGCGGCGCGGCCGCGCCGTCGTTCACCACGGCGGCGAAGGGACATCCTGGACCCGCGGCGGTCTCGCCGCCGGCCTCGCCCTCGAAGGCGTCGGCGCGCGGGTTGGCCATCATCGATCGCAAGTGCTCGAAGGGGGCCGACTCCTGCGCGCGACCGCCGACCTTGACGCCGAGGCTGCGTACCATCTGCGTCTCGAACGGGTTGGTCAGCATCGCGACTCGGAATCCGCACTCCGGGCATCGGAAGGTGACGGCCAGCGAGCCCTCGTCGGGCCCTTCGGTCGAGTGGAGCTTCATCGGCGCGTCGCAGTCGAGACACAGAAACTTCATGGCCCGGCATTCTATCACCAGATCCGGCCGAGACTCGCTCCGTCGCGCCAGTTGTGCTAGCGTGACCCTCTGGCGCCGGTGTAGCTCAGTGGCAGAGCAGCTGATTCGTAATCAGCAGGTCGCGGGTTCAAGTCCCGCCGCCGGCTCCAGTTACTTCAACTACTTCTGAAGCGACTCCAGTTCGGCGACCGGCTCTTGCGTTGAAACTGCGGCGGACTGAGCGTTGCGCTCCGTCCGCGCCATCTCGGACCGAAGGTGATCGGGTGTCCTTCGTCAAAACCTCATCCCACTCAGTGGACGACTAATCTCACAAAATCTCACAGAACAGATTGAACGTGACCCGCTCGTTCTGCTACGTTACCCATTACTCGACGTGTCGGGGTCGGGGACCGAGCGTCGCGACAGCGATCTGAATTTAAGTGATCTGAATTAGAGGTGACATATGGCCCCACATCCCAAGCTCCGCAGTGGACTGCTCGCGACGTTGGTCCTGGCGGCCGTTGCTCTGAGCGCGGACGCGGCGCAGACGGTCCACGGTCTCACCATCGCCTCACATCAGCTGCGGCCAATCATCATTCACCATGTGCGCGACACTACGGTAGGCAGCTCCAACTGGAGCGGGTACGCTGTCAACGGAGCGGTAGGGTCAGTAACGGATGTTAAGGGCTCCTGGACGGTCCCGGCCGTGACTTGTGCGCCTGGGGAAACTTCGTACTCGTCCTTCTGGACCGGAATCGATGGCTTCAACTCTTCGACGGTCGAGCAGACCGGCACGGACTCCGACTGCCGGAACGGCGTGCCGACATATTACGCCTGGTTCGAGTTCTACCCGCACCCGCTGTTCTCCATCAACACCATGACGATCCAGCCGGGGGATGTGATATCGGCGGAGGTGCAGTATGCTCCCCAGACGCGCCTGTTCACCGCGTCGATCAAGAATGTGACGACAGGGCAGTCGTTCAGCACAAGTGCCAGAGTGAACAGGGCGCGGCGATCCTCCGCCGAATGGATTGCCGAGGCGCCGTCGAGCGCGGGCGGCATCCTGCCCCTCGCCGCCTTCGGTACGTCCTTCTATGGCGTGCATAATGCGGAAGTTGCCAATACGTCCGACGCGACGGTGAGCGGAACCACTGCCCCCATCGGATCGTTCCGCAGCAATGTTTACCAGATCAGGATGGTCAGCGTCAGCGACTCCAGCGTGACGAAAGCGGAGCCCTCGAGCCTCTCGAGTGATGGGTCGAGCTTCTCCGATATGTGGTTGAACTCGGGGCCCTGAGCCCTGGCGACGCGGCTCCGCGGGCAGCGCGCTCTTCGAGGGCAAAGCGTAGTGCGGTGTGCTGTCCACGCCGGGCTGAACTTCACCGACGAAGGTTAGAGCAGCACGCATCGTCGCCCACGTGGTGGCTCATGAAGCTCGAGGCGCGGTAGGCTTCTTTACTGTGTCGTTCCAGTGCCAGCAAACCGAGGGTGGGTCCTCGGCGAGTTCTAGTCGATCTTCCCCATCGCCGAGCCCGCGGTCCC
>Ga0209376_1005500_pt1 | contig 10524 bp, 10 predicted proteins | sample GraSoiAngelo_134_FD_185891 | JGI IMG/M metagenome (GOLD analysis project Ga0209376, IMG submission 185891) | Grasslands soil microbial communities from the Angelo Coastal Reserve, California, USA - 14_0929_05_30cm (SPAdes) (version 2) | ecosystem: Environmental > Terrestrial > Soil > Grasslands ... | reverse complement strand
GACACGCGGCGGCGGTGGGTCGGGCGATCCGTGGTTGAACGCGATCTACGTCCTCAGTCCTCTGTTGCTGGCGGCCGTCCTCACCTTGGTCCCCCACGGCGTTCCCGTCCCGAGGACGAAGCTGCGGCTCGCCCGCCCGATCCTCAGCAGCGTGTCGATCGTGACGGCCTGCGGCGCGCTCGCGAGCGTGGCCGTCCTCGGCGATTCGAAAGCGATCGGGTCGCTCCAGTCCACGCTGCTGATCGTTCTCCTCGGCGGGGGCATCGCCGCGCGCGTCGTGGCGAACCAGGTCGCCAGCACGCAGGCCCACCAGACCGTCGAAGAGGCGCTCACGAGGCGGGAGACGGCGCTCCGCGAAGCGGATCTCGCCCTCGAGCGGGTCCGGGAGACGAACGAGACGATCCGACGCTCCGAGGAGCACCTGCGGCTCGTGTTCGACGCGGCCGTCGACGGCTTCGTCGAACTGGACGAGGACGACGTCGTGGTTCGCGCGAACGAGGCGTTCGCCGGGATGGTGGGGATGGATCGCGCCGCGATCGAGGGGCAGCCGTGGTCGGCGGTGGCAGCGTCGGTCCAGGGCTCCGACGCTTCCTTCGCGCGGCTCCCGGAGACCGGACAGGCCAACATCCAACGGCCCGAGGGCCAGCCGCTGTTCATCGAATCGCGGATCTCCCAGGTCCCGACGGATCCCCCTCGTCGGCTGCTCCTGGCACGTGACGTCACATCGGCGAAGGTCGCCGACCAGACGATCCGGTCACTCTTCCAGTTCCTCCAGGACCGGGACGAGGACCGGACGAGGCTGCTGCGGCGCACGAACTCGGCGATCGAACAAGAGCGGAACCGGATCGCGCGCGACCTTCACGACGGGCCGGTCCAGGGCGTGTCCGCCGCCTCGCTCTCGCTCGAAGCGGCTCTGCTGATGATCAAGACCGGCGACGTCGATCGCGGGCTCGACGTGCTGACCAAGATCCGCCAGGAGCTGGCCGAAGAGGCCGATTCCCTCCGAAGACTGATGGCGGGGCTCCGGCCGCCCGTGCTCGAGGAGCGCGGGCTGATGCCCGCCCTGCGCGAGTCGTTGATGCGCTTCGGGACGGACCAGGGCGTCGCCACCGAATTCACCGGCTCCATCACGCGACCGATCCCCGACGATCTGGAAACGCTGGCGTTCCGGATCGTCCAGGAATCACTGACCAATGTCGGCAAGCACGCGTCCGCCACCCGGGTGATCGTCCACGTGGAATCGGATCAGTCGCAACTGCGGATCGAGGTCGAGGACGACGGCACGGGGTTCGAGACGACCGAAGTGCGGGACCACCTGCGCGCCGGCCGGGTCGGCCTCGCGTCGATGCGCGAGCGGGTGGAACTGGCGAGCGGAACGTTCGCGGTCCGTTCCACACCCGGGCGCGGCACCGCGGTGATGGCGTCGATCCCGCTCGACCTGGCGCTGGTCACGGCGGTTCCTCAAACGTGACAGGTACGGGACCCCCCCGCCGACCCTAGGGACCAGGCGAACCGGAACCCTTCGCTGACGGCGTGGGGGTAGGCTCCATGCTCGGCGACGGGCTGGGCGACGGTGATCGGCTGGGTCGAGGCGAGGGGGTCGGGGTCGGGCTCGCGGATGGGGACGCCGTGGGCGAGGGAGACGGGTACACGGTACGACTGGGTCCGACCGTCTTCCCGGCGAACGAAGGGACGGTGAACGCAACCGCGGGCTTGCCCTGCATCGCGACGGACATGAAGTCGTGCCAGATCGCGGCCGGGATCGTCCCGCCGTACACGGATGAGACCCCTTCGACGTCCTGCAGCGAGATCTCGCCGGCGGGCCACCCCATCCACACGCACGTCGCGATCTGCATCGTGTAGCCGCAGAACCACGCGTCCACGTTCTCGTTCGCCGTGCCCGTCTTGCCCGCGACAGGGTACGGCGGGATCGCGGCATCGACCCCCGTTCCCCCCGTGACGACGCCCTGGAGCGCCGACGACACGAGGTTGGCATCGTTGGGATCGATCACCTGCGTGCCCTGCGGCGTCACCGACGGATCGACCTTCCCGGCGCCGCTCTTCACCTGCAGGAGCGGGGTTGCCCAGAACCGCTCGCCGTGATCGGCGAGGGTCGCGTAGGCGTTCGTCATCTCGAGGGGGTTGACCGCAACCGATCCGAGCGTGATCGAGCACACCGGGGGGAGGGGCGAACGGATCCCCAACGCGTGTGCCATGTCGACGACGTTCGAGGGTCCGAGCTGCGCGACCACCTGCGCGAAGATCGTGTTCACCGAGTGGGCGGTCGCGCCGGCCAGCGTGAACGTCCCTGCCTCACCGTCGCCCGCGTTCACCGGATGCCACAAGCCGTCGGGCTGCGTGGGGTCGGTGCACCCGGGAACGGCGAGCGTCGACGGCCCGTACCAGTAGGCGTTCAGGTTGTATCCGGCCTGCATCGCCGCCGCGAGCGTGAACGCCTTGAACGCAGAGCCCGCCTCACGGCCCGATCCTCCGACCATCGTCGCGTAGTTGACCTTGTCGTGCTTCCAGTCGCGACCGCCCGCCATCGCCAGGATCTGACCGTTCGTCGGGTCGATCGCAACCAGGGCGGCAGCTGGGTCGTTGCGCTTGTCGGGCAGCTCCTGCGCGATCGCGGCCTCCGCGGCGTGCTGAAGACCGAGATCGAGCGTGGTGGTGACCCTGAGCCCTCCACCGAACACCTTGGCCTCGCCGTAGCGATCGATCAGGAGTCGGCGGGTGTAGTCGACGAAGTACTCGGATGCGCCGGGTGCCATGATCCGTTCTGTGGCGTTGGTCTTGACGGTCCCGCAGCACGGCTTCGCCTGAAGCTTCGTCTCGGTGACGGGATCAAGGTAGCCGTACTTGGCCATCTGCTGGAGCGCGTAGTCACGCCGGAACTTGTTGTCGTAGGGCCGGTCGATGGGGTCGTAGGAGTCCGGCGCGTGCAGGACTCCGGCGAGGGAGGCGGACTCCAGGACGGTGAGCCGGCTCGCGGGCTTGCCGAAGTAGGTCTCCGCGGCGGCCTGGATGCCATAGGCGCCATGGCCGAAGTACACGGTGTTGAGGTACTTCTCCAGGATCGTGTCCTTGCCCAGCTCCTTCTCGAGCTTGACCGCCAAGAGCGCCTCGCGAACCTTCTCGGCGATGGACCTCTCGGGCGGGACATAGGCTCGGAGCCCGGAGTCCGGGTCGACCTGATAGGAGCCCGCGTACACGTTCTTGACCAGCTGCTCCGTGATCGTGGACGCGCCCTGGGCCGCCTCCCGCTTGACGAGGTCCGTGTAGGCGGCCCGCAGGATCCCCGTGACGTCGACGCCCGGATGGCTGTAGAAGCCGTGGTCCTCGGTCGCGATCACCGCGTGGATGATGTTCGGCGACATCTGCGACAGCGGGATCACCGTTCGGTCCACGGCCCCATGCAGCGTCGAGATCTGGTCCCCGTTGCGGTCGTAGAGGTAGGTGGTCCGGATCGGCGGGTATCCGGTCGGCAGCTTGATCCGGGCGTACGCCACGTAGAGCGCGCTGACCCCCAGCAGGATCACGACGAGCGGCGAGAGCAGCAGGAGCAGCCACCAGCGTCGCCGGATGAAGGACCTCTCCTTCGAGGTCTTCTCCGTCGTCTTGGCGGGAGCATGTCTTGGAACGTAGTCGTCCCTGCGCGTGCGGGATCTGGAGCCAGTTGCCACGGTCGAACGATGCTAGCAACGCGGCGGCTTCGCCGAGGGAGCGGCTGTGCTGGTTGCGTGACGTTCTGAGGGTCTCCCCCGAGATCAGCCGGTGGCCGTGTGCCGGCCGGTGAAGGCCTCCCGCAGGTGGTTCCACTGGCACGAACGGCACACCTCGACCACGTAGCAGCAGGTGTCCGGATCTGCCGCCGCCATCCGCATCCCCGTGTCGATGGACCAGACTCGGCCGTTCTCCTGCTTCAGCCGATCGCCGTAGACGTAGGCGAGCAGCACCAGCTTGTCCTTCTTACAGACCGGGCAGTCGCTGCGGGTCGGCTCGCCGACGTACTTCGCGGCCCGCATGAGCTCGGGGTGGGCATCGCAGAGCTCGTTCACCGACTGGAGGCCCGCCTGCGCGTCGCGCAGGAGCGCGCGCTTGGCGAGGGTGTAGTCGATCACGTTCAGCTGGGAACGCTTGGAGCGACCGAACGCTGGACGTGGCGCTCCCTGCGGGTCCGACGGCTTCCTCTGCATCGTCCGGCGATGGTACACCCGAGTTCCGACGAGTGGATACGCCGAAGGTCCTCGGCCGCCCGCAGTCCAGGACGGCATGGGGGGTAGCCTGCGGGGCGGGAGGCGGAGAAGGTGGACCCGTACGGCAAGCTCGATCCGGGCGCGGACGGTCAGGAACGCCCCGCGCCGCGACTGCGCGAGGTCGGTACCCTCCGCGTGCTGGTCCGCGGCACACGCAAGCGTTGCCCCCGCTGCGGCGAGCGAAGGATCTTCGACGGGTGGTTCACCCTCAAGCCACGGTGCCCGACCTGCGATCTGCGATTCGAACGAGAGGAGGGCGGGTTCCTCGGGGCGATGGCCCTGAACTACGCCGTCGCCATCATCTTCTGGCTCCTCGTGATGGTCGTCGGGATCGCCCTGACCGTGCCCGTGGTGCCCGTCGCGCCGCTGCTGGCAGCGAGCATCGGGGTGGTGACCGTGGTGCCGGTATGGTTCTACCCGCGTTCGAAGACGCTGTGGGCCGCGATCGAGTTCCTGGTGGCACGCTCCGAACCCGGCTATCGGTCGCCGCCCTTGATGAGGGATCCGCGGACCAAGGACCTGGAATGACCGCTCGCGGTCGGCGCGAGCGGTCGATCACCCGGTCGGCAGATCGACCACGGCTCGGGCGCGCGCGACGACGACGCGCCCGCCCGGGAACAACAGCAGATCCGCGGTTGTGACCTGGACCATGACGTCAGCTTCGAACGTTCCCCCCGCGCAGGTGCACGCCGTGAGGTCGGCGCCGTTCCGGGCCGCGTAGTCGGCCGCGAGTTCTGCGGGGTCGGCGCCGCTCGGCAGTGCGAGCTCGTCCGCCGCGGCGAGGGCCGCCGCATCCGCCGCCGTCCGAGCCTTCGACCTGGCGATCAAGACCCTTCCGAGGTCGGTGACACCCAGAACGAGCACCATCACGATCAGGATGCCGGCGGCCAGCAGCACGGAGACCGAGCCACGCTGGCCGCTCACCCGAACTCCTGACGGGCGGCGGCGTCCGCCGTGATCGTCACGCCGGAACCGACGAGCCATCCCACGAGCGGGACGCGGAACGCCTCCTCGTAGATGAAGCGGACCGTGACCGGGGAGCCGCGCTCGCCGACCCGCGTGGTCTCGACCGAGGCACGGGCCGGGTCGAGGCCGGGCGCCGCGGCGAGCGCGGCGGAGGTGATGGCGTCGGGATCGTCCTGGACGGCGGCGGCGCGCGCGGCAGCGCGCGCCGCCGCCTCTACCAGGAGACGGTCGCGGACCAACAACCCGACCTGGACGAGGGCAAGCACGACGACGAGCACGAGCGGCAGGACCAACGCGAACTCGACCGTCGCGGACCCGATCGATCCACGATCGCTACGCGGCATCGGCGTTCCCGATGACCGTATCGATGATGTGATCGAAGAACGCAGGGAGCTTGCCCGACGAGCGCGCCCACGCGATCAGCACCACGGCGATGGCGGCCGCGGCAAGGATCACGAGCGCGTACTCAGCCGTCGTCTGCCCCTCCTCCCGACGGAGGAACGCGGTCGTTCGGACCCACAGGCCGATCCAGAGGGGTCGTATGAACGACATGGCTTCACCTCCTCTCAGCGGATGGACCGGACGGTGGTGAGCAAGACCGGCACCACCGTGAGGAGGAGGAATGCAGGAAGGATCAGGAAGACGAGCGGGAACAGCATCTTCACGGGCGCGGTCCGAGCGCGTTCCAGCGTCGCCGCCCGTCTCGCTTGACGAACCGTCGCCGCGAGCTCGCGCGTGGCATCAGCGAGTGAGGCGCCGAGACTCTCGGTCCGCTGCAGGACCGCCATGGTCCGGCTGAGGTCGACCGAGCCGCTCCCGGTCGCGTAGGCGTCGAGCTCATCTCGCCATCGAGCGCCGAGATCGGCGAGATGAGCGACCCCGCGCAAGTCCTCGCCCAGCGGGCCACGCAGCGCTTCGGCCGCCCTGCGCAACGACAGCTCGGCGGACAATCCAGCGGTCGATCCTGCGGCGAGCAGGTCGAGGAGCTGCGGGATCTCGCCCTCGACCTGCAGAGCGCGTCGCCGGTTCGCCCGACGTCCGGGCGCGGAAGGGCTCCTGTCGCGCCCTGCAGCGGATCCGACGATCGGCACGTCCCTCGGGCGGAACGCCCCGAACACCGACAGCACGGCCGCGGCGGCAAGCGCGCCGGCGAGGACCGGCACCTCACGCCACCTCCAGGAGAGCGCGGATCCAGAAGAACGATCCGACCTCGAGCCCCAGTCCGAGGAGTACGGACGCCAGACCGGCGGGTGTCCCGAGGGCGCCCTCGATGTCTCGTCGCGACGTCAGCCAGAGGAAGGCGAAGAAACCGATCGGGAGCACGCCGAGGATCCATCCTGAGAGACGTGCCTGGGCTGTGAGCGCGCGGACCTCTCGGGCAACGGCGACCCGCTCCCGGATCGTCGCAGCAACCTGATCGAGGACCGCGGGGAGATCTCCTCCGCTCCGACGGTGAAGGTCCAACGCACCGGCCACGAGCTGGACGTCGCGACTCTGGCTCCGTTCCGCCCATGCATCGATCGCCTCGCCGAGTGGGACGCCCACCTCGATGTCCGCGACCACGCGAGTCAGGTCGTCGCGGACGGGCGATCCTGCCTCGCGCATGGCGTACGCCATAGCCTGCGGCACGGACATGCCCGAACGAACGGCAGCCGTCAGCGCGCCGATCGCGTCGGCGAGCTGTTCGTCTCGACGGTTCGCGAGGATCTTCCGGTGTCGATGCCTGCGGATCCGCCGGGCGGCGAGCCCCCCGGCCGCCCCGACGAGCCCGCCGAGCGGCCCCGCGATCACCAGTCCCGCACACCCGACCGCGAGCGGAAGGAGCAGCGCTCGCGTCCCGAGACGGATCCGACCCGCGCGCGGACGAGGCTCGGGCCCTCGGCGGGTGCGAGGCAGGATTCGCCTCCGGCTCGTCGTGCGGACCGCCCGATCGGCGCAGAGCGCCGCCACCCCGAGGAGCGCGACCGCTACGCCGTTCACCCGGCGTCCTCTCCGACGGCGAACAGCTCCTCCTCCACGTCTTCACCGCGTTGGTGGAGGACGTCGAGCAGCGCGGGGATCATCCCGCTCGCGCTGAAGCGCCCGGTGCCGCCCTCGCGGGGACGGAACCGGAAGACGGGCTCGACCACCGGCTCCCCCCGGCGAGTTCCTTCGACGACCGCGACTTCCCAGACGACACGTCGACCATCGCGCAGGCGAGCGAGTTGGACGATGACATCCATCGTCTCCAGGCGCCACAGGAGATGGCGGGACGAGTTGGCGTGCGCGGTGCTGAGACTGCCTTCGTGGCCGGTGTTCATCGCTTGCAGCATGTCGAGCGCCTCACCGCCGCGGACCTCGCCGACGATGATCCGGTCCGGGCGCATCCGGAGCGCGTTGCGCACCAGGTGGCGGACCGTGATCTCGCCACGTCCCTCCACGTTCGCGGGGCGGGCCTCGAGCGAGACGACATGCGGCTTCGCGAGCCGGAGCTCCGCAGCGTCCTCGATCGTGATCAGGCGCTCCTCGTCGGGGATGAAGCCCGACAGCACCCCGAGGAGCGTGGTCTTGCCGCTCCCGGCGCCGCCGCTGATCACGATGTTGGCGCGACCTCGGACGCACGCCGCGAGGAACCGGAGCGCGCGCGACCCGACGCTGCGGGTGGTCAGGAGGTCCCGTGCTTCGATCGCGACCTGTGAGAACCGGCGGATCGTCAGCACGGGACCGCGGAGCGAGAGAGGCGGAACGATCGCGTGGACCCTCGAGCCGTCCGGAAGTCGCGCGTCCACCCAAGGTGACGCCTGGTCGACCCGGAGGCCCAGTGGCCCGACGATACGTTCGATCAGATGAAGGACCGGCTCCTCCCCCTCGAATAACCGATCCGGCACCCTCTCGATCCGCCCCTCCCGCTCCACGAACACGTCGTCCGGTCCGTTGACCATTACTTCGGTCACCGACGGATCCTTCAGCAGGAACTCGATCGGTCCGAACCCGACGACGTCATCCGAAACTTCGTTCACCACCCGCGCGAGGTCGCGCGCCGGCAGGATGGCCATCGCTTCTTCGCGGACGCGCAACCGCCGCTCGGTCGGCGGCGCGGCCGCGAGCCCGCGCGCATCGACCCGTTGCCGGAGCTGATCCCGGAGTTCGCGACGAACCAGCGTCAACGCGTCCCGGCTCACGAGGCGACCTCGGCGCCCGCGGCGCGTGTCTCGAGGATGGTTGCCGCGAGCCTGTTGAACGCGCGGCCCACGCGTCCGCGGGGAGGCGAGAGACGCCCGTGATCCTGCAGACGAGCCACGGCACCGTCGAACGGCACGACGGCGAGCGGTTCCCGGTCGAAGACCCGACGCACATCGCCGGCGGTGATCTCGCTCCGGGCGGCGCGGTTGACGACGAGGCCGAGGCGCTCGTCGAGCCCGAGCGGGGCGAGGATCTCGATCGCGCGCGAGGCGGCGCGGAACGAGAGCACGTCCAGCGAGACGACCTCGACGATGCGATCGCTCTGTTCCAGGCACCACCGCGTGAAGACCGAGAGCTGGCGAGGCACGTGCGCGACGACGACATCGGCCGATGCGGCCGCGAGCCCGACGATCGTTCGCAGGAGATCCTCCTCCACGGCGTCCGCCGCCGACGGCTCGCCGCCCAGCACGACGTCGAACCCCGCATCGTGACGGACCTTGATCCCATCGAGGTGCTCGACGGTCAGCTCGTCGCCCACCGGGATCAGGTCCGCGATGGTACGGACCTCCCCGTCGGCGAACCCGAGGGCCTGGGTCAGGTCGGCGAACTCCGGGTCGCACTCGACGACCAGGCAGGAGGTGCCGCGTCGCCCCCAGGCCTGAGCCAGATGCGTCGCGACGAAGGTGCAGCCGGCGCCGCCGCGCGCCGCGTGCACGGCCACGACCGTGGCGCGGCGCTCGGGCACGCGGCGCGCGGCGGCGAGCGCTAGCACGCGCCCCAGGAGCGCCTGGCGCTCCTGGGGCCACACGTAGAACCCCTGGGCACCGGCGCCGATCGCGGCGCGGAGCGCCGCGATCGACTCGCGGGTCGCGAGCGCGAGCAGCGCCGCGCTCCCCACGCCGGCCGCCGCGATCGCCGGTTCGGCGACCACGGCGTCCGGCTCGAGCTGCCGGACCGCTTCGGCGAGCTGCCGATCGTCCGCAGCGGTCGCGACGACACGCGCGCGCCCGCTGCGATCGAGGAGATGGAGCACCTCCTCGGCGACCTCTTGCGAACCGATCGCAAGGATCACCCGTGCGACGTCGTCCATCGCCGTTCCTTTCGCGTGCGTGAGCCAGCCACGTGCGAGGGGAGGGAACGAGGGGGATCGTCGGGAGGAGGAGGGCGTTCGCTCCGACGGACGCAACCCTATCTCCGGTGCTGCGGCGGGAACCATCCCCAGACCGGCCCATCCGCCGGTCTTGTCGGGGGATTACGCGTCAGCGATAGACGCCGTTGTGACCAAGGCTGAACCGACCCGGCTGCGGGAAGTACGAGAGCCCATGGGGATCGCCTCCGACCTCGATCCGACGGATCACATGGCCGTCGGCCGTGGAGATCGCCTCGACCGTCGTGCCGTAGCGGTTCGAAACCCAGATCTGCGATCCGTCCGGGCTGACCTGCACCATGTCGGGGCTTCCGCCGACGTTCCACGTGTTCACGAGCTTGCGCGTAGAGAAGTCGATCACCGAGATCGTCCCGGCCAGCCGGTTCGTCACGTAGAGCTTCGTCGTGTCCCGGCTGACGGCCATCCCATGGGCGCCATTGCCCGTCGGGATGAACCCCCGCACCTTCATCGTCACGGGGTCCACGACCGAGACGCCGCCGAGCCCCTGGTTCGCGACGAAGAAGACCTTGCCGTTCGGCGAGAGCTTGACGTCGACGGGGAGGCCACCGACGTGGATCGTTCCCACGACCGTCATCGTCTTGAGGGCGACCTTCACGACCGTTCCGTCGAACTCGCACCCGATCAACAGGTACGAGCCATCCGCCGAGAAGTCCAGGTGGTCGGGTCCGTTGCACGGCATCGTGAGCGGCTTGATCAGCCTCCACGAGTGCGGATCCATGAAGTCGAGACGGTCGGAGTACTCCGCCACGTCGATCGCCTTCGACCCGTCGGGAGTGAAGTACAGGTTGTACGGGTGTTCGACCCCGTGGATGATCCGGACCAGCTTGCCCGTGCGGGGATCGATCACCGCCAGTTCGTTCGTCCCGTCCACGTCGACGTAGAGCCAGCGCATGTTCCACGACGGGGTGACGTGCTCGGGGAACGATCGATAGCCCAGGTCGATCCTCCGCACGATGCGGAAGGTCTTCG
>Ga0209376_1005498_pt1 | contig 10526 bp, 10 predicted proteins | sample GraSoiAngelo_134_FD_185891 | JGI IMG/M metagenome (GOLD analysis project Ga0209376, IMG submission 185891) | Grasslands soil microbial communities from the Angelo Coastal Reserve, California, USA - 14_0929_05_30cm (SPAdes) (version 2) | ecosystem: Environmental > Terrestrial > Soil > Grasslands ... | reverse complement strand
AACCTCGCCCTATCCATTCTCCGCATTGCTGGGGCTCGCTACATACCCTCAGCACTTCGCTGCTGTGCCCGTCAGGGTGATCCCTTTGTTTTTCGCCTGATCGGGGTGCGACTTTGACGTGGCCGTGCGCCTCAGGCATTGGCGCTTCAAAGTGTAAAATGAATAAATCTTTCGTTTTCATCTTTCGGCAAGGACCCACACGCCTCTCCGATGAAGAGCAGAAGCAGCGGACTGAAGAAGTAAGGGACTGGGCACTCGAGCAGATCAAGCAAGGTCGCAATCTGGAGCCCCGCGTCTTGGGTGATGAGAGTTATCGACTCGTGGAGGATGCACGCAACCAGGGTGACGACGGAACCGTGGTCGCACTGAATTTTATCGAGGCGACCGATATCACCGAGGCAGTCAGCATAGCCAAGACGCATCCTGGCTTGCGTTATGGCGTCAGGATCGAGGTGCGATCCTGGATGGATCCACGGCTCGCGCGATCGAGATAGCGCCCTCTCGTCTGCCGCGGTTTGGCGCGTGCTTGCGACGCAAAGGAGGGATTATGAAAGCTCGTGCTTTTTTGCGGATCGCGGTGCTGTTGTCTGTCCTGCTAATCATCGTTGTCGCTGTTGTGGTTCTACGAAGCAGTGACAAGCCCTTAGCGAAGCTGCGCAACCCGGATCTGGAATACCTGAAGGCTGTAAACAGCACCGCCCCGCCAAAGGACCCGGAACTGATGTTCATCCTGATGACTGAGTTTGCAAATTCGAATTTACAGGCGGAGGGAGCAGATTTCTTCTCCGCGCGTCTCAGGGAATTCGAGCCACAGCTGACGCCGGTCCAGAAGTCTTTGTATTTGGGAATCATTGGCTTACTGCATGCTCAGCATGCATCCTCGGTGCCGCTTCTGAGGCGCTACGGATATGTAAAGGACACGATTGCTACGCTAAATCAAGCAAAGCAGCTCTCAGGCGGGCAGGTTTTCGTCGTGAATTGGATCTCTGGAATAGTTCACACCGAGCTTCCTAGCTTATTTGGCCAGAGAAAGGTCGCACAGGAAGAACTCGCCTGGTGTCTTGAGCACGCAGACAAAGCGCCTCATCCGGGATGGTTGCGCGAAGTCTACTATAATCTTGGCAAACTCGCTCTGAGTGATGGCGATACGGCAAAGGCCCAGGAGTATCTCCATCGCAGCGGCTTACGGACTTCGATCACCCGATCACACTGGCAACACCATTTTCCGAAGACAGAGCGTCGGGTCATGCGTTTGCACCGAGGCGCATCACAGAAATCGTTCCCGGTCGAGTCTACGTGCTGACCGGCTTCGAATTCACGGAATATTACTTTGTGGTCTCCAAGGACCGAAATCAGCTCATCAGCATTGACGCGGGCACACGCCCGGACTTCGCAAAAGGCGCATACGAAGCGCTGCACGCCTTTGCGCCGGGACTGCCTCCGCTGACAACTGTGTTCGTTACCCACGCCCACTGGGACCATGTCGGCGGTCATTCGTTACTTTCGCGGCTTAACCTCGCGTCCCAAGTTTTATGGTCGAGGCAACTATCAGGAAGAGTTCGAAAAGGAATTCAACGGACCAGACATCTTCGGGAAACCCTTTTTTGGAGAGCGATTCAACGCCGAGGATGTTCATAGCTACAAACCAGACATGACGATCGACAATCGAACGGACATGAACATCGGCGGATCGAAATTCGAGTTGATCCCAGTTCGAGGGGGTGAGACGCATGATGCCATGTTGATTTACCTTCCCGACGAGAGAGTGATGTTCATGGGAGATGTCATCATGCCGTATCTGGGGGCGCCGTTTGACGAGGACGGTGATTTGCAGGGATTATTCGACGCGATTGATGTGATAGTGAGCAGAGACCCTCAGCACCTGTTGCACGGGCACGAGCCGATCACCCGGAATTTCACCTCACCGCTGATTCTCAGCCACCTGAAAACGGACTTGGCATGGTTGCGGGATCAGGTGCTCACCGCTATCCGCCGCGGTGACGAGCGTGCCGCAATTCACGAATCAAACCTCATCCCCCCGGATTTCCTAGCTACTCAGCCCGATGCCCATCAGCCTTACTACATCTTGCGTGAGCATGTGATCGACAGAATTTACGATCAAAACGTCGGATACTGGGAGGCAAACCTTCAGGGACTGGCTCATCCCAGCCGGGCGGATCGCGCGGAACTTCTCGTTGACTATCTGGACCTTTCGGAGGCGCAAATTGTCAAAGCAGCGGACCGTCGCACTGCAGACGGAAGGTATGCAATGGCAGCGGAGCTGATCGAATCGGCAGAGACAAAGTTTCCCGGCAGCGATTCTCTCAAGCGCACGAAGCGGTTCGCCTATTTGAAGCTGATGGAAAAGACTCAGAACACAGATCCGTTCAAATTCATCATCTATTCGTCAAAGGCTGGCGAGCAGACCCCACAAATCAATCCCGATGATGTTAAGGAAACACGTGGAGCGAAGCGATGAAGAACTCGCATGGCAAGCGCTCCATCAGTAAGCTTTTCGGCAAATCGTAAGGCGATGCTCAAAGCGATCATTGCAGGAACGATTGTAATGCTGTCATTGCCGATCGCAGCCGCGAATGCACAAGGAGAGCGGGATTATAAGTGGGAGGCAGGCTTTCAGGTGACGACCATCCAATTCGGCGCGCCGGCAGAAAAGCCAATCGGGCTCGGCGGACGGATCGGTCGAGAACTCGGCAACCACATCACTGTTGAAGCCGAAGCCAATCACTTCCCGGAAAACCCAAGCGGCAATTTTGGAGAAACCCAAGTGGTCGGCGGGGTTAAAGCCGGAAGTCACGTCGGTTCGTGGGGCGGCTTCATCAAAATCCGTCCGGGATTGCTGCATTTTGGTGGTCGTGACTTTCGCGCACGCAATTCAGCTTTAAACTACGCGGTCCTCGATATCGGCGCGATTGCCGAACGCAGCATCACAGAACGAATGGTCTTTCGAATGGACTTCGGAAATACAATAATTTTTTACGGAGGCGACGTTGTGAAGACAGCTCTCGGGACACTCCGTCCCAGTACAGAGTCGAACCTTCAGATCAGCTTTAGCCTCGGCTTCAAGTTCTAAAGTTACATTTCCGCCCGCCTGCTACGATGCGCGCTTGATGTCGCGTCAAACTCTTCGTGTCAGTAACAGAAAAGGTAATTGTTTACCGGGTTGATGGGGCAGTAGAGAAGTTCAAGCTGGACAAATCCTGCCCGTTCGGTTACGTTAGTATGGATGAGTCCGGAAGAATCCCGCCAAGATGAAATCATCGAAAAGCTCACCAAAGAAAACGAATCGCTGCGTCAACGATTGGAGAAGGCAGAAAAGGAAAATGAGCGGCTGAGAAAGCTGCTTGAAGAAGCGTTGCGTTCGTTGAAGCGACAAGCGGCACCGTTCTCAAAAGGCAAACCCAAGTCGGATCCGAAGCGGCCGGGACGCAGGAAAGGCTTGGATTACGGACCGCGGGCATTCCGTGCAGTTCCCGATCATGTGGATGAAGAGATTCCGGTTCCTCTGCCGAAGAAGTGTCCAGACTGTGGCGGGCGGGTGATTCACGATGACACGCAGCCTCAGTATCAGGAAGACATCATCCGACGGACCATCGTCAGGCGCTTCGATGTGGAGACGGGTCACTGTGGCGGATGCGGTGGACATGTTCAAGGCCGACACCCCTTGCAAACGTCCGATGCCCTGGGAGCGGCACACGTACAAGTGGGTCCGCAGGCATTGACGCTGGCTACCCATATGAGCAAAGAGATGGGGATCTCTCATGAGCGGGCAGCTCAGGTATTGGTATGGGGTTACGATTTGCGAGTCAGCCGAAGCGCGTTGTGCCGGGCGATGGCGCGGTTGAGCAAGAAAGCGGAGCCCACCTATGAGGAGCTTCAAAGAGCCGCCCGTCACAGTTTCGTCAATCACCTCGATGAAACCGGGTGGCGAGTGGCCGCGCATCTGGAATGGCTTTGGGTTTGTGTCAGCGACGATGTCACCGTATATGCGATTCTGCCCGGACGTGGATTTGCTCAAGCGGCCTCGATATTGGGTACCGATTACGCCGGGTTTCTGAACCATGACGGCTGGCAGCCCTACTATCGTTTTCCGGATGCGTTTCATCAGACCTGCTTGAGCCATCTGCTCCGGCGATGTAAAGCCATGCTGGCAACGGTATCGGCAGCGGCGGCGCGCTTTCCACAAGCCGTCCAACAGTTGTTGCTCAAGAGCTTGGCGCTGCGCGACCGTTATGAGCGGCACGAGATCTCGACGCACGGTTTGCACGTGACGACAGGTCGGCTCGTCGCGCACATGGAACGGTTATTGTCCAAGACGTTTCGCGATCCCGCCAATCGGCGGTTGGCCAAACACCTGCGTCATGAACAGCCGTGGCTCTTCACGTTTCTTCACTGTCCTGGCATCGAGGCGACCAATAATGCCGCCGAACGGGCGTTGCGTCCAGCTGTGGTGGCCCGAAAAACCTGGGGCGGCAATCGGACCGAAAATGGCGCGAAGACCCAACAGATTCTGATCAGCGTCCTCGCCACGTGCCGTCAACAAGGCAAAGACTCCTTCGATCGGATCACGCAACTGTTCCGGTCGCCGATTCCGATCGTGTTGGATCTGATACCCAACAGTTCGTAACCCTCGTTTCTCCGAAGTCACATGAACGATCTCACCGTCATCCGCTTTGCCGGGCACTGTTTTTCCTCCGAAGATGTCGCCTTGATGTGTCAGGCGGCCCGCGATTACGCCTCCCTCGGTATCAGCGAGATCGCGCGCACTGTCTGCGAGTGGCTGGATTGGAAACGGCCGAACGGTCGATTGAAAAACCATGAATGCCGGCTACTTCTGGAACGATTACGCGATCAGGGCGTATTGAGCCTTCCGCCGCTGTGTCGGTCCGGCCGACGCGGCGCGCGCATAGTCGCCATTACCGATCAAAGCGATGCTCAACCGCTGATTCAAACCACGGTCGCCGATTTGCAACCACTCCACCTGCTCCAAGTCGAATCCAACGATGGCGCTTTGTTCCGCCAGTTCATCCAACGCTATCACTACCTCGGCTATCGCACACCCACCGGCGCCAACTTACGCTACTTTGTCCAATCCGCAGCTGGCCAGGTGCTCGCTTGCCTTCAATGGTCGAGTCCAGCCTGGACAATGGCGGCGCGCGATCAGTGGATTGGTTGGAACTCTCCACAGCGCGCTCGGAACTTGCAATATATCGTCAACAACAGCCGCTTCCTGATTTTGCCGTGGGTGCGCGTGAAGGGACTGGCATCTTCCATTCTGGCGCGCGCCACCTGTCAACTCGTCCACGACTGGTCCCGACAGTATGGGTTCAAGCCGATGCTGCTGGAGAGCCTCGTCGATGCAGCCCGGTTCCGCGGAACCTGTTATCGCGCTGCCAACTGGATCTGTGTTGGAGAAACTTCAGGACGAGGGCGGATGGATCGCCATCATCGAACCGGCATCCCTAAGAAGACCATCTTCGTGTTTCCATTGTGCCGGAACGTTCAGCATGCTTTGTGCACAAGCGACCCGCCGACTTTTCCCACTGCCGATGAAGAAAGAATAACGCGGTAAACAATTACCAATTTCTTAACACGCAGCGGGTCTTCCGGTTCCATCTTGACCCACCGCTACTTCATTTCGCATCACGTGCGACATTTTTCATTGTAAGACGGTAGCCGCTGATGTCCAGCAAATTGAATTCGACGAAAATCGTGACACCGCAGAAGGCAATCGACCGGTCGCCCGTTTCCAAAGACGCCGCACGCCGTCGCAGGTCGCAAAACGCCGCCGGAACTTAAAGTGTTCAGCTGAAGATCGCCGCACGCACATCTACAGTTCAGCCGGTTTCGTAGCAGCCATTCTCACACCGCGCTTCCTGAATAACTAAATGCTGGGCGACTTTGCGCGAGTAATACCGCTGCGATGCCTTCGGCGACACTTATGAAACCGTCAGCGTTCTTCGGCACAGTGACGGCATATCGGTTATACGGCCAAGTGGCTTAGAGTCCATCGACCCGTATTGATAAACGCTAGCGACAAGGCAGGCGGAATCCGGCCGATGCCCGGGTGCGATTCGGGAAATGGAGTTCCGTCCCGTTGGGAGGCGTTCCGCAGTTCGTCGAGCGGGAATCCGGTTCCTTAGGATGAGCACCGATTTATAGTGAGCAAATGCGCCAAGCCCGCTCCAGCACGGCCTTCAGCAAAAACATCCTTCGCATAATCTAAGAAAATTCGTTCGAGCGACGTTATCTGATCAGGATGCATATGGAACGCTCGGTTTACACAAGGCGATCGATTGATGGATGGCTGGCGAAGCTTGATGAGCCAGTAAGATCTTGGTTGATTCCGTTTAGAGTCAAGATGGAAGAGGATGGATTGAGGCCAAGCACCGTGCGGGAGTGGCTTTCAAAGGCTCGACTTTTTCTGGCATATCTGGTCGAAGTTCGTCGGCAGAAAGCAGAGAGCGCCCAACCGTCGGATATCACAGCCTTCATCCGGGCTCGTTTGAGGCTTTGTCGTAGGAGATGCGGACGAGCGCCCGTTCACTTTGTCGAATGGCGATGTGGCTACACAGGAGCGATATATCGACTGTTGCGTGAGATTCAGGGGCAATGGCCGCCAACGACCGCATGGACTTCACGTTTGGAGGGCTATAGAGCGCACTTGGTCGGGCGAGGACTCGACAAGATCTACGTTCGTGAGCTTTGCTTTCACGCGCGCCAGTTTCTCCAATACATCGATAAACGCGGACTGACGATAGAGGACATTCAGCAATCGCAAGTCACAAGGTATTTTTCTTTTGCAGCTCGGAAGAAGGGCTGCTCCTGGATGGAAGTCCACCAGCGGTCGGTGCAGGACATTCTCCGGTACGTTCAAGGGGAATGGCCGCCGGGTTCGACTCCATCACCGTTGTTGTTTCAGTTCAAGGCATATCTGCAACAACAACGATTCTATTCGGGTCGCGTTACTAAACATGTCTCCGTGATCCGGCAGTTTCTGGATTACCTTCGCAAACAAAACATCGTGCCGGAGAAGACACAGCTTCAGGATCTGCAGGGCTTCGTGGAATTGAAGCAGAGACAGTATCGTCAGCGGAATGGCGGACCGCCGAACAATAGGAGTGAATGGCGGATTCGGCATACTGCACCGATTCGCCGCTTCATGCGGATGATGGATCCTGATTGGCCACCGCCGAAGGAACCGGCCAACGAGAATGAACGATTCCAGACTGAAGTAGTCGAGAGGTACATCCATTGGATGGTTGAAGTCCAGGGACTGGCCAAAGCAACAGTCGTCAAGTACGACAATGAGGCGCGGCAGTTTCTGAGTTGGCTTGGTGATCGTGCCCATGTAGAAGCGCTCCGCAATCTGAGCATTGAGGAGATCGATCGATACCTGGCATCGCGAATGCCTGGCTTGCGACGGGCGACGCGCGTGACCATCTGCGCCTGCATGCGGAGTTTTTTGCGATATCTCCGAGCGGAAGCATGGATCGGCCGGGATTTGTTTCGATTCGTATCGGGACCACCGGTCTATGCATTTGCCGAAATTCCGCGGGCGTTCACCGAAGAACAGATTCGAACGCTGCTCAACACGGTGCGTGCAGATCGCCGGCCGTCAGCATTGCGGGATTACGCAATGCTGATGTTGCTGGCGACTTACGGCATTCGTGGTGGCGAAGTGGTGCATCTTCGCCTGGAAGACATCGATTGGAAAGAGAACCGGATTCGTGTTCGACAATCCAAGAGTGGGCGTGAATCGCACCTTCCCTTAGTCACGCCGGTAGGTAATGCATTATTGAACTATCTGCGCCGTGGTCGGCCGCAATCCAGCGCTCGTGAAATCTTCCTGATGGCTCAAGCTCCGTATGCGCCGCTTACTTCAAGTGGCTGCATGGTTGCGATCATCAGAGATAGATTGAAGCAAGCCGGCATTGCAGTAAAGGGCCGGCACGGTGCTCATGCTTTCCGGTTCGCGCGGGCGGCAAGTTTGTTGCGGGCTTCGGTTCCGCTCAAGCAGATCGGCGACTTGTTGGGACACCAGTCTGCGCGCTCGACCGGGATCTATCTCCGGCTCGCTGTCGATGATCTTCGGGCGATCAGTCTCGAAGTTCCAGGAAGGTAGGACCATGGTCCCCTGGCCCGGTGACGATGAATCGCTGCTAACCCGGTATGTTGAACAACTCGGCTACAGTGCTGCGTATTGCAGCTGGCTTCGCCCGTTTCAGCGCTTCGTCAGGGAACACTCACCTCACGGGGACTTGACGGAGCGCGTCTTTCGCACATGGATCCGCAAGAGAGCAGAACAATCTCCGCGAAGCTTTGTGATCCGTCAGACGGAGTTTATTAAGGGATTCCTGGATTGGCTCGTCAAGCAGAGCGTTCTCGGCAGCCATCCGCTGGAGCAGTTGCAGCGAAAGTATGAATGCCGGTCGATGCGGGCTATTACAGGCGCCTTGATGAGCAGCAAACCGAATCCAGCTTTGGAAGCGCTTCGGCCCTTGCCCCGTTATGGCAGCCATCTGGGCGACACGATGCGCCAGCACGTCCAATGCATGCGGACGCTGGGATACCGATACCGTCACGAAAATGCTTTCTTGCACTTCGATCGTTTCCTGCAACAACGGCCCGGCGCGAGGGAGGAGTCCCTCGAAACACTCACCCAAGAGTATGTCGCCACCGCGCCCTCACTATGCACGAAGGTACGCCGGCTGATTCTGGGTCGGCTCTTAGCCGGAGCGTTGAACCGGCAAGGGGCTTCGATCGTCGTGCCTGTCGATCGCCTCTTGCGGCGTCAGGATCGGAACAATCGCCGCCATCCTTATATATACACGACCGAGGAAGTTGAACGATTGCTGGAAACGGCCCGCCGATATCCTTCTCCACGCGCTCCGTTGCGTCCGCTGACGCTCTACACGATGTTTGCTCTGGCCTATAGTGCTGGTCTTCGTCTCGGTGAAATCGTTCGGCTCAAACTCAAGGATGTGGACCTGACGGATGGCAGCATTGAAATCCACGAAACAAAGTTTTTCAAGTCGCGCCGCTTGCCATTATCCGCCACAGCGATCCGAGTCTTGTCGGATTACTTGACGGCTCGACGCAAGGCAGGCGCCCCGCTTGATCCGGAAACGTCCGTGTTTTGGCACAACAAACGCGGTTATAGCTACTCCACCACCGAAGAACTGCTTCATCGTGTGATCCGCCGCTCCGGAATCCAGACCAAAGACGGAAACAAGCCTCGTGTCCACGATCTGAGGCATGCCTTTACCGTGAATCGGCTGACCTCTTGGTATCGAGACGGCATTCAACCCGAAAGCCGTTTGCCCTACCTTGCGGTGTATCTCGGACATCGCGACATCAACTCCACGCTCATCTATCTCACGATGACCGATGAACTACTGGAGCGAGCAAACCAGCGCTTCCGTACCGCGCAGATTGAGATCGTCAAAAGCCTTCGAGAAAAAAACTCTAATGCCGAAAATCCCACTGCCTTCCTTGGCCAACTTGCTTCATGCGTTCTTCCATGACTGGCTTGCTGAACAACGCAACGCCTCACACCGAACGGTGCTTGCCTATCGGGACGCGTGGCGTTTATTCCTTCGGTTCGCCGCCAAACATCAGCAAAGATCTGTGACTTCGCTTGGGCTGGAACATCTCAGCGCTACAGCGATACTCGCCTTTCTCCAGGATCTCGAGAAGGAAGGCAAGGCGTCCATCCGCACTCGAAACTGCCGCTTGGCGGCTCTGCGAAGCTTCTTCTCCTTCGTTGCTGCACACGAGCCTCTTGCTGCTCAGCAATGCGCCGAGGTATTGGCCATTCCATTCAAGCGAGCGCCTCGGCAGGCTGTCTGCTATCTGGAATCCGCGGAAGTCTCCACGATCCTGGCCCAACCCAATCGAACCACTTTGGAGGGACAAAGGGATCATGCCTTGCTGTCGCTTCTTTACAACACCGGCGCACGCATCCAGGAAGCACTTAACCTGCGTCCACAGGACATCCGCTTGGAATCACCGGCGCATGTGCGATTGATGGGAAAGGGTCAGAAGGAGAGAATCTCTCCGATGTGGCCGGAAACCGCAGACCTGTTGACCGCGCTAATGCGGCGGCTGCCGCGACCGTCCGATCAACCTGTGTTTCTGAATCGATATGGAGAACCACTCACAGCCTCCGGTTTTCGCTTCCGATTGCACCAGTATGTTCGAGCTGCTGCCAAGCATGTGCCGACGCTCGCAAGAAAACGGGTTACGCCTCACGTGTTCAGACACTATGTACCCTTCCCGACTATGTCGTGTGATTTCGTCACAACCAATGTTTTTCGGTAGCTGGCTGTAGGCGGGAACGACATAGTCTTGGCTCCTTTCAGTCACCCTGATGAAGGAAAGGAGTCAACATGAGATACACCGTCAACGATCAAGTGGTTCTGTCGCTGCCATTGGAAGGTCCTTTAGCAGCTTATATCGGCCCATTCGCCAAGTGGGCCAGCGAGCAGGGATATGCGTTTTGCTCG
>Ga0209376_1005496_pt1 | contig 10530 bp, 7 predicted proteins | sample GraSoiAngelo_134_FD_185891 | JGI IMG/M metagenome (GOLD analysis project Ga0209376, IMG submission 185891) | Grasslands soil microbial communities from the Angelo Coastal Reserve, California, USA - 14_0929_05_30cm (SPAdes) (version 2) | ecosystem: Environmental > Terrestrial > Soil > Grasslands ... | reverse complement strand
GCGGATCGGTCACAAACCATTGAATTTGGCCGCTTTACGGTGATCAGCCATCGCCGAGAGCTGCTCGCCGACGGCCGGCCGATCGAACTCGGCGGACGCGCGTTCGATACCCTCATGGTCCTCATCGACGCCCGGGGCACTGTCCTCGGCAAGGACGAACTGATGAACCGGGTATGGCCCGACCGGGTTGTCGAGGAGAACAACCTCCAGGCGCAGATCTCCGCACTGCGCAAGGTGTTCGGCGCCGATCGCGATCTCATTCGAACCGTGGCCGGCCGCGGGTACCAGTTCACCGGCGAGATCCGCAAGGGGGGGACGTCCGGCGCCGCCGGGCCGGCGCGCCTCACGAATCTTCCCACGCCTCAGTCCGAGCTGATCGGGCGGGAGGCTCCGCTCCGCGACGTCACGAACCTGGTCGTCGCACACCGCCTCGTGACCCTGACCGGCGCGGGTGGCGTCGGTAAGACACGATTGGCGCTCGAGGCGACGCGGCAACTGTTGCCACGGTTCCTCGATGGCGCCTGGCTCGCGGAGCTCGGGCCGCTCGCCGATGCCGACCTCGTCCCGGTCGCCGTCGCTGCCGCCCTCGGCCTGTCGCTCGGGTCCGGTCCGGTGACCACCGACCGCGTCGCGGCGGCCCTGAGGGCCAAACATCTGCTCCTCGTCATCGACAATTGCGAGCACGTGATCGAGGTGGCCGCCGCGATGGCCGAGGCCGTGTTGAGGGCGAGCCCACTGACGCGGGTGCTCGCCACGAGCCGCGAGTCGCTGCGCGCCACCGAGGAGTACGTCTATCGTGTGCCGTCCCTCGACGTGCCCGTCGACGACAACGTCGACGTGGAGGATGTGTCGCGCCATGGAGCCGTCAGGCTCTTCAACGTGCGGGCGCACGCGGCGGAACCGGGGTACGACGCCCATCCGCGCCACGCGGTCGTCGCGGCGCGCATCTGCCGGCGGCTCGACGGCATTCCGCTCGCGATCGAGCTGGCGGCGGCGCGTGTCCCCGCGTTCGGCGTCGACGGCATTGCCAGCCGCCTCGGCGATCGGTTCCACCTCCTCACCGAAGGCAGCCGGACGGGGTTGACGCGCCATCAAACCCTCCGCGCGACGCTCGACTGGAGCTACGAGCTGCTCTCCGACGTCGAGCGCATCGTGCTGCGTCGCCTGGGGAAGTTCGCCGGGGCGTTCCGGCTCGAGTCGGCGCAGGCCGTGGCCGCTGGTTCGGATGTCGCGGTGCCGGCCATTCCGGAGATCGTGGCGAATCTGGTGGCGAAGTCGCTCGTCGCCGCCGACCTCGGCGAGGCCGTCGTCCACTACCGGCTCCTCGAGACGACACGGGTCTATGCGCGTGAAGCGCTCCTCGAGAGTGGCGAGCACAACGAGGTCGCCAGGCGCCACGGCGAGCATCATCGAGATCTGCTGGATCGCGCGGCGACCAACTCGGAGACCTTGCCCCCCGACGCGTGGCCGTCCGCCTACGGTCGCGCGCTCGATGATGTCCGCGCCGCGCTCGACTGGGCGTTTTCGCCCGAGGGCGACCTGACGCTCGGCATCGCGCTGACGGTCGCCGCCGTGCCGTTGTGGGGTCGCTTCTCACTCCTCGAGGAGTGGCGCGAGCGCGTCGAACGGGCACTGGCACGCCTGGCGAGCAGCGCCGATCGGGACCCAGCGGGCGAGATGCAGCTTTCCGCCGCGCTGGCGCAGGCGCTGTTGTTGACGAAGGGCCCCGTGCCCGAAGCGCACGCGGCGTGGTCGACCGCGTTCGACATTGCGGAGACCCTTCGGGACACCGACTACCAGTTGAGGTCGCTGTGGGGGCTGTTCGTGTATCGCTTCACGATCGGGGAGTCTCGAGCGGCGCAGGCGACCGCCGAGCAATTCCGCCGTCTGGCCGAGGATGCGAGGGACCCCGTCTACAAGCGTGTCGGCGATCGCATCATGGGGAATATTCTGTGGCGCAGGCGCTGTTGTTGACGAAGGGCCCCGTGCCCGAAGCGCACGCGGCGTGGTCGACCGCGTTCAACATTGCGGAGACCCTTCGGGACACCGACTACCAGTTGAGGTCGCTGTGGGGGCTGTTCGTGTATCGCTTCACGATCGGCGAGTCTCGAGCGGCGCAGGCGACCGCCGAGCAATTCCGCCGTCTGGCCGAGGATGCGAGGGACCCCGTCTACAAGCGTGTCGGCGATCGCATCATGGGGAATATCCTGCACATTCTCGGGGAACAAACGCGTGCGCGGCGACATCACGAGAGGCTCTCCGACCGCTACGTGACCCGGTCGCATCGCTCTCACAGCGTCCGCTTCATCTGGGACGAGCGTGTCCTGGCCCAGGCATTCTACGCACGCATCCTCTGCCTGCAGGGCCTACCGGATCGCGCACTGGAGATCGTCGAGCAGTGCGTCACCGATGCGCAGGCTGCCGATCATCCAACGTCGCTGTTCTACGCGCTCATCGAGGCCGCGTGTCCGGTCGCCTTGCTTGCCGGGAACCTGCCGGCGGCTGATCGCTTCCTCGGGTTGCTCGGCGATCTTGCCCGCACGCATGCGCAAGACCTCTGGCACGTCTGGCACCGCTGCTTCACCGGCGCGCTGCTCCTCGAGCGCGGGGAAGTCGTCACGGCGTCGCGGACGCTCCGCGGGGTCCTCGATGCAGTGCCCGAGATCGTGTTCCACTTTCATCGGACAGTGTTCCTCGGCGACCTCGGCGAGGCGCTGGGGCGCTCCGGTGAGGTCGCGGAAGGCCTAGCGCTGATCGACCAGGCCCTCGAGCGGGCCCGACGTCGCGAGGAATGGTGGTACGTCCCGGAGCTGCTGCGCAAGAGAGGCGGGGTCTCGCTCCTGGCCGAGGCCGCGGGGTCCGCGACCGCGGAGGAACACTTCAGGGAGGCCCTCGCCATGGCGCGCGGACAGGACGCGCTCGCCTGGGAACTGCGGATCGCCACGAGCCTCGCGGGGCTGTGGCATCGGCAGCGTCGAAGTCGCGAGGCGCGGACACTCCTGGCGCCGGTCTACCGCCGATTCACCGAAGGGTTCGGGACTGCCGATCTGACGACCGCGAGGGCGTTGCTTCATACGCTGCGCTCGTCGCGGCTGATGTCCTCGCCGCGGACTGATTCGTCCTGACGACCCCTGACAGGCCGGATACAATTGGGGGCCATGGATGCGGCGCATCCTCCCGCCCCTCTGGAGTTCGGTCGATTCAAGGTTGTCCGTCATCGGCGCGAGCTGCTCGTCGACGGCCGGGCCGTCGAGCTGGGCGGGCGAGCCTTCGACACGCTGATCGCGCTGATCGACGCGCGCGGCTCCATCGTCGACAAGGACCGGCTGATGCGGCGCGTGTGGCCGGATCGCGTCGTCGAGGAAAACAACCTCCAGGCCCAGATCTCCGCGCTGCGCAAGGTCTTCGGCGCCGATCGTGATCTCATCAGAACCGTCGCGGGACGCGGGTATCAGTTCACGGGCGACATCCGCGACGCTGAGACGGCCGTCACCCCGCCGGCCGGTCTGACGAACCTCCCCTCACACCTTCCCGATTTGATCGGGCGGGACGCCTCGCTCGGTACCGTGGTGGATCTGATCACGGCGCACCGCCTCGTGACCCTGACCGGCGCCGGTGGTGTGGGCAAGACGCGATTGGCGTTGGAGGCTGCGCGGCGGCTGCTGCCGCGGTTTCCCGACGGCGTGTGGCTCGTCGAGCTCGGACCGCTCGCCGATCCGGCCCTCGTCCCGGTCACCGTCGCGACCGCCGTCGGTCTCCCGCTCGGCACCGGTCCGGTCACCGCCGATCGCGTCGCGGGAGCGTTGCGCGAGAAGCACCTCCTGCTGGTCCTCGACAACTGTGAGCACATGATCGACGCGGCCGCCTCCATGGCGGCGGCGCTCGTCAGCGCGGGGGCGCTCGCCCGGGTGCTCGCCACGACGCTAGAGCCGCTGCGCGCCCCCGAGGAACACATCTATCGTGTGCCGTCGCTCGACGTCCCCGCCGAAGACAACCTCGACGCGGACGACGTGTCGCGGTACGGAGCGATCCGACTCTTCGATGTGCGAGCGCGCGCGGCGGAACCGGGGTACGTGGCCGATCGCAGACGCGCAGCCCTCGTCCCGGTCACCGTCGCGACCGCCGTCGGTCTCCCGCTCGGCACCGGTCCGGCCACCGCCGATCGCGTCGCGGGAGCGTTGCGCGAGAAGCACCTCCTGCTGGTCCTCGACAACTGTGAGCACGTGATCGACGCGGCCGCCTCCATGGCGGCGGCGCTCGTCAGCGCGGGGGCGCTGGCCCGGGTGCTCGCCACGACGCTGGAGCCGCTGCGCGCCCCCGAGGAACACATCTATCGTGTGCCGTCGCTCGACGTCCCCGCCGAAGACGACCTCGACGCGGACGACGTGTCGCGGTACGGAGCGATCCGACTCTTCGATGCGCGAGCGCGCGCGGCGGAACCGGGGTACGTGGCCGATCGCAGACGCGCAGCCACGGTGGCCGCCATTTGCCGACGGCTCGACGGGATTCCGCTCGCGATCGAGCTGGCGGCGGCGCGCGTTCCGGCGTTCGGCGTCGACGGCATTGCCGCCCGCCTGGGCGATCGCTTCCACCTGCTCACCGGCGGCCGCCGCACGGCGCTGCCGCGCCAGCAGACTCTGCGTGCGACCCTCGACTGGAGCTACGAGCTCCTGTCCGAACCTGAACGGATCACTCTGCGCCGGCTCGCCGTCTTCGCCGGAGGCTTCTCCCTGGAGGCGGCCACCGCCGTCGTGTCGAGTCCTGACCTTCCCGCGTCCGAGGTGTCAGACTGGGTCGCGGGCCTGGTCTCCCGGTCGCTCGTGTCGGCCCATGCCGGCGAGCTCCCCATGCAGTACCGCCTGCTCGAGACGACGCGCGCCTACGCCCGCGAGAAGCTCAGTGCGAGTGGCGAGTTGGCAACCCTCGCCAGGCGCCACGCGGAGTACTTCGGGGCTCTGTTCGAACAAGGCAACACAGAGCTGGGGACGCGGCCCGTGACCGAATGGATGGCCGCCTATGGCAAGCAGATCGACGACGTGCGTGCGGCCCTGGACTGGGCGTTTTCCTCGAGTAGGGATGTCGCCGCCGGCGTGGCGTTGACGATCGCAGTCGTGCCGCTGTGGACGCACCTCTCGCTCATGGAGGAGTGCCGACGGCGCGTGGAGCAAGCGCTCGGCTGCCTCGGGCCCGCCGCGAGCCGAGACCGGCGGCGCGAAATGCAACTCCTGGCCGCGCTGGGCGCGGCGCTCATGTACACGAAAGGCGCCGTTCCGGAAACGCGGTCCGCCTTTGCCGGCACGCTCGAGATCGCTGACAGGCTGGATGACACCGACTATCGCCTGCGGGCGCTCTGGGGCCTGTGGGTCGATCGCATGAATAGCGGCGATGTCCGGCAGGCGATGACGCTTGCGGAGACCTTCTCTCGCGCTGCCGCGAAGTCCACCGATCCGCTCGCCGCCCCGGTCGGTGATAGGATGACGGGCTTCGCGCTGCATTTCCTCGGCGACCAGACACAGGCGAGGCGCCACATCGAGCGTATGCTCGATGGCCCACGCCCCTCCGTTCACGAGCTCCACATCGTCCGCTTCCAGTTCGATCCATGGGTGACGGCCCGTTCGAGGCTCGCGACGATCCTCTGGCTCCAGGGGCACCCGGATCAAGCGGTATCGACCGCCCAGCGAGGTGTCGAAGAAGCGGTCGCCTTGAATCATGCCGTCACGTTGTGCAACGCATTCGCTCAAGGCGCCTGTTCGGTTGCGTTCCTGGCCGGCGATCTTGCGGCCGCGGAGCGCTTCGTGACGGTGCTGCTCGAGTATTCCGAACGGCATGGCTTGGCCTTCTGGCATGCGGACGGTCGCTGCTTCAAGGGTGTCCTGTTGCTCAGGCGTGGCGACACGGGTCGGGGATTGGACATGCTGCGCGCGACGCTCGGTGAGCTCTCCAAGACCCCGTTCCATACCCGTTACGATCCATTTCTCGGCGAAGTGGCGGACGCGTTGAGCCGCGTGGGCCTCGTCGCCGAGGGGCTTGCCGCAATCGACCAGGCGCTCGACCGTACCAAGCAGAGCGGAGGGCTCTGGTACGTCGCCGAGTTGCTCCGCATCAAGGGCGAGATCGTCTTGCGGGCGGGTGCTCCGAACGCTGCTGCCGCGGCCGAGGAACTCTTCCGGCGGTCCATCGACTGGGCGCAACGCCAGGACGCGCTCTCCTGGGAGCTGCGGGCCTCCACGAGCCTCGCCCGGCTCTGGCACGGACGGCGGCGCGGGAGCCAGGCGCGAAAGCTGCTCTCGGCCGTCTACCGCCGGTTCACCGAGGGGTTTGGAACTGCCGATCTCGTCAGCGCGAAAGCCCTGCTCGACAGGCTCCGTCCCTAACGAAGCGCCCGCAGCACTTTTCAGAACGATTCAGGCCGCGGCAAGGACTCCTCAGCCCCGACTGCGTACCGTGCCCCTCACGACGCGCCAGCGCGTCGACGAGGAGGGCGGAGATGACGAGTCACCGGGCGGGAAGCGACGGCGTCGAGCGGAATATCCAGAAGTTTCTCGGGGCCCTCGCGGCGGGCGGCGGCAAGCCGATGGAGCAGATGACTCCGGCGGAGGCCCGCGCGGTTTTGGTCGGCGCGCAGTCCAGCGTCACTCTCGATCTGCCGAAAGCCGACGTCACGGAACGAACGATCGCCACCGATGGCCAGACGGTCAAGTTGGTGATCGTGCGCCCCACCGGCGTGACCGGCGCGCTCCCCGCGTTCATGTTTTTCCACGGCGGTGGCTGGGTGCTCGGCGACTTCCCGACCCACGAGCGCCTCGTCCGCGACCTCGTCGCCGGCTCTGGCGCGACCGCGGTGTTCGTCGACTACGACCGCTCTCCCGAAGCGCACTATCCGGTCGCCATCAACCAGGCCTATGCCGCCACGAAGTGGGTGGCGGCACACGGCAACGAGATCGGCGTCGACGGCCGGCGCCTCGCCGCGGTCGGTAACAGCGTCGGCGGCAACATGGCCGCCGTCGTCAGCCTGATGGCCAAGGACCGGGGAACGCCGAACATCCTCTTCCAGATCCTGTTCTGGCCAGTCACGAACGCGAAGTTCGACACTGCGTCGTACGGGCAGTTCGCGGAGGGGCATTTCCTTACCCGGAACATGATGCGGTGGTTCTGGGACTGCTACACCACCGATCCGCGCGAACGACAGGACGTCTACGCGTCGCCGTTACAGGCGTCGAACGAGCGGGTGAAGGGCCTGCCACCCGCGCTCATCCAGACCGCGGAGATGGACGTCCTGCGCGACGAGGGCGAGGCCTACGCGCGCAAGCTCGACGGCGCCGGTGTCGATGTGACCGCAACGCGATACAACGGCCTCATTCACGACTACGGGCTGCTCAACGCCATCAGCCAGGTTCCCGGCGTCCGCTCGGCGCTGTTGCAGGCCTCGCAAGAGCTGAAGAGACGCCTGCAGTGAGCGGCGTCAGGGAGCGCTTCGCGGAGGTCAACGGCGTTCGCCTGCACTACCGCATCGCCGGCACGGGCAGCCCCGTCGTCCTGCTGCACGGTTATACGCAGACCGGGCACATGTGGCATCCGATCCTGCCTTCGCTGGCCGAGCGTCACACGGTGATCGTTCCCGACCTGCGCGGCGCCGGTGGATCGGCCAAGCCGGACGCCGGCTATGACAAGAAGACTCTCGCCGCCGACATCCAGGCCTTGACCGCGTCGTTGGGATTCGATCGCGTTCGTATCGTCGGCCACGACATCGGCTTGATGGTCGCGTATGCCTATGCCGCGCAGTTCCCGCGGGCCACCGAGCGCGTGGTGCTGATGGACGCCTTCCTGCCCGGCATCGGCAACTGGAAGGACGTCTGGCTGTTGCGCGATTTGTGGCACTTCCACTTTTATGGCGAGGTGCCCCTGGCGCTGGTTCAGGGGCGTGAGCGGATCTACTTCGAGCACTTCTGGAACGACTTCGCCGCTGACCCCGAGCATTCGGTGCCCGAGGCCGACCGGAAGATCTATGCGGCCGCGTACGCGCAGCCCGGCGGCATGCGGGCCGGCTTCGAATACTTCCGCGCCTTCGAACGCGACGCCCAGGACTTCGCCCAGATGGCGACCGCGCGTCTGCCCATGCCGCTGCTGGTTCTCACCGGCGAGAAGGCCAGCGGGGATTTCCTCATCGAGCAGGCCAGACAGATCGCATCGGACGTCCGAGGTGAAGTGGTCAAGGGCTCCGGACATTGGCTGATGGAAGAAGCGCCGGCGGCCGTCATTCCCGCCATCACCCGCTTCGTCAACTGAGCCAGAACCAGGGGGCGTCCATGACCCGGCCGCTGTGGGACACCCGGAACACACGCGCAGGCGAAGGACTAGGAGGCTGACCGTGATCTGGGGAATGACGCCGTCGACGTTCACGCTCGTTCACGTCCTCTTGAGCCTGGTCGGAATCGGAGCGGGATTCGTCGTCATGGCTGGTCTGCTCACTCGAAAGCGGCTCAACGGGTGGACCGCGCTGTTCCTGGTCACCACGGTGGCCACGAGCGTGACCGGCTTCGGCTTTCCGGTCGACCACCTGTTGCCGTCACACATCGTCGGGATCATCTCCCTGCTGGTCTTGGCGGTTGCCATCTTCGCTCGCTACGGCCTCCACCTCCGAGGCGCCTGGCGTCGGGTCTACGTCGTCTGCGCCGCTGTCGCGCTCTACCTCAACGTTTTCGTCGGGGTCGTCCAGGCGTTCCTGAAGGTGTCCGCGCTGCACGCGGTAGCCCCACAGCAGACCGAGCCGCCGTTTGTGGCGACGCAGGTCGCCGTGCTGGCGCTGTTCATCGTCCTCACAGTCTTCGCAGCGAAACGGTTCCGCAGTGAATCCATCCCACACGCCTGATGTCGGCGGGGAAATCTCCCGCCGCGAAATCCTTCCATGACCGCGCCGACGCATTTTTCGTTCGATCAGACCGAATTCGCGGGCACACGTGCCCTCGTCACTGGTGGCACCAAGGGCATGGGCGAGGCTATCGTGCGGCGCCTCGCTGCTGGCGGCGCGACGGTGGCGACCACGGCGCGGTCACCGCTGCCGGCAGGGCAGGCAGTGGGTTTGTTTGTCCAAGCCGATATCAGCACACGCGAGGGCGTGGATAAGGTAACCCGGGAAGTATTGGACCGCCTCGGTGGTGTGGACATCCTGGTTAACAATGTCGGCGGTTCTTCCGCACCGAGCGGCGGCGTGCTGGCTCTGAGCGACGCGGATTGGCAGGACACCATCAATGCCAACCTCTTCGCCGCCGTCCGCCTCGACCGCGGACTGCTGCCAGGAATGCTGAGGCAGGGATCGGGCGTCATCATCCATATCTCGTCCATCCAGCGGCGCTTGCCATTGTTCGAGGCGACGCTCGCCTATGCGGCCGCCAAGGCGGCGTTGACGACCTACAGCAAGGGGCTGTCGAAGGAAGTTGGGCCGAAGGGCGTCCGCGTGAATACGGTTGCGCCGGGCTACATCGAAACGACGGCTGCACATCGCCTCGTCGTCCGGCTCGCCGAAAAGGCCGGGACCGATGAGGACACTGCCCGCCAGGGGCTGATGGACTCGCTCGGAGGAATTCCCATCGGCAGGCCGGGCCGGCCCGAAGAGGTGGCGGAACTGGTCGCCTTCCTGGTTTCGGACCGGGCAGCCTCGATTCACGGGAGCGAATACGTGATCGATGGCGGCACCGTGCCAGCGGTCTGATGATCTCCTGGCTTCGCAGCGGTCATCGAACAGGCATATTGAAGGTCTCCAATCGAGGCAGGTGCCGCCCGTCAGATCGCGGTACGGCCGCCATCGACGGCGACGATCGCGCCGGTGACGTAGCTGGCGCGGGGTGAGGCCAGGAACGCGACGACCTCGGCAATTTCTGAGGGTTCGGCGGCGCGGTTGAGTGGCGTGGTGGCGCCGAGCTTATCGAACAGGTCGCGTGCCTGAGGTCGCGTGTACACCGGGCCGGGGGCGACGGCGTTGACCCTGACGCCGCGTGGGCTGAACTCAGCGGTCCATGCGTGTGTCAGCGAAACCAAGGCGGCCTTGGTGGCCCCGTAGGCCGCGCCGCCGGGCAAGCCGAGCCGGCCGGCCATGCTGCTGATGTTAATGATGCTGCCCTTGCCCCTGGCCGCCATCCCTGGCGCGAACGCGGCGACGAGGTAGAACGGTGCGCGAACGTTGTCGGCAAACATGCCATCGAAGGTGGCGACGTCGAGGTCTGCGGTTGGCCCCCACGCCGAGTGCCCGGCGTTGTTGACCAAGACGTCGATGTCTCCGACCTGCTCAGCAAGCCGCCGAATCTCGCCAGGGTCGCTAAGGTTGGCCGGGAGGAAACGTGCCTTGCCGCCGGACCGTTCAATCTCCTTGACGGTTTGCGCTCCGCGCTCGGCGTCGCGTCCGTGCACGATCACCTCGAAACCGTCGGCGGCCAGCTTCAAGGCGACCGCACGGCCGATACCGGACGTCGCGCCGGTCACGAGCGCTTTCGAGGGATGGATGTCGGTCATATCTTTGCTCCTCCAGGTTGAGTA
>Ga0209376_1005495_pt1 | contig 10533 bp, 11 predicted proteins | sample GraSoiAngelo_134_FD_185891 | JGI IMG/M metagenome (GOLD analysis project Ga0209376, IMG submission 185891) | Grasslands soil microbial communities from the Angelo Coastal Reserve, California, USA - 14_0929_05_30cm (SPAdes) (version 2) | ecosystem: Environmental > Terrestrial > Soil > Grasslands ... | reverse complement strand
CGTCGTCATCGTGGACACGTCGAACGAGATCGCGGGCGACGGCGACATTCCGCACCCGGGGATCGGCCGCGCGCGCCGCATGCAAGTCGCGGCTCCGTCGCTGCAGCACGCCGTGATGATCGAGGCCGTCGAGAATCACATGCCCGAGGTCGTCGTCATCGACGAGATCGGCACCGAGCAGGAAGCCGGGGCCGCGCGCACCATCGCCGAGCGCGGCGTGCAGCTCATCGCGACAGCGCACGGCAACACCCTCGAGAACCTCATGCTGAACCCCACGCTCTCCGACCTCGTGGGAGGCGTTCAGACGGTGACGCTCGGCGACGAAGAGGCGCGGCGCCGCGGCACGCAGAAGAGCGTTCTCGAGCGCAAGGCACCGCCGACGTTCCAGACGCTCGTCGAGATCCAGGCGTACCAGCGCGTCGCGCTGTATCAGGACGTCGCGCAGACGGTCGACGCGATCCTCCTGGGAAACCCCGTCGCGCCGGAAATCCGCTCGCGCGACGCGACCGGCGAGCTCTCGGTCTCGACCTCGACGCCGTCGCGCTCGGCCTCGGAAGCGATGGAGCGGCGGAGCACACCTCGTATCGCCGCGAACGGCGCGAACGGCGGGCGCGAGACGGTCAAGGTCTATCCCTTCGGACTCTCCTGGACGCGGGTCGAGGAAGCCGCCCGCGGGCTCGGCCTTCCCGTGGCGATCGTGCGCGAGCCCGACGAGGCCGACGTCGTCATCACGCTCAAGAACTATTACCGGCGCAAAACACCGCGACTCCGCAACGCCGAGTCGCAGGGCATCCCGATCTACATCGCGCGATCGAACTCATCGACGCAAATCGCGAGCGCGCTCGCGTCGGTGATCGAGCTGCGCCGCGGACCCGAGGACAAGGCGCTCGAGGAGGCGCGCGACGGGATCGAGCAGGTCGTCGGCGGGCAGTCCGACGAGATCGAGCTGACTCCGCAGAACGCGTACGTGCGCAAGCTCCAGCACGAGCTCGTCGAGCGCGCGAATCTGAGCTCGCGCAGCACCGGCAACGAGCCGTTCCGACGCGTCCAGATATATCGGTGACCGGCACGTTCCTCTCGTTCGAAGGGGGAGAGGCCGCCGGGAAATCCGTGCAGGCCGCTCGCCTTGCCGACAGCCTCGGCGCGCGCGGTCGCGGCGTTCTTCTCACCCGCGAGCCCGGCGGCACGCCGTTCGCCGAGCGCATCCGGGACGTACTCCTCCATGCCCGCGACGTCGACCTCGCTCCCGAGGCGCAGGCGCTCCTCTTCTCAGCGGCACGGGCGCAGCACACCCGCGACGTGATCCGCCCGGCGCTCGCCGAAGGGAAGATCGTCATCGCCGACCGGTATTTCGACTCGACGCTGGCTTACCAGGGCTACGGCCTTGGCGCCGATCTTGACGGTCTCCGCGCGATGACCCGCTTCGCGGTGGGATCGCTTGTCCCCCAGCGTACGTTTCTCATCGATGTCCCGGTCGCGGTGACGCTCGTGCGGCTCGGCGCGCGCTCCGGGACGGCGCGCTGGGACCGTTTCCACGGGGACGACCGCGCGTTCTACGAGCGAGTGCGCGAGGGATACCTGCGCCTCGCGGCGGCCGAACCGGGCCGGTTCGTCGTGGTCGCCGGGGACCGCCCGGAGGAAACGGTGGCCGCGGACATCCGGCGCCAGGTCGATCAGCTTCTTGGCCTCCCGGCCTAGCGACGGATGCCGCGTGGCGAAGGGTGAGCGAATGGTCTACCCACGTGCCGCCCACCGCATCGCCAGAAATGACCAATCTGAGCTGACTATCAGAGCCTGCGAGAGACGCGGGGTATAGTCGCCGCCCGATGAAGATGGTGGTGGCGATCGTCCATCCGGAGGACGCGGGAGCCCTCGTCGACGCGCTTACCGACAAGGATTTCCGGGTCACGCGGCTGCATTCCCAGGGGGGTTTTCTCAAGCAATCCCACGCCACGATCTTGGCCGGCGTCGAGGAAGCGCAGGTCGACGACGTGATCGCGACGATCCGAGAGACCTGCCACGCCCGGAGTCAGTTCATCAACCCGATGCCACCGATCATGGAACCGGGTGAGTTCTACATGCCCTATCCAGTTGAGGTGACTTTCGGTGGTGCGACCGTGTTTGTCCTGGACGTCGCGAGGTACGAGCGGATCTAGGGGTCAACGTTGACCACCGTCCGGTTTGGTGACACTCGCGCCAACTGCCTTCAGGATTACGCCCAGAAATCACTCGAATCAGCGGGTCCTTGCCTGCCTGGAGTGTCGGCAGCGTATCTATATCCCGAATGACTTAAGGGGTCAATCAAATAAGCCGACTTACCGGCCGACAACCGAAGCCGGAAGGGAGGCTGACATATGCGTCGTTTGATCGCAGCGATTGCCGCACTCGCCGCCCTCGTTCTAGGTGGCGGAGCCGGCTGGACCGGCTGGTAATTGATTCTCAGCGTCCTCTAGAGGCGCATTAAAAGCGCGCGGGGAGGGGGCCGAAAGGCCCTCTTTCTGTTTCCGGGACGACCTTTCGCAATTCGACCGCTCCCGTATCCTCCCGCCGTGCGTTCGTTGGGGATTCCAGCCGAGGTTCGTAGCCTAGTTGTTGCCGTTCTCGCGGCTGGGTGTCTAGTCCTACTTCGCGTCAGTGTGCCAATCCCAGCCGACGTCGACTTGATCCACCCGCTCTTCTGGATTGGCGTCACCCTGATCGCCGCCTCCCTCTCTGTCCGTCTTCCTGGCGACGTCGTCGCCCACATCACGACAGCTCCGATCCTCGCTGCCGTCTTCGATCCTCAAATGGCGAACCCGTTCGCTGTGTGTTGGGTTGCGCTGCTGGGGACGATCGAGATTCGGGACCTGCGTCGTGAGATTCCGTGGTACGGGACGCTCTACAACAAGTTTTCGTACGTCCTTGCCGCTTATGCGGCGTGGCTCGCGATGGCATTACTGAGACAACTCGGTTCCTCCGAGGGTCCGGTGGGAACCGTGGTCTTAATTCTTGTGGCGGGCTCCGCCTTCATCCTCGTAAACATGTCTCTTGCTGTTCTCGCAGTCAGTCTCCGGACCCGCGCCCCACTTGCACGCATATGGGCGGGCAGCATCCGGAGCAGCCTCTTTGGTGCCATCGCCCAGGTCTTCATCGCATGGCTGATGGCCGAGGTCGGCATCAAAGTTGGACTCTGGGCTACAAGTTTGTTCATGGTGCCGTTGCTTCTCGCGCGGTACTCGTTCACGAAGTACGCAGAAACTCGTGCTTTGTTCTTCGGAACGGTCAGCGCGCTGTCGCAGGCGATCGACGCGAAAGATGGGTTCACTCGTGGTCATGCCGACCGAGTCTCAAGAATCGCGGGTGCCATCGCGCGCGAGATGGGACTGCCTGAGAGACAGATCGAGGAGATTGAACTGGCTGGGATGTTGCACGACATCGGAAAAATTGGGGTCGAGGACCAAATTCTGATGAAGCCCGCGCGCCTCGACCCGCATGAACAGGAGCTGATGAGGCGGCATCCGATTTACGGTGCCTCGATTCTTTCACCCTCGGAGTCTCTGCGTCCGCTAGCGCCTCTTGTCTTGCACCATCACGAGAATTACGACGGGAGTGGATACCCGGAGGGGCGCAGCGGCGAGGACATTCCGTTGGGTTCGAGGATCATCATCGTGGCCGACGCGTACGAGGCCATGACTTCTGATCGTATTTACCGAAAAGCGATCGGTCATGACCGGGCGATGGATCAACTCAACCGATATAAGGGAATTCAGTTCGATCCGAGGGTCGTGCGGGCGCTCGGGAGTCTTCTCGATAAGCGCGGCGCCGATGCCTTCGAGGTCAGTCAACTGCCTCCTATCAACTACGAGACCCTCGCCGAACTCCGTAAGCGCCTGGCGCGTGAGCCACTTGCTCGCGATGCCCATGCTGGTTAGTGGGCTGGTAGCAGGCTTCGTCGTCGGACTGGCGGCCGGGGGCGACTGGCACCACCTCGAAAGACTCGACCTAAAGCTCTGGCCGGTGCTGTTCGTGGGGGCTGTAGCGCGGATGGTCGCCCCGTTGCTGGGTGGCCTTGCCCTCGCGTCGTCGATTGCCGGCCTCGTACTTGTGAGTCTTGTGGCTTTGGCGAATCGAGCCTTACCGGGGGCCTCGCTGATCGCGGCGGGATCCTTGCTGAACGCTGGCGTCATATCGATCAATGGGGGAATGCCGATCGATCCTGGAGCCTTAGCGGCGTCCGGAAAGCCGGCGCCCGCCGACGGACTGCACATGATCCTGGGACCTGAAACGCGACTGCCGTTTCTGGCCGACATTCTGCTGGTTCCGGTGATCAACAACATCTACAGCGTTGGGGACGTTGTGCTTGCGATCGGCGGTTTTTGGATGGCCTTCCGTCTACTGAAGCAACGATGACGACCGCAACCGGCGTCCCGGCCATTCAGCTTCTGCGGTCGCCCAACTTCGGTGCGCTGTGGCTCGCTCAGGTTGCAAGCAGGTTCGGGGATCCCATCACGCTTGTCGCTCTCGCCTATGTGAGCTACGTCCGCACACACTCGGCGTTGATCACCGCTCTCGCAGTGGTCATGGCTACGGTCCCGAACGCACTCTTCGGGGTCTTCGGCGGGGTCCTGGCTGACGCGGCCGGCCACAAGCGAGCGATGATCATCTGCGACCTCGCGCGCGTTGCCCTTGTCGCCACGGTCCCGGTCACGCTCTTCCTCAATCTCCCGTTGGCTGTGCCATACGCCCTTGTTTTCGTAGCAGCGGCGTGCGGTGCCGTTTTCAACCCGGCCCGTACTCGAGCGACCGCGCCGTCGAGGTGCTGGGCGCGCTGGCTGCGGGAGTCCTCGTCGCGACCGTCGGCGAGCGCGCCTTCTACGTCGACGCACTCACCTTCCTCGTTTCGGCTGCTCTCCTTCTGCGCGTTCATGTGGAAGAGGGAACACGGCCCATCAGGCTCAGCACAGTCGGGCACGAAGCACTGGAGGGCTTACGGTTCCTCTGGCGCCACGCGGTGCTTCGCGCGAACACGATCTTCTCGTTGGTTTGCCAGTTGTCTCTGCCCGTCGTCTCGAGCCTGGCGCCGTCGCTTATTTTTCAGCGCTTTGCCAGCGGCAACGCTGAGCTCGGAGCGTCGCAGTTCGGTATTGCGGAGGGTGCTATCGCGGCCGGCGCGGTCGTGAGTGGCCTGGTGATCGCTCCCCAGCTGACTCGGGTCGCGAAGGGTCGTCTCCTGCTCGCCGGTTTTGCGATCTACGGGGTCGTTCTGATTGCTCTTGCGTTCGCCCCGACCTTCGAGGTTGCGGTGATCCTCTTCGCGCTCGGCGGGATCGTGAATGTCCTCTTCTACGTACCCAACGTGACGATCTCGCAGGAGCTCACGCCACCAGATCTTCGCGCCCGAGTCTTCGGCGCGCGGATCGCGCTCCTTAATCTCACGTGGCTACCGATCATCGTCCTAAGCGGCGCGCTCGCCGACGCTGTTGGAGTCGCTTTGCTGATCGCCGCCGCCGGGGTGGTCACGTTCGCAGCGGCACTCGTCGGCGTGTTGGTTCCCATCGTCCGCGACGTGCCCTGAGCGCCGACCGTACGGAACTCCCCCGAGATTGGCTCGGGTTGACATGTACGGTCATCGGCACACAAAATGGTCCGGCCGCACGAGGGATAGTCATTCAAGGGCCTAGCTGGGGCCCTCGTGGGAAGGAAGCGTACGGAAAGTGGCGCAACGGACCATCCTCGTCGCGGACGACGACGCCTCCATTCGCTCACTCCTCAAGCAGTTGCTGTCCGATGAGGGGTACAGCGTGGTCGAGGCGACCACCGGCACCGAGGTCGTCGAAAAGGTCAAAGACACCAACCCCGACCTCGTGATCATGGACGTCCGGATGCCGGAGCTCGACGGCATCGAGGCCCTCTCAAAGCTCAAGGTGAGCTCACCCAAGACGAGCGTCCTCATCATGACCGCGTTCGGCTCGTCCAATAACGCCATCCGCGCTATGGAGCTCGGCGCCTTCGACTACATCACCAAGCCGTTCGAGCTCGACAAGATCAGCCATACCGTGAAGCGGGTCATCGAGTACCGCGACCTGACGAGCGAGGTCCAGGTCCTGCGCGACGAGATCAGCTCGCTCGTCCAGACGGAGCGGATCGTCGGCAACTCTCCCCCGATGCAGGAGGTCTACAAGACCGTCGGGAAGGTCGCGAAAGCCGACGCGACCGTCCTCATCACCGGCGAATCGGGCACCGGCAAGGAGCTCGTCGCCGAGGCGCTCCACTACAACTCCAATCGCCGGTCCGGCCCGATCGTCAAGGTCTCGTGCGCGGCGCTTCCGGAAACCCTGCTCGAAGCGGAGCTCTTCGGACACGAAAAGGGATCGTTCACTGGAGCGATGACGCAGCGGCGCGGCCGTTTCGAGATGGCCGACAAAGGCACGATCTTCCTCGACGAGATCGGCGAGATGAGCCTACCGATGCAGACGAAGCTCCTCCGCGTGCTCCAGGAGCGCAAGATCGAGCGCGTCGGCTCGTCGCTCCCGATCAAGGTCGACATCCGCATCATCTGCGCGACCAACAAAGACCTGCAACGGCAGGTCGAGCAGCAGAAGTTCCGCGATGACCTGTTTTACCGGCTCAACGTCATCAACATCCACATGCCGCCGCTTCGCGATCGCAAAGAGGACATACCCGCGCTCGTCGAGCACTTCCTCGCGAAGCACCGTTACAGCGCGACCGCGCAACCGGCCGCGATCAGCGAGGAAGCGCTCAAGCGCCTCATGGAATACGACTGGCCGGGCAACGTGCGTGAGCTCGAGAACGTCGTCGAGCGCGCGGTCGTGCTTTCTCGCGGGCAGATCATCACGAGCCGTGAGCTGCCTTTCGGCGATCACGAGGCCGGCGAGCATGAAGAAGAAGGCGGTGACGAGGTCTCCGTCGAGAAGTCCTTCTTCAAGAAATCCGTCGCCCAGTTCGAGAAGGACCTCATCATGAAGGCCCTCCGCGACGCCACCGGAAATCGCTCGAAAGCCGCGGAAATGCTGGGTATTTACCGCCGTTTGCTCTACGCGAAGATCAAAGAATACGGCCTCGAGGGATACCCGCCGAAGGGCCGGCCGGCTTGATGCTCGCGCTGCTGCGGACATCCCTGCGGTTCTTTGTCATCGGGTTTCTCGCCGGGACGCTTTTCGCGCCGCGCTCCGGTGCCGCGACGCGCGCGATGCTTCGCGAGAAGTTCACGGTCATGGTCAACCAGTTCCTCGAGCTCGCGGCGCTTCCACCGATCGAATCGCACACCGTGGTGAAGAATGGCGGCGATGGACCCACGCGACGGACCGACACTCGCGGTACGAATGCCCGCTCGTCGTCCTAAAGTCGCATCCACGAAACCCATCGTCGTTCGCCTCGTCGAGGCGACGGGCAACTCCACAAAGAGCTGGGACGCGGCCGTGCTTGCCGCCGTGAAGGCGGCGAAGGTGAAGGCTCCCGTCGGCGTCGAGGTCGGACGCCTCTGGGCGGAGCTCGACGGCGCGAGGCTCTCCCGGTATCACGCCTCGGTCAAGGTGGCGTACCGAGAGGTCCAGCGGTCGTCTGTACGGGCCTCTCGCTAGCAGCCAAGTCTCGATATCTGTCCACCTCATTGACACATGATTTCGCCACCAACAACACTCGCAATCGGAATTCGACACAGGGGAGCAAAGTCCGGTGGCGGAGGCCCAAACGCACGACGCGCTCACGCAAGTCCTGATCGCCAACGACGGCGAGGTCCTCGCACGCCTGCGTCTCTCGGCCGCCGAGGCCGCGCGCGTGTGCAACGTCACACCACGTCAGCTCATCTACTGGACGAAGAAGGGTCTCGTGAAGCCATCGAGCAATGGCGATCACGACTACGACGTCTTCGCCATGGAGAAGGTCATCCGGATCCGGCAAGCGCTCGAGAAGGGGCACTCGCTCGAGAAAGCCGCGCAGCTCGTCCAGCGTGAGATGGGCACGCTCCAGGCCGAGGCCAAGCGGCTCGATGAGATGGCCCCGGATGCACTCGAGGACGAGTTGCGCGCCCGCCTGGAGCGCCTCGAATCGCGCATCAACGAGCTGCGGCGGGCCCTCCCGGCCTCCCTCACGATCGCGCGGCTGCGCAAGGCCGTGGCGGTCCTGGCCCGCCTCGATGCCCAGGGCGCGCTCGAGAACGGCCAGGCCAACGGCGACTCGGCGAAGGCCGTCGCGCTCCGGCTGGGGCGGGCCATCGACGAGCTCGAGATGTTGCTTCGTGAGGTCCAGCCCGTCGGGGCATAACGCGCCGGTACGCTTCGTCCGTGCCTGACGCGCTCGCGCTCATCGCCAACGTCGCCGGAAAGCTCACCCGAGAAGGCCTGCGCGCGACCGGACGGGGCGCGACGGCGCTCCCGGGACTTGTCGCTCTGACGCTCGATCCGGATTTCATCGGCGCGCTCTCGGCGACGCTCGCGCACGGCGTCGCCTGCGTGTCCGGGACGAACGGGAAGACCACGACCGCGCGGATGCTTGCCGATATCTCCCGCACCGCGGGGTGGGACCCGATCCACAACCGGTCCGGGTCCAACCTCGATCGCGGTGTGGCGGCAGCGCTCCTCGCGCAGAGCTCGTGGTCGGCCGAGCCGCGCGGCAACTTCGGCCTTTTCGAGATCGATGAAGCGTCGCTGCCGAGCGCGGTCGGACGGCTCAGACCGCGCGTCGTCGTCGTGACGAACCTCTTCCGCGATCAGATGGATCGCTACTTCGAGCTGGACACGCTCGCGAGGAAAATCGGCGACGCGCTCGCCGGCTTACCCGGGGACACGACGCTCGTGCTGAACGCCGACGATCCGCTTGTCGCGTATCTCGCGCTCCGACGCGACGCGAAGACCGTCTTCTTCGGTGTCGACGATCCGGATGTGGGGGGCGTCATCCCGCAGGCGATCAGCGACGCGACGCGCTGTCCGCGCTGCAAGTCGCCTCTCACGTACGCGCGTGTCGTTCTCGCCCACGTGGGCGACTGGTCCTGCCCGTCGTGCGGTCTCACGCGTCCGCCCCGCGACGTCGCCGCGACCAAAGTCACGCTCGGGCCCAGCGGCAGCGAGCTCGTGCTCGCCGGAACGGTCGGCAACGTGTTCGAGCCGGTCCGCGTCCCGATCCCCGGCCTCTACAACGCGTACAACGCGCTCGCCGCGCTCGCGGCCGCGCGCGCCCTGGACCTCGGTCTGGCCGAGGCGATCCGCGCGCTCGCGAGCTTCCGCCCGGCTTTCGGACGGCTCGAAACGATCGAGCACAAGGGCCGGACCCTGCGCCTTGTCCTCGTGAAGAATCCCGCTGGGTTCAATGCCGCGATCGGGGCGCTGCTCGAGACCGGGCGATCGCCTCGTCTCCTCGCCGCCCTGAGCGACCGCGACGCCGACGGGCGCGACGTCTCCTGGATCTGGGACGCCGACTTCGAGGCCCTCGCCCCGTCGGTGGAGCACGCCGTCATCACCGGGCTGCGCGGGCGGGATCTCGCCCTCCGCTTCAAGTACGCCGGGCTCGCGAAGGAGCGTCTCGAGGTCGTGGACGACTGGGCCGCGGCGATCAACCGAGCCACCACCCTCGCGCCCGAGGGCAGCGAGGTCGTCGTCCTCGCGACATACACGGCGATGCAGGCGCTGCGCGCGGTGCTCGCTCGTGCGGGTGCGACCGTGCCGTTCTGGGAGGATTGACGGTCATGGATCTGCGGATCGCGCACCTTTATCCCGACCTAATGAACATCTACGGCGACCGCGGCAACGTCATCGCGCTCACCCAGCGCGCGAAATGGCGCGGGATCGGCGTCGAGGTGCGGCCCTACTCCGTTGGCGAGTGGGCCGACCCGCTGTGGCCCGACGTGTGGTTCTTCGGCGGCGGCCAGGATCAGGGGCAGGACATCGTCGGCGCCGATCTGGTGGGCAAGAACGGCTCGGGCCTGCGGAAGTCCGTCGAGGGCGGCGCCGCGATCTTCTCGGTCTGCGGCGGCTATCAGCTCCTCGGACACGAGTACGTGCCGGAGGTCGGCCCCGCGATTCCAGGGCTGGGCATTCTCGACGTGACCACTCGCGCCGGCAGGAAGCGCTTCGTGGGCAATCTGCTGGTGGACTCGCCGGACGGACCGCTCGTCGGGTTCGAGAACCACTCTGGGCGGACGTACCTCGGCACCGGCGCGAAGCCGCTCGGAACGGTCGTCGCCGGGAACGGCAACAACGGCGAAGACAAGACCGAGGGCGCGGTACAGGGAAAAGTGATCGGTTGCTATCTCCACGGATCGGGCCTCCCGAAGAACCCGTGGCTTGCGGACCGCCTTCTCGCGTGGGCGATCGAAAGGCGACACAAGGACGCGAGGCTCGAACCACTCGACGATGCCGACGAACTTGCCGCGCGCGCGCAGGCGAGCGAGGTGGCGCGAACCAGGACGTAGCGCGGTACTCCGGTACCGGCCACTTCTCCTATGCGATCCGGGCGCCTCCATCTGTTGACTGCGCGGCGTGACTCCCGGTGTTCTCATTCGCGCGTCCGTCATCGCACTGGCCCTTCTTTCGGCTGGAG
>Ga0209376_1005494_pt1 | contig 10534 bp, 11 predicted proteins | sample GraSoiAngelo_134_FD_185891 | JGI IMG/M metagenome (GOLD analysis project Ga0209376, IMG submission 185891) | Grasslands soil microbial communities from the Angelo Coastal Reserve, California, USA - 14_0929_05_30cm (SPAdes) (version 2) | ecosystem: Environmental > Terrestrial > Soil > Grasslands ... | reverse complement strand
AAGAAGTGCCATGGCCGGCGGTCACGCGGCATCCGGTAACCGGCCGGCCGATCCTGTTCGTCAATCCCATGCACACGCATGGCTTCGCGGGCATGAAGCGGGAGGAGGCCTGGCCGCTGATCGAGGAGCTCGCCGAACACGCCACCCAGGAGCGCTTTGTCTATTACCACCGCTGGCGCGTCGGCGATGTGCTGATGTGGGACGAGCGGGCGACGATGCACCGCGGCGCCGGCGACTCCCGGCCGGAGGAGCGCCGCATCATGCTGCGCACGATCGTTTATCTGAACTGAGGGCGCGGCTCAGGTTCTGGCGCCGGCGGACATGGGGCGTCGGGCACGCAGGGCGAAACGATCGGTGTGGTAGCATCCGCATCGAAGAAAGGCCGAACGATGTCACGCGCGGAGGTCGCAAGATGACGCCGGCGCCCGTACGTATCGCGTACTTCAATGGACGTTTTCTCCCCGAGTCCGAAGTCCGCGTCCCGTTCCGGGACCGTGGCTTCAAGTATGGCGACGCGGTCTTCGACACCACGCGCACCTTTGGCCATCGCATTTTCAAGGTGCGAGAGCACATCGACCGACTCTATCGGTCGCTGCGCTATCTGCGCATCGATCCCGGGCTGCCGCCAGCGACAATGGCCGACGTCACCGAGGAGGTACTGCGGCGAAATCTTCCGCTCCTCGAGCCGGAGGACGATTACTGGGTCACACAGCGAGTCTCGCGCGGCCTCGATCCGTCCGATCAGAAGATCTTCGGCCACGAGGGACCGACCGTCATCGTGGAGTGCGTGCCGCTGCCTCTGCGGGAGCGGGCGGCTCTCTACCGCGACGGAATTCGCGTGTTGACCCCGTCGATTCGTCGCGCGCCGCCGGAAGCTCTTTCGCCGCGCGTCAAGACGCACAACTATTTGAACGTGATCGCGGCGAATCTCGAGGTGAAGGCTCGCGATCCCGAAGCGTGGGCCGTACTTCTCGACACGAACGGGAATCTCGCCGAGGGTATGGGCAGCAATATCTTCCTGGTCCGTGGCGGAACCCTGTACACCCCGCGCGAGCAATACGTGCTGGCCGGCATCAGCCGCGAAACCGTGATCGATCTCGCACGCGGACTCGGTGTGGCGGCTGTGGAGAAGGACCTCGACCTCTACGACGCGTACAACGCCGACGAGGCATTTCTGACTTCGACCAGCCTCTGCATCTGTCCGGTGCAGAGTGTGAACGACGTCCGCGTCGGGTCCGCGATTCCAGGGCCGATCACGCGGCAGCTCAGCGACGCGTATTGCCGGATCGTCGACTTCGATTTTGTCGGCCAATACCTGAAGCGGCTCGAGTAGGTCGCGCGACCACGAGGGAGGTACCACCAGCTCGGGTCCTCTTCCCGGTTACGGGCTAACCTATCCCATCAGAGCGGGTTTGGACCGACGACTTCCCAGTGGTAGCGATCGCGGAGCTGGTTGCGTTCGTCGTCGTTGATCGGGCGGTGGTTCAGGAGCTCCTCGACGTAGCCGCCGGCTGCGGCCGGCGTGTACATGAACAGCACGCGGCCGGTTTCGCGGCCGGTGCTCTTCCAGGCATGCGGGACGTTGCGCGGGAAGAACGCGCAGGTGCCGGGCCCGCCGACGGTGACCTCGTCGCCGATCTTGAAGGTGATCTCGCCGGCGAGCACCCAGGCGACCTCGTCGCTGTCGCGGTGCAGATGGAACAGGCTCTTGGTGCCGACGGGCACAGTTTCCTCGAACAGCATGATGCTCTCGTTGGTCTCGTGGCCGACGAGCTTCAGGGCGGCGAAGCGGCCAGGCGCCCCCATGTCGAGATGCTTCCCACCGCCCGTGGGTACGACAAGGCCTGTTTTCGCGTCCATATCGATGTCCTCCCCTGTGGCTACGGCGCGCCGCCTGTGGCGAGCGGCCACACGTCGCGATCCCACGCGAGACCGACCACGTCCATCTGGCCGGCGGCTCGCGCGCCCGACCGTTCGGCGACGCGCCGCGAGCGGACGTTCGACGGAAGAATGGCCGAGACCGTGTACGACAACCGCAGCACGTCGAGCGCGTACTTGCGAACGCACCGCGCCGCTTCGGTCGCGAAACCCTGGCCCCAGGCGGCGGGGTCCAACGTGTAGCCGAGCTCCGTCTCGTAGGTCAGCGCGACGTCAGCGGGCTCCCGTTCGCGGCCGAACCATCCTCTGAGCATCCCGTACTCGGGCTTCGCGGATTCGACCACCATGTCCATCAGGCCGCAGCGTCCGATCAGCGCTCCGTCTGCCTTGCGCACGACCGCGAGATAGCCGAGCGCGAGCTTCTCATAGCTCGCCAGCGTGTACTCCATCCATGCTTTCGTCTCTTCGGGCGAGCGCACCTCGAACATTCTGGTCAATCCTCGCCGGGCCGCGAGCGCCGCTTGGACTGCGGCACCTCGCGCAGCAGCTGGTGGAAGCGCCAGCGGTGGCCCTCGAGGTCGAGCGCCTCGTAGGTGCGATGCGCCTCGTAGGGGCGATCGCCCCAGGCGTAGTCGCGCAGCCCGTTTGCGATCCGTGCACCTGCGGCGACCGCGCGCTGATAGTGCGCATCGACGTCGTCGACGTACACGCTGATGTACTGGCTCTCGATGCCGCCGTTCTTCGGGCTGACCGTGCCGTGGTGGCCTTGCGGGCCGATCCCGATCACGCTGCCGCCGAACGCGAGCATCGCATGGTCGATCCCGCCGTCCGCGGTCACGAGCCGCGCGGTGGGGATCTCGCGGAACCCGAACGCGCGCTCCAGGAACGAGAGCGCGGCGCGGACGTCCTCATACGGGATTTGTGGCACGATTGCCGGTCCGCGCGTGGGCTCGACCTCCCGCCGGATTGCTGCCATGAGCACGGCCTTTCCTCGGTCGAGCGCCGCCGGCTCGAACGCGGCCTCGCGCCGCAGCTTCCTCGCCAGGTCCACCGGCTTCATCGCGACCTCACCCTACTTTCCCCGCCCGGCTCGAGCAGTTCACGCAGATGCGCGCGGGCGCGGTTGAGCCGCGAGCGCACCGTACCGATCGGCAGCTCGAGAGCCTCGGCCACGCTCTGGTACGAGAGGTCCTCCCAAGCGAAGAGCAGGAGCGCCTCGCGCTCGCCGTCCGGCAGAGCCTCGATCGCATCGGCCACGCGCGGGAAGAGCAGGCGGGCATCGAGCGCCCCGGCGCTCGCCCGCCGGTCCACCGCCTCGTCAGCCGCCGCCATCCGGGCACTCGCGCGCAGCCGTCGAGCCTCGCCGCGGCGGTGCTTCATCAAGAGATTCGAGCCGATCCCGTACAGCCACGGGAGCGCGCTCGCGCGCGACGTGTCGAACGTCTTGCGCCGCTCGAACGCGATCCGGAACAGCTCGCCGACCAGCCCCTCCGCGACTTCGGCGCCCGCCCGGCGGCCCAGGAAGCGGAGCACAGTGGCGGCGTGGCGGTCGTAGATGAGCCCGAAGGCCTCGGGCTGGTCCAGCGAGCGGCCGATCACCTCGGCGTCCGAGCGTGAATTCACCGTCGGCTTTTCCCCGATCGCGGCGTGTGGTTCGCGGGCCCGGCGAAATGATCTTTGCCGCCGCGGCCCGCCGCAGACCGTTATCCTCAGCTAGCTGGCGACCCTGAGCAATCTGACGCCCACGGGAGGCTCGGTGAGGATCATCGCGCACGTGGACATGGACGCCTTCTACGCCGCCGTCGAGGCGCAGCGAAATCCTGCGCTACGAGATCGGCCGCTCGTGGTCGGCGCCGATCCCAAGGAGGGACACGGCCGCGGCGTCGTGACGGCGGCGAGCTACGCGGCCAGACGGTACGGCATCCGCTCGGCCTTGCCGATCTCGCGAGCCTGGCGCCTGGCGGAGGCCGCGCGTCGCCGCGGCGAGCCCGAGACGATCTTCGTCCGTGACGATCACGCGCTCTACCGGGAAGTCTCGGCGCGGATCATGGCGACCCTCGCCCCCGCCGGCGACGCCTTCCAGAAGACCAGCGTCGACGAAGCATATCTCGAGCTCTCGTCGCTCGGCAGCGTCGACGCCGCAGTCGAGCGCGCCCGCCGGCTCAAGGCGGAGATCGTGAGCCAGGAAGGCCTGACCGCCTCGGTGGGCATAGGCCCCAACAAGCTCGTCGCCAAGATCGCCTCCGATTTCCAGAAGCCCGACGGGCTCACGGTCGTGCGCCCGGAGGAGGTCCAGCCGTTTCTCGATCCGTTGCGGATCCGGGTCATCCCGGGGATCGGACCCAAGACCGAGCGGTTCCTGCACGAGCGTCACATCCGGACCGTCGCCGATCTCAGGACGCTCGAGCGGGCGCAGCTCGAGGAGTGGTTCGGGCGCTGGGGCGAGGACCTCTTCGCCAAGGCCCGAGGTCTTTCGGAGAGCGCGGTGTCGAACGAGCGGGAGCGCAAATCCGTCGGCGAGCAGGAGACGTTCGAGGTCGACACTCGGGACGCGGCGTTCGTGCTCGAGCGCGCCCGGGCGCTGGCCCACACGGTGTGGGGCCGCCTCGAGGGCCACGGCTTTCGCGCGTTCCGGACGGTCACCGTGACAGTCCGCTTCGAGAATTTCATGACCTTCGCGCGCTCGCGAACGGGCCGCGAGGCGTGGGCGAGCGAGGAAGCCCTGTGCGCGGCGGCCCTGGAGCTGCTCGTGCCCTTCCTCGACGACCGCGAGAATCCCCGTCACCGCAAGCTGCGCCTCATCGGCGTGCGCGCGGAGAAGCTCTCCCGCTAGATCTAATAGAGGATGGGCCCCGAGGGGAGGTAGAGCTCAGGCCGGCCGAACGGCCGCGAGGCGAGGAAGATCGCGAGCTCGCCGATTCGGAAGCCGCAGCCGACCAGCGCCTCGAGCAGGGAAGCGCAGGCGCCGGGGACGCGCAGCGTCACGTTTCCCCCGCAGTCCGTGTTTACGGCCGCCGCCACCGCCCGGAGGAGCGCCGTCTCGTCGCGTCCCGCCGCCGGCCCGATCCGCTCCCCCCGCCGATAGGCGAAGGCAGTGAGCTCGCCGCTGCGCTCGATCGCCACCGCCGCGCTGGCGTCGCTCCGCCAGTGGGCGAGGTCATCGGCGCGGCCGTGGCCGAAGACCTCGGCGATCAGCTTCGCAGCGGCGCCGGGATCGCACGGCAACTCCCGCTCCCGCGCGTCGAGCCCGACCCGCGCCCCGAGCCGCGCCACCGCCGCGGCATCCCCCTCTAGGCGGTAGATCGGCCAGCGCGGCGCCATCCCGGCCATCACGTAGCGGGCCTGGGCGCGCGGGTCGAGCGTGGCCCAGGTGCAGCGCACCTCCGCACCGCGCGTCTCACCGTAGGCCAAGGCCCGCTCGAGCAAGGCCCGTCCCACGCCCCGCCCCTGGTCGCCGGGGAGCACGAAGAACATGGACAGGTACCACACCCGGCCGCGGACCAGGGCCGAGACCATGCCACGGATCCGCTCCTCCTCGACGGCGCAGAAGTAGCCGTCGGGGTCGCTGGCCAGCCCCGCCCGGGCATCGCTCGCCACCGGGGCGTCGGCCGGCCTCGCCGCCGGCCGGCCTCTGCGCGCCGCGAGGTCGCTGCTCGAGGCGACGTGCACCCGCCAGACTTCCTCGAGGTCGTCCGGCCGGACCTTGCGGATATGCGGCTCGCTGCTCACGGGCGCATCATAACAACCCCCCGCCCGCCTGCGCGGCGGACCGCTCGCGCGCCGCCGGCGGCGACCGCCGCCAGATTTGTTGCACTTCGGGAGCGCCCGCCGATCTTCCGTTAAACTGGTTTGCATTCGGACTGCGCCCGGCGTCCCGCCGAATCCGGCCGGGATGCCGGCGTGGGCGGTCGAAGTGTACAAGGCGAGCCAAGGGATCATGTCAGCCCCCACCGAAGCCCCGCGCCCCAAGGCGGTGCTCGTCGGCGTGCAACTTTCAGGTGTCGCCGACGCGGAACAGCGGTCCTCGCTGAAGGAGCTCAGGCGTCTGTGCGAGACGCTCGGCTTCGAGGTCGTCGGCGAGGTGACGCAGAAGCGCAAGGGCCTCGGCGCCGCCACGCTGCTCGGCGAGGGCAAGCTGGTGGAGCTGGCCGCCTGGACCGGCGGCACGGGCGTCGTCCCCAAGGGTCCTCCCGGCAAGAAGAAAGCGACCGAAGAAGACGAAGAGGAAGAGGAGGACCGCGCGGCGCCGCCCGCGCCCGCCCGGGAGTCGCGCGCCACCGTCGTCGTCATCGACCACGAGCTGTCGCCTCGCCAGCTCCGCAACATCGAGCGCGCGACCTCGGCCGCGGAGGTCCTGGATCGCACGGGCGTGATCATCGAGATCTTCCATCGGCACGCGTCGAGCCGACCGGCGCGGCTGCAGGTCGAGATCGCGCGGCTCACCTATGTCGCCCCCCGGTTGCGCGAGACCGGCGGCGGCGAGCGCCGGCGCGGCGGCGTCGGGCTGAGGGGCGCGGGGGAGTCCTCTGTGGAGCTCGATCGCCGCAAGATCCGCGACCGCATCTCCGAGCTCAAGACAGAGCTGGCCGCCATCGAAGACGAGTCGAAGACGCGACGGGCGAGGCGTCAGGAGGCGCTGCGCGTCGCGCTGGTCGGGTACACCAACGCGGGCAAGTCGTCGCTGATGCGTGCGCTCACCGGCTCGCACGTGCTCGTCGCCGACAAGCTGTTTGCGACCCTCGACACCACCGTCCGTGCGCTGTGGCCCGAGAGCCGGCCACGCGTCTTGGTTTCGGACACGGTTGGTTTCATCAAGAAGCTCCCGCACGACCTCATCGCCAGCTTCCGCTCCACACTCGACGAGGCGCTCGAAGCGTCACTGCTGCTGCAGATCGTTGATGCGGCCGACCCTGTCTTCCGCGCCCAGATGCAGGTCACACGCGAGGTGTTGGAAGAGATCGGCGCCGGCGATGTGCCGTGGATCCTCGTCCTCAACAAGATCGACAAGGTCGCCCAGACCGAGCGGGAGGAGCTGTTGAAGGAGTTCCCGGCCGCGCTGCTCGTCTCGACCAAGGACCCGGCGGACGTCCGGCGTGTGCGGGACGCGATCATCGGTGCCTTCGAGGCGGACATGACCGAGGTCGAGCTCGTCGTCCCGTACGGCGCAGGCAGCGCGATCGGCGAGGTCCACAAGGTCCACGTGATCTCGGAGTCCTACGAAGAGGACGGCGTGCACTACCGAGTCAGGGCCCCGGAGTCCGCGATCGAGCGGATACGCGCGATGCTGCGCTAGAGTGCGCGGTCAGCGGACCTCGTCCGCCTCACGCCATCATCACGTAAGCCACGCCGAGCGCCACCAGAGCGGCCGACAGGAGCAGTTCATTTCGCATTCGCAGGGGAGGCGCGAACTTGTAGACGAGGACGACGCTGCCCAGGATCACCGCCCACCACAGACTGGCCATCCCGAGAAGGACGATGGCCACCATGAGCGCCGCGCTGCATCCGAGGCAGCTGAGGCCGTAGCGCGTGCCCGCGACAGCGGCGCTCCGCATCAGGTTGAAGGGAAGCGGCCCATGCAGCGCGCACAGCTCGCGGCAGCGGGCCTGGCTCGCCCGTTTGATCGGGCTGAGGGAATAGACGCCGGCCAGAGCCAGAGCCAGGCCAACCACCAGATCCTGGTTCGGCCAGGGCATTCCCACAGCGGTGTAGATCGCGTAGCACACCACGCCGAAGACCAGCCACACGCCGAGGTACGTAACGGCAAGCACTCCAGTGGCAACCGGCCATCCCCTTCGCCGTTCGGCCGTTCGCGCGAACTCGAGGACCACCGGGATCGCGGAGGGTAACATCATCGCCGCCATCATCACGACCCAGGTCGTGGCGAAGGACTCGATCGGGCCGAGGCCCAGGTCCATTCCATCCATGCCAGCCATGGAGCGCGATTCCTGGACCATGGCCGCCCAGGCCACGCCGGCGACCGCGAGGACGACCAATGCGGCCACCATAGGTTTGGCTAGCTCCTGACTGGCGCCGCGGGCGTTCATCAGCACCCGGCACGCTGGACAGAATCCGCCCGGCCTCGCTTGCCTGAGCAGCCCGACCGCCGTAAAAAGGCGACCGCCGCCCATCAGTCCCGATACTCGTCGCGACGTCGAACCCACGCGGTGGCGCCGCCGTCGCCCTCATCGCGGCCCTTCGGCACGAGATCCATGTAGTGGTAGGCGACGTTCAACATGTCCAGCCCGCGCTCATAGGTGGAGTACGTGTGGTAGATCTGGCCGCCGTCCTTCTGGAACACGCTGATGCCGGGTGCCTCGGTCAACCCCCACGGGCGGAGCCGGTAGTTGTAGTCGACCTCGGCCTTCTCATCGGTGAAGGAGACGCCATAGTCGAAGTTGAAGTCGCTGCCGAGCGATGACAACCACGGAAAGCCCCAGCCCATCCGTTTCTTGTAGGCGGCAAGCTTCGAGTAGGGAGCCCGTGAGACCGCGGCCATTGTGATGTCGCGGTGGTTCAGGTGGATGGTGACGCCGTTGAAGTTGTCCATCCAGAAGGAGCAGACGTAGCAGGGCGCGTCGGCTGTCCAGGGCGTATGAGGCCCCGCGGTGTCGGGATTGAACATCGCGTGATAGACAACCAGCTGGCCGCGTCCCTCGAAGATGTCGCTGAGCGTCTGCGTCCCGTGCTCGCCCTGGAAGCTGTATTGCTCTTCGACGAGCTCCCAGGGCAGATCGCGCCGCTCGCGGCTCAACTGGTCACGCATCCGGGTGAACTCTTTCTCCTTCGCCAGGTGCCCCTTCCGTGCCCTGAGCCACTCGTCGTGCTTCACGACCTTGTGGGTTTTCATGTGACCCCTCCTCCTCAAGATCTCGGGAGGCCGACCTCCCCCCGGTCCGCCCTTTGTCGCTGTTTGACCTGATCAGTCCTGGAAGCCGACCAGGCGCCAGACCTCGCCCTGGCGGCGCGCGACTTCCGGCTCGCGCTGCCAGGACAGCACCGTAACCCATCCCACGAGCGGCAGGCGGCCCGTGACCTCGCCTGTCGTATAGAACCACACGGCCCCGTCCACCATCTCGACGTGGTTGACGTGCACGCGCGCGCGGAGCTCGTCGTACAGCGAGTACAGCGCAAGCAGCTGCTGCCGGACATCGGGCTTGGTGAGTCCGCCGCTGCGATAGTTGTCGGCGAGGTGCACCAGCACGCCCGCGGCGTCCTTGGCGACGAAGCGCCGCCGCGCCTGCTCGACCACCGCGCCCAGCTCCTCGGCTGTTCCCGGCGGCACCGGAGCCGCCACACGCGGAGCGGTGGTCGTGCCCGAGGCTGACGTCCACAGCAGCAGGACGAGCAGCGCACCCGGCAGCATGCTCACGCGTCGCCCATCGAAGCTCACGATTAGAGTCTACGCGGGCTCTGGTAGGCGATCCTTCGGGCCGGCTACGCGTACATCCTCGTGGCCGCGATTCAGCAGCCCTGATCGGGCGCGCGGCGCAGACCAGTCAGATCACGCCTTCGCGCTTCATCTCCGCCACCGCCTGGGCAGTCAGACCCAGCCAGTCGCTCAGCACTTGGTCCGTGTGCTCGCCGAGCATGGGGGACGATGTGATGCGCGTGGCCTTCCCATCGACGCGCACCGGCCAGCCCGGCATCTTGAACGGCCGGTGCACGGGATGGATCATGGTCTGCATGATGCCGCGTTGCTCGAACGTGACGTCCTTGTTCAGCTCATCCGTGTCCAGCACCGCGCCGGCCGGAATGCCTGCGTCACCCACCAGCTTCATGGCATCGAGCTTGGTGTGCTTGCGAGTCCACACGGAGATGACCTCATCCACCTCGGCTTCCCGCTCGACGCGGTCGGCGGGGGTCAGGTAGCGCTTGTCGCCAATCAGATCCTGCCGATCGATCAGCTGTAGCAGGCGGTCCCAATGGTCCGGGTTCGCTCTGCTGGTCATGATGTAGACATAGTCGTTCGGCCCGCCAGGCGCGCACGGATACAGCCCCATCGGCGCGTTGCTCACGCCGGGCACCTTGCTGCCGCCGCGTTCGGCTGCCTTCCCGGTCAAGCCCTGAGTCGCAAAGTTGATGCGCATGTAGTGCAGCATCGCGTCCTGCATGGCGACCTGCAGGCGATGGCCCTCGCCGGTCTCGCGGCGCCTGTACAGCGCGCCCAGAATCGTGATCGCCATGAGCATGCCGGTGCCGGTATCACCGAGCGAGACGCCGGGCCGAGTCGGCGGGCCGTTCTTGTCTCCGGTGACGCTGAAGGTGCCGCCGCACGCCTGGGCAATCATGTCGAAGGCGAGGTTGTGCTCGAACGGGCTGCCTTCGCCGAAGCCCTTGACCTGGGCGTAGATGATGCTCGGATTGATCGCCTTCACGACGTCATAGGACAGGCCCAGCCGCTCGATGGCGCCTGGGGCAAAGTTCTCGATCATCACGTCCGCCTTGCGAATCATGTCCTTGACGAGCTCGAGCCCCTTGGGGGACTTGAGATTGACCGTGATCGACTTCTTGTTGGCGTTGAAGGCGTGGAAATAGTAGGGATCGGTGTCGGGCTGGCCGGGGCGAAGACGACGGCCGGGGTCGCCCATTTTCGGGTTCTCGATCTTCACGACATCGGCACCCAGCCAGCCGAGTGCCTCGGTACAGGACGGACCTG